>ERZ795047.1566-NODE-1566-length-23833-cov-8.748297_pt1 | contig 23833 bp, 10 predicted proteins | sample MGYA00375131_ERZ795047 | MGnify/ENA primary metagenome ERZ795047 (study PRJEB30176, sample SAMN05720228) | activated sludge metagenome | isolation source: Anaerobic digester | place: Japan | collected 2015-05-20 ...
AGCATGCCGGGCAACACTATCGCCTAGCACAGAGCAGAAAGAGGCCCGCAACGCCTTCATCTTCCGCGCTGCGGGCCTTGCTGCCGAACACGGCCCGATTGGCCGGCCCGGCTGACACTCTTCACCTAGTTAAAACCTCACATTCAGCGAAACCCTGTGCGAATCAGGGAGCACGCTATGGGTCTGGTACGCATAGTCCACGGAGAAGCCCTCCATGGCAAACCCTGCGCCCGCCGTGAGCGATGTCTCATCCCCGTCCAGCACTCCGCCGGCTCTGAGGGCAAACTGCTTGACGCGGTATTCAGCCCCGACCCTTGCCGCAAGGCCATCCTCGAACACTGCATCAGCAGCAAACAGAAGGCTATCCGAAGGACGGTAGGCTGCGCCTACGCCAAAGGCTCGTTCGAAGGCATCTTCAGCTATATTGTCGTACCGCACTTTGCCCATGAGGTTCCTGGCAACAGCGCCGAAGCTCAGCTTGGCATCGTCCATCACGTATAGCACTCCGACATCTCCTGTAACACCTTTGCCTGATACATCAGGCAGCGACTGGCTATAGAGCTTCACCGTTCCGCCAAGGCTGAGCCCTGGCACGACTTCGCGTCCGTATCCGGCCATCGCCGTGAAATCACTCATTCCAAAGGTTCCGATCACGTTTGCAAATTCATCAGTCTCTTCAATCCCCGAAGCATTGAGCCTGAGGAATCCCCCGCCCACGTTCTTCTGAGCGTATCCTAAGGCCATGTACCCGGCAGCCCCGTGCAAGCTCGTGTAGAGCGAAGTCACGCTCCGTCCCTCTATCCTTGCAAGCCCTGCGGGGTTGTAGTAGATCACGGCTGCGTCATCGGCCACGGCGATATGGGCACCGCCCATCCCCATGGCCCGAGCGCCCATCCCTATGTCAAGCATTGCAGCGGTGCCGATAGGATCGGCATCTTCTGCGGCAAAAGCCGCAGCCGACATGGCCAACACCAATGTTACCGCCAACAGAAACGCGCTTATCTTGCGTTGCATCAGCTGGTCCTCCTTTGCTTTCATGACCTGGTGCTTTGCTTACCCCTCAGAGGAGGCGCAGGGAAACCCGCCCTGCGCCCCGCCTCTAAGAGGCACATTCATTGCTTTTTGAGTTGTCTACCTCTGTATGACCAGCCGTCCCACTTCGGACCTCTCGCCTGTCTCAGTCACCAACACATAGAGATACAGCCCATTGGAAATTGGCCTATCCCCCGCCATGAGGTTCCAATGGTGCGCGTTAGCGGCTGCTGGCAATTCTGCCTCATAGACGAGTCTTCCGGCTACGTCATATACGTATAGCCTTCCATCTGCCTCGATATCGTAATAGAAGATCACATTGTCTTCTGCCGGGTTTGGCGCAGCCACAACAGACCGCGATATCACAATGATTGTGAACTCCTCACTTGTATCGGTTCCTGCTCCGCCCTTGGGATCAGTAGCAGTAATCCGCACAATATAGCACCCACCCTTATTCAAAAGTGTGGTGTCCCATATGTATAAGCCCTCGTTGTTCTCTCCATCAGCGATTGTCATCCATGATTCGCCGCCGTCAGAAGACTGTTCGATCTTGATTGTGAGAGTATCATCAGGATCATCTACATCAGTAGCTATCCATACGATCTCGTGCTTGCCCACCCATAATTCTCCTCCAACGGGCGCAAGCAGTGTAACCCGTGGAAGCATGTCCGGCTTCATGGTCCTTGCGATGGTAGCTGGCGCTCCATCATTATCGACCACGGTAAGGGTGACTTCGTATTCTCTAAGCTCACTATAAACATGGATGGGATGTTGCTCTGAAGACACAGTCCCATCGCCAAAATCCCATGCCCAGCTGCTTATTATCCCGTCCGGATCGACTGATTTGTCGATGAAATGAACCGCTAAGTCTTCCACGAACCTGTATTCAAAATCGACCACCGGTTCAGCATTGACCAAAACAACCTGCCGAGTATCACTGGCCACTGCTCCATCGGAATCTGTCACTGTGAGGGTTACAGAGTACGTGTGGTTCATCGCATAGGTATGAACCGGATTCTGTTCAGACGAAGATCCGCCGTCTCCAAAATCCCATAGCCAACTGACGATCTCCCCGCCATCTTCATCCACTGATTTGTCTGTGAACGTAACCGTATTGGGTTCATCTTCGCGCCATTCAAAACTCGCCCTCAGTCCGTCCACTCGTAAGGTCACAGGAACCACTATGAGGGGATTGTCCAAAGCGTTGCTGGTTACGGCAATGCTCGTGCTGCAAACATCGCCCACACTCATTCTATCTGTGTCAAATGCCAGAGTAACTTGTGAAGCTGCTCCGGGTTCCACAATATCTTCGACCGGATCGGCGCTCAGCCACACGGGCATGTCTTCTAGTAAGAAACCCATATCCAGGAGATATGCCGTATTGTTTAGATCAGTCATCCAAACGTTGCCGTGCTCGTCTGCCTCGCAGCCGCCAGCTTTGTTCCTGCTGCCACTCGGATGCTGAAACCAAGTGAGCATTTCACCAGTGCTGGAATCCATGATGGCCACCATGTCCGGTCGACCATTTAGCGTCAAGACCAAGTACCTGCCGACTCGTGCGATGCCTGCCACCGGCAGAGTACTATCGTCATACGTCCGAAGAATCTCACCGGGTCTGGGCCATGAAAGCCCCGCAATTTTGTAGATTACCAGCTGGTTCCACCCGCCGATGTAGAACACGTCCTCCACAGGATCGTATGCAATTCCCCGCTGGGAGGTGGCATCCCAAATACCGTAGGGATCCCTTATTGATGTGACCACTTCGCCATCGGCAGGGTCTATGCAGTATATCCTGTTATCGCCTCCCACATTGACGTGCCAGAGATATTCTCCATCCCAAGCGAGGTCGGCCGCCCATTGTCCTACCCAGGGCAACTCGAAAGTTACGCCTGTCTTCTCTCCCTCGGTAGTGAATTGCCAATCGCGCTTTCTGAGATCAGTGAACCACACGTTCTCCCCATCGTATCCACAACCCCATGCTCTGAATACTCCATTTATCGGCCATGATTGCACCTTATCGCCAATATCCAGTTTTGTGATGGTTCTGTCTTCAATAACAAACTGATCCCCAGAATCATACGCATTCGGATCCCAACCATCCAAAACTGCCTTTCTTTCGTAGCCCGTGAAATTGGCTTCGTTCGTCTTAAAACCCGTCACCATGAATCTCAATGGCGAAGTCCCGCTATTTTGTATTTCCAGTCGACGTGTCGCTGTGCTGTGTGGGATTACTGAAACGACCAGAGCATCAGGTTTGACACTGGCATAAGCAGCCCCCTCAACCCTGACTGGCACTGTAACTGAAGTGCTTGCTCCCAGGTTGTCCACGGCATGGAAGGAGGCTTCATAGAATCCAGGATTCTCATAAACATGAGTGGTCTGGAGATCGTGCTCGGGAGGGGTCCCATCTCCAAAATCCCACCACAAATCGGCCAGTTCTCCATCTGAGTCATACGCTCCCGCTTCAAGCATCACCGTTAGGGGCGGTTCGCCATGATCGGGAGTGACCGTGGCCTTTGTTACAACAGGCAACTCGTTGCCTGTCACTGCGATGTTCACCGGCACGGCTATGACCGGGTTGACAGGATCGTCGATGTTCACCAATATCTGCCGCGCGTATTTGCCTTCATCTAGCATCTGGGCGTCGATGACTACTTCTATGTCGATCATCTCACCGGGCCTCACCGCGCCAATCCTTCTACCGAACGAAATGCCATCTGCCTCGTGGATCAGCTCCACTGCCATGTTGCTATGGAGGTACTCGGCATTGCAGATGACTTGGAGGCCCACTTCGCCAGATCTGTCTTCAATGCCCACTGTGGCATTGGTCATGGTTCCATCCATGCTGGCATACTGGTACACAATCTTCCCGTTGCGGTACAGTATTGCCTGGAAGTTGAAGCAACCTTCTGGGACCTTGTTTTCGATGCGATGGGCGCCCACCCACGACACAATGAATCTTTCATTTGCAGCGTCGTAATAGTAATAGACCCCGCCATCAGTAACCTGCAGATCATCCCAGAAAACAGCTATTAGATCATTGGGAAGGGCACGATCGGGCAGGGCCGTGTTCACAGCTGCGGAACCTGTGACGCCAAAAGTGAGGAACCCATCAGCGGAAATCGTAACCCTATTCTTCGCTTCGCCATAAAACATGAATTCGAACGGCAACTCGATATCTATGGAGTAATCATCACCCAGTACGCCGAGGGTACCCCGATCCGTGATGTCAACCCATTTGAACTCGGGTCCCTCCGGGCTATCGCTATCTCTCCATATGTAGCCATACGTATCGCGTCTGCCGAATGGCCCATCGCCGCCCGGATTGCCAGCGTCCGATCGGTCAATGCCAAGCTCGAAGAAGAACCTCGATTCTCCCGTATTGGATATGGCAAGGACCTCAGACGCTGATGACCCGCGGGCGAGGGTTATATCGAAAGACTCGGGGCAAACAGACGCCTTCGGATCTCCCTCTTCAGAGATAAACTCATATATTGCCGCCATGACGTCTGTCGCAGTCGCCTCAATCCCGGTGTCTGCGTTCTCTCCGTCGGTCCATTTGATATCAGGAATCGCCTCAAACGGGAAGACGAAGAAAACCAACCTGTACGTATCCGGTCCATAGTACTTCAGCGCACAGGGGCGCCCCGAATCGTTACTGAATATCGGGGTTGCGTATTTATCAGGAAGTACTGTGTCGCTGTAGTCTTTGAACGGGTAATCCAGCTTGATAACCATCCCATCAGTGAGCGGATCATCCGGAATGCCGTACACGTTGTCTGTTCTAACATCCTTCACGTACTCGGCCACGTGTAGGTACTGCTGGACGAAGGCATTATCACGACCTAAGTCCCAGATGATGTCCTGACCGCATAGGAATAATCTGCCGCCGTTATCAAGATACTGCGAAAGCCAGATTTGATCCTCGGAGGTCAATGTCCGCTGCATTGTTCTGCCGGTGGTCCATATCACAGGATTGCTGATATCAGGGGAAAATGGCACAGGTGGTTCCACTAATACCCATGGCACTCCAATGCCATTCAAAGCATTGAGGAATACCTCGCTATCGCTCGCCCCACCATCATCGTCCACAAAGATGACGGAGCCCTCGTCATACACGGTAACCCTCACGCTCGCATTTGCCCCAATACCATTTCTCCCTATGGCGTAGAAAGTTGAAGTATACATGCCCGTCTGACCATATACATGACTGGCCGTATATGCATGCACCGCTTCGCTGCCATCCCCGAAATCCCACCACGCATCCAAAATATTCGCTTCATCTTCCACCGTAGCCGCAAAGGTAACCGCCAATGGAGGGCTCCCATAGGGAGGAAAACCACTTACATTAGCGATCTTCGGCGGAACCTGCTGTCGCAGGGCGTTGCAGATGTTTAGCCGCCCACCAGATAGAACTACGCCTTCGAGATCGGGCTTCTTGTCAGCAGTCGACAGAATGAGTTCTTTTATTGTCACCTGGTCATCCTGCCAATCACTACCCCAAGGGTAAAGAGGCATATCCGGAAATTCGGCCATTAGCACTGCGCAGGCTCCCGCAACGTGTGGAGTCGCCATGGATGTGCCATTCATCCATGCATATGGCAGATATCCCTCCGGGGTTTGGTCTGTAGGCAGTGTCGAAAGAATACGGTGGCCCGGAGCGGCAATATCCACTGTGGTCTTTCCCCAACACGAAAAAGCCGCCAGCCTATCATTGCAGTCGGTTGCGGCGACCGCGATTATGTTATCCAGTGGAAAACTGGACGGGTAGTGGCTTTGTTTTGGATATTTAGAATCATTATCGCTCCCAGTATTTCCCGCAGCGCATATATGGAGCAAATCACAGGCCCTGAAGGCATCCTCGAGCGCTGGATCGAGGGGCCCGCTGTACCCCCAGGAATTCGAGGTGATATGCGCTCCGTTGTTCCAAGCATACGCTAGAGCTTCAATAGCATTACCAGTGTCCCCGACACCATCTTCAAGAAACTTCAAACACATAATCTTGGTATTCCAGGCAATTCCGGTCACTCCAAGGCCATTGTTGCCTACAGCGCCTATGGTTCCCGCGGTATGCGTTCCATGTGAATCCAAGCCATCATACACGCTGTTGTCATCGTTTGCGAAATCCCATCCATAAATATCATCAATATACCCGTTTCCGTCATCATCGGCACCATTGCCCGGGATCTCCCCGGAATTAATCCATATATTATCCATAAGATCCGGATGATCCCACTCTATCCCGGTATCGAGAACGGCAACAACGATTTCTGGCACATCGTGCCTGATGGCCCACGCCTCAGGCGCATCTATGTCAGCATCAGGAGTACCGACGAGCCCCGGGTACGATTCTTGACCGGTATTGTTCAGGCCCCACATCCTGGGAAACAGGGGATCGTCCGGGATCACTGCTGATGGCGAATCGTACGCATAAACCTTTCTCTGTGGCGATACGTACATTACTTGCGGGTTTGCCCCGAGTTTTTCGACCACGCTTTCCGCATTGATTCTCTGGCCATCACAGACCTTCACCCGATAAATAGTCAGTCCTTGAGGAAATGCATCACTCGGCTTGAACCATATCGGCTTTACAATCTTCATCCCGATACGGTCCAAGCTGCCCGTAACTTCCGAAGAACCTACACCGTCAATGAATCTAACCAGATATTCGCCATCCTCAAACGCCTCCCCAGCCAGTTCCTGCTGGGCCCAGGCATTCCCAGCATCTACCGGGCTAGCTGTAGATGCCGACTCGACCGAAGCCGCAAAGAATACAACGATGACCATGATAATTGCCATACTTGCCCAATTTGGGCGCCTAGCCTTGGCCACTAATCTCCCTCCACTTCATTCAGATAATAATCACAAACCAGTACCTCAGATTTATTTGCAATATCTGTGCCATGATTTGATCAACACGTATCCGCTGGCAGAAGCCAGAGGGGGATGGCACGTGCCCTAATCTCAATCTGAGATTGGTCTCACCTCGAGACCACGCTAAGGCAACAAAACAGGCAGACAATTAACGGGAGATAGCTGGCTACTTTATGCTTGACAGTTATCCGCCCAGATCATACTCACGGATCCTTCTATATACAGTGGCACGACTGATACCCAGTCGTTCCGCGATAGTCTCCTTTGCTTTGCCACTATGCCCTAGCTGCCTCAAGCCCTCGGCTATAGCCATCCGTTCCCATTCCGATTTTGATACGAACCAGTTGAAGGCCTGACTTCCTGTTTCATTGGCTATGTCACCAGTCGACGAGCCTCCATGTTCCATTGTGCCTTTGGTCACCTGTGCCGGGAGGTGGTGAGGTTCTACAGTGTGTCCTAGGCACGTATGGAGAACATATTGAGTCGCGTTTTCCAATTGCCTTATGTTGCCCGGCCAATCATAGACAAGCAGAATCTGCTCGACCTCCTCGCAAAGCACAGGAATGTCCCGCTGCGATAAAATAGCATGCTTGTTCAGGAAATAACTGAAGAGGGGAATAATATCGGTCTTACGTTCTCTTAGAGGCGGAATGCGGATGGGAATAACGTTCAAGCGGAAATACAAGTCCTCTCGGAACTCGCGCTGTCGAACCATTTGTTCGAGATTTCTATTGGTTGCAGCAATGATTCGCGCATTTGAAGTCAGAGTCTGTGTTCCACCGATACGACAAATCTCTCCATCGTCCAGTGCACGAAGGAGTTTCGCCTGAAGCCTCAGCGAGCAATCTGCAACCTCGTCGAGGAACAAGGTTCCTTCGTCTGCGAGCTCAAACTTGCCGGGCTTGCCCCCTTTGCGGGCGCCGGTAAACGCACCTTCTTCGTAACCAAACAGCTCCGAATCGAGCAGCTCCTCGGGCATGGCAGCACAATTCACTGTGACAAATGGTCCATACCGTCGAGCGCTGTGATAATGAATAGCGCGAGCAAAGAGTTCCTTACCTGTGCCGCTCTCGCCAATCAGCAAGACTGTGGAGAAGCTGGCCGCCGTACTGAGGGCCATCTTCTTAGCCTCCATGAGTGCAGGCGCCGTGCCAAGTATATTGTCGATGGGCTGGTCTGGCTGACTATTTGAAACTTGGTATGCAAAACGTCTTGCATTTTTGGAGCTGGTGAGCAACTCCACAGCGCCCACGACACAACCTCCGTTGCGCAGAACTGATCCACTGCTGACATACTGGATTCGCCCCGCCGGGACCGAGACTATGACCTCTTTCCCTTTATATGGCGTCCGGGTTTGCACAACTTCCAGTATGGGTGCATCAGCAACCACGTCACCGAGTTTTTTTCCTACAAGCTCGACTCCGTCTAAGCCAAGCACCTTTGATGCTGCTCGATTGCAGCAGAGAACAATTCCGTCGTCGTCTACTGCAATTATGCCTTCATCAACAGCATTGACTATACCAGTAAGCTGGTCACGAGATTTCTTGACTTCTTGTGTAACGTAGGCATTCTTCGCACCGCTTTCAACGAGCCTGGCCATCTGTTCCATAAATGCCACATACTCGTCAGAACAGTTCACAACACGCCGGCGCTGATCTTCCGTGAAGCATATGAGGCCTACCACCCCTAAAGGTTCGCCATCCATCATGAGAGGATAAACCATGTGACATGTCTCGATACATTTCTCTGCGACCTCGCACTTCCCGCAGGCGACGTTCCGCCTCGGGTCCGTGATCAAGCGAGGTTTGCCAGTTCGCATTGACTCGGCAAAAACGGACGACGAGGCAACCTTCTGACCAACAAGTCTGGAGTATCGTCCAGTGCCGGCAACCCGCGTCAACCCGCGTTCAACTATAGTGACATCCAACTGCAAAACAGTAGACACTGCCTCAGCTACTTGCTGCATAAACTCGCACATCGATCTGTCCCACAATGACATCACGCAACCACCCTTGGAATCTATCTTTAGTCGCAGTCCTTGTGCATGCTCATCACACCCCAGTCAGCTGTAATGATGATGCAACATGTCTGCTGCAAGTTCCCTAGCTCGGCGAAAGCAGGCAATGTGGGCGAATGTGCTAGATCAATATTGCGATGTTGAAGCCAACAACATCTGGTCCATTAGGTAGTGCGTCGGTATGTTGCGCATTTCAGTCATAGCAAACAGTCCCATGTCGACCCGTCGAAGCCCTCCCACTTCTTATGGCATGGCCTGCATGATCGGAGAAGCTCGGGGCTTCCCCCAGATAAGGCATTTCTCTAATCTATTCGTCAGAACAATCTGGAATCCCTTTGAAATCGGTCACCATTGCCTCACAACAATGTGGGGTTGATGCACCTTTTACCAGGCCTTAGGATGCAGTGAAGCATTGTATGGGTTTGACGCCTATGGTTGGATCATCTGGGAGCTAACCATACCCAGAACAATTGTCAATCGCAGTTTTGGGGATGTCGGCCCAGGCGGCGGATGGCAACGCGCGTCTTCGCTCAATGCTGCGATTTGGCCTTCCTCCTTCTCACAACCATACAGACCCAGTGGTACACTATCTCGAAGGCGAGGACATCATATGCCTCTCACCCCAAATCGCTGGCAAGATCAATGCCATCATGGCAGAACACCGGCTTTATCCATCACAATCACGATAGAGCGCAACTTTGTTCCGTCCGGAGCGCTTGGCCTCATAAAGCGCGGCATCTGCATTCTTGATAAGCTGATCGACTTGCAGATCTGGCGAGCAGATTTCGCCTGCTACCCCCATGCTGACAGTAAGCTCAATCCTCTGATCATTGTAGAATATCTCAGCGCCAGCTATCTTCTTTCGCAACCTTTCCGCCAGCGCAAAGGCGGCATCCACTTCGGTGTCCGGCATTATCAACACAAACTCCTCGCCCCCGTAACGAGCCAAAATATCCTGAGCCCGTATACTCTGCTTCAGAAGCAAAGCCACTTCCTTCAGGACCATGTCTCCCGCCTCATGTCCGTAGCTATCATTAACCTGCTTGAAGTCGTCGATATCCAACATGATTGAAGAGACGGCCATGCCAGTCCCGCACCGCCTCAATACATCTTCCGCCTGGCAGTAGAGCGCCCTTCTGTTCGCAATATTAGTGAGGGCATCACGATGAGCAAGGTCTTTTAAGTCCCTCATCACGTTCATCTCTCGAGTCATGTCGCTCATAGTCAGACACTTCACAAATGCGCCCTTTCTCCTGCCCTGCACCGTGCGGACTCTGACTCTGTACACGCGGCCGGAACCATCTTGAAGAGCCACATTGGTCTGGCCATTTGCATGGTTCGTCACAAAATCGACTACCTGAGGGTGGGAACTGAAGACGTCAGACAGGCGCTCCCCGACGTAATCGTCCGAATTGCCTGCCACAATATGCGTCAAGGAATGGTTATGGTCGATAATGCGATTGTTTCTGTTGATGATTAGAACAGCATCATCCATACTGTCAAGTACTCTGCTCTTGGCAATGCTCACAACCTGGAAAAGTTGATTCTCATTCAAACCAAAGAGCAGGAGCACGCTCATGAACATTAAGTAGAACGGAGCCAGGTATGCATCATATGGGCTGAGCCCAAGAAGATAAACAAGGTTCCCCACTCCGGGAACGAGAAAGCTGACGAAGTAAACCCAGTATTGGGGTTTCAGATCTACCGGTGCCTCCGCTAGGGCTCTAGCCATGATCACGATGCCCGCAGCAAAAGCTAGGTTGACGTACGTCATGAAAACCTTGTACCATATGCCAGGCACAACGTGAACTATCGTAAGCACATTCGCCTTGGTGAGTACGATGTCAATATAGTACAGATGGTGCAAGCTGTTGGTGCATACAATCGCCAAAGTGACTGCGGAAAATGCTATCATGCTCAAGATCGTGCCCTTCTTGAGATGCCTATCCTTTCCTGCAAGCTCCAAAGCGGCTAAAAAACCGAAGGTAGGAAGAAAAGAGATGCCCAAGTACGCGATCCTTATGTAGACAAGTGCCTCCTCTACACTGTTGGCAGTCACTTTGAATGCATACCCAAACGAATGCAGGGCAGCGGCGAGAGCGAATCCTGCAAACCACAGATTCCTTCTTCTTCTGCCTTCAATCGCCACATAGATACTGATGCCCAACAGAATGATTCCAGAGACGATCAAAACCCCTACAATCGCGTATCCCACGTGGCGCACACCTCCAGCAACCAGCAAAAGCAATCTCGGAAACAATCCGCGGTTACCAACTCCAGACGCCGAAATGGTTCAAATAATTTTAATTTCTCGTCCGAGGCTCTTAAATCCTTCAGCTCTGCAGTGCTTGCGCAACACCTTCTCATAGCAATCGACAAGCCCTTCCGTAACAATGACTCGTGGAGCGAGTCACGGTCCTTCTCCCAACTGCCCACAAAGAAACCCTGAGAATCTACAAGGCCTTTGATGTGCTCCATGAAATCATGGTAAGTGACCAATTCTAGAACGTAACCTTATATGAGCTTGGCATTGCTTGTGAAAGTGCAGAACTTGAACTAATTCAAGGCCCGCAACGCCTTCATCTTCCGCGCTGCGGGCCTTGCTGCCGAACACGGCCCGATTGGCCGGCCCGGCTGACACTCTTCACCTAGTTAAAACCTCACATTCAGCGAAACCCTGTGCGAATCAGGGAGCACGCTATGGGTCTGGTACGCATAGTCCACGGAGAAGCCCTCCATGGCAAACCCTGCGCCCGCCGTGAGCGATGTCTCATCCCCGTCCAGCACTCCGCCGGCTCTGAGGGCAAACTGCTTGACGCGGTATTCAGCCCCGACCCTTGCCGCAAGGCCATCCTCGAACACTGCATCAGCAGCAAACAGAAGGCTATCCGAAGGACGGTAGGCTGCGCCTACGCCAAAGGCTCGTTCGAAGGCATCTTCAGCTATATTGTCGTACCGCACTTTGCCCATGAGGTTCCTGGCAACAGCGCCGAAGCTCAGCTTGGCATCGTCCATCACGTATAGCACTCCGACATCTCCTGTAACACCTTTGCCTGATACATCAGGCAGCGACTGGCTATAGAGCTTCACCGTTCCGCCAAGGCTGAGCCCTGGCACGACTTCGCGTCCGTATCCGGCCATCGCCGTGAAATCACTCATTCCAAAGGTTCCGATCACGTTTGCAAATTCATCAGTCTCTTCAATCCCCGAAGCATTGAGCCTGAGGAATCCCCCGCCCACGTTCTTCTGAGCGTATCCTAAGGCCATGTACCCGGCAGCCCCGTGCAAGCTCGTGTAGAGCGAAGTCACGCTCCGTCCCTCTATCCTTGCAAGCCCTGCGGGGTTGTAGTAGATCACGGCTGCGTCATCGGCCACGGCGATATGGGCACCGCCCATCCCCATGGCCCGAGCGCCCATCCCTATGTCAAGCATTGCAGCGGTGCCGATAGGATCGGCATCTTCTGCGGCAAAAGCCGCAGCCGACATGGCCAACACCAATGTTACCGCCAACAGAAACGCGCTTATCTTGCGTTGCATCAGCTGGTCCTCCTTTGCTTTCATGACCTGGTGCTTTGCTTACCCCTCAGAGGAGGCGCAGGGAAACCCGCCCTGCGCCCCGCCTCTAAGAGGCACATTCATTGCTTTTTGAGTTGTCTACCTTTGTATGACCAGCCGTCCAACCTCAGATGTTTCACCGCCATCGGTCACAACGACGTAGAGGTACAGTCCGCTGGCGACCGGCCTGCCGCCCAAAGTGAGATCCCACATATGGAAGGTGGATCCCGCGGTCAGCTCTGCACTGTAAACAAGCCGTCCGGCCACATCGTACACGTAGAGCTTCCCATCTGTTTCGGCGTCATAGTAGAACGTCACTGACTGCCTGGCCGGGTTGGGCGCTGCAACAACTGCGTGGGCGAGAACGATGACTGTGAATTCATCACTGACGTCATGTCCCTCGGCCCCATCCGGGTCGGTTGCGGTCACCCGCACCTTGTACAACCCGCCCTTGGCCAGTTTTGAGATGTCCCACAGATACTTGCCTGTGTTCTCCTCTCCATCAGCTATCAACTGCCAGCCAGCCTCATCGTCGAGACAGTCATACTCCAGCAAGATGGCGAGAGTATCCCCGTCTGCGTCGACAGCTTCATACTCGATCGCCCGTGTCCCTGTCCAGACCGCACCGGCTTCAGGCTTGAGGATCTTCACCTCAGGCGCCACGTTGAGCACCTCGATGGCAAACTCCCCGCTTACCGCCTCTGCGCTTTCTCCCGCAGGATCTGAAACAACGATTCGCACACGGAAGCTGTCGCCGCTCTTGCCGACTTCCTTTGTGTCCCACTCGTAGGAACCTGAGTTCGGCAGAGCCGAAGCGATCTCGTTCCACGTCTCTCCATCACGGGTCCATGCTATATCGACTGACAGCGAATCTGCAGGATCATCCGGATCCGCTGCCTTCCAGACGATCTCCTTCGTTCCTTCCCACTTGTCGCTCGCCGCCGGAGAGACAATCGTCACCGTTGGCGCCTGGTTGAGCTTGACCGTCACAGGGATAGTTGCGCACGGACGGAACGGATCATCTGACGTCACGTACAGATAGAGCGAGTATGTTCCGGGCGCCGCATCAGGCGAACCGAGCGTCACAACGACATCCTGCTTTCCGCCTGGCACTAAATGCCCGGAGTCGGGGTTGACTCTCACGACGGAACCTGCGGGAGAGAAGGCCACGGCAAGCCCGTCCTCCAAGTATGCAGCGTTGTACACTACCTGCAACCCGTCAGCACCGATGGCATCTTCAATACCGACCGTAACAGCCTCTGGATCGCCATTGATCGATAGATACTGATAGACTATCGTGCCGTTGGGATAGAGGATTACCTGGTAAGTAGATCCTATCTCATCGCCCCACTCAGGCACATTGTCGTATTCCACTATGAACCTTCCGTTCAGTTCATCATGGTAGTAGTAGACATCCCCGAACGCCTCAGGATCAAGGTCGGTCCAGTAGACCGCCATCAGATCGTTTGGATCTGCCGAATTCGGAATCGGGCTATTCCTGAAATGCCCCTTCAACTGGCTCTGGTCGAAGCTGAGATAACCATTTGAAGCTATCCCCACCTGCGTCTTCAAGCTGCCGTAGAACGGGAACTTGAACGGAAGAGGCACTGTGACGCCATCTTCGTCGAAGAGCTCGATTCTCCTTCCGACCTCTCTTATCTCGAACCAGTCGAACACCGGTCCGTTCTCCTGATTGCTGTCCATCCATACATACCCGAACTGGTCGGGCCCGCCGGCGCCGGCGCCTGCAAACCCTATTGGCCTAGAGGCCGACTCGCCCTTCACAGGCTCCATCTCCGCATACCGCTTCCACTCAGGGCTCTGGGCGAAGCTCGGCATGGTTGTGACTGCAAAGTCCATCGCTGAGACTCCGGTGTTGGATATGGTCAGCAGCGACTGAGCCTCAGTCCCGGCGAGCACGACCTCGTCGAAGCTCATCGGCTCGACATTGAACACAGGCAGCCATTTGACCGTGACTGTGACCTTCTCCGACGCGCTTACGCCATTTTCATCCACCGCGTGAAGCTCGGCCTCGTACTGGCCTACGCTGGTGTATGTGTGCTCGGCATGGGCATCGTGTACAGACTCGGAACCGTCGCCGAAATCCCACCATACATCCGTAATCGGCACATCGCCCGGCTCAACCAGACCGTCGAATACGACGGCAAGAGGTGGCTGGCCGATGGCAGGGGTAGCCGTGACTTTGCTGATCACCGGTCCTCCCTCGATATGGATGTTAAGTTTCACGTTGAGAGATTGAACCATAGGATCGTCAGTTACGATTTCCAGATATCTTTCGACATCGTCACCGGGACGGCCAAGCTTTAGAGCATCAAACTCGACGGTGATCTCGCATGTCTCGCCCGCCGGGATACTCCCTGACCCAGGGTCGACGCCTATCGGAGGCATCGGCGGCAATCCGGTGCTCACGACGTATACCATCTTCTCATCCATCGAGATTACCCAGAGGTTTCCTTCACTGTCCACTTCTGCTCCGGCACCGCTGTTGTACAGGTAAGCCGGGTGGAGGAACTGCTCGATAACCTTGTGAGTTTCCACGTCGATACCGTAGATCATGTCGGGCTGTCCATTGTCGGTCACCCACAGGACCCCTGCTGGGTGATATGCAAGCCCTGCTATGTTCACAGGGAACGACCACTGTTCCAGTATTGCTCCGGGCTGATCCCAGCTCGGTCCCTTGATGTGGAAGATGATCTTCTGGTTCCAACCACCGATGTAGAACGTGTCGTCATCGGGATTGTAGGCGAGGCCCCGCTGCGACATCTTGGCCCAAAGCTCATTGGAGATGATCCTGTCCACCACTTCGCCAGTGGCCGGATCAATCCCGTATATGCCTAGATCGCCAGCGGTGTTCACCTGCCACATGATGTTGCGCACTGTATCAAATGCCATGTCGGCAGGCCATCCTCCAAACCCAATCCACGGCGTTTCAAAGGACACGCCAGTATATTCTCCGTCTTTTGTCATCTTGTGGTCCGCAATCAATCGAGTATCGGAGATCCATACGTGATGATCTTCAACTCCGATTCCCCATGGCCCTTCGGCCACAGACGGGATGGTCCATGAAGTTACGAGATTCCCTGCTCCTTGCGGTTTCACGTTTTCCGCGATCTGTGCCACGATGCTCTGATCGAAAGGCACGGACAGATCCGCTGCGGTTCTCGCGTACGGATCAGCCACAGACTGAAGGACTTCCGGCATGGCCACGAAAGGCGCGCTTTTACGCTGCACCTTGATTGAGTAGTTGAGTGGAGCATTGCCTTCCACATTACCCAAGGTGACTGTCTGCGACGCCATTTCGTTAGGAGCGAGGGTAATGTTGATCTCCTGTGGCGACACTGTCGCGCAGGGGAGCCACTTCACTTCGATAGTCGTCCTCGCTTCATCGACTCCGCCGATGGCGTCCACTACTCTGAAGACAGCCTCATAGGTTCCCTCAGCAGCGTATGTATGCACGGCATCGAGACCTTCGTAAGTGGTTCCGTCTCCGAAATCCCAACCATAGCTGGCCACTGGGGTTTCAGGCACCTCGTATTTCGCATGGAAGGTCACCTCCAGCGGGGGCTCTCCGATCACAGGAGTCACCGTGCACTCCGTAATCCTCGGCGCCGCCTTCACAGTGGCGACCACGGGAACCATGATCATCGGGTATTCCGCATCGTTGGTATAGAGAATTACAGAACCCTTCACTGTTCCGGGCACGAGCTCTGTCGTATCCACGGTTACAGTGACAGCCGCGGAACCCGCGGGCTCCACCCTGCCGTTCTCCGGCGCCCAGCTGAGCCAATCAGCGGCGATCGGCCCCAGACCGGTCTCAACCAGGTACATGCTGTTGTTGGCCTGTGACACCAGCCAGAGATTGCCGTCGGCGTCGAACGAGCACCCAGCGCCTGTATAATCCGCGTAGTATGCATATGGGTGCGGGAACTGCGCCACGGTAGCATGGCTCTCGCAATCCACGAAGTAGACCATGTCAGGGTTTGCGTTGGTAGTTACGGCGAGAATGTTCGCCACAGGGTGGTACGCAAGTCCCGAGATGGGAACCGGCATCGGCCACTTATCCAGCACCTCGCCTGGGACATCCCAAGTTTCGCCCTTAACATGGTAGATGATTCTGTCGTTCCAACCGCCTATGTAGAACGTGTCATCATTGGGGTTGTAGGCAAGGCTCCGCTGGGCCTTGGCGGACCAGACTCGGTTTGAGATCGAGCCTTGCACTTCTCCCGTCGCGGGATCCATCTTGTATATGGGATTTCCGGATCCCACCCCAACCTGCCACAGCCACTGGCCATCAAAGGCCATGTCTGCCGGGAAGGTTGTCGGGAACTTCACCGCCCAACCGCGCTCAGTCCACTTGCCGTCCGGCGTGACGATGAGGTCGTTTTTGAGCAGCGAATCGCTGAGGAACAGCTCGCCAGTGTTGTAGTTGACCGCTACACCGTAGGTAGCCGTCATCGGCCAAGGACACGTCCAGCTCTTGATAACTCTCCCGATATTCTCGGGAAGCCACGGCGAACGGGCATTATCCCTCTCGGGCTCGATAGACCCGCGGGTGTCCATGGCGTACTCATCTTCGGTGCTCTCCGGGAGCATCACGTCTTCTGCCTGTGGCAGGATGCTGGCCGGCGCACTTCCGAACACCAACTCTCCTTCGCCGGTGTTATGCAGAATCAGAATGTCGGAAACAGTCTGTCTTTGTGCCGCCGTGAAGCGGAACTGTCCCGGCGTCCAAGACGCGCACGGCGCATCCTGCACCCTGACCCTTATAGATACACTAGTCTTGTAACCATCGTTGTCCACTGCTGTAAATGTGGCAACGTATGTTCCTTCTTCAACATATTCGTGCTCCGCAGTAAACTCGTGAACTACAGGAGCGCCGTCGCCGAAGGTCCAGTATTTGTCCACTATCGTCCCGTCGAGATCATCCGCTGCCGCAACAAACTGGAATACCGTCCCGGCCGGCGCCTGCGACGGATTGACTGCACAAGCAGAGATGACCGGCGGAATGTTCTCTATGACGCTGACGTGGACAGGAACTATCGTTCTGGGCGCCCTGACGTCGTTTGTGTCGAAGACGACATAGCCGTCAAGGTCGACAGGCGGCACAGAAGCAAGATCCATAACCACATCGAAGACCTGACTCTGCCCTGGCTCGATCGTAGCAGAACCCGGGCTGACCGAGAGCCACTGATATGTCCTGAACTCGATCGCCAGGTTGTTTTCGATATAGCCATAAGCATCGCAGAGCACCTCAAGTCCGTCAGTTCCATCGGCGTTCTCAATGCCAATGGTGGCACTGGCCTCGTCGGCATCATTGCCGAAGCTCATGTCGAGATACTGGTAGACTATCCTGCCGTCGGGATAGAGCATGACCTCGAAGGTCAATTGCCCGGAATTCCACGACCTCGGCACGTCTTTGTATTCCACTATGACGCGGTCATTCTCCGCATCATAGTAGTGGAAAACGCCGCCGTCCTGAGGCGCACTGGCCGGCCTCAGGGTATCCCACCAAACAGCAAGAAGCTCGTTGGGGAAACCGATATCCGGCAGCGGAGTGTTGGACGTAGGCGAACCCAGAGTAGGTCCGAAGGTTAAAAACCCTGCAGCGTTCACCTTGACAGAAGTCTTCGGCTGCCCGTAGAAGGAGAATTCCCACGGAAGCTCTATCTCTTCGTACTGGTTACTCTTGAGCGTAGTCAGCTTCGTACCGATCTCCGATATCTCTGCCCACTCGAACTTAGGCCCGCCGGGCATGTTGGAGTCGCGCCATATGTAGCCGAACTTGTCCTGCCCGCTAGAGCCTTCCTTGATGAACTGTTCGGGCTCCTCGCCTGGCGACCCGCACGCGGCGGCACAGGCCTCAATGACTAGGTCAGCATCTCCCGTATTCGCAACGGTAATCCTTTCAGTTCGTGTGCGGTGAGCACGGATGGCCTGCCTTATCTCAGGCGGGTTCACTTCAGCCTTTGGAAGCGCGCGCACAGCTATGCGGAGCGTGGCGGTAGCCGTAAGGCCGTCATCGTCTACAACGGTCAGGACAGCATCGTACTCCCCTTCCGCTGTATAGGTGTGGGTTGCAGTGAGCGTTCCTTCGACAGGGTCGCTGCCGTCGCCGAAGTCCCACACAATCCGGACGACCTCGCCGTACAGGTCGTAGGCGGACGCAGTGAAGTTGACTTCGAGAGGCGCTGCACCTCCCCGAGGATCCGCCTCGATAGACGTTATCACCGGCGGCATGATCGGGTTGACGTTGAGGCACGTGTCAACCACAATCTCCGGAGCGATTGGGTCGTTGCTTTTCACCCTGATGGCTGCAGGGAACGAGCCCCTCGGGAGCTGTCCTGCATCGAATCTCACATCGAGCATTGCGGAGCTTCCAGGCGCCACAGTCCCCTCCACAGGCGACACGTTTATCCAGGTAGGGCTGAACAAGATGGCCAACTCGTCGTGGACGTACAGTTCGTCCCTGGCCACCTGAAGGCCGACGGTTCCGCTGGAGTTCTCGATGCCTATCGTGCACTCGTTGGTGTGAGTGCCCAGCATCGATTTGTACTGGTACTTGATTGCGCCGTCAGGCGTCAGTATAGCCTGGAATGTGTATGGCCCTCCCGCGAGGGTTCCGGGCACATCCTGCCACTCCACGATGAACTTGCTATCGTCGCCCCAGTAGTAGACCATTCCTGATCTTTGGGGATCCAAGTCGATCCAGCATACAGCCAACAAGTCGTTGGGCTGGGTACTGTCCGGAATTGGTGTGGTCCTCCATGTGCTAAGCCATGTTCCGAACGAAAGATACCCATTGGAGGCTATGCCTATCTTGGTCTTTGCCTTTCCGTAGAACGGGAACTCAAAAGGCAGCGGCACCGTCTGTCCGCCGTCATCCTGAAGCGGAAGTGCTGTCCCGATCCGGCTTATGTCTATCCAGTCGAACTCGGGCCCCGCAGGATGATCGCTGTCGATCCAGATATAACCGAAATCGTCAGGACCTCCCCAACCGCGGGGCTCTGTAGCGGAGCCTTCCTGGCTCGAGCCAAAGAGCTCCACTCCAACGGAGTAGTTCAGTTCGCCTTCTCCCGTGTTCGTTATGGTCACCTGCCGGGTTTGAGTCTCTCCCCACGCAAGGTTGGACTCGACCGAAGTGGGGTTGATCTCGATCACCGGAGGAATGCATACGTTTATCTCTACAGTCGCCACGCTTTCAATGCCCAAATCATTGACTACGTGAAACGAGGCATTGTAGTCGCCGACCGTCGAGTATCTGTGCTGAGCATCGAATTCGTGAACCACAGCCGAACCATCGCCGAAATCCCACCACTGATCCACAATGACTCCAACTGGGGTAGTCGCAGATGCACTGAAGACAACGTCCAGTGGTGGTTGGCCGTAAGCGGGCTGGGCTGTTGCGGAGACGATCACTGGTCCGCTTGCGGCTCTCAGCGCATTGGCGGCATTAAGTCTACCTCCTGTGACGCATTTGCCTTTAAATGCTGACTTCACATCAACACTGCCAAGGATTATGTCGCGCACAGTGCGATCCCCTGGTTTCCATCCAGGCGCGCCCGGATAGAGCGGCATATCAGGATTCTGGCCGGCTACGAGTGCAGCCACTCCTGATACATGGGGCGTCGCCATGGACGTTCCGTAGAAGAACGCGTATTTCTCAGCTGGTTCATCAGGTACTGGATCCGGCGGCAACGTAGAAAGGATGAATCCGCCCGGGGCAAACAGGTCAACAGTCTTGGCCCCGTAGTTCGATCCCCACCAGCCTGAATAGTAGCAAGGCTCGTCATTCTGCATGCTCGCCCCTACGGATATGATGTTGGGCAAGTCATATCCAGACGGATAGTGCGGTTCGAGGTCAGTATTGACGCCTTCATTCCCTGCCGCGCACAAAAAGAGCATTCCGGACGCCTCGATGACGTCCTTGACTATCTGTTCATATCCCCCTCCGCCCCAGCTGCAGCTGGCAATAGTAGCGCCGTTGGCGGCGGCGTACCGGATGGCCTTGATGGAGTCAGAGGTATATCCGCCATCGGGACCAAGGAACTTGATAGGCATGATGGTGACATTCCAGTTGATCCCCGAAACGCCTATGCCGTTGTTGGTCATGGCACCTATGGTCCCGGAGCAGTGGGTGCCGTGTTCGTCGTTGAGATCGCCCCACTTGTCGCGCTCATCCCTGTCGAACACGGAGTTGTCGTTGTTGTAGAAGTCCCATCCATGTATGTCGTCGATATACCCGTTGCCGTCGTCATCGACGCCTGGCTCGCCGTATAGCTCGGCCTCGTTTACCCAGATGTGATCGGCAAGGTCGGGATGGTCTATGTAAGTGCCTGTGTCGATTACAGCCACTATTACCTCGCTCGATCCTTTGAACATCGCCCACGCCTCGGGCGCGTCGATGTCGGCGTCATTGACTGGGTCATAGTACCACGGCATCTCCGGGTCTCTGTAATTTTCGGGCAGATCATGGTTGTGCAATGGCCACATCTGCGGGAAGTAGATGTCATTTGGAAAGACTGGTTCCGAGCACTTGTACTTTTTGTAGTCGCGTTCAGCTCGGATGATTCCAGGCGCCCCGCTCAACCTAGCAATCGCCCGGTCAACCGTTTCGCTTTCGGGAATATCTACTATTCCGACAGAAAGCCCGCCCGGAAACTTCTCTGTGGGCACAAATGATTGAACGCTTTCCAGACTATAGCCGAGCTTATGAACTGAATCGGCAGCCGCCTGGATTCGTATTCCGGTATCAAATTCCACTATTAGGCGGCTGGGATGGTATTCGTCGGGTCCAGGCTGCCATCCTCCGCCCATTTTTGCTTCGAACCCTAGTGCGCCCTGGGATCCCAGCCCCACGGTGAGCAGAGTCAGGAAGACCACCAGTAGCGTTGCTCGAAGCCTTGGTGACTTTCTATAGCCACATGCCATAAATGAGTTTCTCCCCTTTCCTCATCTACGCGCCACCGCCGGTAGGCATCACTTTCGTGCCAACCCGCAGCAACGCGCATGATAACGCAAGTTGCTACTACAGTTGACATGTGTCATCTCGAATCCATGCCCCACGCATCACCTCCCCCATCTGCCCAAATGTCTGACTGTCTATGCCTATGGCATGAACCGCGCGTCTGAATGCAGCGCTTGGCAGCACAAACACGCCCGCACGGTCAACCGTCCACGCGCTGAAACGGCCATGGCTGCGCCAAGACATAGGCTGTCGAATCTCTATGAACATCTTTCATTGAGGCCAGGCTCCGTCACTACTCGCACACTCAGTCAAGTAGTGAACGCCCAATTGAAGCAGATAAAGTGACATGCTGTTTGGAAAGGCGTCTCTTCTGTGGACTAATAATCAGGCAAAGCAGCTTCAAAGTAATGCAAAGAGGCTCAGACAAGTCCCGATATGAGACAGTATCCAGCCTCACTACGCTGCTTGATTCAACATTCAACACGTTGCATTTCTCACACTGCTTTACCTGACTTTGCGGCAACTTCAATGGTCCGAAATGCGCCCGCCACCCACAAAGCGTGCCATCCCCAGTTCAACTTGGCATTCGTCACCTGTTCACGTGTGTGCCTCAAACGATTTCATCTAGTATTGCTGAAGTTCTACCGCACTCCGAGCAAGTTGGAATACGCAGTTTCCCTTGCCCTACCACGTCAATCAGTCGCTGATGCGTATTCGTAATACGAATTCGCTTTATTAATACTACTATTGCAAGCTTTGCTGTATTGCCCTGTTCCTAATGTTCATTGAATAAGACAAGCCGAAGGATCAAATGGGTGTGACGTTGTGAATTCCCAGACCATAGCATCATTTATGCAGTCAGCTTTGACCATCGCCATACCAGGCTACAAGCCTCCACTCATTGGCTTGCACAGCTAACTAAAGTGAGTATTTCATAAATTCCCCAAATTAAATGCATTATAGCTTGCCTTTTGTGCAATGTCAAAGCCAGCTAACTCCATAATCAGGGCAATCTGTCTGCCATGGCGGGATAGTAGTGGAAGGGCTTTGAAAAATGTGGCAGTGGTCCACGGCGTTTCCAGCCATTTGGGACCATCTGCGCCCATATCTTGGTTTTGACATGGTTCCGCGGACGAAAACTCATGAGAATGAGGATGGTTGAGATCCCCACTATTGAGCCTTTCAGCAGCACATACCCCCAGAGGAATCTCCTGCCCTAGGCGCGTCAACTCGGCTTGGTAGCGGCTACTGCCAACGCCCATAAGTGGGCCCAAGGAAAAACGAGGACACCTTCGTAACTAACAGTGGCTTAATCGTGCTCCACAAGTCTCCGTAGCGTCATTTCTTCTCGAGCAGAACCGATTTGATCAGTACTTAAAGAACAAGAGCGTACCCTAGCCTGTACACGCTCGTGGCCTCGGGATTGAAGCGACCACAGCCTCGATTGGCTCCGCTCAACTGCCGGACATGAAGAGTGTTGTCCCGTCATCGTCTACTTTTTCGTACATGCAGCGAAAAATGACCCAATGCGGGCCATTGGCAACTATACGCGCCAAGCGGAACACGGCGTTGCAGTAATATGGTAATCACTGGCGTGATGGCAAAACCATGTCGGGAAATTCGCAGGTCACAGGGAGGCGCCCTTGAAGCGAGGTTCAGTGATGCTCTTTGTTTCAACCCGAGGTTGCCTTCCTGCAGCCCTATGAAACGGCTAAAGACTGAAAACCCGGCAGTCGCCCAGGAAATTATCGAGGCTTGCTTAGGCCTCGATGCCCCTGCAATCCTACGATCTCGTGGGATAGTGAGCTCGTTCGCCTCCTATGAGCTTGGGTCTGGTGCGGGCGGCTGTGAGGTGGCCGGCGCCTATCTTTGTGACTTCAAGGCGAACAGGCACGGCTACCCTTTTCAAATGCATGCCAATGAATGTGTCTCCTATATCGAGACCTGCGTGAGCACAGATAGACTCCACGACCACGGGATCTGCAAATCTCTTCATGGCCTCTGCCGCCAGCGCCCCGCCGGCTGCCACATGGGGAATGACTGTAACCCGCTCCAGCCGGTATCGCTCTGCGCACTCTTGTTCAACCACTAAGGCCCTGTTCAAATGTTCACAGCATTGAATGGCCAAGTATAACTGGTTTTCGGAGATAACAGGCAACAACCCGGCCATTATCGCTTCAGCAACATCGACGCTGGATGCCGACCCGATTTTGCGCCCCATTACCTCGCTGGTGCTGCAGCCGACCACAACGATGTCGTGCGGTTTCAGCCTTGCCGCCTCCAAAAGGCCCTTTAGAGCTTTGCCGCTTTCAGCTGTCAGTTCCGCCATATTCATGCCTCTACCTCCTTCCGCCACCATGTCGCAGGCG
>ERZ795047.1599-NODE-1599-length-23561-cov-4.309325_pt1 | contig 23561 bp, 18 predicted proteins | sample MGYA00375131_ERZ795047 | MGnify/ENA primary metagenome ERZ795047 (study PRJEB30176, sample SAMN05720228) | activated sludge metagenome | isolation source: Anaerobic digester | place: Japan | collected 2015-05-20 ...
GGAGCTCGCTATTTTTGCCAGTCTCTGGGTATTTGCGCTGTTTTTTCCCCCGACCACTATCATTGCGTCAACATGACCGGCCAGATCTGCCACTTCAGCCTGTCTCTGGTCTGTGGCCGCACAGATTGTTTTCTTTATGACAATTTCAGATGCGGGAAATCTCTCTTTTATTCCCGATGCGATTCTGTCAAAGAGTGTCCGGTCAAATGTTGTTTGCGACACAAGGCAGATTTTTTCACTTTGTGGAATTTTTTCTATGTCTTCAACACTCTGGATCAGAAACCCGGCATCCCCGGCATAACCTAAAAGCCCGATTACCTCAGCATGGCCTTTATCACCGGTGATCACAATAAGAAATCCCTGTTCGCGAAACCTGGAGATCACTTTGTGGACTGTTTTTACTTTTGGGCATGTCCCATCGATTATTATATGTCCGCCTTTTTCATACCTGGACTGGACCTCTGGGGGAACCCCGTGAGCTCTGATCAGGAGTTTTGATTTCTCCGCAGGTTCCTGATTCTCTTCCAGTGCAGTTACTCCTCGTTGGCGCAGCATCTCGATTGTCTGGGAATTGTGGATCAATGGACCTAAGGTCTTTATCCCTTTGGATGATCCTGATGAATTCTCCAGAGCAAGATCAACAGCCCTCTTAACTCCCATGCAGAATCCTGCAGTTTTCGCAACTATTATCTTCATTTATCTGTCTTTCTTCTCTAAAGAAGTCCGATTATCTAAACAGAAATTACCAATTTGTTAAAAATAAAACAGGGATTATTAAAGTAATCTTCTAATCTGATAATCCAGGTTAAAACTCAACCGGGGTAATTCCTATCAAGAAAATCTAGGTTTAGGAACTGGCATTTGCCATTTTTAAATTATGTCCCCAATCATAACTGTAGAAAATATCTGGAAATCCTTTGGGAAGTATTCGATTCTTGAAGACCTTTCATTGCAGGTCGATGAGGGTCTTGTTTATGGACTTGTAGGTCTCAATGGGGCGGGAAAGACCACGCTTCTGAGGCTGCTGCTAGGAAATCTGAGAGCCGACAGAGGAAAAATCTCGATAAGGGGGTTTAACCCCTGGGAACACAGGGAGGAGTTTTACCGTGGTCTTGGAGTGGTGCTGGAGCATGATGGCTTCTGGGGGAATCTGACGGTTCGTGAGAATCTCTCCATTTATGCGGCGGCAAAGGGCATTTCAGCCGCAGAAGCAGAAAGTTACTTTGCTGAGTACTGGAAAGACACCGATATCTTTAACAGCAAAAAGAAAGTCAAATATCTCTCAAGAGGTCAGAAAATGCAGTGTGCCATCTGCAGAGCCTTCCTGGGGTGGCCAAAGGTATTATTTCTCGACGAGCCGGTGGTGGCTCTTGATATTACCGCATATGATCACTTTTGCCGGATGGTCAGGGAGGCACGTGACGGCGGGGCAGCGATGATTATCAGTTCTCATCAAATGGAGATTATCAATAAACTGTGCGGAAGAATCGGAGTTCTTCGCGACAAACACCTGGTTGAACTCAACAGGGAGAGATGTTCCCAATGGGCTGTGGTAACCGATGACTCGCCGCAATGGAAGTCACTTATAGAAAAGACCGGGGGACTCAATATCATCTATGATGGGTATTGGCGTTTTGAAATCGATCATCCTGAAACAGCTATTCCTGAATTGATCAGCTCTCTTGTGAGTGCAGGATGCCGGATCAGGGAGGTGCGGCAGGAAAGAGACATTGCTATTGGGGATGCTGTGAGGGGTATTTACGGAAACGGTGGAATATCTGCATGAAAAGCATATTGCAAGTATTAAGGAAAGAATGGATGTGCTTTATCGGATCGGATCGGGGAGTTTTTGGCCTCTATGCAATCCTGGTGCTTTCCTGGAGTTTTCTGCTTGGATCCGGAGATGATTCCGGTATCAGATTAGGGGCGCTGTGGCTGGTTTTTTTCTCTGTAGTTGTATCTGCGAACTTTTCCAGCACGGTTTTTATTTCCGAAAGGATCACAGGCGCACTTGAGATACTTATTACTTCAGGACTGTCCAGAAGCAGTATTCTTTTCGGGAAGATGCTCTTTGTGGTAATTATGAGCCTGATAATCGGGGGTATATGCCTGTTACTGGGGCTTCTGTGGCCACGCATTCTGTTTGATAGCAGCGGGGGAAGTGTAAATGTTGCTGATTTTCTTATTTATGCCGCCTCAGTATTTCTGAATGTATCTAACAGTGCTTATCTATCTGTCAGAATATCAAATCCCAGGCTGCTTCATTTTGCGAATCTTTTCCTTCTGGCAGTGATCGTCTCTGTTTACATGGCAGTGAACTCGGTTTTTCCTCTTTCACCTGTTGTACTGATACTGGTTCTTCTGGTAATGGGTGTGTTTACCTCTATTCTGGCCAGGCGTGAGTTTAATGGTGAGCGTATACTGCAGCAGGTGATTTTGTAAGTAGTAACTGAAGTCATGGTATGCAATTTGCATTTCGTTATTGTGCAAAGCATCTTCGGGTGCTATTTAAAGGAGGAAAGTTATGCCTAAAAGAAAGATAAATATCAACACAGCCAGTAAAGAGGAGCTGATGTCTCTGAGGATGATGGGGGATACCAGGGCTGAATATCTTGTGGAGAATCGTCCTTACAGGAACTGGGATGATGTGAAAGAGAAGGTACCCAGTTTCTCAGATCAGATGATCGATGATTTGAAAAAGAGCGGAGCAACACTGGACTAAGGCCGCAGAAGTATTTCAAAACAAAGGGGGCAGCAATTGCCCTCTTTCTATTTATAAAGATAACTTCAGGTTAAAAACACTTCCCTTTCTCCTGTTTTATGCACCTTCCATCAGAACAGTGGTAACAGATCTCGTTTGGAAGTTTATCCTCGGTGAAAAAGAGGCGTATGTTTTCCAGGGTGGTTTCTGCAATGCTTGTAAGCGCCTCTTTGGTGAAGAAGGCCTGATGAGCGGTGATAAGGACATTGGGGAAGGTAAGGAGCCTTGCCAGGACATCGTCACTGATAGCCTCTGCAGAGAAATCCTCGAAGAAATAATCTCCCTCCTCTTCGTAGACATCAAGACCGGCTGAGCCGATTTTGCGGCTCTTAAGCCCTTCAATAAGGTCACGCGTATTTATCAGCTTTCCTCTTCCGGTATTTATAATCATTACCCCATCTTTCATTCTGGAGATAGTATCGGTATTGATCATGTGTACATTTTCCGGGGTTAATGGGCAATGGAGTGTAATGATATCGGAATTTCTGTACAATGTATCCAGGTCAACGTATTTTGCCCCGTTCTTTTCCGCAAAATCATTGTCAGGATAAACATCATGGCAGAGAATCTGCATTCCGAAGCCTTTGAGGATTTGTATAACTATTTTACCGATCTTTCCTGTACCTATCACTCCGGCTGTTTTCCCGTGCATATCGAACCCAAGGAGATTATTAATTGTAAAATTACTGTCGCGGGTCCGGAAATATGCCTTGTGAGTTTTGCGGTTAAGAGAGAGCATCAGCGCCACAGCGTGTTCTGCTACTGCATAGGGGGAATAAGCAGGAACCCGAACTACATGGATCTTCCCGAATGTTGCTTTCAGGTCAACATTGTTGAATCCGGCTGAGCGTAACGCAAGCAGCCGTATTTTGTATTCCATGAGGCTGTTAATGATGGGTTCGTCGATGACATCATTGACAAACACACAAACCGCGTCGAATCCTCTGGAGAGGGAGACAGTGTCTTTGGTCAGATGCCCGGGGATGTAGTGGATTTCGTATCCATACCTGGGATCATTGTTTATGCGGTCAAAAAACTCCTTGTCGTAAGGCTTGGCATCAAACATGGCTATGCGAAGTTTTGCCATCTTTTTCTCCTCCGGTTGTCTGAAATTGATAAAAAGAATAAAGATACATTGCAAAAACTGTACACAACCGATAAAAATTGATTTGCCCTGATGTAGAATTATTTTATTAAGCGTTTAATCAGGAGGTTGCGCTGAAATAGATATTTTAAACATTTTAAATTCCTGTAACAACTATATTTAGTTTTATCGAGTATTTTTTACGATGATTCCCTTTTTGCAATGGATATAAATATTTTTGTGATATTCAATTTGCACGATTAAATGCCTTTGAAAGGAGCAGTCGTGAAAAACATGAAAACGATTCACCTGTCCTGGGCCATTTTTGGCCTTTTTCTGTTTTACTGCGCCAATCCGGTGGATTATCCGCTTAAATGGCGCACGAAGTTTGAGATCCCTGTCACCAATGAGTCTTTTGTGTTAGGTGAGGAGATGCCCAAACTCTTTGAGTTTGACAGCACAATGGATTTCCTCAAAGCCGGGAAAACTTACTCCCCTGGCGACATTAGAAAGCTGATTTCTGAGATTATCAGTGGCGATACAGTTGAATTTTCAGTCCTCAGAAGTGATACTTCCAGCTTTGAAAACCATCAGGATTCACTTGATGAAAAGCTCTACCATGCAGCTATAGGTCCTATTCCTGTTTCCGGTGCCGGCAAACTCGGGGTTACTGTTCCAGTTCCCGCTGTATCGGGAACATTTTCGGTTCCGGTAACAATAAATATTGATAGTGTTTACCGTATAGTTTTCTACGATACCTCAGTAAATATATTGGACATCACTCTTAAAAACCCTTCAACCTCCTCTCTCAGCAATGTCTCTATCGCGATTGCAGGACTGGGATCTGATAGCATAGGTTCGATTCCGGCAGGAGCAACCCGTACTGCACAAATCGATGTCAGCGGTAAAGCCTTGTACGATACGGCTGTTGTAACACTATCAGGCAGTACAAACGGAGCGGCAGGAAAGTCTCTTGAAATAGAGATGTCTCTCAATGGTCTCCTGGCTTCCAGTTTGACTGTTGATGATCACCTTATAGACCTTTCAATGCATTTTTCAAATGCTTACAGGTTGACTGACACGGTTAAAATTGACTATATAGACATTACTGAAGGTGCTTTCGCATACACTCTCACCAATCATACTAATCTGGAACTGAGGCTTCAGATGATCCATGAGAACGTGTGGATCAGATCCCATGTGGAATCCAAAGGGATTATAAGTGCAGAAGATCTTGGGAGAGCCGATTCCAGTTACTTCTGGGGAGACTTAAACCAGAACGAGACTGTGGTTCCACCCAGACAGAAAACCAGTTTCAAAAACCTGGATCTTTCAGCTAAACGAATTTTTCCGGAATGGGATAATAAAAAGAAAGAATCGGTTACAATTGTGAACTATCATGTAAAGACCGGCACTCCCAGGGGGGACACGATTACTCTGAGCTCTGCCGATTCGCTCATATTCTCTATCAGCGCACGATCTTTCAAGTTTGAAGAATTTGAAGGTACAGTAATGGAAGCCTTCCATAAACAGGGTGATACAGTGATGATCCCGATTGAGCTGCCCTTTGGAGACCAGACAATTAAGGATTCATTGCGCGGGAAATTTGTATTAAAGAGAGTTAATGGAGATGTACAGATACAGACCGGGATGCCGGATGAAGCGTTTATTGATACAATGTTAATCGATTTTCTGTGGTACTGTCCTGATTCAATTGAGGTTGCAGATTCCACAAGGACCGTGTTTAAAAATGTCAATACTGACTCTTCCTTCTTAAGATCGATCGACATCACCAGAATAACAAATCTCTACCCTGACAGTATCGCAATATCTACCAGGCTTTATATCCCTGTGGGTACAAGAATGAGGGTAGTCAATGATTTGAAGGTTACTGATCCTGATTTCAACAGATTTATTGGACGGATGATAATCCGTGTAAATACCGATTACCGTCTCAATGCCAGGCTGGACTGGGAGGTATTGGATACAGTAACCATGAACCTGGGGAGCGGAAGATTTGAAGTTCCTGAGGCGCTGGATTATGTAGGCAGACTTGAGGATCGCCTCGCGAGCTTTAATATGTATGTTTCCAACAATTCCAATCTGAATCTTTACATCTTTGCACTTGTCGCACCGGAAACACTCATCGATTCCCTTGATTCCATGGAAACCAGCCGGTTCTACAGCCTGTTATTCGATGAAGGAAAAGCGGAAGAAGAGGGATATGTAAATATGCTGGGTACTAAAGGCATCTATATTCCACCCAGAAATGCAGATTCAGTCTTTAATTCGATCACTTTGAATGATAAACAGCTTGAGACCATTCTGAGTTCAGATTCATGTGGATGGCGCTGGGCGGTGAGATTTGTGAAGCAGGACAGGGATGCAATGACTGATACAGATTTCATAAAGATCAATTCCTGGCTCCATGTTGAGGGAATAAACAACGCTGACTCATTACTGATATGGTAAATTCAAACAGAGAGGCTGAAAACAAATGAAACCGTCTATTTTATCATTAATAATAGTCCTTCTTTTCAGTGTAGCAGTCCTGTCTGATGTGGATAATAATCCGATCAGTAATGGAAACACGCAGACCCGTAATGCGCTGGGACGTACGTTTGAGGGTGCGATTCACAACCCGGCAGTTCTTGGTGTGGAGAGAATCCCAAAAGGCGGTATGCCATTCCCTGCGTCGAACCTCGGTATCGGGATCTGGAGTGATAAACTTTGCCTTACGCCTTTAATAGGTGCTGATTTTAATAAATACTCCCTCCTTACCAGTGAAGTGCTTACAAGGAGTTTTGACTTGTATGGTCTCGATGAGTCGGAAGTCTCTAAAAAATTGACAGAAGAACTCAAAGGAGGAGCCCGCGCCTACGCAGGAGCCAGAGCATCACTGCTCAGCTATGCCTGGAACCGCTTTGCTTTTGATATCACTACGCACATGGATGCTGAAATACAGATACCTGAAGGTTTCTTTCATACGATTTTTTCAGAAACCCATGGTTTATTGAGGGGAAACACGCTCGATTTCAGCGGACTTCGGGAGGAGGCAATCTGGGCAACAGATTTTACCTTCAGCATAGGATTACCTGTTTATGTCCCGGCTCTGCATAACTTTTTCAAGCTTAGATACGGGGCCGGAGGTCTGAGTGTCAAGTATATCATGGGTCACTCAATTTTAAAATCTGAAACAGAAATGGGATCTGTAGAATATAGTGATGCTACAAATGACCTTGATTTTGACGGTAAGATAAAAATCAAGTCTGCAGGCACAGGCTTCTATGGAAACTGGGATTGGGACAGTCCTTTCTCACAATCCATTCTTCCCGTGACAGGTCATGGTATCGGTGTAGATCTGGGAGGAATTCTTTATGACGAGCATGGGACAATGGTCATAAATTTCCATAACATCGGAGTCTTGTTCTGGATGAAAGATGTAAAGGAAGTCTCTTATGAAATAGATAAAAATCATTACACAGCCTATGACTATTTAGAGAAAGACGATGATGATTTTATCGAGAGTGATGATTCCCTGAAAACCGGAAACGGTTTTGCCACACTTCTTCCTCTCTCAGTTAACATTGGGTATTCCTACTCCTGGGACCTCTCCAGACAGAAGAACCAAAAACTGAGATATCTTGCCGAATACGCGAACGCAAGCGCCAACTACGAGCAGCAACTCTCAAAAAGCCCGGGGCGCAGGATGATTCCCAGACTCTCAATCGGTGGTGAAGCTGGTACACTGAGAGGATATTTGCCTGTAAGACTCGGTCTTATTTTTGGCGGACCGGAGCTCATCGCTTCTGCCGTAGGTGCTGGTATCGATTTCAAGTATGTCTCCGCAAACGCCTCATACAAGGCAGTGGGATCTCCGTTTCTAGTTCCTAAAAGGGGTTTAGAACTTGCAGTCGGGCTCAACTTCGCCTGGGGTATGGAAGTTGACACAGATAAGGATGGCATACCGGATAACGTCGATAAGTGTCCCAGAAATCCTGAAGACCCCGATGGGTTTGAGGATAAAGACGGGTGCCCGGATTATGACAATGATAACGATGGTATCCCGGATTCTCTTGACAATTGTCCCAATGTCGCTGAAGACAAGGACAATTTCGAGGATGGTGACGGATGTCCTGATACCGACAATGACGGTGACGGAATCGAGGATGTCAATGACAAATGTCCGATGGAACCTGAGGACAAGGATAATTTCCAGGATGATGACGGATGTCCGGATTTCGACAACGATGGTGATGGTATTCCGGATTCTCTTGATAAGTGTCCTAATCTGCCGGAGGATATAGACCTGTTTGAAGATGACGACGGGTGTCCGGATTACGATAATGACAAGGACGGGATCGCAGACACAGTCGATAACTGCATCTCGGAACCGGAAACGTATAACGGATATAAAGATGATGACGGATGTCCGGATACACTTATCAGACCCTCTGAAAAAGAAACAACGGTGCTCAACACAAAACTGCGTGCAATCAACTTCAAGACAGGAAGTGCTGAGTTGCTGCCTGTTTCTTTCGCAGCTCTGGATTTCATCGCGGATTTCCTCAAGCAGTATTCTCACCTGCGTTATGAGATTCAGGGTCATACCGATGATCAGGGTTCCGATGAGTACAACCTGGTACTTTCTGCCGCCCGCGCCGGTACTGTCCGAGCCTATCTGTTGTCAAAAGGCATCCCGGAAAGCAGTATCCTGGCTATCGGCTATGGTGAAACAATGCCCATAGCAGATAACAAAACCGCCAACGGGCGTGCTCTTAACAGACGTGTCGAGTTCAAGATAATCGAGAGTGAGGAAGATTATCAGATGCTCAAGACAAGGGAAGAGGTGTTCAGAGAAAAGGTGAAAAACTCCAAGATAAAGGGCGCCCGCTTCTAAGCGAACTCTGCGGCACAGGAGGGAATTATCCTGTGCCGCATCTGTTTTCTTAAGAGTATTTATTGTGCAGGGGAAAATATCTGCAAGTAGAGTTTCACAGGATTACCCGGGTCAGTCCCGGCTTGAACTCCTGCTGAGGTGGGTATACCAGTAATCGTAAATATCATCCAGAGTTTTTTCAAAAGGAATTCTGCTTCTCCATCCCGTCTGAACGGTTAACCTGCTGTTGTCACCAACTATCCTGCCGCGAGTCCCGTGTATCTGAAGCTTTTTCTCCTCAGTGCGGATATCGATTTTTACCCGGCTTTTCCCTGTCAGGTATTCAAGAATCCAGTTGAGTGTATAGCCTTTTCCGCTGCAGACGTTATATACTTCTCCCTTTATTCCTTTGTCAAGTATCTGGTGATAAGCTCTCACCACATCCCTTACATCTGAAAAATCGATCGTGGACTGAAGATTGCCGACAGAGATGACAGGCTCCGATAAACCAAGAGAGATCCCGGCAACCTGCTTTGCCCAGTCGGAGCATACAAAGAGGGGAGACTGTCCCGGACCGGTATGATTGAATGATCTGGTAAAGCGGATATCCATTTCGAAGCGCCTTACATATTGCATCCCTATTAACTCTGCGCAATATTTTGATACTCCGTAGAAATCCACAGGATCGGGGTTGGAATTTTCTGTAAACTGCTCAGAGATTGATTCACGGCTGTACTCCTTTGAGGACCCGATAAGCAGAGTCCTCGCATCAGGACTGCCCTTTCTTACGGCATCAAGTACAGAAACCGTCCCTATAATATTTACTTCGAGAGAACTCCTGGGGGATTTATCCGCTTCCGGAGGAAAACTGATTGCAGCCAGATGATATACTTCGTCAGGTTTGATACTGGAGAGATAGTCGCTCAGTCTGTCTGAATCAAGAATGCTTATCTGACTGTAATTGGCTCCTGTGATGGAACAGGATGGTCCCTTGTCGATACCATAGACCTCATAACCGCATCCAATCAGGTACTCCGAAAGCCATTTTCCTGCAAAACCGGTGATTCCGGTGATCATTGCTTTTTTATTAACAGGCATTTTTTCCGTTCTTCTCAGGAAAACTTAATTTTTTGAATACCTAAAAATAAATGTAACTTTTCATATCATCAAAATTTCAGTCGGAAAAAGCTTGCCCCATCACCTTTTCCAATTCTTTCAGAACTGTTTCCACTTTATGAGACAGCATGCAGGAGCGATCACAACTCCTTTCAAATCTATCTGATGGATGGCAGGGAGAACAGGAATAAGAATTGTATAAAGCCGATACATTCCTGCCTTTTGGACTCCACACCAGAGGATCTGAAGGGCCGAACAGAGCCACAACAGGACATCCTGAAATTGCGGCGAGATGGGTGATACCGCTGTCATTTCCAATATATCCATTACATACTGAAAAAAGGCATGCCAGAGAGAGAAGGTCCCAATTGGCTATGATCATATCCTGCTCAGGCAAACAAAAACCCTCTTCGGCAGGTCCTGATATCCAGATAACCGAATACCCCAGTTTCCTGAGCCGGGATGCGCAATCAAGGAAATTCTCCAGAGGCCAGTTTTTTATTCTGCTGCCGCTCCCGGAGCCTACGGCTATTGCAGGCCTGTTTGCATCCAGGAGATTGCGGGCTCTCCTCATACCATCTGAAGGAAGATCAAGCCTGAACTGACTGTCAGGTTCTGTCACACCCGAAAACAATGACAAATGAAAATCTGAAATGTGAATGCGAGAGTCAGGAAAAGGGTTCTGACGAAGGAGAAGCCGGGGGGCAGCCCTGACCGCATGATTTACAATTGGGGAATCTGCTTTTGCAAACAGTACGATCCTGTTAAACCTTCTTAAAAAACTGACTGCTTCTTCGCTGCTGGTTTCCGAAAACAATGAGATAAAACTGCGGCTTCCGGCTTCCAGGGTTTCATCAATAATACCACAGGCTTTTCCCAGCTCTCCAAAAGCCATCTTTCCCAGGAGAGTGATTTTCTGAATCTTTTCCCGTTTTCTCCAGAGGTGGATTGATGGCAGAATATTGAGAAAATCACCAAGGCTGCCGTTGTGGTAAATCAGTGCCGGCATTTCTAATTCCCATTGTGATATTCAGAGATTAAATCTGCTATCTTTCCGGGCAGAATTCCAATCGAAATGTCATTCAGATATATCCGCTTTGAACCGGCATCGGGATCTCCCAAAAGAATACAGAATGCCATGTTGAGTCTTATAAGGTTCAGTGTGACAGAATCAGTGTCCAGGACAAAGCGGCTGCTGATTCTAAGGGACTGCTGTTTGTAATTGTGTAAACAACTGGCTGCCGGAGAACCGGTTTGATCATTACTTTTAAGAAGAAGACCGTGTGTGCGGCATATAATGGGTCTGCTGGAATATATCCGGCATCTGTTATCAGTGAGAAACACACATCCGGAGTGGTTTGTTTCCAGTGAACTGTTTGAACTTTGGAGAGCGGTTGAGATCGCAAACGCTTCCAGATAATTCACTGATTCAAGTTCACAGCAGGATCCGCATCCTGGTTTACAGTTGATATGCTCAGGATGATCCCTGAGTGCAGCATCGAAGAATCTGTCGCAGTAAAGGCACAAAGTTCTGTAGTTTTGCAGAATCTCCCTCAGCATGTCCGGAAATTCCCCTGTTCAATCCAGACCCATTGTAATCTTCCCGTCCATAATTACAAGTCCCCGGAAAAACTCTCCGGCTGATCCTGCTGACTTGAAAGGCCGGGGGCCTTTTCCTGTACCGACATAAAAGCCGGCCTGATAAAACAGGTCACCAGGTCCAACTGACTGCTGCTCCACATGTACTGCCAGCATGTCAAGTCTGCAGTTTTTCCAGAATGGAGGGGCGTTTTTCTCACCTCCGGGCAGGTAATAGATCCCTTTGGAACGTCCCCATATAAATTGAAAAACGAACTGGCTTTCGACACTGGCCCAGAAAGACGGGCAGTTTATTTCTCTGAATTTTCTCTGGAAAGAACTGAAAGATTCCCTGAGTGAGCCGCTGAGGAACTCAAGATTGTTGTTTGTCCAGGGATCATTTACAAGGTATACAGGTGAGAGGTACTGCTCATGGATTATGGTCGGGGAATCGGCTGTTATTCTGTCAAGAATGATCATCCCGTCCTCACTCCAGGTAAGCACCCGTACATCTCTGTGCAGAATCTTTTTTCCATGTAAATCGAAATAGTTGATCCTTCCCCAGGTGTCAAAACCGTCACGCAAAAGCCTGTCCTCGTGAAAAGCAACTTCCCAGGATTTTATCGCGTTTTCCGCGGATGGGATGCCGAGAAGCGATGCCTTGAACTGGGCTATCAGTTCAGGTTTGCTGTGGATATTAAACCCGATAAGCGGGTGGTTGCCGATGGCTTTCCAGGCAACTGAGCGGATTGAGCGTATATTGCGCCTGTAACAGACCTCTACATAGGGGTAGATATGACGTGTATCGACCGCATTCTCGATCTGCCCCGGAGAGAAATTGCGCTGCTCTTTTGAAAGTGGGAGGCATGCCAGCAAAGAGAGTTCAAGCCCGACCTGGCTTTGGAACAGTAGTTCCCATCCCTCATGATGCTGTTCGAGTCCGAAAACCCAGGGGCCCTGATTTTCATGGTCATTTAAAAGACATGTATCCATCCATGAAAGCAGCCGTCCTGTAAGATGCAGTGCGCGGGGATCGTTGTGCCACAGTCCCCAGGCCTGGGCGAATGGTCTGGGCATGAACATGGGCATGTCATGCCCGCCAGGGGTAAAGATTATTCCGGTAGGAAGAGAGAACCTCAGCAGTATGTCGAAAGTCCGTTGATGGCTCTTGCGGCAGAAGTATTCCGGCCACTCTCTGTTTTGAATAGAATAAGCTGCCATCGCAAGAACTACCCAGGAACTGTAAGCCAGAACTTCAGGATGAAAAAAACCGTGATTCTCAGCAGTCATGTCAGGGAAGAGGTTCTGTGTAGTTACTGTTTTTGAGATGGAACTGCCGAAAAAACGACTGTGGTCGGTTTTATCATGTATGCTCGATGCGATGTTCAGAGACCATACTTTTTGAGCTTCTTCCCATTCAGGAAGATTCGGGTGCTCGGGGTTGAGGTTGATTGCCCATGCAAGTACCATTGTATCCTGGGCGTTTTCCTCTACCTTGGTGTCAAATTCACATCCGCTTGGAGGAAGGGTGCCGATGAACCGGTCTGCCTCAAAAGCCAGAATCTCCTTAATTCTTACAATATGCTCCTCATCGAGAATATCGCGGCATAAAACACCGGTAAGTCCCAGAAGAGTAGCCCATAAGCTGCTTCTCCAGTTCTCTCCCCATCTTTTTCTTTCCAGAAACTCTTCAACATCCAGTGTACCGGTCAGATGAGTGTCGCATGCCCATTTGACACCTTTACGGATTCTGGAGACGAGTTCTTCTCTGGAAAGGATAGCGTTGATCAAATCACATTCGTTCAGGTAAATGTAGCTGCCAAGGAGGCATAATACATTCAGATGAGGACGGATGACGTATTCGATAACCGGTGATGATGACTTCACGGAGCGCATGTTGAAATTTTGCGGATCCGTGCTGCCGAAAATACCCCTGCTTTCATCTATATCGTGCCATGACTTAAGGTAATATGGAACGCTTCGGGATAAAAGACGCAGTATCTTTCCGGGTTCTATTTTGTCTGTAAAGTTAAGCATTGTCTTCTGTCATTATTCTTCAGGCTTTCAATGGCCTTTCCATAGGATAAACAGTGATGGAGTTATCCGATACGGCCTGCTTGATTTTTCTGGCGAATTCTCTTGCAGTGTTGGAATCGTAAAGAACAAGGAATGAGTCGCCGAAAAAACGCGGAAGTCTGTCGCCTTTAAGCCAGTTGAGATGGATGTTTACCTGTTCACGTAGAAACGACGGATCGGAACCTGAATAACCTATGCCTAAATATGCCACCTTGATTATCCTGATAAAAGGATTTCCTTGATTTTAACTAGAGAGAAAAATTTCTGATATCTGTATCCGGAATTGCTGCCAATAGAGTGCAGTTTAATTCAGATACCAACTCTAATTACCTCAAGGGTTTGAAAAACAAAATTAATAAAAAAAATGGCGATTTAAAAGAATTGGACTTCTTATAATCCGCTTTATCCGGAACAGGTATTACGGATCAGATGTTCTGAGATTGTTCCGGAATTCAAGCTGTTGTTACAGACACTCTTCTTCAGGGTCGGCATCGGTATCGATACTTTATACTTGCATTAAAATGTGAATACTCTGGAAACACAGGATTTTTTAAGGGTGTGGATTTCCCATCATCTTTCTGGGAAATGCAGCATCTTCAAAAGCTCTTTCTGTACCGAATATTGGAATGAAGTCTTCAAGATTGTATTTCATGAGTATTTGTTCTACGTTGCTTGAGGGATCAAGAATTGCAAAGAATTTGTTTCCCTCCGTGAATTTTCTGTGATAGAGCAGAAGATTCTGACTTGCCGCTTCATCGATGGCAACAATATCCGTCATTTTGACTGCTGCTGCCTTCCAGTGGCCCGCATATATCTTATCCAATTCTTTATCCAGGGATTCGATAGTCTGCTGATTGAGTGTACCTACAAGTTGCAGTACAGCGAATCTGGTCTTGGAATAAATATATGCATCCAGAAACCCGGGCTCGGGTACAGGTTTTTCCTTTACACTGGCATTTCTGGGTTTATGATCGGGATTTTTTTCGGTTTTATTTATTCTGGCAATGACTGTAATTACGGTTTTATAGGGCAGGTGCAGTGTCGCGGCAATACAATGAGGATCAACCTTTTTTTTGATCATCCTGTAGAGCCGATGATATATCTCGTCGGAGAATTCATTATACCTGCTGGACACGGAGCCCCCATAAGAGTAAGAAGCATCTTTTTTATCTTACATTTTTATCCGGATATCGTCAATACTGCTTTCATGCAGGAAAATGGAAAAATAGTGATAAGATAATGAGATAGCTGTCCGTTCTTGACAGGTTGAGCCTGACAGTGTATTTTCTCATGGTGTTTTTCCAGGGGCTGTAGCTCAGTTGGGAGAGCGCGACGTTCGCAATGTCGAGGCCAGGGGTTCGATCCCCCTCAGCTCCACTTTTCTTATCTGGTTTATTCCTGAATCCCTCAGGTTTACTGATAGTCTCCTGTTAACTGGTTCACTTCTTCTTCAAAGCATTCGATATCGCGTTCAGAATCGCCTTACTGCTGTAGGTTGCCCCTGAGATGGCATCGACCTGAAGACTCTGAGCTTCGATTACACTCTCCTGTATCTTCTCTGCAGGTGCCCCATTGCCGCTTTTGTGCTCTATGTATTCAATGGAAGTAATCTTGTGATCTTTGACGGCTACCTTTACTTTCACAGAGATGGGAAACGCCTTGAATTTTCCCTCATAGGTACCATCTGCTACAATTGTCAGGTCTACATCCTCAACCGGTGTGGCCAGAAGCTTTATGAGGTTTTTCTGCACTGATCCTTTAAACAGCTTTGTACCTACAAATGAGCCTGCGAGAACCACAAGCAACGATATGAAAACAATGAACAGGATTTTATCTTTCATAAAAGGCCTCCAGACCTGTAATGAGTTATAGATTTAACCGGTTATCTGCTCCGGTGTTTTTTTCATTGTAAGGAAAACAACTGACCTTAACAATCTACTCTTTTTTTCCGGTCTCTTCAATGGGCAATTATGCTGTTCCCGGAAAACTCAGGTCTGAAGTGATCACATAAACGGAGGATATTTATTCATCCGCTCGGCAATTACATCGTAAACATATCCACGAGCTACTCTTCTGACCCTTATCTGTATGCCGTGGAATTCAAATCCGAAAAATTCCTTCGGTTCCGAGCCGTTGAAATGTGATTTTACCAGTTCATCTATTGTCTGTCCGGACTCCGGCAGTTCACTGAAGGCTTTCTCCTTTATTTTACTTAAGGGAACCGCGCCGCCGATTCTCCATCTGTTCTCCGAAAGCATCACCATCATTTCAGGAGGCCGGTCATACTCGTCTTCAATCTCTCCAACCAGTGACTCGATTACATCCTCAAGTGTAACCAGCCCGGTCGTGTTTCCTTTACTGTTCTGGACTATTGCGATATGCTGATACTCCCTTATCATCCTCCTCAATATTGCATTGACATGCATCGTTTCCGGGATGAACATTATCGGTCTGCAGATTCCCTTCAGAGTAGGGTTTCCCGGTGTGGCGTGGAGAACTGTCACCAGGTCTTTGAAATTGATATATCCCAGAACTGAACCTGTTTTATCGGCAGACAGAAGAGGGTAGCGCGTGTGTCTGTGTACATGCGACGAAAGGAATGCATCTGTCAGGCTCATGGATTCATCCAGAAACACAACATGATCTTTTTCAACCATGATATCCCTGGCTGTCGATTTACTCATCTGAAGGCTTTTTGATATAAGCGATGCCTGTTCCTGGGAAAGCTTGTTCTCCAGTGCTGCTGCGCTGGCGAGGATTGAAATCTCGTTTGCTGCAGAATCCGGTCTCTCTTTGTGTATTTTTCGCGCAAATGGACGGTTTGCAATTTCAGTAAGCAGTATAAAAGGGTGAAACACCTTTACCAGTGCAAATAGTGGCAGTGCGCTGATTTTGGCAAGCAGGATATTATACCTCACACCAAGGGTTTTTGGAAGAATCTCGGTGTACTGTATCATGACTACTGAATAACCCAGAGAAAACAGGATGATCCATCTGGAGTCAAAAATCTCGCTGAATTTTGCTCCTGATACAGCAGCACCTATGGTGTGAGCCAAAGTGTTGATGATCAGAATCACTGCTATGGGCTTCTGGATATCAAGCTTGAACTTCCGCCAGATATCAGCGGTTTTAGGAGACTTCTGGCTGATCTCCGCTATATCTGTATTGGAAAGGCTGAGAAGGCATGCTTCCATCAGAGAACAGAAAAAAGAGACACTGAGGGAAAAAAGGATCGCCAGGACGAGAATTAGCACTTTTCCTCCGGATTTCTATGACTGAGAATACAATAAATAAAAAATACCAAATTTGTGGTTAATAGATGTATATAAGATTTCGGGGGAGGTTCGATATTATCCACTTGATTTCAGCAGGCAGTCAACATTGTATTGTGTTTTCAGGTAAAATTTTACAATTAATAACCCGGCGTGTCCAGGGGAATTTTGTGCTTTGACTCTGTGTCTCAGTTATCTATGCTGTTGATCCGGGTTGGCTTGTGTCAGGTTTAATATACATCAAACCGACAATCATTTAATATATATAAACGGATTATTCCTCTGATTATTGCCGTTTTATCAACTGTTTTCACGTTTTGAGGTGAATAATTCAGAATAGAACTGTAAAAAAAGCTATTTTTATGTTCATACCTGTTCAGTAAGGAGCCGGTCGGTTTTATGAGTGAATTGTACCGCTTTGGAATATCTCTTGAAAAAAGTCTGATCGATGCATTTGATAAACACATCAAATCCCGGAAATACCATAACAGGTCCGAGGCCATCCGTGACCTGATCCGTGAAGAACTCGTACAGAAAAAATGGACCGAAGGCGGTGTTGTGGCCGGCGCCATCGTCATGACCTATGATCATCACAAAAGAGAACTGGTTACTAAAATGCTGGATATCCAGCATGATTTTCAGGGTACCATCCTTTCTACCCAGCATGTGCACCTTGACCATCATCACTGCCTCGAGATTATTGCAGTCAGGGGGAAAGCCAGGGATGTCGAGCGGCTTTCAACAAGTCTCAAGGCGCTTGTGGGTGTAAAACACCTCAGTCTCAGTATTTCCCAGTCAGGCGATGAGACCGATTGACACAAGGAGAATAAGGGGCTGGTTGTCAATCCAGAAAAGAATGGAAATCCGAAATACTTTCAAGGTTGTGTTCTGAGGCGTACTTCTGTATTCCGTCTAAAACTCTTGGTGCGATTTTGGGATCGATAAAGTTTCCTGTGCCTATCTGAACTGCGGAGGCCCCGGCAAGGAGGTATTGGATCGCATCATCAGCGTTGAGAATTCCACCCATACCGATGACCGGAATTGTTACAGCACGGCTGACTTTGTATGTCAGTGCTACTCCCACGGGTCGAATGGCCGGCCCGGAGAGCCCTCCGGTTTTCATGGGAAGGACCGGACGTTTCCTCTTAGTGTCTATTACCATCCCAACCAGTGTGTTAATGCATGACACGGCATCAGCCCCGCCATCCTGGGCAGCTCTGGCAATTACCGTAATATCTGTAACATTCGGGGATAATTTCAGAATAAGGGGTTTTGAGGTCAGTTTCCTCAGGCTGCTGGTAAGATTATAGGTCTGGTCTGGATCTGTTCCAAATGCCATTCCTCCATGCTTCACATTTGGACAGGAGATATTTACCTCATATCCCCAGATCGAGTCGCGGATTTCCAGCCTCGAGATAACCTCACAGTACTCATCCTGAGTCGATCCGGCAACGTTTGTCACCAGGGCGCATGGAAGTTTTTCAAGGAAAGGGACCTTCTCACTGAGGAAGCGTTCTACTCCGACATTGGCCAATCCGATGGAGTTGAGGATACCGGCAGGAGTTTCAACGATCCGGGGAATGTCATTGCCCCCGCGCGGATTGAGTGTGACCGCTTTTGTGTAAATTGCGCCTATACAGGAGAGATCGATTAGCTCCTCATACTCACTGCCATATCCGAAAGTACCCGATGCCACTCCCACAGGGTTGGGTAAACGCTTATTACCGATTTCTACGCCGAAATTCATTGATTTATCGCTCATGTTATCTGCCAGTCCAGTTCCAGGCTGTTAAAAACCGGGCCCTCTTTGCAGGCGCGTTTATATCCCGGAGGATCGATGGTTTTAACCACACAGCCCATACATGCTCCTACACCACAGGCCATGATCTGCTCAACTGAAACAAAACAAGGAATCTGCATTTTAGACGCGAAGATATGGCAGGCAGCCAGCATCGGGTGTGGTCCGCAGCAAAAAACGACCGAATTTGGGTCGATCTCATTGGAAATGGAGTATAAATAGTCTGCTGTGGTACCGTGAAATCCTTCGCTGCCGTCATCTGTGCAGATAATCGGATTCTCTCTGGTGAAAGAAGCAGATTGGGGTATAAGAGTCTTTGAACGGCATCCGAAGATAAATCTGGTGTTTATTGCGGAGTTTCTGAGTGTGGCAGACAAAAAGAGGATAGGTCCCAGGCCTGTTCCTCCTGCTATAAGGAGTGCTTTGCTGCCGGAAAATGGGGGAAAGCCGTTTCCCATCGGGCCAATAACATCGATAATTTCACCAGCTTTTTTTGCAGACAGGATTTCGGTTGCACACCCACGCACCTGATAGATTATCGAGCAGGTTCTCTTCAGCGGGTCAAATGATGAGATTGCGAAGGGTCTGCGAAGCAATGGTATGGCAATATCAGAAACCCGAATAGTGAGAAATTGACCCGGGATGGGAATCTCTGCTGCTTCCCAGGACATTTCCATTTCCAGAAAAGCATCGTTTATTGCGTGATTTCTGATAATTTTTGCTGCAAACTGCTCCATACAGAATCTTTATTGGTTATTAAAATTGGAATTGAATTGCTTGAATATTGCGGAAATGATGATGCAATATTTTCGCTCTTAATGTTTACTGGAATATAAATCAGGGGGGATAACTATGGAGCTTGTATAAGGATGATTTGCCGGTTGGGTGATGCTTTCCAACCGGCAGGATGGTTAACTCTTTTTAGGCTGATAAGTGCCGCAATCGGCATGGTTGGCGTGTGTGATAACGTGGATTCCGGATGCGGTGCATTCAAAGGAGTCATTGTACTCACAGTTTGATATTTTGCACGCACCCACTCCGCCGTTTATGTCGGTAAAACCTCCCTTGTTTTCTGCCGGAAAGAAGGTATCACATGAGGCTTCCAATTCATCACCTACTGTAATTGCAAGTGTGTGACACTTTTTCCCTTTGTTGTACACACAATTGATAGCTTCACAATCAATTATCCTGGACATTTCTGTAGGCATAATGCTCCTTTCTGCTGAATGGATCCTGAGTTTAAGAAAAGTGCAAAACTCATGCCTGAATAGATTGTCAAAGTAGTTCTTGGCATCAGGAAAGAGAAAAAAGCCCGTTTTAGAGGTCTAAGGTGGGGAATTATGTGCTTAAAATCTATTTTATTAGTTAATTAGTTAAAAAGGTTTTCCTAGGATAAAGATAGCATGTATATTTCTTTCAGTCCTGAAATTTCCAGATTCATAAATTGAGTTTTGGAGTGAAAACAACCTGTTCGGGTGTTTCTAAAAATTCCGGACTTGATACTGATTATTGTTAAAAAAATGCAAATAGCTTTGAAACTGGAGGCTTACAGATGAGAAACGGTGGAGTTTCAGCGTCACTCTTTTCAGTTCCTGCTTTCCTGGTATTGTTGGTAGCCGGGTTGCATGCTGATGAAACGTTTAACAAACTGTTTGATGAAGGCAAGTATGCTGAAGTAATCAAGTATGCTGATGAAAAACTGCCGATTGCAGACAGGAATGCCTCGGTTTGGGCAAAGCTTGGAGTGGCACATGAAGAGCAGAAACTCGATGAGAAGGCCTTAGCATGTTATCTGGTGGCCATTAGAAACGATGCCAAAAATTATGAGGCACACCTGGGTGCTGCCCGTATCTATAACAACATCGGCCAGCCTTCAAGTGCTGCTGATCTGGCTAAAAAAGCCATGGAACTCAAGTCCACAGGTGAAGCCAGTTGGGAGTACGCGCGTTCCTGTATAGCTCAGAACAAAACCAAAGAGGCGAAGGCCGCACTGGAAAAGGTCGTTGAGACCGACAAATCAAATGTTGTTGCAAACAGGGAACTGGGCAATATTTTCTACGGGGAAAAGAATTTTGAAAAAGCCCTGCCCCTTATGAAACTTGCTTATCATGCCAAACCTGATGGAGAAACCGCCTACAAAATAGCGCAGATCTTCACGACACAGAAATCACCCGATTCGGCCATCGTTTATTACAAGGAAGCACTGAAGGACAAGAAGCTGGAAAAACCCGAAGCTGGTCTGGAACTCGCCCGGCTCTATTTCCAGGCTGGAAAACACAAACAGGCTGCCGAGGAGTATGAAAAGGTTGATCAGAAGCTATTAACAACCGATGACCTGTACAACCATGCGTTCAGTGCCGAAAAAGCGGGAAAAGACAAGGATGAAACGGGGAAACTGTACGAAGCTGCAGTGCAGAAGTTCGGGGCATCAAATGCCCAAAAGGCTCTTCTGGCAAAAGAGAAAGTTGCCAGATGGAAGCTGGATAAAAAGGCTTATAAGGATGCTCTTGTGCTGCTTCAGGATATTTCCAAAGCTGATCCCGGAAGCAAAGTTGTCAAGGATGTCACATTTCTTATGGCTGAAGCCTATGACGGTTCAGGCGAACGTTCAAAAGCCATTCCGCTTCTGGAAGCAGTAATTGCCAAAGAACCTGATAATGTTGAAGCTGTTGCCAGGCTGGCTGACCTCTATAATAAACAGAAAATGTCCGATAAGGCTCAGGCGCTTTATTCCAAGCTTCTTTCTCTCCAGCCTAACAATCCCAATGTTTACCTGGCCCTTGGTGAATACAGTCTTAAATCAAAGAAGTATGACGAGGCGCTCAGACATTTCCAGAAAAGCTTTACGCTTGAAAAAACTGCACGTGCCGCTGAGGGTATGATGCTTTCTGCGTGGGAACTGAAAGATTATCAGTTGGCCAGTGATGCTGCTGAATCAGCTCTGCGTATCGATGGTTCGATGCGTCAACCTAAGATTACCCTCTCAAATATCCATATTCAGGAGAAAAACTATTCTGCTGCAATCAATATCCTCGAAAAACTGCATAAAGAGGATCCTTCAGATCTGGACATTCTGAAAAAGCTGGCTCTGTGCTTTGAAAAATCCGGGAAAGCGGATAAACTGGCAGAGACCGATAAAGCTATTGCCGCTGCTGATAAGAAAGACACTGTCTCCAGGCTTCGTTATGCCAAATACCTCCAGTCCAAAGGTGATAATGAAGCGGCTCTTGGAATGTATAAAGAGCTTTCCACGCTTCAGCCAAGAGAGCCTGAAATCCCGTATAACATGTATCAGATCGCTCTGAAGATGGGAAATAAAGATGACGCAGTTGTTCATCTGAGAAAGTATGTACAGCTTAAGCCTCAGGATGCAAAAGCTCAGCGTGATCTGGGTAACATGCTTTATGACAAAAAGGATTCTGATGGGGCCCTTGCTGCATATCGTGCTGCCCTGAAACATGATCCGGCCATCAAAGGGTTTTACAAAAAATATGCTGACCTGATTCTGGCCCAGAAACCCAAAGCTCCGGTGAAGGGGCAGAAAAGTGCGGAAGATGAGGTCATAGATGTACTCAATTCTGCTGTAAAGGCTGGTGAGGCAGATGAGGAGATCTATTCCACGCTGGCTGAAATCTACCAGAAAAAGGGAAACTACGAACAAGCCTCCCAGATGTATCAGAAAGCGCTTCAGTTGAAGCCTCAGAATCCCGAAATGCTTGCTGCTCTGGCCTTCTGCCAGGAGAAGGCGGGCAAGGTTTCTGATGCGATTATCTCTTATGAACAGGTGATCGCAATGAACACCTCCAGTACAAAAGAGATGAAAGCTCTCGGTGATCTGTACATGAAATCCGGGAAAAAGGATAACGCCATCACTACCTATAAGAAATTCCTGGAGGTATCTCAGGATTCAAGAATCGCATCATTGGTGGGAAAATCGGAATTCGAACGGAAAAACTACAAAGAAGCTGTCAAGTACCTGGGAATGGTCACAGGAGCGGATGCCAAAAAAGCGGACCATCTTTCAGATTACGCCATGTCAGCTTACAACACCGGTGATACCAAAAAGGCTGAAGAACTTTTTACTACTCTTATGGCTGTTTCTCCGAAAGACCCTGAGCCGGTAAAGATGCTCTATGAAATTGCCCAGAAAGCCAATGACACAACCAAAGCTGTCGAACATCTTAAAAAGTACACAGATCTTAAGCCCTCAGATGCAAAAATGCTCCAGACACTGGGAGACATGTTGTATAACCGGAAGGATCGCACCGGTGCTCTCGCTGCCTACAAGGGGGCTCTCAAGGCAGATCCCTCTGCAAAAGGTTTCCTGAGGCGATATGTCGAACTGGTAAATACAAGCGGTACAGCGGAAGAAAAATCAGAGGCTTTAAACAAAGCAATCGCAGCAGGAGAAGCAGATGCTGCAATGTATGAGCAGCTTGGTGAAAGCTACAAAAAAGCCGGAAATCTTCCCAGAGCCATTCAGAATCTGGAGAAAGCTTCTCAGCTCGATCCCAAAAATTCGGGCTTGCTCATCTCTCTTGCTGAGTGTCAGGCTCAAAGTGGTGCAATCGATGCCGCTATTCTGACTTATGAGCAGGGAATTGCGATGAATCCCAAAGCGGATAAGGAATATAAAGCTCTGGGAAAACTTTACATGCAGCAGAAAAAGTCCGAATCTGCCATAAAGAATTTCAAAAAATACCTCGAGAATAACAAGGATGATGAGCTTGCCAAAATAGTAGGTCAGGAAGCTTTCAAAGCGAAAAACTACACTGAGGCAGTGAAATACCTTTCGATGGTAAGCGGTGCAGATGCCTCTGCTCCTTCACATCTGAAAATGTACGCCGAAGCCTGCAGTCAGACAAAGGACGACACGAAAGCTTTTCAGCTCTACAAGGAGTTGTCTGTAAAAACTCCTCAGGATGCTGATGTAATGAAGAAACTCTATGAGATCGCCGGCAAGGCAGGCACCAAGGAAGAAGTGCTGACATATCTCA
>ERZ795047.1601-NODE-1601-length-23546-cov-5.070410_pt1 | contig 23546 bp, 14 predicted proteins | sample MGYA00375131_ERZ795047 | MGnify/ENA primary metagenome ERZ795047 (study PRJEB30176, sample SAMN05720228) | activated sludge metagenome | isolation source: Anaerobic digester | place: Japan | collected 2015-05-20 ...
CTGTCGCGGAAATCGACGGCAATCCGTTGCTGGAGATCGAGTACGATGCGCTGGGAAGGCGGATCGCGAGCACGGAGTACGGCGTGGCGGTCGATCCGTGTACGGGTGATGCCGGGCCGGTGACGGTTCAGACGCGACACATTTACTCCGGGTTGAACGCGGTTGCTGAGTATATCTCGTGCGACGGCGGCGACTGGGGGCTGGCGCGCGAGGTTCTCTGGGGCGAGCGCTTCCCGGAGCCGCTGGCGCTGTTTGACTTCACGGCCGCGGGCGACGTGGAGGCGGGCACGGAGGAAGTGCTGCACTACGTGCACGATGCCCTGGGCAGCGTGGTGGGGCTGGTGGATGCGGGCGACCCGGATGCGACTCCGGAACCGGTTCCGGCGAAGCTGGTGGAGCGCTACGACTACGACCCGTACGGCAAGACGTACATCGAGACGTGGGAGGCCATCGGTAGCGGTGGCGCGGGCGCATGGATGCGCGCAAGAACCTCGGCCTACGGCAATCCGTTCACCTGGACCGGCCAGCGCTACGATGCGAGCGTCGGCATGTACCACTTCCCGTTCCGCAGCTTCTCGCCGGAACTTGGGCGCTGGATGCAGCGCGATCCGCTGGGGTATGTAAACGGAATCAGTCTGTATGCCTACGTTCTCGGGAACCCCCTCTACTGGACGGATCCCCTTGGTCTCAAAATCTGGTGGCAACCGGGTCGCGGTTCCACGCCTGACGATATGGACAAGGCGCAGCGGCAGCTAGCAGATGCCCGGACACGGCGCAACCCTGACGGCAGCATGGGCCGGGGCGCTCAAGACATCGAAAGGCTGAACCAAGATGAAGAGGGTGGCGTCGTGGTGGTTGTCGGTCCTAACGACGGCAACGTGGCGATGAAAATTAGCAACCGGGTAGCCGTTATCAGCCATGATCCCAATAGGGAGGAGACATACGACGACGGCGTCAAGCGGGATCCGGAATCAGCGCTTGTTCATGAAATGCGCCACGCGGCGCGGGGCATCTACGGGCCGAAGCCCAAGAGTGAGAGGGAGTCAGAAACAGATGCGGGAAGCGTAGAGAATGAGCACCGAAGGAACAAAGGTGAAGAGCAACGGCGGAAATATGGAGATTGGCCTCTAGAACAGCATGACGTCATGCCGCCTGTTGTTGCGGCTCCCAACCCATGGCTACCGCTGTTGCTACAAGCCTACCACGATGCATGGCTTGCGTGGTGGCGCTGGAGGAACTTCGTTGGGCCGTTGACACCGTCTGAAAGGCAAGAGGCAGACGAGGCATATGATGAAGCGCGCCGGCTGGACGACCTGGTGAAGAAGTGGGCTCCGGAGGCTCTGAAACCAGTCATCTGTTGGTAGACAGTATGGGAATGGTGACACTGAACGTGGACAAGATCGCACAAAACGGCGTCGGGACGCGGACAGTTCCGGTGACTTTTCCTCTTGGCCAGACAGGGCTCGCTGACTGGAGAAGCGTCGAGGACCTGTGTTCTATGTGACTTCTGAGAACCTGCGTCAGCGGTAAAGCCGTCCGGCGGGCGAGGTTGAACAGAAATGTGCCCTATGCGCTGGCTCAGCATACTTAGTGGAGTCTTGTGTCTGGTCAGCGTTCTCCTGTGGATACGTAGTTACTCGACGGGCGACCGGCTCGAGGTTGAATATGTGAGAGAGGACCATAAGGTCGCTCCGCTTCTAAGCGTCTTTACGTTCCATGGCGGACTGTTTCTGACCGATGAGCGGGCGAACCCGGGGCGATGGACCTACGATTCGGTTCGCTTTTCCAGCCGAAAAATATCCGGCCCCCGATCTCCCCTGTTTCTGGTCCATTTTCAGTGGAGGATGCCCAGTACGGTCATAGTTGAGGAGGCAGATGACTACCTCTGCTTCACTACAACAGCGCCGCTTTGGCTTTTCGCTCTCGTGTTCATGATCGGAAGCGCCCCTTGGCCCCTGGTCGCCTTGAGCCGCCTGCGGCGTCGCCGCGCGGGTCGATGTACGCAGTGCGGCTACGATCTGACTGGCAACGTTTCCGGGAGCTGCCCCGAATGTGGAGAGGCGCTTGACTCTGCACGGCGAAAATGGCCTCATTCCGGGGCAGTGAAGAAGGGCTAATCGGTCCGCGCACGCGGCCGCAAGGCGTTTTCGACGGCCTGGGCAACGGCGTGCAGTGGACGTTCGATGACGGCAACCGGCGCGAGTCGGCGGCGCTGAGCAACGGGGCCGCGTCAATGTTCGCTTACGACCTGAATAACCGGCTGCTTCAGATTCAGCACGGTGACGTCGGCGCAGCGCTCGATCCGTTCTACGACGTGGCCTACGGCTATGATCCGGTCGGCAACCGGCTGTTCAAGCAGGATTTCGAGCGGCCCAATCGCAACGAGGTTTATTCGTACGACCAGCGGCACCGGCTGACCCTTGACACGGCGCCGGCCGCTTCGCGGCCGGGATCGCGAAGCGATCCGCGTGCTTCGCACGCGACGCCGTGTCAAGGGCTGACCCGGTTCCGGCGCGGCACAATTGCGTTCGACGGCGAAGGCGCGGCCGGCATTGTCACGCCGATCAACGATCCGCAAATGCCGTCATTTCGATTGCCGGGTCCGACCCGCCCGACTCGCAGGGCGCAGGCCCGCCGGGAGCACTCCCGGACGGCCTGCCGCAGCCGCTAACGCCTGCCGGCACCGGCCCGCCGGATCTAACAACCCTCCCCGTCCAAACCGGTCTTCCCCCGCGGTCCCCCGCGTCCTCTGCGGTTCAATCAATCATGCCCTCAGTGTTCTTACATACCCGCCCCGACATCCCCGCCCCGAACGCGCTCCCACCGCCAATACTAAAGACTAAAAACTAACAACTCTCTCCGTGCCGCGCAACCACCCCCAACCGCCAACAATCCACCCCCGCAGCCGAAAGCCCCCCGGCGGCCCCCCCGGGATTCCCGTCCTATGATATCTAGGAAAGCGCGCAGAACCGCGCCCGCGCGCAGAAAGGGACCGCATGAGCCTGCATCAGCACCACTTTCTCCTGCTCACCTGTCTCCTGTTCACCTCTCTCGCGCAGCGCGTTATCGGCACTTTGCCAAATTCGAGCGCGCGTACCTTGGCAACCCGGCAACCTGCCCCTGGCGCAAGCCAAACGCCGCAAAAGCGCCGTTTGATCGAATTCTTTGCACTCTTGCACCCTTGCCCCCTCGATCCCTCGATCCCTTGCTCCCTCGATCCCTCTCGACCAGCCCGGGCGCCCCGCCCCGGCTCTGCTCTGCCGGCGGCGAGCGGCGTTGGGGCCGTCGGTCGCCTTTGTCTACGGGGCATAGGTGAAGTTTACGTGCTGTACGCCGTGGCAGGTCAGCGTGCAGGTGCCGCTGAATCGGCCGGTGTCGTTGTAGAAGCGCTGGCCGCCGACGATGGAGATGTCGAAGTTGATCAGGTGGTCGTGTTGGGGCGTGCTGCCGCCCACGCCGTGTGCGGTGTGGCAGGCGCTGCACGGCGATCGGCCATTCACAATGTGCACGCGATGCAGTGGGAAGCTTTCGTTGTTAAGGATAGAGGTGCGGTCGTGGCACCGGTAGCACAGGGCATACGCCTGTGGAGATTCCATAGTGAAGTCCTGCGTTTCGTATTGCGCCACCAGGAGGAAGTTGTAGCGCGAAGTGTGCGGACCGCTGGCCAGGCCGCCACCCGCGTCGTAGGCGTTGGGGTTGTTATGGCAGTCCTGGCAACTGATGAACAGCCGCGTGCGGAATTCCGGCGCCAGACTGGGCACATCGGTAGAGCGCCGGCTGGGGAAAGTGACGGGATGGGCGGAAGCAACGGTTGGCAGGAACTGCCGGCGCACGTTTCCCAACGTGTCGATCTGCCGCACGATGCGGTCGCGCACCAGAACCGGGAAGTCCGCATGGCAGCGGAAGCAAACCTCGTAGTAAAAGGTTGCGACCGGCACCGGCACGCCGGCCAGGTTTACGCCCGGCACGTCGCGCATGGCCGGCGGCACGAACGGCGTGTTCAAGGCCACGCTCAGCGCTTCGCCGGGGATGTTCAGGCGGACGGCGTGTGGATTGTGGCACGCAGTGCATTGAGTGAACGGCGAAATGCGGAAGCCCAGTTCGCCGCGTTCGCGGCTCTCCCACACTGGATTCATGCGGTGCCCCGAGAGCTGGTTGATCACCGGCGCGATGTCGACGGCAGCTACGCCGTTATGGCAATCCAGGCACAGCCGCGACGGGCGATCGCGCAGCAACTGCTCGCGCCAGGGCGCGCTATGCGAAACATGACAGGACAGGCAGGCGTTTTCGGCCAGCGAGTTGTAGGGCAGACGCTCGCCCTGGGTCACGGTCAGCGGGACGTTACGCGGCGAGAGAGCGTGCGCGGAGTGCTCCCAGCCGCGCATATCGTGGCAGGTGCGGCAAAGCGCGCCTTCCCGTTGGGTGATGCGCAGAAAGTTGCCGAGCTCGTTGTTGTGCGGATCGTGGCAGGCGGTGCATTCCAGCTCGCCGCGCTCGCCCAATTTGATTCTGAAGTCGACCAGTCCCGGCTCGCGGATTTGGGGGTCCACGTTGGCCAGTTGCTGGTCGTAGCGGAAGCCGATCGGATGGTCGTCCGACAAGTCGGTCGTCAGGTCGGCGGGTCCGGTGATGTACGGGTGGTTCATCGGGATCGGATTGGTGAAGGGGCGGTTCAAGACCAGGCCCAGCGCGACGGTTCCGTCGTGGCAACTGAGGCACAGTTTGCTGGCCGGGCCGGGCTGGTCGACACGCGCCTGCAGCGTACGGCTGCGATAGATGCGGTAGTAGGTCGTGGGGTTGTAGCGATTCCAGAGCGGCGCGACGGGGCTGGCGTTATGCGGCGTATGGCAGAAGATGCAGATTTCACTCTCATTTACCGCGCGCGTGGGTCCCGGTCCCATGGCCGACAGGTCATGCTTGGAATTGGCGATGCGCTCGTCGGCGCGCGCCGCAATCGCCAGAACCGCCAGCACTATCATTCGCTTTGCGGACCACGACGCAATCATGAGGCACCCTCCGCAAGATACTGGAACACCTGCACCCGGCGGTTAAGGCTATCCGCAATCCAAATGCGGTCCTGCGCATCGATAGTGATGCCCGACGGCAGCGAGAACTCGCCCGGACCGGTGCCCTCAGAGCCGAATGCCATCAGCAGCCGGCCGCCGCGATCAAAAATCTGCACGTTCTCAAACTGATTGTCGAGTACGTAGATATGGCCTTCGGAGTCTAGCGCCACGTCGCGCGGCCGGGCGAAATCCCCCGCCGCGTCGCCTTTCTGCCCGAAGACTGCGACCGGTTCGGCGGAGGCGTTGAAAACCTGGACGCGGAAGTTCATCGCGTCCGCGACGACCAGGCCGACGGCCGGATGCGTCGCGAGCGCCGTAGGGAAGTTGAACTGCCGCGGTTCACTGCCGCGTTGGCCGATCCTGGCGGTAACACGTTCCAAGGCGGTGACGGCCAGGCAGCAATGGGTCGCGGAATCCGCCACCCACAGCCGCCGGCTGAAACTGTCGTATGCAATGGCGGCAGGGGCGGTGATCTCGGGAAAGCGGCGCGTCGCCTGCCAGTTCCCATCGCGGTCGAATATGTCCAGTGCGGCGCGACTGCGATCGGCGACGACGAGCGTGGCGTCATCCACGATGGCCAGGTCGATTGGAATGCGGAGCGGATCGGCCGGGTTGCCTTGAATGGCGCGGTAGCGACGCTCGCCCAGATCGAGCATATGAACCAGCGCCAGGCCCGTATCGGCGACGAAGACTCGCTCGCCCAAGACAGCTACCGCCGCCGGACGAACAAACGCGACCGTGGGCGGCGGGCCGGTCAGCACTTGACGCAGGGCCTGCATGCCGCGCGGCTTCGCACCGAGACTCGCTTCGCCCGTAAGTTCGCCGATGTACTTGATGCGTGGGCGATCCGGCGGCAGGGGCCAGACAATGTCCGGCGAGATTGCGGGAAAGATCGGCCGCGGCGGGCTCTGACAGCCGGTACACAGCGCAAATGCGGCGAATGCGGCGAATAGGGCGAATAGGGTGTAGGCAGGCACCGGCCTCATTGCGGCGTCCTCGCAATCACGGGTATCTCGCGCTTCAGTTTGATCCAGAACGACGCCCCATGGTCCAGCGAATCGGGCAGGTCGAGCACGTCGTATTCCGCCTCGAACCGCAGCGAAAAGTAGCCGATCCGCCATTCGACCGCGGCCGACAAGTCGACGCCGTGGGTGTCGCCGAAAATGGAATCGTGCTGATAACGGTACATCGCGCTGGCACTGGCCTCCAGATCGCGCCTGACGAGATAGCGGTAGGCCGCGCCCAAGTCCAGCAGCGTGCTGGTCCAGCGGCCCGCGCCGACGGACTCGGCCCACGTCAGGCCGGAGTCGTTCCACCGCGAAAAGCTGTACGAATCGTCAAACCAAAACCGCGACAGCGTGGCCTTGCCGTCGAGCTGATGTTGCAGCTTTTGCAGCAGCACGACGTCGCCGTTGAAGTGCACGGCCTGGTACGGCTCGATGGCGTCGTCGTTGTATTCGTATTCGCCGCCCACCGACCAGCGCGGCCGGCGGTAGGTGGCTCCGAGGCGGTGGCGGTTCACGTTGCGCGGTTCGAACCTCAGGAATCGGGCCTGCGTTACGTCTTCATTCTGCATCGAACCCGCGTAATAGGGCGTCAGTCCGCACTTGAATTCCTGCTGCATGCGAAAGTCGACGCGGTCCCGGCGCACGTCGTAGTTTGAAGACACGCGATAGGTATAGGTGACCAGTACCGTCTGCCGGTCCTGAATCATGCCGGTCGGGACACGCTGCAAAGCCGTGTAGCGGCCCAGCTTCAGGACGATGAAATCCCGTACCGGCAGGAATACGCGGGCCCGCGTGGAATCCGTTACGACCAGCGTGGTTATGTCCACGTCGGTCTGCGCCAGGAAGGCGGGCAACGGGTCGCGGAACGTGACAGACTCGGCTATCGCGATCCCGCGTCGGTTATTGTCGCTGGCGTCAGTGGCCGTGTGATTGTAACTGAGATTCGCGGAGAAGCGGCCCAAGGGGTTCGGCTTGGAGAACGCCAGGTTGGCCAAAGTGTTCCACTCGGTGAAATCCGCGTTCTTGTTGGCGTCCTGCTTGAGGCCGTAGAACTGCAGCGTGGAGGTCAGGCATTCGCCGAGCTGGTGCGTCAGGCCGGCCTCGCCGCGGTAAGTCTCGGTCTGCAACTCGTGAAAGGCGTTGCGCAAGAACTGCACGGCGTAGTTGGTCGCGAAGGAGTCCGTGTGCTGAAGTCGCAGCCGGCTGGAAACCTCGGCGATGTCCTGCTCCAGGTCGCCGGATTCGTCCTGCAGGCGGGCCAGGGTCTCGAGCGAGCTGCGGTCGTCCGGCCCGAAGCGCAGCGTATGGTTGGCCAGGAGGTAATTGCCCGAGGTGTTGAACTGCGTCCTGGTCCCGGAATAGCGTTCGGTGTAGTCATAGTGCCGGTATTCGAGGCGTAACGACTGCCGCTCGCTGATCTGCCAGGTGCCTTCGTATTCGAAGCGATCATCACCGTATTGCTGCTCGTCGTTCAGTTCGCGGGTGCGGCTGGTTAGGTTCTCCCATAAATGCTCGAAGCTGAAGCGCATCGGGAAGGTTGGGCTGTTGACGAAGACGCTCGTGCCGTAGCGTTCCTGGGTGCGGTCGAGGCTGGGCAGGAACGGACGCGGCACGCGGCTGTCTAACTGCGAAGCGAAGGCTGTGGCCGAGACGACGCCACGCGGGAACAGCTTGAACTTCAGGTCGTATTCGAGCACGTCGCCGTGCGGACGGTTGGTAATGTCGGGCGCGGGGCTCACCTCGGAAAAGCGATTCTGCGATAACCCCCAGCGTGCCCCGACGTCGAATCGCAGGACGCGTTCGCCGAACGCCCAGCCGCCGGTGTACACGTCCACTGTCTCTTGCAGGCTGCCGGCAGTGGTTTTCTTCTGAAACTCCCGTTTCAAGTAGCGGTCGTAAACGCGTGAGCGAACCTTGCGACGATCGGCTTGTGCTTCGAAACCCAGGTCGAACAGCAGCTCATCAAAGTGGAGCCGCTGAGCGCTGGTGCACACGTCGGGTGTAGGCGGCGCTTCGTAGGGCTGCTCGGGCGTTTCGGGCGCGATCAGGGGCGCGGGCTGCGTGCCGGGCGGCGCCGGTTCGGTCTCAACACCGGCGGGGCGCGTGGCAGGCTGCTGGGCAGCGGCGCCACCCACCTGAAAGCCGACCACGGCCAGCAAAACGCCGAGAAGAACGGGTGCGTTTGACATACTCTCGGTTTTGGCCAGGTCGCGCCTGCCGACCGCTGGGCAAGCGCGCTGGCAAGCTACCCCTCGCCAAAGCGACTGTCCAGCGCGCGCCGCAATATCGCGGGTCTGTTGTGGCTGACCGCCGCGGCCGGTATAGTCCTCACCAGTCACACGAAAGGGCCAAGCCGTGAGAGGCAAGTCCATCCACGGGCGTTTGCATCGAATGCCGCCGCTTGTGGCGATCGGGTTGGCGGCGCTCGCTGCCGGCAGTGGGTTCTCGCTGGTACGGGTTCTGGCGGCCCAACCGGCGCCCGCCAGTCAGCCGCAGAACCACGCCGAATTATCGCCCACAGAGCCGCAAGAGGCCGCCGCGACTCAGCCGGCGGAGAGTGTGGAACCGGCTGGCCAGCGGCTGGTGAGCGGGCTGATTGGCAGCGCACATGACTTCACACGCCTGGGTTACGGGCGCGACCTGTGCCTGCCATGTCACACGCCGCATCAGGCCTTCAGCGAACCGCCGCTTCTCGATCGGCGTGGTGTCACCCCCTTGCCGCTTCGCCCCTATCAGGCCGGGGAGGTGGTCTTAACCGGCTGGTCCCTGTTGTGCCTCGGTTGTCACGATGGGATTACGGCGTCTGACGTATATTCGTCGCCCCACGCCACGACGGTCGCGGCCCAGATTAACGCGGCCCGTTTCGGCGCCCCGGGGTTGCGCAGCCACCCGGTGGGCGTTCGGCAGCCGGACACTGCCGAGAAGTACTACCCGCCTGAAGCGGTGGAGGCGGCCGGTTTGCCGTTGGTTGATGGACGCATTCAATGCACGACGTGCCACGATGCCCACAACACTCATGGCTACAGCCACATGTTGCGGAATTCGAATCAAGGTAGCCGCCTGTGTCTGACGTGCCATCGCCTCTAGGCCGGCCTCGCTGTCCGGGTCAGCGCCGGCGTGGATGGCGGGCGCTGCGGATAGTGCTTGTGCTGGGGGCAGGTGGTAGTTTATTGGGGTTTCTTGGCCTCGGGTGCCAAGCGGGCCGACCAGGGTCGCCGCGGGCAATCGAGCGGTTCTATCCGCCGGCGCCGCAGCCGCCGCGCGTAATAGCGCTAGGTACTTTTCGTGGCGGGCCTCCTCCATCGCCGGCGGAAGTGGACTGGGCGATTTTTCTTTTCGGCGCGCCGCCTTCGCCGCCGCTGACCATCGCCAATCCGCTGGGGCTGGCGGTCGATCAGGATTCGATGCTGATTTGCGACGGCGTACTGGGGGCGCTCCTGCGCTGGGATCTTAATACGGCTCAGTTCTCGGTGCAGGATTTCAAGCCGCCGCTGCCGTATCCGTTCGCAATCGAGGTCACGCCCGGCGGCGACTGGCTCGTTTGCGACCGCGAGGGCGTTCACCGCGTAGCACGCGGCTGCGTCACCGGCACATACCGGCCGCCGCAGGAACCATTCAGGCCGGGCGGCGTGTTGGGCGTCGACGGCCGTGTGTGGGTCACGAACGTCGTCGGACACTGCATCGAAATCTTTGACGCCGAATCCTGCCAGCATCTGCAGTCCGTTTTCGGCGCCGACCAGCCGGAGACGCAACTGGCATGGCCGACAGCCTTGGCGCGTATGCCGGACGGCAACGTGTGCGTAGTCGACGTGTTGAAAAACCGCGTTCAAGTCTTCAGCCCCGAGGGGCAGTGGCTGCGCAGCATTGGTCGGCCTGGTGATTCGGTCGGCGAATTCGGCCGCCCCAAGCACGTGGCGGTTGGCCCGGACGGTGCGGTGTTCGTTACCGATGCGTTTTCGCAGCGTGTGCACGTCTTTACGTCCGACGGTCAGCCGCTGCTGGCGTTTGGCGAACCGGGTTCGGGAATCGGCGCCTTGACGCTGCCGGCTGGAATCGCGATTTCCGCGAGGCCGTTGCCAGCCGATGTAGCCTTGCCGGCGGACGCCGCGCCGGCTTACTACGTGCTCGTGGCCGAACAACTGAATCAGCCCGGAATACGAGTCTATGCCTGGCTCGCCGGCGCTTTAGAACCCGCGGGCGGCCCACTCCCGCTGGGCGAGGCCCTGACTTGGCAACCCAGCTTTCCGGGCTCCGCGGCAATCAATCCGCACTGGGACCCGCAACGCTGCACGACTTGCCACACTGCGGCGGGCGGGCAGCTCATGCCGATTCCGCCGGAGGAAACGGATGCCCTGTGCTTGTCCTGCCACGACGGTGTCAGAGCACCCGCTGAGCCGCATCCTATCGGTCGAAAAGCTGACACCGAGTTGGTGGACACGCCGGACGACTGGCCGGCGTTCGGCGGTGTGATCGGGTGTCTCACGTGCCACGACATTTTGCGGCACTGCCACGAGGCCGCCAGACGCCCGGCAGTCAACTCAGTGCTGCTGCGTAATTGGGACCCGCAGCGGCCGCTGGAATATTGCGGCAATTGCCATAAGGTCGACGTTGGGCGCTTCAGCCCGCACCGTCAGCGCGACGCCACAGGCCGTGTGCGTGAAGACGCGTGCCTCTTTTGCCACACACGCCATCCCGAGATTCCGCCCGATGGACGGCGTACGTTCCAACCCCATCTGCGAGTTGAGACCTCAGAGCTGTGCCTAAATTGTCACACGCGGCATTGGGATTTGTCGCCGCTGGGGCACGTTGACCGGCCGGTGTCGCCGAAGATCCGACAGTGGATGCTGATGCGGGAACTGGGTTTCAAGACTGACGCGGACGTGCGGGAACTGGGGCGGATGGCGCGCGAGATGGATCGTCCGCCGGCGCGATTACCATTGGGACAGGAACGGGAAGGGACGGAAATCGTCACCTGCTACACGTGCCACAATCCGCACTATGCCGGCCTGTTTCCGCCCGGCAGTGAGCTGGGAGCGCTGGCCGCCGACCGACTGGATCGCGCCAGCGCGCTTCGTACAGACTGGATTGACCTATGTTCCGAATGCCACCAACGCTAGGCCATCTTAGTCCGAGGCACGTCACGGGAGGGCGCGGCTCCCGGCGAGCCGCACTGTTGGCAACTGTACTCGCCCTAGCGGGTTTCTCGCTGGTTGCCGGCTGCCCGTCGGCCCAGCCCGTCCCGGGCCCGGTGTTCAACAACACTACCGATCCCACCAACGGCGGTGCCAGCTTCATCGGCTCGGCCGCCTGCAGCGCCTGCCATGCCGATATCGCCGAGTTGAGCAGCTTGCACGGCCACAGTTTCATGCTGAATCCGATCGCCGGCGCGCCGCCGGAGTATCCAGTCCAGGCGGAGCGGGCCGGTGTTCCGGATCCGCCGGCCGGGCAGACTTTCGATGACGTGAGTTATGTAATCGGCGGCTACACCCATTATGCGCTATTTGTCCGGACCGATGGCTTCCTAATGACGGACGGTACGGAGGGCGTCCCAACCCAGTGGAATCTCGCGTTTCGGGCCAACGGAACGCCGGCCGGGTTCGTCTCATTCATGCCCGGCCAAACCGAACCGCTGCCATACGCGTTTGACTGCTTCCGTTGCCATACCGTCGAACCGCAGCCACAGACCGCCGCCTCGCCCCTGTCACAAGACAATCGGCCCGGAATTCTCGGAACGTGGGCCGAGCCGGGCGTGCGCTGCGAAGCTTGCCATGGGCCCGGCTCCAATCACGTTCCGCGACCGTCAGCACGGGACCTGTTCGTCGACTCGTCGGCCAAGGCCTGCGGCCGCTGCCACACCGAGGGCGACGATCCCGAAGTCATTCTTGCGGCTGGCGGATTTATCGTTGCGAACACGCAGTTTGCCGAGTTGCGCGCCAGCGGCGGGCACGCCAATTTCGCGTGCACCGTTTGCCACGACCCGCACGCCTCGAGTACCTACGATCCGGCTCGCGGGATTCGCAATGCCTGCACCGTTTGCCATCCCGACCGCGGTCTGGCGGCCCACGCCGGAGTGACTTTCACCCGCGGCGATTACAGCGAACCGGTTACCTGCCAAAGCTGCCACATGCCCTTCGCCACCCTGACCGCTTCAGTGGCGACCGCGGCCATTGTGGGCGAGGCGGGGCGCATGGCAGACACCCGCACGCATATTTTCCGCATAAATGTGAACCCGGTGCCGTACACCGCGCTGTTCACGGCCGACCAGACTCGTGTGGAGAAGGATGAGCAGGGACGCGCGGCGGTTCCACTGGGCTTCGTGTGCCTGCGCTGCCACAATGACGCAGCCACGCCTAACAGCGCGTTCCCGCTCGGCCTGGATATCGCCAGCGAGATCGCGACTGACATGCACGCGAAGTTCGATGGAGGGGTCTTGAAAGACCGCACTCCCTGACGGCCTGCCGCGGCCGCTCAACGAATTTTCCCGCGCTGTCGCGCCCGGCTACTTGCCGATGCTTGTCAGCAGGATGCCGGCCTGCGTGATTATCGAGCGAGCATACTCCGGGTTGTGAACGCCCAGGCTGCCGTCATTTAGAATCCAGTAGTACATAAAGCGCACTTGCTTCACCACGTCGGGGATGGCCGCTTGACCCGCGGCGTCCGGGCCGCCTGCGGAGGTGTACTCCCAGGTGGCCGGGTCGCCGAGACGCGCTGCAATGGCATCCAGGCCCGCCTGCACCTCGGCTTGCAAGGCCGCCATGTCGGCTTGCGCGCCTTCAGGCGAGGGGTGGCAACCGATCGAGCTGCAGCCGGTGAAGTCCAGCACGGTGAAGCTGTGGTTGGCGTGGATGGCCGAAACCACGTCCTCCTCGACCTCGCGCTGCATATGGCAAGTCACGCACTGCTTGGGCGCGAACGCGTGCACGGTGCGCTGGTTGGGGACCAGCACGGACCCACCCGGTGGCAGCGGCATCTCGCCCACGTAGAAATTCGACTGAATGCTATGGTGTGACGGGCGGCCGCCGGATACCCAGGTGGTGCCGCGGTCGTGGTGGCATTGGCCGCACAGGTTGAAGCGGGCCGGATCGGTCGTTTCGGAAACGACGTTCGAGGCGGGCGGGAACGGAACCACTTCAGCATAACGCAGTTGGAAGTCGTGTCCTTCGGGCGGCAGGAACGCACGATTGGTTCGCGCGTGCGGATCATGGCAAGTCGCGCACTCGATCGCGTTCAGTCGGGCGATATCCCTGCCCTCCAGCATGTTGTCGGGAACGGCTTCATTCTGAACGAACATCCGCTGCCGCACGTCGCCTGAGTGGCATGTGCCGCAACTGGTGGCGGCCTCACCGGCAACGAGTTCTTCCGCCACGTGCTCAGTCACCACCGCGTGCAGGCTGGCCTGCCACTCCCCGAAGAGCGCGTGATGGAACGGATTATGGCACTGGGAGCAGATGTCGGAGGAGATGTTCACCGGCGGCCGCAGGGCTGCGTCGGCCACATTTTCCACGTGGTCGCGCGAGGGCCCGTGGCAAGTCTCGCATCCGACGCCGGCCAGCGCGTTTGTGGTGTTGCGACTGACGAAGCCGCCTTCCTGCCCAAAGCCGGTAGTATGGCACAGCAGGCAGGCCGGGTTACTGCCCTGGTCGATTGCTTCCAGGTTGTCCAGGGCCTTGGCGTGCAAAGTGGCCGCCCAATCATCATGGACATTCTTGTGACACAATGAGCAGGTTTCGGAACCCACGTACTTGCCCGTAAGGCCACTGTTTCCGGGTGTGTCATCTGGTGTCGGTTGCGGGCAGCCAGACAGAAGTACGACACAGCCCAGTAACGATGCTAGTCCGGCTCGGGTTATTGTTCTGCGCGACATGATTGTCTTCTCTCCTCGAGACAACTTCGATGCACAGGAAAGAGGTGACGACAGCGCATGGCCCGTCAGCGCGTTCGTAACCTCGAAAACGTGGGTGACAGCGTACGGCATCCACTTTCAAAGTCAACATCTTTTTTGGCGGCTTATCTTGGTCGGTGTAGTTGTATCCCGAGCGATGACCAAGCTGGGTGGCCGGGCATGTCTGATAAAAACCGTAGTAGGTGGCGGCACTGGAACGTAGCGAAAAGTGCGTGCCGACCTTGCGGAGGCCGTGGCAGGTTGTCCGGCAAGGTTAGGGGTTTTGGTAGGGGCATGCCCGCGCTTACAGCTTGGGCACGGCACCCATGCGCTTACTGCTTGGGTATGGCACCCTGCGTGACGGCCGGATTGCCGCTACAATTCGCCGCGGGCCGAAGTTCTGCAGCAGGGCGATTGCCGCTTGCAGGAAAGGTGCGCAAGCAGCGTGCAGGAACGGCGCTGAAGAACACGCGGGAAAGGTGCATGGGCAACGGGCAGGAAAGGCACGGAAAGAACGAGCGGCTTGGTTGGCGGGCGACGCTGTCGGCGGTGCGTGCGGCAGCGCTGATTCTGGCCGGGCTCGTTACGCTGACGCCGGCTGCCAGCTTGGCGGCTGACCCGGACAACTGCCTGTTCTGCCACCAGTTTCGGGGCCTGAGCCGCTATGACCGCGAGGCCGGCGGGGTACACGTTTATTTCGTCGATCCCGACTATTTTCACGACTTAGCCGGGCCGCACGCGCGCCTGGATTGCACCGCCTGCCATCCGCGCGAGGAGGTTGCGGTGGTCCCGCACCTTACGGTATCGCGCGTGAACTGCACGCAAGTGTGTCACTTGAGCGAGCCGGGCCGCTCGGAGCGGCGCTTCAGCCACAGCAACGTGGCGGCGATGTTGGACGCGAGCGTCCACACGCGGGAGATGTTGTCCCAAATCGAGTTTGCCGGTGGGCCGTTGCTGGAACCGCAGCAGTCTGTCTGCCTGTATTGTCACGACGAGCCGGTGTTTCGCGACCCCGCCAACGTCTTCCCGGCGCTGCCGGCGCTGGGCTCGCGGGCGTTCGACCGCTGTGACGTGTGTCACCGGGAGCAGATTCCGGTCGACGCGGCGTACTACTTGCGGCACGTGGCTTCGCGCTTGCAGCCAGCGCGGCCGCCGCTGGAGCAAACGCAGGTTTGTGCGGTCTGTCACAGCGATCCGGAGGTGCGCCGCACTCACGACCTGACGGACGCCGTCGCCAGCTTCTTGCGCAGCTTCCACGGCAAGGCCGCGCTTCTGGGGGACCATAGCACGGCCAACTGCCTGGACTGCCACGTGGCCGAAGGCGAGAACGCGCACCTGATGCTGGGGCGGGCCGACCCGCGCTCCTCGGTGAATCCGGCGAACGTGGCCAGCGCCTGCCGCAGCACGGCCTGTCATCCCGGCGCTGATCCGCAGCTTGCGGCGGCCAGCGTGCACCTGGATTTGCCTACGGCGCGCGGCACCTTGGAGTTCCTGATCGCGGCCGCGTTCATCCTGCTGACGATCGGGACGTTCGGGCCATCTTTGCTGCTGTGCGTGCTGGAGCTTTTTCAGATCGTGATCGGCCGGCATCACGAAGGGCGGCGCGAAGCGCAGGCGCTGGTCGGGGCGGTGATGGCCCATCCGGAAGGGCGGCGGCGACTGGTGCGCATCACGGTCAGCCAGCGGTATCAACATTGGATCCTGGTGCTGTTGTTCGTGACGCTGGCGATAACCGGCTTTCCGATGAAGTTCGCCGACCGGGCCTGGGCGCGCAGCGTGGTGGATTCGCTGGGCGGCTTGCACGTGACGCGCACGATCCACCATTGGGCGGGCGTGGCGCTGATGCTGGGCTTTGTGGCGCACCTGGTCTACGCCTTCCCAGCGCTGCTGCGCATCGCGCGGCGGCCGGCGCCAGGCGGGGGGCGGGTCGGGCTGCTGCGCGGCGTGTGGCAACTGCCGATGGTGATCGCGCCCTGGGAGCTGCCGAAGGCAATACAGCAATTGGCCTACCTGGTGGGATTGCGGCGCGAGCCGCCCACATTCGGGCGTTTCAGCGTGAAGGAGAAGTTCGAGTACATCGGCGTATTCTGGGGTACAACGCTGCTGGGTGTGACCGGGCTGCTGCTGTGGGGGCAGCAGTTCTTTTCACATTACTTCAGCGGGCGCGTGCTGAACATTGCCCTCATTGCCCATACGTATGAGGCGTTCCTGGCGATCATCCACGTCGGCATTCTGCACATCGTGAATGTGGTCTTCTCGCCGCACGTGTTCCCGTTGTCCATGGCGACGATCACCGGCGCCACCCCCGTGACCGAACTGGCTGACGCACATAGCGAGTTTGTTCAGGACGTAGCACGCGATCTGGGAATCAGGGGGCCAGAGGACGTGTCCCGTGGCTAAACCTCGCCGGCTCGTCATGCCGTCGCTGCGGACCATCTGGCGCAGCATCATCAGCCTGGTCAAGCGCGCCTATGCCGCCGCGTTGATCGTGCTGGTGCTGTGGCTCAGTTTTCTGGCCATTCGCTACCTGGTGGTCACGCTCATGTTTCCCACGCCGACGCCGGCCCAGATCACTGGAATCCCGAAGCGGCTGACCGAGGCCATGCTGGAGTCGCGGCTGACCGAATGGCCGGGCGTAATCAGCACCGAACGCCCGCGCGCCCCTCTGGCGCGCTATCATCGCCTCGACCAGTGGATCCAGCCGGACCGCTTCAACTCATGCGCGCAGAGCGGCTGTCACAGCCCGCTCCCGCACGCGCGGCGCAAGGAGGTTCGCGCGTTTCTGAACATGCACGCCACCGCCTTGCATTGTGCCGTCTGCCACCTGAAAGCAGACCAACAGCCATTGCCGACGGTGTGGTACGACCTGGACACCGGCCGCGCACGCTCGGCGCCCGACGTGCTGGCGGCTTACGGTTGGCTGACTTCCGAGGCCGGCCGCCAGGAACTGGCCGATCCCACGCCCGACACACAACGGCGCCTGGTGGAATTGCTGCGCGGCGCCGCCCGCCAGTCCGGCGACGTGCCCGCACTGACGCAACTGGCCGAACACGTGGCGGCCGTACACTACAGCAGCCCGGCCTTTCAGCAGTTGGTGGAGACGGCGCGCGTTACACTGCCGCGGCACTTCCGCGGCGAATACGGGGCCAAGCTGACGCTGTTGGATACGAGTTCGCAGCAGCCGGTGCTGGAGAGTCCCGGTGCAGAACCGGCCATCCGAGCGTACTTGCGCGAATCGGCAAGCGGCGACGCGGCACGCCTGCCCGAATTGTGGGCGGCAATACATGCGAACCGCCGTCCCCAAACGCTGCACTGTACTGACTGTCACACGGCCGCGGGCGGCCTGCTGGATTTCGCGGCTGCGGGTTACCCGGCCGCGCGCCTCGAGGAGCTGTCGCGGCCGGGCGTCTTCACTATGATCGAACACATCGCGGGCGGGCAGCCATTTCAACTGCCGGGTTTCGCGCGGCCGGAGGAGCCTCAGCAGTCGCAGCCCGCACCGCGGCCGTAGTGTGCGAGGGCGGTATTGGGCATTTGATTTCAGTCCCAACCGCCCGGACTTAAGGGCGGTCCGGTCAACCGCCAGTCGTCAGGCAGAGCACGAACGGGTCGATGTCGAAGACGTTCACAGCGCCGTCGCCGTCAAGGTCCGCCCGCATGTAATCGCAATCGGGGTGCGCGGCTGCGTACCCGGCCGGGTCGACCAAGGCCAGCACAAATGGATCGATATCGAACCCGTTAGTCGCGCCGTCGCAGTTCAGGTCGCCGCACACTGGGCTTGATCCGCGGAGCAGCGCGACGTAGTCATTGGTCGTCCCGCACGGACTGTTGTGAGACGAGCGGTGTCCTATGTACAGGTAATAGGTGCCACCGGCCACGACCGGGAAAGACACGCTCTGTTGCTCGCAATCCGACACCTCCGCGAACGGTTCGATCACGCCGGTAATGTTGTGACAACCGGGCTGACCAGGCACATACTGCTGCGCCTGGCCCATCAATGCGGTGAAGTTCGACCGCACCGAGAAGGTCATGATGTCGTCGGCCGGCGCCACGAACTCGAACCAGTCGGTGTCGTAGCTGCCATCGGCCGCCCAGATAGTGCCACAAACGGGCACATTGGGGACGATCCGCTCGAACGCATATGGGTACATCCAGCAGCCGTCGTTAATGGTGTCGCCGCAGGGCTCGGACTCAGCCACGGCTTCTTCCGGGCAATTCACGTCGCAGGGAATCACCTCGTGGATATCGAGCACATACGTACCGCACTGTTGATATCCCTCGACGTCGACGAAGTACGTGCCGGCGCTGAGGTATGCGACGACCTCAGCGGAAAACCCCCAACAGGTATAGGCGGCCCAGCCGATGTCCTGGCCACACATCTCCGTGCCGACGGCCAGCCAGGTGGCATTGGTGGTATCCAGGCAGGTATTGAAGCTCCAGATGCCGTCGTGCGGAATCGTGACGCAGTACACGTGCTCGGGCGTGTCGAAATAGTGGTCCGGCGATTGGCAGCGATTGAGCCCGCCGCAGGTGGTGCGCTGCGGCGACGTATATGGGGCGACGACTTCGAAGTCGCAGGCGTTGGGGTCCGGACACGGGTCATCAGTGCAGTTCAGGCCTTCGTTCCATATGCCGTCATAAAGGCGGACACAGTCGAACAGCGTGGTTTCGGCGCAGTTAGGCCAGGGCTCGTAGCAGCAACGGCCGAGTTCGCAGCCGTGGCCGATGTTGTCGTTGTGGCGTTCGAGGCCGGCCCAGCCGATGCCAATGGTGTCGTAAATGGTGACGCCATCGAGGCGGACGGCATACCCGTAGGGCGGCCAGATGCCGTCGCCGCAGAGGTCGTAGATGGTGAAGTCGACGCAATCGTCGGCGCCGATGCAGTAATACTCGATGTAGGTCGCGAAGTCGTCGCTGTACGGACCGCCGGAGTAGAGCACCTCGCCGGTATCGTGATCCGTGATGGTCCACGTCGTTTCAGTCGGGTAGCGGTCGGTCCTGATCTCGATTTCGATCATGCTTTCGGGGCAACCGCCGCAAGGCGGACTGATGTCCGCGCACAACGTTTCCGCGGTGAAGCGCAGCGGTTCGAGGCAATCCTGAAACAGCACGCTGTCCGCGCAAAGGCTGGTGTCGTCATCACAGCAGGCGCCGCGGAGTTCCCACGGCTCGCAAGTCATCGTGGCGATGTACTGGTTGAAGCCGTGACAGGGGACGCTCTGGTAATCGTTGGGCGTTACAAGCCACCAGTACGTGCCCGGCAGTGCGTTGTAAACCAGGCTGACCGATTCGCAGTCGGCGGCGATGGCGTACGGAATGAGCAACCCGGTTATCTGATCGCAGGCGGCCACGCCGGGCGTGCGCTGCTCGAAAAGGCCGGTGAACATGCCGACGATGAACTCGGCCTCGACGGTGAACGTCATGGTGGTCGGCTCTTCGACTGTGATCTCGAACCAGTCGGTGTCGCGCATTCCGGCATACGCGAAAGTCGTGCCGCAAATCGTCTCGCCGCAGGTCAGCGGCTCAAACTGCGGCACAGGCAGGTTGCAGCCATCGTTAGTCAGCTCGCCGCAGCTTTCGCTTTCCGGCACCGCTTCCGGCGGGCAGTCGAGGTCGCACGGGAAGCTCTCCGTGACGTTGAACTCGATACAGAATTCGTGCGCCGGAGCGATGTAGACCGGAATCCGCACCGTGGCCGGACCGGGCAACTGAAGCCACCAGATCTTCGGGTGCCACCTGCCGTTCCCACAGTCGTTCCACTGGTAGGCGCCGACGACTGCGGCTTCGCAATCGGTACAGTCGTTGTAGTAGACGATTCCGACCGTATCCGCCGACATGTCGATCGGGCCGGGGCAGTAGTCGGTCACGAGGTCGTTGAACGCGTACGGCAGCTCGACCTCATACCACACGGCGTCCCAGTCAAGGAAACCGGGGCAGTCGATCGTCGCGTCCACGTTTGTGCCGCAAACCGTGACGGGGTAGGGGCCCGTCACGGCGAACGCGTTCTCACAAAGGTCGTTGGCCGGCACGTCGCGCGATTGCGCCAGTGCAGCGCTGGTGGCGATCAGGCCGGTGCACAGGAAAACAATGCCAGGTCCAATAATGTGCCTCTTTTCTTGCATTTTCGCACCTCTATGTGTTCCTCAGCCTTAGGGTCCGAAAAAACGGCGTCTCCGCGGGTTCGAGATTCCCAGAGTGGGAAGCTCTGGATAAACGCGCAGATAGCGCCTCACTCCGGACGCATGTTACCGATATCGGATTGGCCATGCAAGAGCTTTCTTGAAAAACTTCATGAAATTACCCTTGAATCTTTTCAAGAGTAGGGGTGTAATAACTAATGTTTACGTAGAGCAAACTGTGGCCACGGCCCGGAAGCGGTTCCGGGGACGCTCAGTGGAGCCCAAAAGGCCGAATAGAGCCCAACGAAGCCGGTATTAGCCCCAGAGAAGCTAGTATGAGCCTGCCAAAATCACTCGAAGACGAAGCACAGCGGGTACTGCCCCTGGTGCGCGCGGCGTTTCTCTCCGTTCTCGACTCGATACCGGCGCGGCCGCGGCGGGCGAGCGAAATCTGTCGCGAGCTCGGAATCAGCCAGACGTTAGCCTGGCGCATCGTGCAGGTTGCGGACGGGGGTGACCCGTTTGCGGCCGTGCGCTACGTACCCGGCGAGTCGGCGGTGGAGACCTTTCTGGGGGCCGCGCAGGCCCACGGCGCTCCGCTGGAAGCGTTGCAGCGCGCTCGCTCTGCTGTGGCGCAGTTTAAGAAACTCGTGCGGGACCATGCCGGCAACCGCCGGTCGCTTGAATTGATGATGGCCGGCCTGGCACGCAGTGGGCGCGCCGAGGCGGATCTGCCGTATCGCAAGGAGGGGTTCCGCTGCGCGAGCCATACGTGGGGAATCCAGGTTCAGACGCATATTCGCACGGCGCTTCTGTATCCGGGATCGCGCGACGACTGTGTGCACATCGCGCACGTGCATGGCTACTACAACTTGCGCCGGGTGCGCCCGGAGGCCCGTTGGGTTCTGGCCCGTCGTTACATGATGACGGAGGATGGCGCGGCACATCGCGTCCCCGTTTCCGAGCCGATCGCCCCGGAGTTTGCCCTGGAGAATGGCTTTCCGCTGCTGCGGCCGTTCTGTTCGGATCCTCCGCCGGACATTCAGCGCGTTCCTGGTCCAGGGAATGCGATCGACGATGTGTGGACGAAGGGGGCGGTCGGCGACCAGGCTGCGGTGACGTTCTACTCGGGCGAGGTCATGCGCGAGCTGCCGTTCCGCTATTGCGACGCGCGCAACAAGTACGCGCAGTTCGGCTTGCACATTCGCACGGCGGTGGAGACGCTGGTGCTGGATGTGCTCGTGCACCGCGATCTGTACGGGCCGCTGTCGCCGGAATGTTTGGTGCTGAGCGATCTCTGGTCGGCTCCGTGGGAAACTGGGGGAGATGTGAGCCAAGCTGACCTGCTGCCGTGTGCGGAGCAGGTTCAATTCCTGGGCCAGGGCTTGGCCGGCGTGCAGACCTCGGAGGTGCCGAACTACGAGCGGCTTCTGCACTATGTATGCGAGAAACTGAGCTGGGACGGCTCGCAATTCCACGTGTACCGCCTTCGGATGCCTTACCCGGTCATCGGCACGGCGGTAGCGATGCGCTTTCCGCTGCCTGAAAGGCCGCGGTGAGGCAAGCTAAAAGATAGCCCAAATGTTACCCGCAGCCGGCGTTGTACTCGTCGACGACCCGACCGACGGCGCGGATGCGGTCAATGTCGCCGTGGGAGGAGATTTCGTCGCTGATGCCCAGCACCAGACGCGGGGCGAAAAGGTCGATGCACTTGCGCGTGCAGTCCAGCAGTTCCTGTTCGCTGTAAGTGTGATCGAAGTAGACCGCCGGGATGCCGTCGAGCAGGAACATGTCGCCCAAGGCGGCCTTGACTTCCTCGAGCGTTACGTCGCCCTGCGGGAGGGGCGTTATGGCCTCGATGCCGTCCAGGCCGGTTTCGCGGGCCATCGGCAAGAGGGGCTTGCAGTGCCCGTCCCAGTGGGCGTGGACGAATTTGCCGGCCGCGTGCAGCAGTTCGCAACGCCGTTGGTATACCGGCAGGATGTATTGCCGGAACCAGCGTGGGGAGAGGAACATGGCGTGGATGTTGTCGCCGAAATTGACGATCTGGATCGGGCTGGCATTGATGACGGCGATGAGGCGTTCCTGCGTCACGGCCAGGGCTTCGAAGTAAGCTTCGCACGCGGCGGGGAAGCGCCGCATGGCCATCACGGTGGCGGTCATGCCCATGTCTTCGATGATGAGCTTCTGCAGCGTGGTGCGGCAGATGTACATGGTCGGGGCGCCGAGGCCGGCCCACTCGCGGCTGAGGCGCTCGTAGGCGGCCTGGTCCCAGGACCAGGTGCGGTGCAGCTCGCGCCAGGTGGCGACTTTAAGTTCCTCTTCGTCGCTCACGGGCCATTTGACCGGGAGTTCCGCGGGCGCGTTGGGCGAGCGGCGATAGGCGGCGCGCTGCCGGCCGACCGGCGTTTCCCAGATGAGCTCGTAGTCGGTCGCGTTCAGTTCCGTGCGAGTCAGGCGCACGCGCGGGTCCTCGTGTGAAACGAAGCACGCATTGAAATCATAGATGCGGTTGGAGCAGCCCAGCGCGCGATAGAGCTGCGGCGGGGTCATGTTGGTGTAGGGGGCCGGCACGGGCTCGCCCGCGAACTGCTTGTCAGTCAGCCAGGCGAGGATGCGCGGCTGCCAAATTATGCGGCCGCCGGCGCGGCCGAAGACTACGTCGAGGTTCAGTTGCGTGAAGTCGACTGACGGTGTGTTTGCTGGTTCCATTGGATTCTCTGCACCAAAGACACAGCGCGGAGCATTTAGCTACAAGGCCACCACAAAGCACGCAAACATCATAGTGAGTACGCGCAAGTGAAACGATAACTACCCGCGCCGAGTTCGAATACCGCAGCGCCGGCTTCCGTTCGCGTCGCAGAGCCTGGCGGTAGTGCCTCGGGGTCGATCTCCTCGCGTACTGACGCGGGGTCCGAAGTCGGGACGTAGACCGTCGCAGTGGTATTGGCTGGGATCGTGCATTCGTACGCAAGCCGGCCGTTTTCGATGCGCCAGTGGCTCACGATTTTGCCGTGGATCGAGTGGTACTCGCCGCCGGCCCAGGTCAGGCCGCCGCCGGGTCGCGGGCGCAGCGTGAAGTGCTTGTAGCCTGGGCGCCACGCTTCGGCAGTTGGCGGCATTTCGGTGCGGCCTGGCTCGGCTCCGGTCGGGTCGTCCGGATTGATACCGAGGATAGTGCGGTACATCCACTCGCCGACGCAGCCGAAAGCGTAGTGCGAAAAGGAGTTCATGCCGGGGTCCTGGAAGCCGCGGCCCTCGACGTAGGCGTCCCAGCGCTCCCAGATGGTGGTCGCGCCGTGCTCGACCGGGTACAGCCAGGAGGGCATGCCGCGGTTCATCAGCAGCCGGTAGGCTTCATCCACCAGGCCGAGGCGATTCAGTTCATTCATCATGCATATGGTGCTGTGGAAACCGGTGGAGATGTGGCCATTGTATTTTTCAAAGCCGGCCAGCATGTGCTGCACGGCCG
>ERZ795047.1602-NODE-1602-length-23538-cov-31.019631_pt1 | contig 23538 bp, 19 predicted proteins | sample MGYA00375131_ERZ795047 | MGnify/ENA primary metagenome ERZ795047 (study PRJEB30176, sample SAMN05720228) | activated sludge metagenome | isolation source: Anaerobic digester | place: Japan | collected 2015-05-20 ...
GTCCTTTGGTTCATTATTTTCCTGCTCCCGTCCTTCCGGTTCAAGGATTTCCTGAACTAAATCGAACATCAATTTATTAGAACGGGACAGGATATCCACATACTGTTTCTGTTCTTCCGTAAGTTCTGTTGCGGCCAGCAGGGCCTGTACGCCCATGATGGATGTAATGGGGGATCGGAGATCGTGGGTCAGAGATGCCAGGCGGTCATGACTGTCCTGTCTCGTATCGGCAATCAGTTTTTCCAAATACCGGTTCATGATGCGCCGCGCTTCGGCTATATGATTCAGGTATTCTACATAATGGCGCAGAAAGGTGTTTATTCCCAGAGCAAGGATGTGCAGAATAATTACCCCAAACCGGGCATTAATAACCGCCATGGTAATGTGTTTGTTAAAGCATAATTCCAGGATATCAAAGATAATTGCAATGACTAAAAGCCCAAGGGCGCAGCGAAACTGATCCGAATAGAGTCCGATGAGGACGATGGCGGCGAAAAACACGAGAGCTGCCAATGGCATGAGGGCTCCCGAGGTAGCCTCATATAGTGCTGATGGGATCAGGGACGCCGCTACCGACAGGCTGCCGCCGAAAAACAAGATCGGAATTGCAGCGTTATAATAATTGAATTTTAGCAAGAGCAGGCAGAGTGCTACGGAGAGGCTGGCTCCGATTCTGGTTACGGTAAAGACATCGGGTCCCCGGAATATGTCCAGACTGATGGTGGAAACAATAACCGGAAAGAGGATGATTAGGAACCGTACCAGATATTCCTTGCGCATCCGATCAGGAGAAAGGATAGAATTGTCTTCTTCACCCAGTATCCAGATGCTTATCTTGTTAAATAATCGTGGATATTTCATGGAGGAAAAGGGTTGCCGCCTGGGCGACATTCAGGCTTTCAATCTGGCCTGAACCGGGAATCCTGACCAGATACGAACAGGCCTCTTCCGCTCCGGGAGAGAGCCCTGTTTCTTCATTTCCAACCACCACTGCAAAGCCGCCGAAGGGTGCCTTTACCAGGCTTGGCAGATCCTGAAGCCGCAGCCGGGCTCGGTGATGGGCTCCCAGCACCAGAAGCTTTTTTGCGGCATCGGAGATAAAGGCTTCAGTATTTGTTACCCTTCGAATGCGGATATATTCCATGCCCCCTTCAGCAACCCGATATGCGCTGGTACTAAGCCGGGCTTCCTTGTCCCGTTCTGATAGTACTACCCATGTAGCACCGAAAAAAGCCGCCGAGCGGATGATGGCCCCCAGATTGTTATCATTGCCCACCGAATCCAGGATGAGACCTATCTGTTTTTTCTGGCTCCATTCATCAAGCTCCTCGTGATTCATCCGGAGCAGCTCCGGTTCCTGGATCATGGCTACCACACCCTGATGCCGGGGGCTTTTGCAGAGCCGTTCCAGCTCTTCGTCTTCACAGAGTTTATAGAGCCGTTTTTGTTCCGCAAGATATTTACATACCCTGGTAAAATGCTTTAACCGATCCTGCCGCAGGAAGAGCCGTTTAATCTGTTCTGGATGTACTTCTGCAAGGGCCGACACGGCATTAAAGCCGCAGACCGCAAGTTCCCTGGTCAGTTTATTACGCATTACGGTAAGTATAACGTAAAATGAATATATTGTCATTCTTGATTCTCTGTTCTTGACCCCCTGAAATCTTCCAATCATACTGGAGATATGCAAACTGAAACCCTTTATTACGAACAGAGCCATCTTGATGAACTTGATGTTTCCATTCTTGCCGTCGTTCCCTATGAAGGCCGGCCGGCCCTGGTGCTGGACAGGACTATCCTGTACCCCGAAGGCGGCGGCCAGGGGGCGGACCATGGCTGGATAAACGGAGTCCCGGTTCTGGATGTGCAATTGATCGAAGATGAGATATACCATTTTGTTTCAGATTCTGCCGGCCTTGCACCAGGGCCGGCCCGGCTCAAACTGGACCGGAAGCGGCGGCAGGACCTTTCTACCCAGCATACGGCCCAGCATCTTTTATCTGCCACTATTGTAAGGCTCGCCGGAGCGCCTACCGTATCCATGCATCTGGGGGAACGGATTAACACCATCGATGTAGATACACAGAATCTTTCCCCCGAAGATCTGGTACTCATAGAAGAATCGATCCAGAATATAATCTGGGAGGACTATCCTGTTATTACCCATCTCTGTCCCCCGGAGGATCTACATTCTTTTCCCCTGCGAAAAAAGCCCCCGGAAGGGGAATGCCAGATTCGTATTGTAGAAATAGACGGCTATGACTATTCCCCCTGCGGGGGACTGCACCTTCCTTCTACGGGCCCCATTGGAGCTCTGGCAATTCTTGGGGCGGAAAAGTACAAGGGGATGCTGCGTCTTTCCTTCATTGCGGGGCATCGGGTTCTTCGGGAATACCGGATGCTTCGGGACATTGCAGGGGATGCAGGCCGGCTCCTCAAGGTCCCCCAGGAGGAACTGGCTCCTGCCGTAGCCAGCCTTGTGGAAAAGACTGGTCTTCAGGATAAAACGATTCTTATTCTTAAGGAAAAACTGGCCCAGTTCGAAGCCCGCCAGATTCTGCAGGAACAGGGGCATTCGGCGCTGCTAGCCAAGGTTTTTGCCGACCGCTCAATGGATGATACCCTCCGGGTTGGCCGGGCGCTGCAGAAGGAAACAGAACAGTTTATCCTGGTGGCTTCCATGCCGGAACTTAAGGTGGCGCTCCTCTCCAGCAGAAAGGATGTAGACCTGCGGCCGGTCTGTAAAACCCTTCTGGAAGGAAGCGGAGGAACCGGCGGGGGCGGACCTACCTACTTTCAGGGGGCCTTTAGTTCCCGGGAAGCTATGAATAAGTTTATTCAAGGAGTTCAAAGCCATGAGTATTTCAACTAAAACAGGCGATGATGGAACCACCGGTCTCTGGTCCGGTGAACGGGTAGGGAAGGATTCCCTCAGGGTAGAAAGCTACGGCACTATTGATGAGCTTAACGCGTTTCTCGGGGATGCACGCCGGCATGTAAAAACCGATCGGGTTAAGGAGATTATTGATATCCTTCAGCGGGACCTGTTCCGTGTGGCCGGTTCTCTGGCTACATCCGGTCCCGGTGCCTATGTGCAGCCCGTCACCGAAGCTGATGTGGAGCGCCTGACCGATTGGGTTCACGAATTGGAAGCAGCGGTACCGCTTACGGGGTTTGTGATCCCCGGCTCTACCGACAGTTCTGCCAAGCTGGATATCTGCCGTACCGTGTGCCGGCGGGCTGAACGGAGGATTGTCGCCCTGGCCCGGCAGGATGCGGTGGATGGTCCTACCCGGCGTTTTGTGAACCGTCTTTCGGACCTTCTCTTTATGCTGGCCCGTTACGAAGAACAGGCTGAAGGGGCCATCCGATATAAATAGGCAATTTTACAGCCCCCAGGTTTTGAGAAAAAAAGACAGGGCCTTACATGAGCTGAGCTAAGCTTCTTGACAGTTTTTTTTGTAACGGATATGTTAACGACCGGTCGGTAACATATCTGATGACAAAGCAGGATATAATCAAAGCCGCCTTTATAGTGTGGGGGCGGAACTTTTATACAAAAATGAATCTTTCTGAAGTCTCAGCCTATCTGGGGGTTACAAAGCCTGCCCTTTACCGGCATTTTTCCAACAAGGAAGCCCTGCTGGAAGCTCTGTATATCGATTTTTTTGACCGCTTTGCGCTGTTCCTTTCTAAAAACCTGCCAGCGGTCAAGCAGCAACAAAGCAGGAAAGATAAAGCACTTGCTCTGGCTGCAGTCATGGCCGAGTATTTCATCAACCATACATATGACTTTCTCTTTTTCCTGAATCTGGTTCTGGGACAGGAAAAGCCCGGCCGGGTCTTTAAACAGGAATTGGAACGCAGGGGACTTGTATTTGAGCGTCTCGATAACAGCCGGAAAGAGAAGGGGTCCATGTCGCTTCTGCGCACTGTCATGGTGACGGTGGTTTTTTCGGTTGCCCTGGTCTATATCAGAAAAAACTGTCAGATTGATGAATCTTCAGAGGGTCCGGTGCTGGCGGATCCGTTGAGCCTTGTGACCGGTCTGGTTGAGCACGGCCTTTGTTCCATCAATATACAATCTGCTTTACCCGATTTTGCTACCCTGGATGAAATGTTTAAACCCCTCTGTGGTTGCTGTCGTGAAGGAAATCTGGCAGCCGGGGGTACCTCGGGGCAGATACTTTCTGCCCTGGCCCGTGCCATAGGCGAGCAGGGACTTTCGGATGCCTCTATGAATATTGTGGCCCGTAAGGCAGGGCTTGCTAAGAGCAGCCTCTACAGCCATTTTGCTAGCAAGGAAGAGATGCTCCGCCAGCTGTTTTTATATGAATTTGAAGCCCTGGCAAACCATCTGGAAGCAGCCCTGGCGTTATCGGACAAGCCCCTGGACAGGCTCTACCTGACGATGCGGGCCGTATCGGAATACTTGCGACACCATCGGGATATTTTACTGGTGCTGGACTGGGTACGGCTCCAGAGAATTCCCCTGGGTGTGATAATTCCGGAAAGGGCTATGCAGCTATTGTCCTTTCTCCGGGACCTGCCTTTGCGGTCTTCCCTATCTGATTGGGATGAGTTCACCCGGGTCCGCTGGGTCCTCTTTCTTGTGGTGAACCAGCTCATGGTGGAACTCCGTCAGGGGGTGGATGAGGCTGAATCTCTGAATAATCTTAAGGAACTTTATATGTACATCGTTACAGGAGTAAACGGATGGAAGGCATGAAAACATGGTTTCTGGTTGTACTGGTGGTACTGGGGAGCCATCTTGCGGCCCAGGAAGCACAGAAGCTCTCTATAGATCAGGCGGTGAACCTTGCCATAGAGCACAACCTGAGCCTAAGCAACACAAAGCGGGATTTGGCTGCAAAACAGCGTAAGGCCGACACGGCCTGGAATGTGTTTATACCAACGGTGGATGTGAGCGGCACCCTGGCCCGGATGAATGAGGCGAGTACGGTAAGTGCTTTGGTGCCGGTTCCTCCCGCAGGAATGGGCGGGGTATACGATTATGTTATGCCTATTTCCCGGGAACTGCCCCAGTGGAGCCTTTCTAGTCGGTTTTCTGCCACACTGACCTTGAATATGGCCCTCTTTGAGGGACTTAAAAACGTCCGGATGGACTATGAAAACGGCAAGATCAGTTATGAAAAAGCAAGGGCCCAGCTGGAACGGGATGTCCGAAAAAGCTATATACAGATCCTGCTTTTGCAGGAAAATGTAAAACTCCTTAAGGAAAACCTGGCGGCGGCGGAGAAGCGTCTGGAGACCGCCCGGGCAAATTACCGGGGAGGACTGGTCCCTGAACTGACGGTTTTGCAGGCCCAGGTTGGGGCAGAAAATCTTAAGCCCGCGATACAGGATCTGGAGAACAGTCTGCAGTTGGCGATAGAGTCCCTGGCAATGAGCCTGGGCCTCCCCCATGGTACCAGGCTGGAATTGCAAAGCCTGCCCATCCCTGATTTGTCGCTGGATCTGGACATGGAGGCCCTTATCGGCAGGGCTGTGAAGGATAAACCCGATCTGGAAGAGTTGCGGCGCTCTATTCTGCTCCTGCAGAGCACGAAACAGGCAAACTTTTATCAACTGTATACACCCTCCCTCTCGTTGGGCTGGACCTTCGATCCCACCTTTCAGGGAGATCCTATGAAGGACAATTGGTTTGATAGCGAATCCTGGAAACAGCGTTCCGGTATGTTCAGCATTACCCTGGCCTGGCGTTTGAACAGCCTGCTTCCCTTCTCCCGGGAAGCCCAGGGTTTGGCCGATCTGGATGATACGATCGGAAAAATGAATACTAGTCTGGCCATGGCAGTCCGGGGAACCGAAACGGAGGTGTATTCGATTATTCTAAAACTGCAGAAATCCCAGCAGAGCATGAATGCCCTGAAGCTGAATGTGGATCTGGCAAAACGGGCCTATGCTTTAACCGAAGATGCCTACAAGGCGGGGCTTAAGGATATCATGGAAATTACCAATGCGGACCTGGACTTACGGAAGGCCCAGTTGGAGGTCATGAAAGAACAGTTCAATTACATCACCGGGCTTCTGGACCTGGAATATGCGATAGGGGTGCCCTTTGGGACCCTGAAAAGGAGTTAACGATGAAACGAAATGTCATGATTGTTATGGCGGGGCTTGCCCTGCTTGCATCCTGTGCTCAGAATACGAAGCCAAAGGCCCAGAATGAAGCGAAGGGGACCGAAGAGCAGGTGCCTGTTTTTGCGGTGGGGACCACCAGGGCGGTTAAGGGGCAGATCCGGGATTACCTGGCCCTTTCCGGAGATATTGTATCCGGCACCACCGTAGATGCCTACTCGGATGTGGCTGGAAAGGTTACCAAACTCTATGTATCGGTGGGCCAGCGGGTCGAAAAGGATGAGCCCCTGGCTGAAGTGGATCCCTCCCGTCCTGGGATGACCTTTAATACCGGTGTGGTAAAGGCTCCGATCTCCGGAACCGTGATTGCCCTGCCTGCCCAGCTTGGTATGACCATATCCCAGGCTGTCCCGGTGGCAAGACTGGCGGGCTCTGGGTCCCTCGAAGCCAGGGCCTTTGTGGCCGAGCGTTTTATTTCTAAAATGAGGGTGGGGCTCCCGGTAGAATTGACCCTGGATGCCTATCCTGGCCGAACCTTTTATGGCAGGGTTCGGGAGTTGAGTCCTACGGTAGATCCGGTCTCCCGAACTATGGAAGTAAGGATCACGGTTAAAAACGAAGATAATGCATTAAAAACCGGAATGTTTGCCAAAATAAAAATTATTACGGAAGAAAAAAGCAGCATTGTAAAGATTCCAGCGGCGGCCATTGTCCGCCGTTATGGTGAACAGTATGTCTTTACTGTAGAAACGGACCCCAAGGATCCGGCCTTTACTATTGCGCACAAACGGATTGTTACACCGGGTATTCTGATTGATGATCAGGCAGAAATACGGGAGGGTCTCGAGGCTGATGCGGAGGTTGTACTCCGGGGCCAGAGCCTTCTGGAAGATGGTGTCCGGGTCCGGGTTGTGGAGACCACGGCTCCGCTAAAAACAACCTATTAAGAGGTTCCCATGAGTATCGCTAAAACGGTCGTTTCTCGGCCAACTACCATATTTATAGCCTTTGCCCTTCTTTTTGGACTCGGTGTATTTGCCACGTTGAACCTGCCCATCGATCTGTATCCTGAGATTGAGCCCCCCATTCTGGTGGTTTATACCAGCTATTCCGGGGCAGGCCCCGAAGAGGTTGAGCGGATGGTAACCAGGCCCCTGGAAGGGACCCTCTCTAACGTGTCGAGTCTGGAAAAACTCAGCTCAACCAGTTCCAAGGGGTCCAGCATGGTCATGCTTACCTTTACCTACGGGACCGATATGGCGGATGCGGCCAATTCGGTCCGGGATAACCTGGAACTGGTTAAGCGGTTTCTTCCCGATGGTGCCGATACACCCCTTATCTTTAAGTTTGATCCGTCCATGATTCCGATTATGGGTCTCATGGTGACAGGAAACCGCACCCCTGAGGAATTGCGGGAAATCGCGGAAAACACGATTCTGCCCCGTATCGAACAGGTTCCTGGGGTAGCCATGGGATCCGTCTCTGGGGGCCGGCAGAAAATTATCAAGGTGGAAATCTCCCAGAACCGGCTTGAAGCTTACGGGCTCACCATCACCCAGATTAAGGGGATGCTCGCAAGCCAGAATATTTCAGTCTCCGCTGGTTCCATTTTAGATAACGGTCTTTCATACCTATTGGCTACCGCAGGAGAATACAAGAGTCTGGATGAAATTGGCGCAACCGTAATTTCCTACAAGGGTGGTGGCGTAGTAAATGGTCAGCTTGAGCCCAGCAAGGTAGTTCGTTTGCGGGATATTGCGGATGTGTATGAGGGCTACCGGGACGAAGACAGCCTTGTGTATGTAAATGGCCAGCCGGCGGTACAGATTACGGTTCAGAAACAGAGTGGTAAAAACTCAGTTCAGACCGCACGGGAATTACGGAAACGGCTGGTTCAGATATCTAAGGAGGTGCCCCAGGGGATTAAAATCACCGAAATCTTTAACACCACCGATATCATAGAAAATTCTATAAATCAGGTTACTTCCAGTGCCCTGCAGGGGGCCCTGCTGGCGGTGCTGATTCTTTTTATCTTCCTGAGGTCTGTTAAACCAACTCTTATAATCGGTATTACCATTCCGGTATCCCTTCTGTTTACCCTCATGTTGATGTACTTCTGGGGGCTTACGCTGAATGTGATGACCCTGGCGGGGCTTGCCCTCGGTGTTGGTATGCTGGTGGATAACTCCATTGTTATTCTGGAAAACATCTACCGCTACCGGGAAAAGGGAGCCAAGCTCACCGCGGCAGCAATACTGGGGAGTCAGGAAATGATAAACGCGATCCTTTCATCAACCTTGACTACCATCTGTGTGTTTGCTCCCCTGGTTATGTTTAAAGGCCAGCTTGGCATAGTGGGAGAACTCTTTTCGGGCCTTTCCTTTACGGTAGTTATTTCTCTTTCCATGTCATTGGCGGTGGCTATGCTGCTTATACCGGTTCTGACCAGCCATTATTTGCCGCTGACAACCCGGGTTCAAAAACCGCTTTCCGGTTTTCTGGCAGTTCTGGATAAACCCTTTGCCACCTTTTTTGACTGGCTGGATAATGCCTACCGCCATGCGGTAGACCGGGTCCTGCGGCACAAGGTGGCTACCATTCTGGTTCTCTTATCCCTATTTATTGCAAGCCTCATCGCAATTCCCCAGATCGGTTATGTATTTATGCCGGAACAGCAGGCCGACTCGGTAACCCTTAATGTAGAGCTTCCCATCGGAACGCCGATTGCGGAAACCGAGGCGGTGCTGAAACAGATACAGGGAATACTAGAAGCGGAGTTACAGGGGTATAAACGGATAATCCTTTCAATTGGTCAGCGGAACCTCCTGGGTATTGGGGGGGCTGCTTCGGTAAATAAGGGAAGCCTCCAGATTACTTTGCCAGAATTTAAGGAACGAATTGATTCTGCAGAGACCATGAAAAACAAAATCCGTGCCCATTTTAATGACTTTCCCGGTGCTACCCTGAGCTTTAATGCTTCTTCAGCCTCCATGCGGATAGGTTCAGCAAGCCCTATTGATATTATTATAAAGACCCAGGACCTTACGAAGGGAAAGGCTATTGCAGATAAAATTGCCCAGATCCTGAAAGAGAAAGTTCCGGAGGCAAAGGAGCCTTCCATCGATCTTAAGGATGGACTGCCCCAGATTGAACTCGTGTTTGATCGGGAGCGGATGTATGCCCTGGGCCTGAATGTGTACACCGTAGGAAATGAGCTTAAAGCCGCGGTGGATGGGGTGACGGCAACGAAATACAGAACCAGCGGCAGTGAATATGATGTGGTGCTCATCCTGCCTGAGGCGGACCGGAGCGAGCTTCCTGATCTGGATAAAATTTTTGTGATGAGTCCTGCGGGACAGAAAATACCCCTGGCGAGTTTTGCCAGCTATAAAAAAACCACTGGACCTATCACGATCCGCAGGGAAAATCAGGGCCGGGTCATTCATGTTACAGCGGGAACTAATACCGGAGCTGCCATCAATAAGATAGAAAGTAAAATCCGTGGCCTTATTGCCCAGGAGATTCCCGCCGAGGATGATGTGGTGATTGAATATGCCGGTGACTATCAGCAGTTAATGGAGTATGTGGGGAAGTTTGCTCTTATCATGCTGGTGGCGGTATTTCTGGTTTTTGGTGTCATGGCAAGCCAGTTTGAATCCTTCCGGGACCCCTTTATCATTATCTTTACGATTCCCCTTTCGGTAATAGGGATCGTGGTCATCTATGGTTTGACCGGGGAAGTCTTTAACATCCTGACCGCTGTGGGGCTTCTCGTACTGGTCGGGGTTATTGTTAACAACGGTATCGTTCTTGTGGATTATACGAACCTGCTCCGAAAGCGGGGGCTCAGTCTGCATGATGCCTGTGTGGAAGCCGCAGGGAATCGTCTCAGGCCCATATTGATGACCACCCTTACCACGGTGTTGGGACTTGTGCCCATGGCGTTTTTCCCCGGTGAAGGTTCTGAGCTGGTGGCCCCCATCGGGAAGACCGTGCTTGGCGGGCTTTCCTTCGGTACCCTCATGACCCTGTTTCTGATGCCGGTTATTTATGCCATTTTTAATAAGCGTGCCGATGAGCGGAAGGCCCGGGCCGAAGCTCGGCGGGAACGGATTGCCGCTGGTGTTACTAGAAAGGCCGCAACGGAGGTTTCCAAATGATACGGCTGGAACTGTTTGCAAATCGTTCTGTAGAGGAAGACCTCTTTGATGCTTTTACCAAAGCGGGGGTGGTAAGACAGTATACAAAAATCCCTGTGGTTCATGGCGTCGGTTCATCCGGTCCGCGGATGGGAGATGCGGTCTGGCCGGAAGAAAACTTTGCCCTCATCATCTGGTGCGATGAAGCTGAAGCCCGGCGTATTGCAATCGCTGTAGAAGAGGTTAAACAAAAATTCCCTCATGAGGGTATCAAGCTTTTTGGTATTTAGTACTCAGCACTGGCTTTGTCGTGGACTCCGCCTCGAGAGCCTGTGGGCGCACTTTTAGGTTTGGAAAACAAGGGGTACGGCCTGGCCACAGCCCTATTCCAGACTGCCGTAGGCGCTTGCCACCTGCTGGCTTAGGGTTTCATAAATCCCCGGCCAGCCGGTAACCAGGCTGCGGTGCTTAAAGGGATCGTATACTGTACCTTGAAAGGTGCTGTAGGGGATGCCTGTTTCTTCGAGCATGAGAAGCCCCGCGGCCACGTCGTAGGGTTGCAGGTCCACTTCCCAGAAGCCCTGGAAAAAGCCCGCCGCCACATAGCAGAGGTCAAGGGCCGCTGAGCCCCAGCGGCGCACATCCCGGAACGTTTTGAGTACCCGATCCAGGGCGCCATAAAAGGACTGGACCGTATCGGCGGACCGGTAGGGGGTTCCGGTGGCGATCAGGGCTGCACCGCAGACCATGGTTCTGGACCGGGGGAGCCTATTCCCATTTCGCCAGACCCCCTGTCCGGCTTCCGCGGTAAAGAGCTCCTCCGTAACGGGCTTATATATGACCCCTAAAAGGGGCTTTTCCCCCTTCCATAGGGCGATAGAGACAGAAAAGTGGTCCAATCCGGAAAGGTAGTTCGTAGTCCCGTCCAGGGGGTCCACAATCCAGGTGTATCCGGGACTTCGCTCCTTCTCCGTTTCTTCTCCGTAAAAGGCCGCATCTGGCAGGGCTGCTTTCAGGATGCTCTTGATGCGGCCCTCCGATTCTATATCCACAAAGGAAACAAAATCGTGGGCTGCCTTTGCATCGCCCCAGCCCGGATCCCGGCGTCGAAATTCGGACATCTGAAAGGCCCCGGCTTCTTTGGCGGCCGAAACCATTGTTGTAAGGAGTGTATCGTGCATAGCTATGTATGACATAAGATAAGATGAGTGTAACGTAACAGGTTGTTCAGGTCTAGAATGTACACCCGCTTGCCCGAAGCGGTACATCCGGGTATGCTCAAACCATGAAACATACGATATTAGTAATTATTTCTGGTGCATTGCTAACCCTTTTTTCTTGTGCAAAGCCTATGCCTGCCCAAACCGAATATGTGCTGGGAACCCTTTGTACCATCAACCTGTTTGAAAAGGGTAAGCCCGAATTATACAGGACCCTCTTTGCCCGGCTCCGGGAGATTGAGGATCACATGAGTGTGAATAAGGATGGCACTGAACTCGATCGGGTCAACGCCGCCGCAGGTAAGGAACCTGTTGCAGTTGACGCGGATGTTATCGAAGTCCTTTCTGCGGCCCTCCTGTATGCTGAGCTTTCCGATGGGGCCTTTGATCCTACGGTCGGCCCCCTGGTTAAGCTCTGGGGTATCGGCACCGATAATGCCCGGATTCCAGAGGCTGCTGAAATTAAGGTGGTGCTGCCGCTCATCAATTATAAGGATGTGGTGCTGGATAGCCAGGCGAAGACCATATATCTGAAACGGCCCGGCATGGCCCTGGATCTGGGAGCTATTGCCAAGGGCTATGCGGCGGATGAAATGGCAAGGATTCTGAAGGCCCAAAGGATCGATCGGGCCATCATCGATCTGGGAGGGAATGTGCTTGCCTATGGCGAAAAACAGGGGGGTAAACCATGGCGCATCGGTGTCCAGGATCCCACCGGAGAGCGGGGCGCTTATATAGGTATTCTGGAGATTAAAAACAAAACCATGGTGACTTCGGGGGTATATGAGCGGTTTTTAATTCAGGATGGAATCCGCTATCATCATATCCTTTCTACAGCCAATGGGTATCCGGTACAGAATGGTCTCCTCTCGGTAACGATCATCGCCGACCGTTCAATAGATGCGGATGGGCTTTCCACTACCGTCTTTGCTCTGGGTTATGAAAAGGGCCGGAACCTGCTCGAGCAGCTTGGGAATGTGGAGGGGATATTTATTTTTGATGATGGAACTGTGCGGGCAACCGATGGCGTACGATCCAGTTTTAACCTGACGAGTGAACGGTATCGCTGGGCCGATTAGGATCCGCTTAAAGCAGCTTGATCATGGCCATGGCAACCTGCTCGGCCCAGGAGAGCCGGTAGGCTGTATAACTATTCCGTTCCAGGATGTTCTTATGCCAGCGCGGGTAGGATCGGTTGCCCTCGGGGGAAAAGCCCCTGAGGAGTTCAATAGCCACAAGGCTGTCAAAGCAATCCAGTCCCGCATCTTCCGCGGCCATGAGTATTTTCCGATCCTCTGCGAGCAGGGGCCTGCGATGCTTTTTTGCGGTTTCTATAAGGAGCAAGTCAGTGGAAGCTTTCTTTGCGCGGGCAGAACTACCCGCTGCACCGTCCTGGGGTGGGCGGGTTATGGAAGCTGCAGGCCCTGTATTTGACAGCCTGGCCAGGACCTCCGCTGGAACTATTTGTATGTAGATCGGACTGCCATTCTGTTGAACCAGGGATGGTCCAGCCTCAGCGGCCGCCTCGGGAATGGTGATAAGCTGCCATATTTTTGTGGCGGTTTCCAGAGCACCGATATCGGATAGTACGATGATGCTCGAGGCATCTATCAGTATTTCTCGAAAATGCCGGGCGGCTTCTACAAAGGCTTCCGGATCGGGGTCCAGATGATGCATGGGCCTATTTTATCGCCACCAGTTCCATTTCAAATACAAGGAACGCATTGGGTGGGATGACTCCGCCCGCACCCCGTTCTCCATAGGCCAGTTCAGGGGGAAGCACCACAAGCCGTTTTTCTCCCTTCTTCATATCCAGCACCATCTGATCCCAACCGGGAATGACCCGGCCTGCACCAGCCTGAAACTGAAAGGGTCCACCGTGAAAGTCCGAAGCATCAAAAGTTTCGCCGTTTAAAAACATACCCTTGTAGTTCACCGAGACCGTATTCCCCGCCTGAGGTTTTGGGCCGGTCCCTTCTTTTAAAATAAGATAGCGAATTCCATTAGCGGTTGTCTGGGCACCAGGATATTTGGTCGCAATAAGGGTTAAGTCGGCCTGTCGTTTTGCGGTGATCCGTTCTGCTGCCGCTGCGGCGGCATTTTTTAACAGGCTGTCAAAGGCTGCCTGGTCGTTTTTAAAGGCCCGGGCTTCAGCCCCGTTACGGATTATGGTTATGCTCTTAATCTTATCTCCCTGCTGGATCGCATGTACTACATCCTGTCCTTCGACCACATGTCCAAAAACGGTATGTTTCCCGTCTAGCCAGGGAGTAGCCTTGTGGGTAATAAAGAACTGGCTGCCATTGGTGTTTGGCCCCGCATTGGCCATAGAAAGGACCCCCGGTCCGTCATGTTTTAGGTCATCTACAATTTCATCGGGAAATTTGTAGCCCGGTCCTCCGGTTCCATTCCCGAGGGGATCTCCTCCCTGAATCATGAAATCACTGATGACCCGATGAAAGGTAAGTCCATTATAATAGGGTTTACCTCCGGCGGCATTCAGTTTGCCCTCCGCAAGGCCGGTAAAATTGCAAACTGTGAGGGGTGTTTTTTTATATTCCAGTTTAATTACGATATCTCCCCGGTCGGTGCTGATCCGGGCAAAGAGCCCATCCCCCAGATTAGCATCCTGAGGTAATGAATTAACGCTGCTTGCTAATACCATGAAAAAAAATCCTCCAAGATAAGTTCTGATCCGTTTCATGATGCGAATGCCCATGTTTATAATTCTCCTAATGCATGCTGTATTTGACGGCGAATGCCCAGGGTTTCCCGTAGTATGTCATTGGCATCCTCTTCCAGTGCTTCCTGATTCTGTTCCTGAACAGCCTTCCGGTATCGCTTAACCAATTGGAGTCCCCGAATGCTTCCCAGGGCAGAAAGGATGCTTACCACTCCGTGAAGGGCTTCTGCTGCCTCATTATACCTGGCTGCTTCGTGATATTCCTTAAACTGTTCCATGTGTTTTGGCAGATCCTGGGAAGCGATAAGCAGGAGCCGTCTGAATTCATCCTGGGAGGATACATAATGACGTTTCAGTCGATTGATATCAAAATATTCTTTTTTTGTCATTATGGTATCAATCAGATTGAGCAGGGTTGAGGCATTTACCGGTTTGGAAACATAGGCATCAAAATCTGAGAGGGGCTGTTCATGTCCCAGTTCAGATTCTGTGTAGGCAGTGAGGGCTATGATGGATATCCGGGGATCATAGTTTAATCCTGTATAAGAACGGATGGTAGAGGCTGTAGCGATGCCATCCATACCGGGCATTTGCAGGTCCATCAATATAAGATCAAAGTCGCCCTTTTCTAATTTTTGAATAGCCACCAGACCATCTTCTGCCACCTCCACATGGTGACCTGCTTTTTTTAAAAAATAGTGGAGATAATCCCTGTTTACCGGATTATCTTCGGCAATCAGTATGGAAAGCTTTTTTCGGGCAATGTAATCAAATTCTTCAGCCTGAAGCGGTACTCCGGTGGCAGCACTTACCGGTGTATAAAAATAGAAGGTGCTGCCCTGACCGGGGACGCTTTCAAAGGTGATGTCTCCGCCCATTTTAACCGCCAGCTCCTTGGATATGGCCAGTCCTAAACCGGTCCCCTGATATTTTTTATTTAGTTTGCTGCTCAGCTGGGCAAAATGGCGGAACAACTTCTGCTGGTCCATTCCTGAAATACCAATGCCCGTATCCCGGACAGAAACAAAGAGGCCAGGCATATTATCCTTTGCACGGATGGCGCAGTGGACCACTACCTGCCCTGACTCGGTGAATTTTATAGCGTTGGAAACCAGGTTAGAAATGATCCGGCTAATTTTTATCCGGTCCGCATTGATCGTCGGAAAGCCCCCATCATCAATATTGTACTGAAACACCAGCCCCTTTTCTTCGGCCTGAGCTTTAAAGGGTATAAGTATATTATCTATGGTCTCTTTGAGAGAAAAATCCTCCCGGTATAGTTCCACCGTCCTGGCTTCTATTTTAGAAAGGTCCAGGAGGTCATTTAAAATAGCCAGCAGGGACTGGCTGGATGCCTGTATGGCCCTGATACGGTCATACTGGTCCTGCCGGGGATTATCAGTTAACAGCACCTCTGAAAGGGATATGATGCCTGCCAGGGGGGTGCGGATTTCGTGGCCCATGTTTGCCAGGAATTCGCTTTTTGCCTTGTTTGCCGCTTCGGCCGCCTCCTTGGCGTTTCTGAGCATCTCATCCAGGGTCCGTCTGCGGCTTATGTCTTCCATGATGCAGAGATAATGGGTTATGATACCGGTCGGATTTCGTATAGCCGATATGGAGAGGGAACTCCAGAAGGGGTCGCCACTTATGCGGTTGCAGCGGATTTCTCCCTTCCAATCAATCCCAGCCCGTATGGAGCCGAGCATATCCTCATAGGTGTTTGGCTCCGCCGTACTCGAAAAATATTCAAGGAATTTATTGCCGATGGCCTGCTCCGGTCCTGAGCCGGTCATGCTAAAGAATGCGGGGTTTACATATTCAATGGAAAGCTCCCCATTGATGATCAAAATGGACACGGGGCTTTGGTCCACCGCCTGATACATTTTTCGGAGCATTTCCTCTGATTTCCGTCTGAGGGTAATGTCCCGGATGATGCCTACGGTGCCGACAAAAACCCGCTGTGATGAATCATCCATTTGCTGGTAGGCCCCTGCGGCGGACACTTCGCCATAGGAAATAATGGTGGCAAGCATCTCTTCATGTTGCCCAAGATTATTTGGTTTACGCTTTATTCTGAGCTCTAAATTTTCAGTTTTTCGATCAACACTCCTCCGTTCATCGAAAAGTTTTGGCGCAAACCGGTTTCCTGTGGTATTGTCCTTATAGAGTTTCAGTATGTGATCTCTGCTAACCTGAGGTACATCTTCATCAAAAAGAATGGTACTGAAATGCTTGCCAATCAGTTCTTCCGGTTCATAGCCTAAGGAACGGACTGACTGATTCACAAAGGTAAAGTTTCCCTGAGGGTCCAGTTCATACACCACGTCTGGTAAGGCTTCCACCAGGTTATGGTATCGCTGAGATGCGAACAGTAATTCCTGCTGGAGGCTGTTGCGTATACTCCAGATCCGGAACATATTGGAATCAAGCATGGTATACCAATCAGAAGCATCGGTTAAAATATAATCACTGGCCCCCAATTTCAGAAGCGCCTCCAGACGGTCCTGCTCTGAACGATTCCCCAGGGCAATGCAGGGAATAAATGGATATTGATGGATGATATCTTCAACCGCCAGACTTGCATGAACCAGGATCATATCGATGGCTTCCTGATGCAGTATATGAAATGCCTCTTTGACAGATGAGACAAGCTTGTAACTGTTTTGATGCTGATTCTCTGTGAGGCTTTCCGGTGGAATTGTAGATGTCCCATCCTGGTCAAGGATGATCAATACTCTCAGGCCTGGCATATTTATCAGCTACCCCTTCTTAAAAAGACTGTTCTTCCAAAACAAGCTGACTTCTGAAAGAACCTTAAGTATGAGTCAAATCTAAAAAACGGCTTTTTAGATTTACCTTAAAAGCGGTAACTACGGGCTGATTCTATGGCCCGATGCCATTGGGCAAGCAGCTGCTCTCTGGTATCGTGATTCATCGAAGGCTGGAAACGGCGACGCATCCGCCAGTTCACTTCAATATCCCGGAGGCTGTCCCAGTAACCAACTTCAAGGCCCGCAAGATATGCTGCTCCAAGGGCAGTAATTTCCATTACTTCCGGTAAAGTCACCGCTTTTCCCAGTATATCCGATTGATACTGCATAAGGAAAGAGTTCGCCGCAGCACCGCCGTCGGCTTTTAGTTCCAGGATTGCCTGGCCATAGTCACTTTCCATGGCATCAATTAAATCCCTGGACTGAAAGGCAATACTTTCCAGTGCGGCCCGGACGATGTGAGCCCGGTTGCTGCCCCGGGTCAAGCCCACTATGGTTCCCCGAACGTCCGGATCCCAGTAGGGAGCCCCCATACCGACAAAGGCGGGCACTATAAAGACGCCGCCGGTAGATTCCACCGACTTTGCCAGGGCTTCCGATTCGGCTGAGTTGCTTATCAATTGCAGTTCATCCCGTAGCCATTGTATGACCGCTCCTGCAATAAACACACTCCCTTCCAGGGCATAGGTTGTTTCGCCGCCGATTTTCCATGCGATGGTGGTAAGAAGATTATTTTTAGAAGCGATGGGACTATTTCCCGTGTTCAACAGGGTAAAACAGCCGGTCCCATAGGTGTTTTTTACTGACCCGGGGCTGAAACAGGCATGCCCAAAGAGGGCGGCCTGCTGGTCCCCTGCGCAGCCGGTGACAGGGATGCTTTTCCCGAACAGCTCTGGTTTTGTGTTTGCAAAGAAGCCTGAGGAGGGCAGCACTTCGGGTAAAATGGGACGGGGGACGCCAAAAATGGTAAGGAGTTCATCATCCCACTGGAGGGTTTTTATATTAAAGAGCAGTGTCCGGGATGCATTGGTAACATCGGTCAGGTGTTTGCCGGTAAGTTTGTACATAAGCCAGGAATCGACGGTTCCAAAGCAGAGCTCCCCCGCTTCGGCACGGGCTTTTAGGCCTGGAATTTCCTGGAACAGCCACATTAACTTGCTGGCAGAAAAGTAGGGGTCCAGAACCAGGCCTGTTTTTTCGCGGACCACATCGGAATGTCCCAGGGCTTTTAATTCCCGGCAGATATCCGCACTGCGGCGGCACTGCCACACGATGGCGTTGTAGACCGGTTTCCCGGTCTTCTGTTCCCACACAAGGGTGGTTTCCCGTTGGTTTGTGATACCTATGGCGGCGATTTGTTCTGCCGTAATCTGGGCCTGATCTATCGCTTCCCGGGCAGCTTCGTACTGGGTTCTCCAAATTTCTTCCGGATCATGTTCAACCCAGCCACCCTGGGGGTAAATTTGGCGGAAGGGTTTTTGAGAAAGGGCTATGACAGCCCCTGAGTGGTTAAACAGGATAGCCCGGGATGTGGTGGTTCCCTGATCCAGGGCAAGGATATATTGCTGCGTTGCGGCCATGTGGTTTACCTCCGGCCATAAGTATACCATCGATTGGATAAGTCCTGTGGTAAAAAAGTACTGGATAAAAGCTGAGACAATGGATACAATGCAGCTAATGAGCATCCTGGAGCTGGAGACTGAACTTCTCAGGACAGAATATCCCTATCTTTCTCCCGAGCATGACCCGGACATAGAACGGTACTATGATCTCCGTTCCCTGGGGCGGTCTGCGGATGCACTGGTGCTGTATCAGAGCCGGCTGGTTCCCCGGTATCCCGATGAGCAATTCAGAACCCAGATTCTCCGGGCCTATCGTACCCGTTCACCCCAATACGGATTATTGCTTCAGCAGGCCTACCATCAGCTGGGTCAGCGAGTCCTGGAACGGACCAAAAAAATTATTAAATATATAGCAGTTAAGGCTGATTCGTTTGATGCAACCGATGTATATTCGACGATTAAAACCGCCGATGCAATCTTAGCACTCCTCCCGCGGGAACGCTTTGAGGCTGTTATGGCCATAGAGCGATTACATCGCTATGCGGAGCGTCTTCGGTACTGTGAAAAATCGATGGCAAAGGCTGAGGCCCTCATCCGGGCCTATGTTACCGAGTCCCTTTCTATCGTGGAAGAGGAACGGCAACGCCGCAGGGAAGAGCAGGAACGGGCCCAGGCGGAGGAACGGCGCCGGCTTGTTGCCAGGGATAAGGCTGAACTGCTCAAACAACAGCGGATGGCAGGGGCACACTCCCGGCAGCAGGCCCTCGAGGCTGCCCAGCGGCGAAACAAGCTGCTCAAAGGGAGCGGCCTTCATGAACGGCCGCCCCAGGTGCACATCGACCTGAATGCAATTCGCTTTTCAGCTGCTGATCTTGCGAGAATTCAGATACCGCCGACCCTCACCCGTATTGAAGATAAAACCCTTGCTTTTTGCTTTAAGTATTGGAACCTGATTCATGATGCTGCTTTTGAGCGGATACTCTTTTTATATTCGAGAAAATACAATTCCAAACATTACGAAGTGTTTTCTGTTATTCAGCGGGGCAGACTCAGTGGCAAACGGGATGAGGAAATTCTGGCCGCAGTAATGAGCATCTTGATTACCGGCTACTATTATTCTATCCAGGGGGATAGGTATCTACAGCAGCAATGGGCTCTTTTAAAAGCAAAGCTTGAGGGTACTGAAAAACCGGCAGCCCCTGAGCTGAAGCGCACCGCGGTCCGCCGCCGAAACGCAATGAAGGGGCTTACAAGGCGTCCTAAAGCAGCAACAGGCACAGCGCGCACCCCCTCGCCAGCAGCAGCGGAAACCAATTCCCCATCGAAAACTTCGCCAGCCTTCACCACCGAATCCCAGAAAACCGGGACTGCGGGGCTAAAAGATACTGCTCGCAGGGTAAAAGGTGTACCATCTCAAGAAGCCGAAACTAGACCACAAGCCCTCGAAGTTCCGGTACGCCGCTTCTCCGTTTCTGAGCGGCTGATGCAGCTTTCCGGCCGATCCTACGATGTCTACCAGGACCTCTTTTTATCCCATGCCCGAAACGCAATCCGCCGGGTGCTTGGCAAGGGCCGGGGGCTATTCTTCTCACTTCCCGAAGAAGCTGAAGCCCTAGTCTATGAGTATCTAAAGCGAAATTACAGCAACCCCTATATGAACTGGGAACAAAGTCCGGATCGGAAACAGCTTGAAGCCCTGGGATTTTCGCTTCCCAAAATCGAAGCGGTTATTGATGAGTGCTTTAAAATAATGGAAAAATAGGCTTCCTTTCTTACATCTGGATCCGGCCGCGGAAACTCCGTGAAAGGGTGAGCCGATCCGCATATTCCAGGTCGCCCCCAACCGGAAGCCCCGAAGCCAGCCGAGAAATCTGTACCCCGGTTTCTTTTAAGATTTTGTGTAAATACAGGGCCGTGGTATCCCCTTCGACGGTGGGGTTTAATGCCAGGATAATCTCCCTAATGCCTCCCCTGCGGATCCGGTTCATGAGCTGACCTATGGCCAGTTTGTCCGGACCGATGCCGTCCAGGGGCGCTATAAGCCCCCCAAGCACATGGTAGCGGCCGTGGAATTCATGGCCCTCTTCGATTACCCGCACATCCTGGGCCCGTTCCACCACACAGAGTACACTCTGGTCTCTTCCGGGATCCTGGCAGATTGGGCAGGGGTCCGATTCGGTAAAACTGCCACATACGGAACAGCGCCTGATATGATCGTGCAGGCTCTGCAGTTCCTCCGCCAGCTGCCGGGCATAGCTGGGGTCCGCATCAAGAATAAAATAGGCTAGCCTCCCGGCGGTTTTTTTCCCGATACCCGGTAATTTGGTGAGGAGGCCTACCAGCCGATCGATAGCGTTCATTAAAAGCCCAGCATCCCCGGATTTATGCCCATACTTCCCGCCATGGCACCATATTCGCTCTGTAAGGTTTCTTTTACCTTTTCCATTGCATCGGTAAAGGCCGCTTTAATGAGATCCTGTAGAAGGGGAATATCGTCGGCATTCACTGCTTCGGGAGCAAGCCGGACCGCCAGGACCTCCATGCGGCCGTTCATATCAATCTGGGCCATCCCACCACCGGCTGAACCGGTAACCACAATGGTTCCGAGCCGCTGCTGCATGGCTGTCATCTGTTCCTGTATTTTCTGAGCGTTTTTTAGTATTTCAAAGGGATTCATATCCATCAACTCCTCTCCTATTTTATCCGTACAATGGTGCCCCGAAAGAGCTTCCGAACGGTTTCCACCGCAGGGGGAATCTGGTTGTCGACTCCCGGTTCTCCCCCTGCTAAATCCTTCGGTTCCACCATAGTAATTGCAATCTGTAATTGGGTGTAACCCATCTGGTGCAAGGCTCCACTGATACTATGCTTTTCTTTTTGCAGCAAGTCCGCACTTAGCCTGTCTCTGGCTGGAATAATTAGGGAAGGCCCTTCAGGATTATCCAGTTCTAATCGCCAATCCGCGGTTTTTTCCAGGCCCGAAGCAAGCATGCCCCGTTCTTTCTTTAACAGGTTGATGAGCTCCTGCCGCAGCTCGGATATCTGGTCTGGTTCAAGATGCCGACCTTTGGGTGCCCCTTGAGCCTGAGCTTCAGTCTGTTCCGTAAGTGACGCCGGTACCGCCGGTTCCGCCGTTGCTACTGCTTGAGCCGAAGCTGCCGGTGCCATCGTTGCAGCTGGTACCACCGGTGTCGCAGCCCCAGCTGTGCCCACCGCAGCTGTTGTATTCTCAACGTGGTTCCCAATCTTTGAACCCTGGTCAGGGAACCCGTTATAATCCCGCTGGCTCGCCCTGGCAGCAAGATATTGTTTAAACCCCTCGGTTAATGATGGAGCCCTTTCGATTCCCGCCTGTGATGCCCCTGTGGATATTGGCTCCTGTAATCTGGCATAGGTTTCTGGTGCCTCCCGGTCTGCGCTTGTCCGGGGCTGTGGGTCAAACGCAGCTGTCTGGAAGGCACCCCTATGAGGGTTTAGGATGCTGTTCCTCAGTATATCCACCTGTTCTTTTAATTCCGAGGGGGCAATCCAGCGGCGGAGCCAGCTGAGCCTGGAAATTGCCGTCTCAAGCTCAAACCGGGGAGATAGGGAATACCGGATATCCCGATACACATTCAGCAGTATGCTCAATGCCTGTTCTATCTGTTTGGAGTTTAATGATTCCACTACTATTGATGAAAACCGCTCGGCGCTGTAGCCCAGCAGGGCTTCCCGGTTGATACCCTGTTTGAGAAGCAGGATGCTGCGGAAGTATTCCGCCAGATCGATAACAAGCTGCTCTATGGCTACACCCTGCTCCAGGATTGTATCCAATTGCAGGAGAGCCTCCGCCGCCTGTTCCTGTACACAGGCCTCTGCCAGTCTATTGATAGCATCAAGTCCGACAAGGCCCAGCTTCTCCCGGATGAGTTCCGTGCGGATATGGCCTTCTGAAAAGGCTACCACCTGGTCAAAGAGGGTATAGGCATCCCGGAGACTGCCGGTAGATTCCTTCGCTATCCAAAAAAGGGCCTCATCTTCGGCGGTGACTCCCATTTCCCGACATGCATCGGCCAGGATGTTTTTAATCGTATCAATGGGAATGAGCCGGAATGCAAACTGCTGGCAACGGCTTTTAATGGTTGCCGGTACTTTATGCAATTCGGTGGTGGCAAAAATAAAAACGATATAGGGCGGCGGTTCTTCGATTGTTTTAAGCAGGGCATTAAAGGCACTGTTCGAAAGCATGTGCACTTCATCGATGATATACACCTTGTAGCGGCCCGCATTCGGCGGAAACAGAACCTCATCCTTAATCTGGCGTACATCATTGACACTGGTATTGCTGGCCCCATCAATCTCGATAACATCCATGCTGGACCCGCGGGCAATTTCCACACAGTTGGTACAGACACCGCAGGGGGTGGCGGTGGGACCCTTTTCACAGTTCAGGGACCGGGCGAGGATGCGGGCCGCACTGGTCTTGCCGCAGCCCCGGGGGCCTGAAAAGAGGTACGCATGGGCAATCCGTCCTGTTTCGATGGAACTTTTCAGGGTGGCCACGACAAATTCCTGGCCTGCCATCTCATCGAAGGTTTTGGGGCGTCTTCTTGTTGCGGTTACTTCATAAGCCATATCGTTCAGTATACATGGATTAGAGTCAAAAAAAAACCCCGCCACCAGGATGGTCACGGCGCAAAAAGCAGCTGCTTACCGTTGCTTCCTTCCGGACCTGGCGGGGTTTGGCAGTGCTTTTTCGCATGATTCCTGATGACGGGGAATACGGAGAGAGAGGGATTTGAACCCTCGGTACCCTTTAGGGGTACACACGACTTCCAATCGTGCACCTTCGGCCGCTCGGTCATCTCTCCAAATTATTAGTCCTCATTTTTTTACATTGATGCACCGTCGCCAGTACATCCCAGCGGAGAGAGAGGGATTCGAACCCTCGGAACCCTTACGAGTTCAACGGTTTTCGAGACCGTCCGATTCAACCGCTCTCGCATCTCTCCAATAAGCCTGAGGCTGAGAGGATTCGAACCTCCGACCTTCAGATCCGCAATCTGAAGCTCTATCCAGCTG
>ERZ795047.1608-NODE-1608-length-23477-cov-5.684399_pt1 | contig 23477 bp, 18 predicted proteins | sample MGYA00375131_ERZ795047 | MGnify/ENA primary metagenome ERZ795047 (study PRJEB30176, sample SAMN05720228) | activated sludge metagenome | isolation source: Anaerobic digester | place: Japan | collected 2015-05-20 ...
TGGGGGTCACTCAGACCCCGGCGTTGTCGATCGTGAAGACCGCTGACCCGACGACGGTCACCGCTGCGGGTGACACGGTGGACTACTCGTTCGTGGTGACGAACACGGGCAACGTCACCGTCACCGGGATCACCGTCACGGATACGTTCACGGCGCCGGCTGGTCCGGAGCTGACCGTGACCTGCCCGGACACGACCCTGGCTCCGGCCGCGTCGACGACGTGCACCGCCAGTTACACGGTGACCCAGGCGGATGTGGACAACGGCAGCGTCGTCAACAGTGCGGTTGCGGACGGTTGGGCGGCGTGCGTGATCCCGGCCAAGCAGGACCCGGCCCAGCCGCCGGCCACGGCGGACGAACTGCTCTGTCCGGTCACCTCACCGGCGAGCACGGCGACCGTCCTGGTCACCCAGACCGGTGCCCTGTCGCTGGTGAAGTCTGCCGACCCGGTCACCGTGACCGCTGCCGGACAAAGCGTGACCTACTCCTTCCTCGTGACGAACACCGGCAATGTCACCGTCTCCGAGCTCACCGTGGCCGACACCCTCGCCGCGCCTGCCGGGCCGGAGCTCACGGTGACCTGCCCGGTGACCACGTTGGCCCCGGGTGCGTCGACGACGTGTGCGGCGACCTACCTGGTGACCCAGGCGGACGTCGACCACGGCCGGGTGGACAACACCGCGACAGCCTCCGGAATGGCCCCATGCCCGGAGGGCGCCGCTGCGCTGACCACCTGCCCGGTCACCTCTGAGCCGAGCTCGGCCGAGGTCACCGCGTCGGCAACGGCGGCGATCAGCCTCGACAAGCAGGCCACGGCCCCGCAGGATCGCAACAACGACGGATATGCGGACACCGGCGACGTCATCGAGTACACCTTCATCGTGACCAACACGGGGACGACGACGCTGACCGACGTGCGGGTCGACGACCCGATGCTCGGGGCGGTGACCTGCCCGGTGACCACCCTGGCCCCTGGGGAGTCGACGACCTGTGGTCCGGTGGCCTACACCGTCACCGCGGCTGACACCGCAGCCGGGACGCTGGTCAACCACGCGACCGCCACCGGAACTCCGCCAGACGGGGTGACGCCTCCGAGCGCGGAGGACGAGACATCGACCGAGCTGACCGCGCCACTGCCGCACACCGGCGCCGACGTGGGGGACTGGGCCCAGCGCGCCGCGCTGCTCGGCCTGATCGGGGTCGGCCTGCTCCTCGGCAGTCGGCGCCGGCGGTACGAGGGGGCTCACTCCGCGTGACCGACGACGTGTCGCGCGGGGCGAAGGTGTCAGCCTCGCAGCCTACGATGTCCTGGTTCGGCCCGCCCGGGGGCGTACGCACGGCGAAAGGTGTAAGGGTATGACGGTCCGATCAGCTGGCGCAGCGGCGCTTCTGACCATCACGGCACTGCTGGCCTCGGCCTGCTCAGGCGACGGCTCGGCGACCCCGACCGGTTCGTCCACCCCGTCGGGGACATCCGCCACCTCGCCGGCGAAGACTTCGACCGGCACCGGCACCGGCAGCGTCACGACGGGCAGCGTCACCACCGGGCCGAAGAACGACATCGCCAAGCGCAAGTCGGTCATCAAGAAGGAGTGCAAGGTCACCGACACCGGGGCCGAGGCTTCTGGCGTGGTCGAGAACACCACCGACAAGGATGTCGACTTCTCGATCACCGTCGTCTTCACCAACGACAAGGCGACCAACGTCGGCGAGGGCAGCACCGAGGTCACCGCGCGCGCCGGTGAGAGCACTCCGTGGAAGGTCGAGGGGAAGTTCAAGCCCCCCAAGACCGTCCTCTGTATCGTCACCGCCGTCTCCTGACGACGCCAGCGGTGCGTATGCCGGGCCGGCATACCCACCGCGGCGACGAACCCGGCCTCAGGCCGAGGTGACGTCGAGGAGGATCTTGCCGATATGGCTCGACTCCTCCATCAGCGCCTGGGCGGCCGCAACCTCGGCCAGCGGGAATCGTGCCGCGATGATGGGGCGGACCGCGCCTGACTCGACCATCGGCCAGACGTGGGCCACCGTCGCGGCGACGACCCGGGCCTTCTCCGCGCGCGCGCGGGTGCGCAGCGAGGTGGCGATGACCCCGGCCCGTTTGCCGAGCAGGGCACCGAGGTCGAGCTCGGCGCGCCGACCGCCTTGCAGCCCGATGACGACGAGCCGGCCCCCGTCGGCGAGGGCGGCGATATTGCGGGCGAGGTACTTCGCACCCATGTTGTCGAGAATGACATCAGCGCCACGTCCGTCGGTCGCCGCGTGCAGCTCGGCAACAAAGTCGTCCTCGCGGTAGTTCACGAGGATCGAGGCGCCGAGGTCCGCGCAGGCGGTGAGCTTCTCAGCCGATCCGGCAGTCACGGCGACGGTCGCGCCGAGCTCACGGGCGACCTGGGTGGCCATCGTCCCGATGCCGGACGAGCCGCCATGGACGAGGAGCACCTGTCCGGCGTGCAAGCCGGCGGTCATGACGACATTCGACCAGACCGTCGCGGCGACCTCTGGCAGCGCGGCGGCGTCGGCCAGCGCCACGCCGCGAGGCACGGGCATGACCTGGCCGAACGCGACGGCGACCTGCTCGGCATATCCGCCGCCTTCGAGGAGCGCGCAGACCTCGTCGCCCACCCGCCACCGGCGCACCTCGCTGCCGACGGCGCTGACCCGTCCGCTCACCTCGAGCCCGAGGATGTCCGACGCGCCCTGCGGCGGCGGGTAGAAGCCGCGGCGCTGCATGATGTCGGCCCGGTTCAGACCGGCGGCGACGACGTCGATGACCACCTCGTCGGGCATCGGCTGCGGGGGGTCGACCTCGGCGAGGGTGAGCTGGTCCAGGCCGCCGAACTCCCTGACGATGACCGCGCGCATGGTGGTCACGCTACCTCCGGGCCGTCGCGGTGGCCCGGGGATGTGACCAAGCCGTAGGTCAGGTTGCGCGTCGGGTGAGGACCGGGTCGCGCCGCACCAGCAGCATCCCGCACAGTCCCGCGAGCATCGGTATGGCGACGAGGGCGCCGAGCAGGGTCGGCCACGGCACCGGCAGGCCCACGGTCGGGCCGATGGTGTCCCCGGGGGAGTGCATGACGGACCACGACGCCGCAGCCCCGGGGACCGCGCCGACGAGCACCCCGAGGGAGCAGCCGATGAGGGCCAGCCAGGCGGCCTGCGCCCCGGCCAGGCGCCGCCGGGTGCGCCGCGTCGCGCCGACCGCGGCCATCGTCGCGAGGAAGGGGCGCGCCTCGGTAAGGGTCAACGCGGTGGCGATGAGGGCGGCGAGGAGGACGAGGGCGAGGGTGGCCCCGAAGAGCACCGCGGTGACCAGCCCGGCCGAGGAGGTGTAACCCCGCTCGACATTGACCTCGAGCCCGAGCTCGTCCTTGAGGTCCTGCGCCTGCGCCGGGGTCAGCGCGACGTCGCCGGTGTCGACGATGAGGGTGGTCGGCTGGGTTGCCCAGCCCCGGGAGGTGTAGGCCTCTTGGGCCACCGCCGCGCTGACTAGTGTGGTCAGGCCGGCGAGCACATCGGACTCGGCGATGGGAATGGCGCGACGTCGCTCGACCTTCGGCGTGCCGACATCGCTGGCCACGCCATCCTCACCGATCCGCACCGTCCCGGCGGCGAGCCTGACCATCCCGTCGGTGACGAGCGGCCCGACGGGTCGCCCGTCCTCACTTCGGCTCATCGAGATCGCGGCCGCCGAGACGAGAACGGCGCCGGCGCGGAGCTGGTCGACCTGGCTGTCGGAGAGGTGCAGCCGGTCCCGGAGGGCACCCAGGGGAAGGACGGCCAGCGATCCGGCATACGGGTCGACCCAGCAGACCCGTCCCTGGCCGGCGTCCGACACCGCCTGGGCCGGGGTGCAGCCATCCCGGAGCAGCCCCACCCAGGACTGGTCCGTACGCGGATCGCCCGGGGCGAGACCGAGCGCTTCGACCGTTGTCACCGTCCACTGCGGGTGAGCTCGGCGGATCGCCGCTGCGGTCGCTCTCGTGTCCTTGACCGGCACGTAGACCAGGGTGTCGCCCGTGCGGACCGACGGTCGGTAGCGCGCCTGGTCGAGCGCATCGGAGCCGGCATACCAGAGGGCGACGGCCGTGAAGGCGATCGTGCCGGCCATGATGGCGGCCACGGTCGGTACCGCACGTCCGCGCTGTCGGGCCCCGTCGCGCACGGCCATCCGCACCGCGATCGGCGCCGAGCCAGTGAGCCGGCCGCTGAGGACGAGGATGGCGGGCACCGTCATGAGGGCACCCACGACCAGGGCCAGTGCGCCGGCGAGGAAGACCCACGCTCCGACGGTCTGCCAGGCCGCGTTGTAGGAGTTGAGGAAGGCGGCCGCGACGCCGATCCCACCCATGAGGACCAGAGCGACGCCGACCACCGGGGCGCCGCGGTGCAGCCGGGGCGAGACCGCCTGGCCTCTCAGGACGGCGACGATGTCAAGCCGCTTGAGCCCTCGGGCCGGAACGGCGGCCGCCGTCAGGGCCGCGACGACCGTCGCGACGACGACAATCCCCACCTGCAGCCAGGGGATGTCGAACGGGCCGTAGAAGTACTCGGGGTGCAGGGCATGGACGATGCGCGCGCCGAGCCATGTCAGCGGGATGCCGAAGGCGCCGCAGGCCACCGCGACGACGACGCCGAGGACCAGGGCCTGCCCGAGAACGGCACGGCGCAGGTGCGGCCGACGTGCGCCATTGCTCGCCGCGAGGGCGAGGGTATGCCGCTGCCGGGCCGCACTCACGGCGAAGGCCGGCCCGGCGAGGAGCATGGTGAGCAGGAGAAGCCCCGCAGTGAGCGCCGCGACCAGCAGGGTGCTTTCGTTCGAGTCGCTTGTTGACCCGGGGAAGTCCTGGGTTGCGGCGTCGGCCGGCGGATCGGCCGCGACGGAGCGGCTGGCGACCGCGAACCCGTACCCGTTGAGCCGGCGGACCTCGGTCCAGGTCACCGGGGCCGGGCGGTCGACGAGCATCCCGCTCACCGGCCCCCCGGCAGCGACGAGGTCGGGCCGGGACAGCATGACGAGGTCGACCGGTTCAGCGAGGTAGGCCGTCCCGGTGCCGACGACCTGCTGGGTGAAGGCGACCTTACGGACCCCCTCGGCCCCGTCCGGGATCTCCGTGGTCAGGCTCAGTGGGCCGGAGGTCGGCAGCCCCCGGTGTGCGCCGGTGGCCGTGACGACGACCTCACCGGCGCCGGTTGCCCAGTGCCCCGAGGTGAGGTCGGCCATCCCGCGGAAGGCCGGGTCGCGGACATCGGCGAAGAGCACATTGAGTGCCTCGCCCTTGACCGCGTCAGAGTAGAGCCAGGTGGTGCTGAGCGGCACGACACGACCGCCCACGAGCCGCTGGGTGGCGGTGAGCTCCGCGGCGCGGCGGGCCGCGTCCCCGGGGTTCTTCGAGGTCGACCGGGGGACGCCGGGCAGCGGCGTGGCCGGCTCGGACCCGCTCCCGTAGCCCCCGATGAGGGGCCACGCCGATTGGAGGACGACCTCGCGCTGTGGCCCCATGAGCAGGGCCTGGCTGCTGCCAACGGTCAACGGGACGGACTCGCTCGGGCTCAGGTTGCTCGTCGCGGTGAGGGTGGTGCCACCGACGAGGACGAGCACCGGTATGCCGACGAGCAGGGCGGTGAGCAGGCTCTGGCCGCGGTGGCGTCGTAGTTCCCGGTGCGCCATACGCAAAGCAAGGCGCCAGCCGGTCACCCACTCACGGCGGCGGGCGGACGAGACCGGGAGGGGTGCGGCCCCCTGCTGCGCACCCATCGTCAGCCCCGTCCGCGCGTGCCATGGCCCGCGAGCAGGGACTCGGGGGAGTCCGGCGAGCCGGTCGAGTCGACGATGACGCCGTCGCGGAGGAAGACGACCCGGTCCGCCCAGGCGGCGTGACGGGCCTCGTGGGTGACGAGCAGCCCGGCCGCCCCGGCGTCGACCCGGTGGCGGAGCACGCGCAGGACGTCCTCGCCGGTGTGCGAGTCGAGCGCGCCGGTCGGCTCGTCGGCGAGGACGAGGCGGCGCGGGCCGATCAGGCCACGCGCGATCGCGACCCGCTGCTGCTGTCCCCCGGACATCGCGTCGGGGAAGCGGTCGGCGAGGGCCCGCAGGCCGAGGCCGTCGAGCGCGTCCAGGGCGAAGGAGCGGGCCTTCCGCGCGGGCAAACCGTCGAGCTCGAGCGGCAGGGCGATATTCTCCGCCGCGGTGAGGGACGGGATGAGGTTGAGGTCCTGGAAGACGAAGCCGACCCGCCGCCGGCGCAGCGCGGCGAGCGCGTCCGGCGCCAGGGCGGTGACATCCTCGCCCTCGACAAGCACCCGGCCGCTGGTCGGCCGGTCGAGGGCTCCGGCGAGGTTGAGCAGCGTCGACTTGCCCGACCCGCTCGGCCCCATGACCGCGACGAGCTCGCCGGACCACACGCGCAGGCTCACCCCGGCGAGGGCGTGCACCGCGGTCTCGCCGGAACCGTGGGTGCGGGTGACGTCCTCGAGGACGAGCACCGCGTCGGTCGTCATCGGGTCACCCTCGCCGGGCTCGCGCTGCCAGTTGCACCCTCGGGTATGCCGCCGAGCGCCTCGTCCTCGGCTGTCGGTTGCGCGGCGCGGACCGGTGCGGAGGAGGCGGCGGCCCGGGCCAGGCGAGCCTCGACGTGGTCCAGCCAGCGCACCTCGGCCTCGGCGGCGAAGATGTGGTTCTCCAGGACCAGGGCCCAGGCCAGGTCGCGCGCGTCGGACGTGGCAGGGTCGGTGGCTGGGCCAGGACTCGCTGCGCCGACCTTGAGCCGGGTGAGATCGCGCAGGTGCCGCATGGTCGCGGTCCGCTGGCTCTGGACGACCGAGGCGACATCGACCCCGGCGACCGTCACGGCGAGGGCGAGCTTGATGACGAGCTCGTCGCGGGGAGCCTCGGCCCGGTCGACCGGCTCGGTCCACCAGCGGGCCACCTCGGCCCGGCCACTGTCGGTCAGCCGGTAGCGGATCCGGCCCTCCTCGTCGGCCGCTCCGGCCACTGCGACGAGGCCATCGCGCTCGAGCCGGGTGAGCGTCGTGTAGACCTGCCCGATATTGAGTGGCCAGGTCCCCCCGGTGCGCGCCTCGAACTCGGCGCGCAGCTGGGCGCCATACCGCTCACCGTCGGCGAGCAACGCCATCAACCCGAGCTTGACCGACATCGCGACCTCCGACATACCGAGTATTCCTGCTGCTAGGAGCATGAATACTCGGTATGTGCCAGGGCTGTCAAGCGGGCCGGGCGGGCCGGGCGGGCCGGGCGGGGCGGCATACCGGCGCAGGCAGGGGAAGCCGGCCCGACGCGAACCGGGCCGACGCGGTGAAGGGGAGGCGAGGGCTACTTGGCGGCGTCGAGGGCCTTGGGCAGGTGCCCGGCGGACTCCTGGTAGTAGCGGGCCGCCTTGCGCGAGGCGAGCACCTGGGCCGCAGCGACCGCGACCGCGGTGAGGGCCGCGAAGGCGACGGCCTCCCCGCCGGAGGTCGATGCGGGATTGCGCGGGTCCTTGGGAACGTCCCGCCCGGAGGTCCGCCAGAGCGCCTCGACGCCCTTGGACGCGACGATACCGGCGGCCGCGGCCACCCCCGTGCCGAGCACCTTCCACACCAACGGACCCATGACGTGCCTTCCTCGAAGCGGGCGTGGCACCATCATGACCCTTCGACCCGCGCGACGGTATCCCGGGGGAGTATCCTGGGCGGACCAGAACGACAGGGGAGCGCCCCATAGCGCTGAGAGTGCGGTCCGCCGCAGACCCTCGAACCTGATCCGGTTAGTACCGGCGAAGGGAGTCGGTTGTCATCTCAGGCCCGGTGCCGACCCGGTATGCCGTCCCGGACCGACCCGCCGTCGGCTGACGCGGGTCCGGCCGGCGCCGACCTGCCGCGGCCGACGCCGGACCACCCCCACGGGACCGACAACGCCCACGGGAGAGCACATGAGCACCACATCGAACCGAACGGCGACGGGTCTGACCACCCGCGGCCGCTATGTCCTCGCGTCCCGGCCGCTGGCCCGGTGGCGCACCATCGACCTCGTCGTCACCGCCTTCCTCGGTGTCGCCTTCGGCCTGGCGTACTGGGCCTGGGGCATCGCCTACGCTGCCCCGTCGACCGCTCTGTCGACGATCTTCCCGCCGCTGGCGGGCATCACCGGCGCGCCCTGGCTGATGGCCGGCGTCGTCGGCGGGCTCGTCGTCCGGCGCCCCGGCGCGGCGCTCTTCGCCGAGACCCTCGCCGCCGTCGTCTCGATGATCCCCGGGACGAAGTGGGGGGTCGAGGTTCTCATCTCGGGCCTGCTCCAGGGCATCGGGGCCGAGATCGGCTTCGCCATCCTCGGGTATGCCGCCTTCGGCCTCGGCGCCGCACTGCTCGCCGGGGCCTTGTCCGCCCCGCTCGAGGCGGTCTACGAGTGGTTCGTCTACTGGACCGACTGGGACCTGGGCTACAAGGTCGCCTACCTGGCGATCCTCACGGCGGCCGGAGCGGTGATCGCCGGTGGCCTCGGGTACCTCCTGACCCGGGGCGTCGCCCGGACCGGAGCCCTCGACATGCTGCCGCCGGGACAGGAGCTGCGCGAGCACGCTCTCGGTGCCTGACCAGCGGCCTGTGCCCGACCCGCTGCCCGACCCGCTGTCCGACCACGGGGCCGCGGGCGCGGTCGTCGTCGACGGCCTGACCTGGCGTCCCTACGGCCGGGCCGCCGTCGTCCTCGACGGCGTCTCCTTCGCCCTCCCCCCGGGCCGGCGCGTCCTGCTCGCCGGCGCGAGCGGCTCGGGCAAGTCGACCCTGCTGCGGGCGCTCGCGGGGGTGCTCGAGTCGGCCGGCGCGGGGGAGGCATCGGGCTCGGTGCGCGTCGACGGTGCCGACCCCGCCGCCGCGCCAGGGTCGGTCGGGCTGGTCCTCCAGGAACCGGGGTCGGCGGTCGTCGCGTCGAGCCTGGAACGCGACACCGCCTTCGGGCTGGAGAACCTGCAGACCCCGCCGGAGGTCATGCGCCCCGCAGTCCGCGCGGCGCTCGAGGCCGTGGGCCTGACCATGCCCACGGACTCCTCGACCCTGGCCCTTTCCGGTGGGGAGCAGCAGCGGCTCGCCCTCGCCGGGGCACTCGTGATGCACCCCGATGTGCTCCTCCTCGATGAGCCGACCGCCATGCTCGACGACGAGACCGCCCAGGTGGTGCGCTCCGTGGTCGATGCCGTCGTTCGCGAGCGCGGGCTCACCCTCGTCGTCGCCGAGCACCGCCTCGGCCCGTGGGTGGACCTCGTCGACGACCTGCTCGTCCTCGGGGCAGGCGGAGCGGTCCTCGCGTTCGGCCCGGTGCAGGAGGTGCTCGCCAGCCACGGGCCGAGCCTGCTCGCCGAGGGGGTCTGGGTGCCCGGCGCCCCAGACCCGGTCCCGGCTCACCTCGACGTCGTGGCCGGCATACCGGCCGTTGGTATGCCGCCCGCGGGCGCCGCGACGATGACCGCCGAGCAGGTGACCGTCGTTCACCGGACCCGCACCCTGCACGGCACGCCGCGGACCACGACCGCGGTCGACGCGGCGAGCCTTGAGGTCCGTGCCGGCCGCACCACCGCCCTGGTCGGGCCGAGCGGGTCGGGCAAGTCCTCCCTGCTCGGCGTGCTCGCCGGACTGGTCCGGCCGACCGCCGGGACGGTGACCGCACACCGCGACCTCGCCCCGGAGCCGACCCGGACCGACCCCGCGAACTGGAGCTCGGCCGAGCTCGCCGCCGCGGTCGCCTGGGTGCCGCAGAATGCCACCCGGTCCTTCGTCGCCGACACCGCCCGCGGCGAGCTGCTCGCCACCAGCGCTGCGCTAGGCCGCGACATCGAGCCGCTCCGCGCCAGAGCGGACTCGGTGCTCGAGATCCTCGGCCTTGCCGGTGCAGCAGACACCGACCCCCGACGGCTCTCCAGCGGCGAGCAACGCCGCCTCGCCGTGGCCGCCGCGCTCTTCCACGCCCCTGCCCTCGTTCTCGCCGACGAGCCGACGGTCGGCCAGGACCGGCAGACCTGGTCGGTCGTCATGGGGCTGGTCGACGGAGCCCGGCGGCGAGGCGCAGCAGTGGCGATGTCGACCCACGACCCGGTCGTCATCGGGTCCGCCGACGCGATCCTCGCCCTGACCGCGGCGCCACGCGGCGGCCCTCAACCCCAGGCGGCCCGGACGCTCGTCGAACGGGTCGGGCCGCTGGCCTCGCTCGCGGCGGTGCTCCTGCTCCTGCCGCTGCCCGCCCTGGTCCACTCGGTCCGTCAGGCCCTTGCCGCCCTGGCCGTCGAGACGCTCTGGGCCGTCGTGGCGCTCGCCGCCCCAGGGCCGGGGCTTCGGCCGACCGGCCGGGTGCGGCGGCTGGTCGCCCGGCTCGCCGCGCCGGCTCTCGGCGCCGTCTTCGTCGGCTGGTCCTCGTGGCTTCTTGGCGGGCACGACCTCACCATCGCGCTGGTCGCGGCGCTGCGGGTCCTCGCGCTGGTCGCCCCCGGAGCGATCGTCCTGCCGTATGTCGACCCCGACGCCCTCGGTGACCAGCTCTGCCGCTGGCTGCGGCTGCCGGCTCGTCCGGTCGTCGCGGCGGGGGCGGTGCTGAGCCGCTTCCAGGCCCTCACAGTGCTCTGGGCGGAGATCTCCGCAATCCGTCGGGTCCGGGGGGTGGCCGACGGGCGCGGCTCCGTCGCCCGCTTCCGCCAGCTCGCAGCGACGACGGTCGCCCTGCTCACCGGTGCCCTCGCCTCGGCGACGACGCTCGCCGTCGCGATGGACGCTCGAGGGTTCGCCTCGGTGCGTCGCCGCACCTGGCTGCATCCCGCGGTATGGCGCCCAGGTGACCTCGTCGCCCTGCTTGCGGGGCTGAGCGTCGTCCTTACCGCAGCCGCGTTCTAGGGGCCTGACGCTCCCGCATCCGGGACCGGCCGTCCGCGCCTCCCGAGCGGGTCGACGCGTGCGCCGGCATACTCACGCGGAACTCGGCCCCACCGCCCGGGCGAGTGCCGATGCTGAGCTCTCCACCGGCGGCGCGGGCGATCCGTCGGACGATGTCCAGACCCAGCCCGGTCGAGCCGCTCCCGCTGGACCCGCGGCGGGTCAGGCCCTCGTCGCCGAGGCCCGCGCCGGAGTCGAAGACGGTGAGCTGGACCGTGTCGCCCTCGCGCTGGAGGTCGACTCCCCATGACGTGCCCTCGGCGGTGTGGGCGAAGACATTGTCGATGAGGTTGTCGAGGAGGTCGCGAAGGTCGTCGGTCGCCACGCTCACCATGACCTCCTGGTTCGTCGTGTAGACCGTCACCTCGCGACCCTGGTCCTCAGCCAGCGGCTGCCAGAAGTGGATCCGGTCCATGACGACCACCCGGGCGTCGGTGCTACCGCCCAACGGGGTCCGGACCGGCCGGCGCGCCTCGGCGACGACCGCGTCGACGGTGCGCTGGAGGTGGTCGATGTGCTCACGCAGCTTTTCCGCCGTCTCCGGGTCCTCGACGGTCTCGGCGTCGAGCCGCAGCGCGGTGACTGGGGTGCGGAGCCGGTGTGACAGGTCGGCTGCCACCTCGCGCTCGGCCACGAGCAGCTCGCCGATGCGGTCGGCCAGCTGGTTGATCGCGTGACCCAGCTCGACGACCTCGGGGGGACCGTTGGGGACCGCCCGGGCCTCCAGCGCGCCCTCCCGGAGCCGGTGAGCGACGTCGGCCAGGTCGATGACCGGGGTGGAGATGCGTTCCCCGAGCCGATGGGCGATGGCGAGTGCGGCGAGGAGGAGGAAGATCCCGGTCCCGATGATGATGAGCCAGACACCCAGTACCCCGCTCGACAGCGCCTCGTTCGGCACCTGGGTGCGGACGAGAACGGTCCCCGCCTCGGTGACGACCGGGACATAGGCCGCGCCGCCGGACGATAGGCGGACCGTGAAGGCGGTGTTGGCGTTCAGGGCCCGTGCGGCGAGCGGGTCCCCCGACATCGTCGCGGCACCCCGACCGATCACCGTGCCGTCCGCGAAGGCCACCGCCGAGGTGAAGTGTGAGCTGTCGTCCAGCACGGCCATGGCGTCGGCGAGATCTTGCGGGTCCGGGAGGGTGCTGACGATGATCCCGATGCTCTGGGCCTCACTGCGGGCACCGGCGAGGCCACGGTCCTCCGCCATCTGCCGAACGAGCAGGCACAGCGGGATGACGAAGCAGAGGATCACGGCCGAGGTCGTCGCAGCGACGACCAGGCGGACCCGCCGTCTCATCCGTCGGGTTGCGCGGGGTCGACGAGTCGGACCCCGACGCCCCGCACGCTGTGCAGGTAGACGGGGTTGGCCGCCGATTCGCCGAGCTTGCGGCGCAGCCAGGACAGGTGGACATCGACGGTGCGCTCCGCGCCGCCGTACGCGTGCCGCCATACCTCGGCGAGGATGTCGCGCTTGGTGACGACCTGGCCCTTGTGCTGCGCGAGCAGGTGGAGCAGGTCGAACTCCTTGCGGGACAGGTCGAGGATCTCATCGCCCAGGCTGGCCACCCGGGTGCCGGCGTTGATCGTCAAGGCACCGACGACGATCGGGCCCTCGGCGGCGACGGCCTGGGTGCGCCGCAGGACCGCGCGCATCCGGGCGTCGAGCTGGTCACTGCCGAAGGGCTTGACGACATAGTCGTCGGCCCCGGCGTCCAGCGCCCGGACGGTGACCCGGTCGTCGTCGCGGGCGGTAACGACGATGACGGGCACGCTGCTCACGGCCCGAAGCATGCTGAGCACCTGGAGCCCGTCGATATCGGGCAGGCCCAGGTCGAGGATCACGAGGTCGGGCCGGTCGTCGATGGCTTGCTGCAGTCCGCCCAGCCCGGTCTGCGAACTGGTCACCGCGTGGCCTCGGTCCGAAAGGGAACGGATCAGGGCCGTCCGGATGCCGGGGTCGTCTTCGACAACGAGGATCGTGGCCACGCGTCATACCGTAGCCCTCCGCCCGTCTTACAGGTGTCAGGTCCGGACTTTCCGGCGGGCTCCCGTGGATCCCTCCGCAAGGCTTGATGAGCCCTTGACATAGGGCGACCTATCGTGACGTCGGGACACTTCCGGCTCGTCAGGCTCTTCGGCCTGCGGTGACTGGAGGGCCAGTGGGAGGCAGTGGGTTTGCGGGTCATTCGGGCGAGTTTCCTGTCGGTGGTCATCTGGCTGGTCGTTGTCGCGTTCGGGTCGACGATGGCCTGGGTTGCCATCGACCGGGTCGGCCAGGACCTCGTTGTCGCCGACTCCCCGATCGCGCCGGGCGACACTGGTGACACGGGCGACGGCGCCGACGCCGCTGGGGTCGCCACGGCCGACCCGATCCTGCCGACCTCCTCCGCGACGGCACCCTCGGACGGGTCGACGGCCGACCCGCTCGGCCCCGCGCAGAACACCTCGGCGGGCGGTTCCATCGGCCCGAGCGGCAGCGCGACCTCCGGGTCCTCGACCACCGCGTCCTCGAGTTCCACCCACCCCGGCTCCAACCCGTCCACAACCACCCAGCTGCCCTCAAACCAGGGCACGGGTGGGACCACCCAGCCGACCGTCGTCAAGCGGATGGTTCGCGGTGCCGCCGGCCTGATATCGGCCGCCTGTGAGGGCACCAAGCCCCGCGTCCCGTATGCCTCACCCCAGGACGGCTGGGCCCTGGAGGTCTACCGCCGCCCGACAACCGTCGCCGTCGCCTTCCATCGCGAGGCCCAGGACAAGCGGGGCTTCATCGTCTTCGTCGGCTGTGTCAAGGGCACCCCGACCTTCGTCGCCACCCAGCGCGGCGTCAGCGTGGCCCCCGACGACATCCGTGCGGTGATCAACAACCGCACCTTCCTGGATATCGCCAGCGCCCTGCACTGGGCGGTCGCCTTCCCCAACGGCAGTGGCCGCTGAGCGTAGCGGGTCGCCGACATACCGCTCCAGGACATGCCCGGCACACCCTCGCTGGTGAGCCGAGACGGCATGCCGGCCACGGGGATGACAGGCTTAGCCCCATGCGTACCCTCAACCAGTCGAGCAAGCTCGCCCACGTCTGTTACGAGATCCGTGGTCCGGTGCTCGAGGAGGCCAAGCGTCTGGAGGACGAGGGTCACCGGATCCTCAAGCTCAATATCGGCAACCCGGCCCCGTTCGGCTTCGAGGCGCCCGAGGAGATCCTCGTCGACGTCATCGCGAGCCTTCCGACGGCACAGGGCTATAGCGACTCCAAGGGCATCCTCTCGGCCCGGCGCGCCGTCGCGCAGTACTTCCAGACCAAGGGCGTCGAGGGCGTCGGCATCGAGGACATCTACCTCGGCAATGGCGTGAGCGAGCTCATCGTCATGGCGATGCAGGGGCTGCTCGACGATGGTGACGAGGTGCTCATCCCGGCGCCGGACTACCCGCTGTGGACGGCGGCCGCCTCGCTCGCGGGCGGCCGTCCGGTGCACTATCTCTGCGACGAGGCGGCCGGCTGGGTGCCCGACCTGGCCGACATCGAGGCGAAGGTCACCGACCGGACCAAGGCCATGGTCGTCATCAACCCGAACAACCCGACCGGCGCGGTCTACCCTCGGCCGGTGCTCGAGGGGCTGGTCGAGATCGCCCGTCGGCACCAGCTGGTGCTCCTTGCGGACGAGATCTACGACAAGATCCTCTACGACGGGGCGGAGCACACCGCGCTCGCCGCGCTCTCCCCGGACGTGCTGTGCCTGACCTTCAACGGACTGTCCAAGGCGTACCGCGTCGCCGGCTTCCGGTCCGGCTGGATGGCGCTGTCCGGCCCGAAGCACCACGCGACGAGCTTCATCGAGGGGCTCAACGTCCTGGCGAACATGCGGCTGTGCGCGAACGTCCCGGCCCAGCACGCCATCGCCACCGCCCTCGGCGGTCGCCAGTCGATCACCGACCTCGTCCTCCCGGGCGGGCGCCTTCGCGAGCAGCGCGATATCGCCTGGTCGATGCTCAACCAGATCCCCGGGGTGTCCTGTACCAAGCCCGAAGGCGCGCTCTACCTCTTCCCTCGGCTCGACCCCGAGATCTTCGGCATCGTCGACGACCAGCGCTTCGCCTTGGACCTGCTCCGCGAGCAGCACATCCTCGTCGTCCATGGGACAGGCTTCAACTGGCCGACCCCAGACCATTTCCGGATCGTCACGTTGCCGCGGGTCGAGGTCCTCACGGAGGCGATCGGCAGGCTCGGGGAGTTCCTCGCCGGCTACCGGCAAAATGGCGCCGCACTGCGCTGACGGTGCTCCGGGCTGGTCGTTCGGCGGCCGGCGGTTCGCGGCCGGTGGTTCGGGGCGGGTCAGCTGCGGGCGGCCCGGGCCAACGAACGCAACAACCGGTCGACATCCTCCGCGTCGGAGTAGGGCGCCAGCCCGATCCGGAGGCCGCCCGCGTCGCCCAGGCCTAGACGCCGGGACGGCTCGATCGCGTAGAACGAGCCGGCCGGTGCGTTGACGCCGTCCGTGGCGAGCCGAAGGCGCAGGGTCTGCGCGTCCACGCGGTCGCTGGTCACCAACAGGGTGGGGGTGCGTCGCGCCGCCCGCGAGTACAGGGTCAACCCAGGTATGCCGCCCAGGCCCGCCTCGATGCGCTCCCGGAGCCCGTCCTCGTACTCCTCCACCGCGGCCATCGACGCCACGACGCGCTCACGGCGGGTCGCGCCTGGCGCGGGCGGGGCGGCTCCGGTCAGGGCGCCGAGCGAGGCGACGAAGTCGACCATCGCGGTGCATCCCGCGAGCACCTCGTAGGGCAAGGTGCCGAGCTCTAAGCGCTCGGGGACTTCGTCGGTCGCCGGCAGCAGCTTGTCCGGGTGGAGGGTGTCGAGCAGCGCCGGGTCGGCGGCGAGCACACCGCAGTGCGGCCCCATGAGCTTGTACGGAGAGCAGACGTAGAAGTCCGCGCCGAGGGCCTGGAGGTCGACGGGCACGTGGGCCGTCGCGTGGACCCCGTCGACATAGGCGAGGGCCCCGGCGGCGTGGACGGCTGCGGTGAGGGCCGGGATGTCCGGCATCGTGCCGATGAGGTTGGACCCTGCGGTGAAGGCGACCAGCCGGGTGCGCTCGGACAGCACCGCCACCAGCGCGTCTGCGGTGAGCTCGCCGTCAGCGGGGTCGACGTCGACCCACCGGACCTCCGCTCCGGCGCGCGTGGCGGCCTGCACCCACGGACGGATGTTGGCGTCATGGTCCAACCGGGTCACGACGACCTCGTCGCCCGGTGCCCAGGTCGCCGCCAGGGCTCTGGAGACGTCATACGTGAGGGCGGTCATCGAGCGGCCGTGGACGATGCCGCGCGGGGTGGCCCCGAGCAGGTCCGCCATCGCGGAGCGGAAACCGGTCACGCACTCCTCGGCCCGCCGCTCGGCCGCTGTGACCGTCCCGCGGTTGGCGACGGCGGCGGTGAGGACCCCCGCGACGGCTGCGCCGACGACGTCGGGGACCTGCGACCCGCCCGGACCGTCGAAGTGGGCCGCCCCCTCGGCCAGGGCGGGAAAGTGGGCGCGGACCGCGCTGACGTCGTAGCTCACCGGGCCATCGTGCCGCGTGTGGGACGCTGACGCCATGACCGCGGGAGGCGACCGGGACCACGCCGGTGACGGTGTCGGGCCGGGCGGGGACTACGACCCCTTCGGCCTCGACCTCGACCTCGACGTGGTGACCAGCGCCGACCTCGTCGCGCTCCATCGTGGGGTCCTCGCCCAGCCCACTGGGGCCACCGGCGTTGTCGTCGCCAAGGCCTGGGGCAGCGAGCTGGTCGACCCCGAGGGGACTCGGTACCTCGACTGGCTGTCCGGGCCGGGCGACGCGCGCTTCGGGCATCGGCACCCTCGCCTCGTCGCCGCCGCGCGTCGGCAGCTGGACCGCAGTGGGCTGCTCGGCCCGGACGTCATCGATGAACAGACCGGCCGGTTCGCGCGGGACCTCGCCGCACTCGTCGGACACCGCCGCGTGGTCGTCCTCGAGTCGGGAGCGGCGGCCAGGTCACTGGCGGTGGCCGTGGCGCGGGCGTGGGTCGCCGCGAGTCGCGGGATTGCGCCGGCGTCCGTCGTGGTCGCCTCCGTCGTCGGCGACCGTATGCCGCCCTCGACCCCCGCGGTGCTGGTCGTCGAGGCCGTGGATCCCGAGGCGGTGCGGGTGAGCGACGGCCGCGCCCTCCGCGAGCTGGCTGCGCGGGTGCGCGAGCGGGGTGGTGTCGTCGTCGCGGACGAACGGCTCACCGGCCTGGGCCGGTGTGGCTTCACGAGTCTGGTTGAGGAGCTCGGTGTGCGGGCGGACCTCGCCATCCACGGTGAGGCCCTGGGCGGGGGACTGGTGCGGGTCGGCGCCATCTCGGGACGGGCCGACATTCTCGGTTTGGCGGCCGATATTGCCCCCACGGGCCTGCTGCGGGACCCGCTTGCCAGCGCCGTCGGGCTCGAGACCGTGGCGATGCTCGGCACTGGTGAGTACCAGCGCCGGGCCACAACCCTGGCGGCCCTGCTCCGCAGCCTGCTCCATCCGCTCGTCGGCGAGGGCCTCACCGCAGTGCGGGTCGCGGGCCTGTGGGCTGGCCTGGATATCGACCCGATGTGGGCTGAGGCGACCGATATCGCGGCGAGACTGAAATGTTATGGAGTGCTCGTGAGCCCCCGGGTCGGGAGTTGTCTGGTCGTGGCACCACCACTGGTGACATCGGAAGACGGTATCCGCCAGGGCGTTGAGGCTCTGCAGACGGCCCTCCGAGATGGTCGTAGCAGTGTTCTGTGCCACGGGCGGACCGCTGGACGGCCCCCGGTTGAACGGTTAACCTCCGACTAGAGGTCGTCGCGGTGCAACCCTGTTGCACCATGCGCGACTCGGGTCGTTGGGGGACGACATGGTGCGATGGCGCACCTCCATGGGCGCGGGTGCTCCGAGCAGATCCAGACTGGTCGGAGCACCCGTTTCATGTGCCGCCATACTGTCGACGTTCGGCGCGGCCCGCCCGTTCCCTGCCGGGCTCGGTCCTACTCCTCCAGCGCCATCGCCTGGCGCAGCGAGAGCCTGCCTCGGGTCTGCAGCAAGGAGCGGCGGTAGATGCCCGCGCCGAAGTAGACGGTGAGCACGGCGAAGGCCGCGGTGAGGGCCAGCGCGAGAACCGGCTCCCACCACATCACTGCGCCGAGGAGCAGCCTTCGGGGCATCGCGACCGACGACATGATCGGCACGAAGGAGATGATCTTCAGCGGTCCACCGTCGAGGAAGATCCCCGCGAAGAGGGCGACCATCAGCGAGGTGCTGATCGGGGCCGAGGTGGACTGGAGGTCCTCGCTGCGGGTCGCCATCGCACCCGCCATCGCCCACAGGCACGCCAGGGCGGCGAAGCCGACGATGAAGAAGAGCAAGAACCACCCCGCCGCCCCCGCGACCGCGGGGATGAGATCGCGGAACTTCGTCAGACTGAGCCCGATCAGGCCGACCCCGACGTAGAGCGTGAGCTGCCCCAGCGCGAGGACGCCGCTGCCGACGATCTTGCCGGTGAGCAGGGAGCGCAGCGGAATCATCGCGGCGAGGATCTCGACGATACGGGACTGCTTCTCCTGGACCACACTGTTGGCGATGCCCATCCCGAAGAGGATCGAGGACATGTAGAACAACATCGCGAAGACCAGGCCGGTGATCTGGAAGGAGATCGAGTTCTCCGCGTCGGAGGCGAGCAGGACGTAGCCCGTCCGTGACTGGGCCAGCAGGTCGGCGCTGCTCGTCCCCATCGCCGTCGCCGCCGAGCTGAGGACCCGGCTCTGCAAGGCCGTGTCGACGACCGACCGCAACGACTCCTCAGGGGTGGTGTGTCCGACGAGCTGCCACGCCGAACCCTGTTCGACGAAGAGGGCATCGAGGGTGTCGCTGCGGACCGCGGCCTCACCGGCGGACCGGGTGGCCACATCGGTGATGGTGAGGACGGTGTTGCCGCCGGCCGCCTTCTCGATCGCGGCCGCCGACTCCAGCACCGCGCGGGCGGCCGGCGTGGTCACCCCGACGGTGTAGCTGTGGCTGCGTCCGGCGAGGAAACCCTGGATGCCGAAGGTGCTGATCAGCACGACGAGGGTGATCGCCGTGGAGATGAGGAAGTTGCGGTCAGTGAGCGAGACGACGATCTCGCGGAGGGCGACCAGACGCCACGCGGGCTCCCGGCCAGAGGTGCCCCCCGAGAGGCTCGAGTCCTGCGACCGAGCTGGGGCGAGCTGGGTGGTCATGCGGCCGTGATCTCCTGGTAGAGGTCGGTCAGGGTCGGGACGATCCGGGCGAACTCGTGGACCTCCCCGCGGCGCAGCGCCTCGGCGAGCAGCTGCTGCTCGGCTCCGGGCGCAAGGATCTGTATGACGGCGCTCGATCCGTCGACCCGCTCGACCTCGACGCCCGGCCGGCCCCGCACCCACGAGGCGTCGGAACCGAGGACGAGCCGGTGCCGGGCCACGCCCCGGGTGCGCAGCTGGTCGAGCGTGCCATCGGCGACGACCCGTCCACCGGCAAGGATGACGAGGGTGTCGCAGAGACGGTCGACGATGTCGAGCTGGTGCGAGGAGAAGAGCACGGAGACACCCCGGGACGCCTGGTCCCGAAGCACCTCGGTCATCTGTTCGACGGCATTGGGGTCCAAGCCGGAGAAGGGCTCGTCGAGGACGAGCAGCCGGGGGTGACCGAGCAGCGCGGCGGTGATCTGCACCCGCTGCTGGTTGCCCAGGGACAGCGCCTCGAGCTTGTCCTTGGCCCGGTCCGCGAGCCCAAAGCGGTCGAGCAGGTCCATGACGAGGCTCTTCGCCGCAGGCGGCGGCATACCGTGCAGTCGGGCGAGGTGGACGAGCTGGTCGGCCACCTTCTGCTTGGGGTAGAGCCCCCGCTCCTCGGGCATGTACCCGAACTGGGCCCGGTCCGCCGCGGTCGCGACGCGGCCCTCCCACTGGACCGAGCCACCGTGGGCGGCGAGCACGCCCATGATGATCCGCATTGCGGTGGTCTTCCCGGCGCCATTGGCCCCGACGAACCCGGTGAGGGTGCCCGGCGTCACGGTGAAGCTGACGTCATCGAGGGCCAGGATCGGTCCGAACCGGCGGGTGAGCTGCGAGACGGTGAGCACGGGTCCTCCTCGTCGACCATCGGTCGACCTCGGCGCACTGAGCCCTCATCGTATGCACAGGTCGCAGGATGCCGCCTGGTGGAAAGGTTCCCTCCACGGTGGCCCTCGGCGACGTCATACGGTGTGAAGGTTCGCGACGGGACCGACGAGGAAGGGTGCGGCCGTGACGGGTGACCGGGAGGGCTTCGAGGCCTTCGCGCGCACCCGCTCCGGCGCGCTGCTGCGGTCGGCGTACCTGCTGACCGGCGACCACGGCCTTGCCGAGGACCTCCTCCAGGAGACCCTCGTCCGGGTCGCCCAGCACTGGGCGCGGCTCGATCTCGACGGCAGCCCGGAGGCCTATGCGCGGCAGGTGCTCTACAGCCGGGCGGTCGACTCGTGGCGCTGGCGCCGCCGCCGTCCGCCCGAGGTCGGCGGTGCCGCCTGGGACGCCCTCGCCGAGCGGAGGGCCGGTCCGGGTGGCGGCGACGAGACCGGTGACATCGACCGGCGGGTGGTGCTGCGCGCCGCCCTGGCCCGGCTCACGCCGAGGCAGCGGGCGGTGCTCGTGCTCCGGTTCTTCGAGGACCGGTCCGAGTCGCAGACCGCGGCGGTCCTCGGCTGCTCGGTCGGCACGGTGAAGTCCCAGACCCGGCACGCGGTGGACCGGCTGCGGGTGCTCGCGCCGGAGCTCGCCGAGACATTCGGTCAGGAGGTGACGACCCCATGAGTCCCGAGCTGCTCAAGACGACCCTCACCGACCTCGCGGAGGAGGTCGGCGCCGGTCCGCGCGATGTCGACGGGCTGGTTGTACGGTCCTGGTCTGCCGGCACCCGACGTCGGCGCCGGTCCGCGGTCGGACGAGGTATGGCGCTGGCCGCTGTCCTCGTCGCCCTTGCCCTGCTCGCCTCCCCCCTTGGTCGCTTCGGCGCGCTGGCGCCGGCCGGCTCCGAGGACCGGGCCGACCCGGTGTCGGCCTACCCGCAGCGGATCGGGCACCAGTGGTTCGTCCAGGCCGAGGACGGTCGGGGTGGCCCGGCGGCCGGGCTGCTGCAGGCTGGCTTGGCCTGGTATGTCGTACGGCCATCCGGGAATCTGAGCTCGCTGCCGCGGAACGAGATCGACTCCTATCCCACCCTCTCCGACGACGGGCGGTGGCTGGTCTACCAGGACGGTGTCGGCAGGGCGGCCCCTTCGGTCGTTCTCGACCTCGTCACCGGCGCGCGCATCCCCACCTCGCGGCCCGTCGAGCTGAGCCCCCAGATGCCGGCGTTCTGGTCCCCGGACGGGCGGACGGTGCTGGTGTCGGACCAACGAGCCGCGGGGCTGTGGTCGCTGGTATCCGTCGACGGCACGGTCAGCACCCCGCGGCTTGGCGAAGGCCTGCCTGCCGGCTGGCTCAGCGACGTCGAGGCCCTCGTCGTGACCCAGGTCGACGCTCCGGCCGACCCCCGTTACCCGCCGGGGACCACACTCCAGTACCCCCGGCTCTGGGCGGTCGACGTCCGGACCGGGACGCGGCGCGCACTGCCCGCCCCGCAGAGCTCCCGGCCGTTCGAGTTCTTGGGCCAGTACGGCGTGGCTCTCGCGCCGGACCGCACCCGTGTCGTCGTCGGGCTCTCCGCGGCCAACCTCTACGGGGGCCAGGTCGCGCTCTTCGATATCTCGTCGGGGGCCCCGGTCGCCTGGCCGGGGACGACGCCGGTCACCCCCGACGAGTACTTCATCATGGTGCCGTCGCCGGCGACGGCGTGCGGGGTCAGCTGGCGGGGACAGGACCCCCTGGTGACCACCGTCCGCACCGTCGGCGGCGGAGCCTATGTCTCCGCACTGACCAGCGCGTATGGCGACCAGACGGTCGTCGCCATCGACCCCTCGTTCGAGCAGCCCTGCCTCCAGCTGGCGACCTCGGCGCTCAGCGGTGGCCCGAGCTGGACCCCGTTCGGTCGGCAGACCGCCTGGGTGACCTGGTGGTGGCGCGAGCTGCTCGCCGGCGGGCTCGTCCTGGCCGCGCTCTGGTGGCTGGCGCGCCGGCGACAGCGGCGGGCCGGCTGGCTCCCAGCCGAGCCGCGCGACCCGTGGCTGCAGCGCTGGCGCTCGTGGCCTCAGCGCTGGCGCTCGTGGCCTCGGCGCTGGCGCGCCTGGCTGCGCCGTTGGCCGGCGTGGTGGCGCGGGGTGACCCGTCGGCAGCGGGCCGTTCTCGCGGTCGCGGGAGTCGCGGCGCTCGGGCTGTTCGGTCCGATGGCTGTCCCTCGGCTCGCCGACGTGATGGGACCGGAGCTCGGCTACCCCCAGCGGATCGAGCTCAACTGGACCGTGGCCGACTCACTGCCCCCCGGCGCGGTCGTCGTGGGGCTGCTGCGGGCCAAGGACGACACCGTCGCGGTGGGCGCACTCGATGCGTCGGAGCAGGCCGTCCGGTTACGGGGCCTCTGGTACTACGTCCTCGCCGACGGTGCCTTAGTGCGCGCGCTGCCCGGCTGGTCCTCCGAGCACCCCCCGGTGCTCTCGCCCAGCGGCGGGTCGATCGGGTACCCCTTGGGCGACCAGTACCAGGCCGGCTGGCTCGGCGCGACCCGCACCTTCCCCCCGCAGTCCGGGTACCCTGACCCGACTCCGCTCCCCCTTGCGGCTGACCAGCCCGCCGGGGCGTTCTGGTCGCCCGACGGCTCGAGGCTGGCCCTTGCCGGCGTTAAGGATGGGAAGGACGTCGTCCTCGTCCTGCACGTCCAAGGCGGGATGCGCGAGGTCCCGGTGCCGGGGCCGCTTGCCGGGTGGCTGAGCAATGACGAGCTGCTCGTCCTCGCCGGAGGGACCTCGGCGGCGGCCGACGGCGCCGGGTCGCCAATCACGCCCACCGGCGTCGACCTGCGCAGCGACCCCGCGACGGTCACCGCGCGTCCAGCACTCACATACGGCCGGCCGGCGGACCAGCTCCGCGGGTTCAGCGTGAGCCCGGACGGGGCGTGGGCGGAGGGGCCCGGTGAGGACGGCACCCGCATGCTGCTCAACCTCGCGACCCCGTCCGATGGCGCAAGCGTCAACCCCATCCCCGTCGCACTGGACTGTCCCACCCAATGGGGCCCGAACGGGCCGGTCTACACGGTCACGCCGACCGACGGGGGGTCGGCATACCTCGCGTCGTGGACCGACCAGTACTCGCCCATGGTGACCATCGACCCCGCCCTCGACGCGACCTGCCTCGTCCTCACCGAGCAGGCGCTGGCTGCGGGGCCGCGGTGGAACCTCCTCGGGACCACCGGGGGCTGGCTGGTCTTCCAGTGGCGCTGGGTCATGGCCGCGCTGCTCGCTGGGACGCTGGTCACCTGGGTCGTGCTGCGCGGCCGGTCGGGCAGCGTGGCAGCAGCACCGGAGCCTGGGGCCGGCGGCGAGGCACATGCGGAGGAGCCGGCTGGGCCAACCACCTGACGGCTGTCGGTGGGCTCGGGTAG
>ERZ795047.1621-NODE-1621-length-23341-cov-5.720562_pt1 | contig 23341 bp, 17 predicted proteins | sample MGYA00375131_ERZ795047 | MGnify/ENA primary metagenome ERZ795047 (study PRJEB30176, sample SAMN05720228) | activated sludge metagenome | isolation source: Anaerobic digester | place: Japan | collected 2015-05-20 ...
GGCGTCAGATTGCCCGGCCGAAATCATTTGCTCTGCCCAGAACCGCTGGTCCGCCTCAGCCTCCGCCAAAAGGCCCAGCCGCACATGGAGCTCCCAACGGGCCAGATGCAGTTCGCGCCGCTTTTCGTGAGGCAGGCTGGGATCATCGGGGGTCGCGTAGCGCGCCCGAATCTCCAACGGCAAGGATGACACCAACAGAGCGCGGTCGATCTCTTCTTGCCACTTCAAATCTTCGGTGGCCAGTCGCAGGCGCTGCAGCAACTCGGGCGAACCGCTATCCAACCAGGCCTGCCAGAGCTGATCCCGCACTTCGGGCGCGATCTGCCGGGCCGCCATCCGCAGCCGGGAAGCGGCCTGTAGCCACGCCGCTTGCGCGGCCTGCGGCTCGCCCGCGATCGGAATCATTGAATGCCGGCATTGCGCGAGTAACTCCTGATATTGCTGGGCTGCTTCGGCCCAATGGCCGCCCTGCTCCAGCAACCTGCCAATCAACAATGCCAGCCGGGCTGAAACGTCTTCGCACTGTGCGAGGCTGGTGGCGCGCCGCAGCAGCGCCAAAGCCTGCGTGTGGTCGCTCAGGCTGTCGGACAAGCTGACGAAGATATCGGTCAAAACTTTCTCACGACCCGCCGCGAGTGCAACATCACTCGGCTGAAACTCCTCCGCCTTGGCCAATGCGGCGGCCGGGTCGCCGCTCAAAAGTTCCAGCCAAATTTCCGCGTAGCGCGCCCGCTCGTCGCCCGGATCCATCGCCAGCAGCTCTGCGCAGCTCTTCCTGGCGGCGGCGATGTCCGGAAACTTGACCAGGCAGTTCGGCGAAATCGCAAATACCGCATCGGCCGCCACGACCAAGTTGGCGGCCGACAGGTGCCGCGAAAATAGTCCGGGCGACAGCGCTCCACCCGACGGCGGCGACGTGCTGGCGCATTGGTTTGGTTCGCTAATCTCCCCCTGCCCCGGTTCGCTGAGAATCTTGCCCGTGTGGCTGTCCACCGTAACGACGCCATCGCGCGTCGGAACGAAAATCCGGTCTTCGCCAACTGCCGGACGGCCGCTGATTTCCAGCGGGACGGTCCGCCAGAGAACCGTGGCGCCGTCGTTCGCATCCACGTGGGTCAGGCTGTTGCCGGCCAGAAGTACACCCGAATTCGTCGCCCCCACCAGGCTGACATCCGTGCGGCGCTGAATGCGCCATCGCTGGCGGCCTGTGGCGCGCTCCAGCGCAAAAATCGACGCCGCGTCGGCCGGCGCCAGCACCAGCAATTCGCCCGTCAGCAACGGGCGATCGATGCTAACCTCACGTGAGGGCTGCGGCGGAGGCCACCAACCGGCGCTGCGGCGCGCGGCCAAGGTGCTCGGGTAAGTCGTCGCCCACTTCCAGGTCAAATCTCCGGAACTCAACGCGGCCACCACGCCGTTTCCGGTCGCGACGAAAACCGTCGATTCATCACTGACAAGCTGACATCGTCCGCCCGTGCGGGTGAAGTACGTCGGCGGCCCCACGACCTCGACTTCGGCCACGGTCGCTCCGTCCGAAGGCGCAAGCAGACACAGGTGCAGCTCGCCCGCCCGCACCAGCGGAACGCACAGCCGGTCGCGAACCACAATGGGAACGTCCTGGAAGGAAACGCCGTACAGCGCATCCGCAGGATCACTTCCGCGCCGCCAAACCACATTCCCGGTCGCTAAATCGCGCGCCACCAGTTCGTTGGGCGGCGGCGCGTAGTCCATCCCTCCGAAACGCGCGACTCCGAAGTCGTCCTCCTCGCTCGATCCGGAAGCAGTGGCTTCGATCGTGAATACCAACTCGTTGCCCGTTGATAGCGCATGGCGCAGCGCGTCGGAAAGCAAGGCGTTTGCGTCGGCCGACAATCCCTCCACCTGCCCACCCAGACCCAAAATCATGCCCGATGGGACAAGCGAAGAATCAAATCGCTCCCCCGGCGTGACAGCCCAGGCCAACTCTCGCACATGCCATTGCGGCCTGAGCGTCAGCGCGTCGAAGGCCCAGATCGCCCCCCGCCCGCGCGTAACCAGAATGTCGCCTTCCAAAACCGCAGTCTGCAACGGCAACCGGCGCGTGAGCGCGATGGCCTCAGCCATGCCCAGGTCGTCTTCGCAAGCCCCGTTATCACTGGCCGGCTCGAGGGCCTCCCACCACAGCCCGGCGGCCAGCGCCGGGCTAAGATTCGCCGCGCCGTTGGCTGCCTGCCCTGCGCTTGTGGAAGCTTCCGCAACCCACGCGCGAAGGGCAGCCAGGCGCTCCGGCCACGGCGGCTGTTGCATAGCCTCAGTGGCCGAAAGCCTGTCGAGGTGCTCCCGGGCCGCCTGCCAGTGCCCCAAGCAGCCCAAAGCCGCCACAAGTTGCATGCGCCTCTCGGGCGGCATCTGCGACTGGGCCGCGTTGAGCACCTGAATAGTCTCGATAGCATCCCCGTATTGCCCCTGATCGAGCAATTGGGCCGTCAGCTCGGCCCCGATCGCCGGCCAGATGCTCAAGCCTGCGTAGGTGCGGAACAAGTCCCGCAATGCCGACAGGTCTCCACCAGGCACGATTTCGCGCAGGCGGGCCGCCGCCTCTGCCTCGTACGTCTGGCGGTAGAGGTCGCGGCCTTCCGGCGGCAGGCGCTCAAACAGTTTCGTCGCCTGTCTCCAGATCGGGTAGTAAGTGCGACCCGGAGGGACGATGACCAACTCGTTCCCCATGCCCATCAGCCGTTCGCGCAGCGCAAGAACCAGCCGCCAATCCGCCTGCTGAATGGCCTGCTCCACGCGTGAAAAAAGCAGCATGGCTTCATTGTTGGCGGGGACGGTGGCCGTCGTGCTGTCGGGGGGCTCGTTAGGAGGAAATGCCAGCAGTTGGCGTGGGGCCGCGAGCAGCGCACATCCAACGCCAAGCGTCAGCAGCCGGCGGAACCGAACTCCGCAATGCGCACCATTCTGCCAATCGGCGCGATCGCCGATCCTGGCGACTCTTAATCTGCCGAGCATGTGCGAATCGTAACGGCGACCCACGGAAAGACCATGGGCCAACTAGGCCGCGGCTCGCGCAGACTGCCGTCCCTGAGGCATGCCGGCTTGCGGCGTCCTCGTGAGCTTATGGGAAGGATGCTTGGGGCGCGAACGGGTCGTTGGTGCAAAACGGCGGATACGTACAGGCCGGGTCAATATCCGGGTTAATGCCTGGCCCTTGATAGCCGGACGTCAGGAACTGGTACGCCGGCCGGGTCATATTCAGCACTGATTCGCCATAATTAAAATTGGCGAAATACTGGACCACTGAACCAACCGAACATCCCCCACCAAAGACGACCCCAGCCGAAGCCAAGCCGAGCGTCAGGCGAATCAGGCGGTTTCTAAAACGCGACATTGAGAGTCTCACATTCAGGGGGCCGTGGCGTTGGGACAGTCAGCCAGAATTACAACGGGGTCGCAGAAGTTAAAGTAAGTTCCGCCGGTGCAGTTCACAACCGAGCAGAAATCAAATGAGGTCAGAGCTACGTCGGTCCAGAACTGGTTACAACCGGTGCTAAATTGCAACATCGTGCCCGCGCTGAACGTTGCCAGCAGGGCCACCCACTTAAAGCGCCGCGACCTTAGCATTTCTCACTCCGGATTTCTTCTGGACCAACCTCCAACAGCCGCAGTATACGCACCCGCTGGACGGCCATCAAGTCTCGGACATGGTTGTCGGCCATCAGCGGCGGGCCGCTGCTCGCGCCCCCAAAGCGCCCCCAAAAAAAGCCGAGACTTGAGCACTTTGCGGACTCCGCAGAATGCCCAAGCCCCGTGCGAGAAACTCGCCAGCGCCTTCCCGAAAGGCGTTCAGCCTTCCGGAGAAGGCGCAGACGCCGGCAAGTTATCCGGGCAGTACGCCAACGTCTTCCAGAATGTTGGTGACGTTGGAGGTGAACTGCGAAGCGCCCAACCACCACTGCCAATTGAGGCAGCCGTTCGCAAACAGCACGCCCGACGCCATAAGGACCAACAACGCTTTCTTCATCTCTTTCTCCTTGGAACTTCTTTCACACTTCCGCTCGCGGCCGTGCTCGCTGACGCGAACTAGCTGCGAAGCGCCACTACATCGTCCGAACCATAACCGCACCTTATCGGCGGTTGGCGGATCGGACCTTTCGAAAGCAGTATCAGAAGCCGGAAAGCGCGCTACCCCGATAGGGCTGCCGGTTCTGACCGCACCATTAAACAGGGGTTACAGTGTATGGAGGGCGCGACGCGATGCAAGGCCCTGGCGAGTAAATTCGGCGATATCCTCCGGAACCGGTTTCGCGATTCCGCGCTCGCAAATTATGCCCGTTATCAGCGCTGCGGGGGTCACATCAAACGCCGGGTTCAAACAAGAGACGCCGGGCGGCACGACCTCCGACGTCCCGTAAGCGCGCACTTCCGCTTCGTCGCGCTGCTCGATCGGAATCTCCGCGCCGCTTTTCAGCGAGGGGTCAAACGTGCTCAGCGGCGCAGCTACATAGAATGGAATTCCGTGGTGGCGGGCCAGCACCGCCAGCCCATAAGTCCCGATCTTGTTTGCCGTATCCCCATTCGCCGCAATCCGATCCGCTCCGACTACGACCAACTGGACTTTCCCCGATTGCATTACGCTCGCGGCGGCGTTGTCGCACAGAACCGTAACGTCAATGCCGGCCGCTTGAAGCTCGAAGGCCGTCAGCCGCGCCCCCTGCAACAAAGGCCGTGTCTCGTCCGCGTAAACGTGAAAACGCCGCCCACGTTCCTGCGCAACATAGAGCAACGAGAGGGCTGTTCCGTATCGCACCGTCGCCAGCCAGCCCGCGTTGCAGTGCGTCAGAACGCCGCCGCCCTCCGGAACCAGGTGTGCCCCGGCTTCACCGATCTTGCGGCAGGCCTCCATATCGGCGCGCGCCAGGGCGTGCGCCTCCGCCAGCATCGCGTCCCACGCCGCTTCAGCGGTCGCCGCCGCCTCGCCGGCCGCTTTGACCACTCCTATCGCCCATGCCAGGTTCACCGCCGTAGGACGCGACGCCGCCAGATATTCGCTAACCTCGCGCAATTTTTGCCCGAACAACGCCCGATCCGCTCGCCGGTACGGACGCAGGCCGAGGCACAAGCCGTAAGCCCCCGCGATCCCGATTGCCGGCGCCCCGCGAACCTGCAACGTCTGAATTGCCCGTCGCACCTGATCGACCGTCGTGCAGTCGAGCAACTCCAGCCGGGCTGGCAGACGCGTTTGATCGATGAGCCGCAGGCACCCGTCCTCCCCCCCGATCCACTCTAGCGTGGGCGGCAGCACTTTGCGCTGGTTTTCGACCTCTACCAATAGAGTACCCTCACTCCCACCCTTGCCCGACTCCGCCGCTCGGGCTGAACGGAATGCCGGCGCTTGGAATGCTCCGGCAACGATTCATGGCATATAGAGCGACTCGCCCGGTTCGCCTAGCCCCCGAGCGGCGACACATCTTCTTCAGCCGGACTCTCGCCGCGGCCTTCGCGCCTGATCTCGGCGTCCAGCGGCTGCTCGCGCTCGGCCGCTCCGGGAGTCAAGTCGTCAACGAGCTCCTCAAACTGCTCACCCAGGGACTCGTCTTGCGGCGGCTCCGCTGGAGGAGATTCGTGAGTGACCGCCATCACTTCGGGCGAGTCGCCCAATTCGGTGCTGGTGTGAGTGCGTGTAACAAAATCAATGCTAGGCCGGAATTGCTTGCTACTATCGTCCGAAAACTTGTCCTCGGCCGATGTCCCCGTCGCCTCGGGCACGAAGGCCGACCCCTCTCCCGGTCCTTGCGAGCCCGTCTCAGCAGTGAGCGTCGCTTCTCCCTCCGCGGACGAACCGGACTCGCCCGGCGTCCCTTCCGCAGCCTCCGCTGCCGGCTCAGCGGTAGCAACCGCCTCCTCTTCCGGCGGCAGGCCGGCGGCAATCCGCGCCGCGCGAGCCTTCTCGGCCGCTTCCTTCTCCTCCTCCTGCTTGATGGCCTCTTCGCCCGCGGCTTCGACGATGCGCTCTGCCAAGGCGGGCTCAAGCTGTAACTCGTTGACGAGCGGTTCCGGCCCGACTTCGTCCAAATCGCCGACCGAAACCACGCCCATTGCGACCAGTTGATCGACGATCATGTCCGTGGCGCCTTCCACGCTCTTCACTACGCGCTCCAGCGCCTCCAGGTGCTTGTTGTATTCGGCCGGTGTCAGAATATCGACGTCCCACCCGGTCAGGCGGGCCGCCAACCGCACGTTCTGCCCGCGTTTCCCGATCGCCAGCGAGAGCTGATCCTCCGCAACCACCACCGTCGCCTTGCCCAACTCGAAGCACAGCGCGATTTCCTGCACTTCGGCGGGCTTGAGCGAGTTCTGAATCAAAATCTGGCTGGACTCATTCCAGCGCACGATGTCGATCTTTTCCCCGCCCAACTCCTCCACAATATTCTTGATTCGGCTGCCGCGCACTCCCACGCACGCGCCGACGGCGTCGACCTTCGAGTCAATGCTGCTAACGGCGACCTTCGTGCGGTACCCGGCCTCGCGCGCCAGGGCCTTGAGCTCGATAATTCGTTCCGCGACCTCCGGCACCTCCAGCTCGAACAGGCGCACGATAAATTCCGGGTGCGAGCGCGACAGAATGATCTTGATCTGGTTGGGCTGATCCCGAACGTCGAGGATCAGGACGCGGATGCGCTCGCCCACCTGGTGCGTTTCGCCGGGGATTTGCTCGCTGCGCGGCAGAAAGCCCTCGGTCCGGCCCAAGTTGACGATGAAGCTGCCGCGTTCCTCGCGGACGACGGTGCCGGTCACGATGGTCCCGCGGCGCTCCGTGAATTCCTCAAAAATGCTGGTACGTTCGCGTTCGCGGGTCTTCTGGATGATGACCTGCTTGGCGGTCTGGGCGGCGATGCGGCCCAACTCGCGTTGCAGGTCCACCGGCTGGCCGTTCACGGTGGCCGTTATCTTGCCGGACAACGGATCTAATTGCACCTGCGCGTCGGCCGTCTCATCATGGGCCTTTCGAATCGCGCTGGCCATGGCGTTCTCAAGGTCGGCGACGAAGGAATCGCGGTCGATGTTCTTGTCGCGGCAGATGCTGTCGATGATGCGGAGCAGATCTTGGCTCATGCGAGTCTCGCTGCGTTCAAATCCGGTCGTCCGGCAGGCCCAAGCCCGCCTGTCTTGCTTACTCCAACAAAAAGGGCCGCTATTCGCGACCCAACCGAGTCCTTTCGGACTACGCCCAACTTTACGGCCGCAAGCCGGCCTCAGCCGACCTTCTGGGCCCCGATCGGGCCACCTGCACCTCAGGCCCTCACCTCAACATCAATAGTCTAGCCGATTCGGGCCCGCTTGCCCAGTAGAAGTCCGGAAATCGTCCGCGGCGGCTGCGACGGGCGCTGCGGGCTCCTACCCGCACCACTCATTCATTGAATACCGGAACGCCAGGGCGCCCTGTACCAAGAGCAGGAAGCTGATCAGCGCCGTGCGCGCCCCCCACGACCACTCGCGCACGCACCACGCCGCCAGAACCACGAACGTCGGGACGGCGACCGCCAAATAACGGCCAATCGGCTCGATACCGAACACAGCCCCGCCGCACGCCAGGTACGCGTGCAGGAAAATCAGCGGTCCCAGCATGAGCAGCGGCCGAAAGCTGCGCGGAACGCGCTTCATGCCTGCCAGGCTCACGAACAGGATGAACAAGATGATCGGCACGTTCCACATCAGCGGATTGGCCGCGAGCATCGGGCCGCGCGGATAGGGCAGGAAAAAGGCGCCGAAATATTTGAACTGCTCAAAGACGCGGCTGAAAGTCAGAAAACCAAGCCAATCGGCCCGCCGTTCGTCCTGGACCCAGTACTTGAAATTGGCGCTGTAAACAAAGGGCGTGCCAAAACGGACTGTCAGAAATATCGCGTATGCCACAATCCCGCTGACGCTGACCAGCGCCAGCGGCACGAGGCGGCCGATGCGAGCCCGCAGACCCAGGCGGCCCCCACCGCGGTACTCGGCGTTGAACCAGAACGCCAGCACCAGCACGCCGGCGATGGCCAGCGCCGTGGGGCGCGTCGCCGTGGCCAGGCCGCTGACAACCGCTGCCGGCAGCCAGCGCCGGCCGTCTATCAGACGCAGCGCCACCACTACCAGCAGCAAGGTCAGGCTTTCGGCGTATCCAAACGCAAAGAACGCCGCCCAGGGCATGCACAAAAGCAGCGCCACGCTACACAATGCGACCGGCTCGCTGGCGCGCTGGCGAATCCAAAGGTACAGCAGCATCGCCGCCGCCAACGCCGCCGCGTTCGCCACCAGCACCAGCGCGGCTCGCGTGCTCATTACCTGTGCCAGCGGACGGCAGATCAGCGGGTAGAGCGGAAACCAGGCGATGTTGTAGCCGCCCCTGGTTTTCAGCGGATCATCCGGGTCGCTCAGATATTCGTAGCCGCGCTCGACAATGTCCTGGTAATGGTTCGCGTCGTAGCGGCACAACGGGGCAAAATCGTCCAACAACTCGTGTGCCGCCCGCAGCTCAGCGGCAACGCGCTGCGCCTGCTCCGCAGATTCGGCCTTTCCCGCCTGCACCTGCTCCCACTCGCGAACGTGGCGGACGAATGTGGGACGAAGCTGCTCCTGGATCAGCAGCAGTATGTGGCTCCCGTAGTACGCGCCGACGAGCGTCACCAGCCGCGTGCCAAGGAAAATCAGGCCGACCAGAAAGAGCCCGTTCCGGGTGGAGCGCCGCGCAGCCGGCGGCAGATCCCGCGACAACCCCCGCGGGGTATCCTCGAACAGTAACGGTAGAGGTTCCCTGGGCACGCTAGTTTCCCGAGACTCCCGTCAACAGTGTACCGCCTCCTGGAAATTGTGCAGCGAGCCGACTTGCGTCCTATCCGTCCTATTCGCCTCTACCGCACGGCGGCCATCACCGCATCCCCGCCATCAGCCCAAAGTGCCCGCACCCGGGCCCCTCGCGCCGGAATGAAAAGAACACATCTACGCGGCACATCGTGCAAATGCCGGCCGTTTCAATCTGCTCCGCACGCAAACCCGCGTCGCACAACTGCCGAACATTCGCCTGCCACAGGTCAAAATACATCCGGCCATCGCGCCGTCTAAATAGGCGCTCTCGATCCGGCAGGTCGCGGGCTGCCTCGAATACGTCCGCCTGCACCTCATAACAGCACGGCCCCGCACCCGGCCCGATGCCCGCCAGCAGGTTCGCCGGGTCGCAGCCGAACTCGCGTTTCATTGTTTCTACGGCCTGCGCTGTAAGCTGCGCGACGGTACAGCGCCAGCTCGCGTGCACGACGCCCAGTGCTGGCCGCAGCGGATCGTAGAGCAAAATCAGCGGACAATCGGCCGAAAAGCCCATGAGCGGCAACCCGGCGCCGACGGTGACCACTGCATCGGTACCGGGCAGTCTCCCGCCGGCGTGCCCAACCGGTACGATCGCGACGCGGCAGTCGTGCACCTGCTCGCAGATGGTCAGCCGGTCGGGCGACAGCCCCAGGTCAACCGCCATTTGTCGCCGCGCGGCCGCGCGCTCGGCCTGTCTGTCGTCGAGGCGCGGCGCCATATTGTGAGGCCGGGTGGAGAAGGCATGCACCAGCCGTCCCTCCCGTGCCAGGCGTTCGAAACGCGCGTAGCGCCGCTCGTCGATGGTGAAGAATTCCATCATGCACCGCCGCCCGGCCGCAGCAGCACCTTGATCTCCTGTGGGCTGGCGGCGGCCTCAAACGCCTGCGGGCCCGCTTTCAACGGATAGACCCGGCTGATCATCTCCTCAACTTCCACCTGCCGCTGCTGGAGAAGTTGGAGGGCTTCCGGGAAAGGACCGCAACGGCTGCCGACGATGCGCAGCTCGTTCACAACCACGGGCGCGAGGTCGATCGGCGGGGGCGCGGCGTAGGTGCTCTTGAGGACGATTGTGCCGCGCGGCCGGCAGAGCTGCATGGCCAGCTTCAGTCCCTCGGGTGAGCCGGTGCACTCGACCACGACGTCGCGCGTAGCCTTGGGGACGAGTTCCGTCAGTTCAATCGGCTGTATGCCGTGACGTTCGCAAAATGCGAGTGTGCGCGGATTACGCCCGACCACTTCGAGCCGGCAGCCATGCAGCTTGAGCACCTGCGCCACCAGCAGCCCCAGCCGCCCTGAGCCGATCACGACCACGTCCATCCAGCGATCGACCGGCTGGACCTCGACCACCTGAATTGCCGCCGCTAGAGGCTCAACAAAGACGGCTTGTTCGTCGCTGACCTGGTCCGGCACGACGTGGCAATTCCGCTCGGGCACGCAGACCAGTTCGGCAAAGGCCCCGTCGCGCCCCTGAATTCCCAAAGCGGTCCGCCGCCGGCAGTGCCCCGACAGGCCGCAACTGCACATATCGCAGCTTCCGCAGACGCAGTTGATCTCCGCGACGATGCGCCGGCCGCGCAACCGCTCAGACCCGCCTACCACGGTTCCGACGAATTCGTGCCCCGGTACGCCCGAGAAGCTCATGTAGCCGCGCAGGATTTCCAGGTCGGTCGCGCAGATCCCCGCCAGGCGCACGCGCACCAGCACCTCGCCCGGCGCGGGCTGCGGCGCTGCATAGTTGTTCACATACTGGACGGCTCGCGGCGCCCCATGACGAATGACTAACGCTTCCAAGCTTCGTGCCTCCCGACTTCAGCCACGGGCGCGCTGATCGGCTAGTGGTCTGACCGCGAACCCGAACTGCTCACTGCTCTTTGCGGGCCGGTACTAACCAGCGCCAGAACTGTTTCACGTCGTAGCCCACTTTTTCGAAGCGGTTGCTGTAGGGCGGGCGCCGCGACTCGGGTATGTGGCCGGCCCGGGCGAACAGGTCGTCCCGATGGCCTTCTAGCCAATCCTGCCACGCCAGCGGATCGCAGTTGTGTGTGTAACCGGTCAGCCTGACCAGCGACTCCTCGCACTCGTGGACTGCCGCGAAGTTTGTTCCGTTCAGGCCGCCGATCAGCGCCCGCACCGCGTCCTCGGACGGGTAATACCCCAACCCGCGCGCCGCGGCCGTAAGCACCTGGGCGTCTTCGTCCATGCGCAGGCGTTCGATCAGCGTTTGCTCAACCGATTCGCGCAATTCCGGCGGCACCGCGTCCCGTTCAGACAGCCGCGCCAGGCCGAGCGTTGCGTCCCAGCGAATCAGCGTATCCGGCGGGCGGACTTCCTGGGGCGGGTGCTCGCGGTAGTTAAGCAGCTTCAGCAGGGTTTCGGCCGCGCGCGGGTCTTCGGTGCGGACCAAGGCGCGGATGGCCACGCAACGGGCCTGCGGCTCAGTGTCCAGCAGGGCGATCGTGATGTACCCCTTAACGGCCCAATCCTCGTCGTGCAGCTTGCTCTTGGCCACCTTGCCCAGCGAGTCGCGGCGCACATCGGGGTCTTCGGAAGAAAAGGCGGTGACTAGATTCTGCTGCGGCGTGCGGCGCGGCTCGAAGATCTTCACCACCACGGCGTTGATCTTGGCGTCGCTACAACCGGCTAGCAGCAGCACCACCGCCGGCAGCGCCGCCCAGGCGGCGCAACACCGCAGGCGGTTGCGCGCCTGCATTTTCACACTGGCGGCCCGGCGATGGGGTTCACACGCCGGCCGAGATGTATCTTTCCGGCTCAACGAACTCAACCTGCTCGATATCCTCCTCGAGGAAGCGCGAACCGACGCGTTTGAAGCGTTCGGGGTTGTCGCTCACGTAGCAACGCATGGTACCTGCGCTTCCCGGCGGGCACAAGGAATGCGTGGCGCGCAGGTACTGTTCGACCGCGAGCGAGGTTTCGCGCCCGCTGTCGACGATCTCAATCTCGGGGCCGAGACAATCGGCGATCGGCTGGCGCAGCAGCGGATAATGCGTGCAGCCCAGGATTAGCACGCGAATGGCCTGTTCCCGAAGCGGTGTAAGGTACTCCTGCACTACGAGGCGGACGATGTTGTCGGACGGCTCGCGTCCCTCCTCGACGAGAGCCACCAGCAGCGGGCAGGCGCGTTGAATGACCTCCTGCTCGGGCGCGAGGGCGCGCACGGCCGCCAGGTAGGAGCCGCTGCCCACCGTGGCTTCGGTGCCGATGACGGCGATGGGCCCTCCGCCGGCCAGGCGGACGGCGGTGGCGGCGCCCGGTTCGACCACGCCGATGACCGGCACGGGCAGCGCCTGCCGCAGCTCGTTCATGGCCAGCGAGCTAGCGGTGTTGCAGGCCGCGATGATCAGTTTGGGTTCGAATTGGAGCAGGAAGCGGGCCGCTTCGAGGGCGAAGGTTATGACGGTCTGCCGCGATTTGCTGCCGTACGGGACGCGGGCGGTGTCGCCGAAGTACACAAGCTGCTCGTGCGGCAGGCGGTGGCGCAGGTGGCGCACCACCGAAAGCCCGCCGAGTCCGGAATCGAACACCGCGATAGGCTTGTCGCTCATTGGTCCTCCTTGACCCTCTACACGACCGGTTAGCCACCAGTCAGTCCGCAGGATAAAGCAAGCGGGCGGGAGTTCAAGGCGGGGTTTCGGCCGCCGGAAGGCCGGCGGGAACGCATTTTGCGGTAACTCAGGTTCTGGCGCGCGCTCCGCACGCCCGGCGCTCTATAATGAGCACTTTTTGAAACGCAGCGGTTTTCGGAGCAGGCATGGTCATCTGGGCCTGGGTCGGTTTCGTCATACTCGTGATACTTCTGCTGGCGCTCGACCTGGGCGTTCTCAACCGTAAAGCGCATGTGATCCGCACGCGTGAAGCGCTGCTGTGGACCGGCTTCTGGGTGGTTCTGGCGCTGCTGTTCAACAGTCTGGTTTACCTGATCTATGAGAACCACTGGCTCGACATCGGGCTGAGCGCGTTTGCGGAGCCGGACGGCCGCGAGGCGGCGCTGAAGTTCTTCACCGGTTTCCTGATCGAAAAGTCGCTGGGGATGGACAACATCTTCGTCATCGCCCTGATCCTGGCGTATTTCCGGGTTCCGCTGATGTACCAGCACCGGGTGCTGTTCTGGGGCATTCTGGGCGCCATCGTCCTGCGCGGCGCGATGATTTTGGCCGGCGCCGCCCTGGTCCACCGCTTCGACTGGGTCATCTACGTCTTCGGCGGGCTGCTAATCGTGACCGCGGTGAAAATGCTTTTCTCGGGCGAGCAGGAAATCGAGCCCGACCGCAACCCCTTGGTGCGAATCGCGCGGCGCTTCTATCCGGTCACGACACGGATGGAAGGCCAACGCTTTTTCGTCCGGGAGAACGGCCGCCGGGTCATGACCCCGCTTTTCCTGGCTCTGCTGATCGTCGAAAGTTCGGACGTGCTGTTCGCGATCGATTCGATACCCGCGATTTTTGCCATTACGGCGGACCCGTTCATCGTCTTTACGTCGAACGTGTTCGCGATTCTGGGGCTGCGCTCGCTGTTTTTCGCGCTGGCCAGCCTGATGGATAAATTCCGCTATCTGAAGTTCAGCCTGGTATTCCTGCTGGCGTATGTGGGGGTGAAGATGCTCGTTTCGGGCGTCTACAAGATTCCGATCGGGGTTTCGCTGAGCATCATCGTTGGGCTTCTGGCGGCGGGAGTTCTTGCGTCGATATTGGCCAGCAGGTGGGGGGTGGCGCAGCCCGCATCCCTGTTCGGCCGGGCCCCGGCGATTCCGCGCGCCGAAGATTCGGACTGATAAACGTACTGGAGGCGCGACGCTCGGGCGGCGCGGACAGCCTGCTCGCAGCGACCGCAGGGTCAAACCTTCTACAACCCCGCCTTCAGCAGATCCATCAGCCGCAACACCCCCACCGGCTTGCCTTCGGGGTCGCTGACGACCAGGCTCGTGATCTGGCTCTCACTCATGATCCGCAGGCAATCGACCGCCAGGTGCGTTGGGCGAATAGTCGACACCGGCACCGGGGGCGCGCCGCTGGCACGCCGGCTGCGGGCGTGGGCCGTCCGCGCGTCCAGCTCGCGCGGCTTCTCCACGCGCTCGAACACGCGGCGCAAGTCGCCGTCCGTAAACGTGCCCAACAAACCGCCGTCCTGGTTGACGATGATCGCCAGCCCCAGCCCCTTGCGCGTCATCTCCAGGATCAGTTGCCCAAATGAATCTTCCGCACGCACCAGCGGTAAACGCTCGCCCGAGTGCATCAAATCCGCCGCCGTCAGCAACAAACGCCGCCCCAGCGTCCCCTCCGGATGAAACTGGGCGAAATCCTCGCGCCGAAACCCGCGCCGGTGCAGCAACGCCATCGCCAGCGCATCCCCCGCCGCCAGCATCATCACGCAACTGGTCGTCGGGGCCAGGTTCAACGGCCCGGCTTCCGGAACCTCCGGCAGCAAGATGAAGTGCTTTGATAATTCGGCCAGCCGCGATTGCCCGTTCTGCGTGATGCCGATCACCGGCCCGCCCAGTCGCCCGAAATGGGCCACGAAGCGCACGACTTCGTCCGTATTGCCGCTGCAGGAGAGAGCAATCAGGCAATGCCGCTCGCTGACGATGCCCAGGTCGCCGTGCAGCGCCTCGACCGGGTGCATGTACACTGCCGGCGTCCCGGTGCTGGTCAATGATGCGGCGATCTTCTGGGCGATGTTGCCGCTCTTGCCCAGCCCGCTGACGATGATCTGGCTGGCAGACAGAATGGTTTCGAGGATGGCGTCGAAACCGCCGTCCAGCGTGCCGGCCAGTTTGCGCAACGCCTCCGCCTCATCCGCGATCACCTGGCGGGCGATTTCCAGGGCTGTGGGCATCAGTTCTTTCCTGCGGTCGGCGCCACCTCCGGCTCTTTCCCGTCTTCCAACGCGGCCAACTTCGCACGAATTTTGGTCGCAAGGTCCGGCGGACGCGCCATTCCGCCTTTGGCTTCCTCTTCTTTTAACATCTGCGCGGCTTTCTGCCAGTGCTGGCGGGCGGCCTCGCGATCGCCCAGGCGGAAACACGCATCACCCAAATGGTCGAAGATGACCGAGTCCTGCCCTTCACGCAGCCGCGCCGCACGCCGCAAATACTCGCAAGCCCGGTCAAAATCGCCCGTCTTGTAGTAGGCCCAGCCCAAACTGTCTAGGTACGCCGCGCGCAACGGCTCGTCCGCTACCGCCTGGCGAATCATCCCCAGGGCCCGCTCGACGTTGATGCCCGCATCCACCCACGAATAACCCAGGTCATTGTTCAGCCCGGTATCATCCGGGTCCGCCTCCAGCAAACGCTCCGCCTCGGTCAGGTATTGTTCCTGTCGCCCGGCCGTGGCCAGAACGGCCAGCCGCGAGCGCTCGACCACCAACCGCATGGCCTGTTCTTTGGCGGGCAGCTCGCTCAGCCATTCGTCGCAACGGGCCAGCGCGTCGTCGTAGCGTTGGGCCTCGATCAATATCGTGATCAGTTTCGCCCAGACTTCCGCCCGATCGCGGGCCGACAAGCCAACCGGCGGTTCCTCCAGCAGGGCATCCAACTCGGCCACCGCCTTATCCGTCCGCCCGGCGGCGGCTTCGGCCTCCGCACGCCAGCCGCGCAGGGCCGCTTCCGCCGCCAGCCCGGTGGCAGCGAACGCCTCTAGCTGCGAAAGGGCCTCGTCGGGGCGGTCGTCCTGGATGAGCAGCAGAATCAGCCACTGCGTAATCTCGCTGTCGCCGGGCTGGTCGCGCAGCCATTGGCGCAGTTGCTCTTCGACCGCCTGGTAGTTCTGCACCTGCATTCCAACCTGCACGAATTCCGCACGCCGTTCCTGCAGCTTGCTTTGAATGCGCTTGATCTCGGCCTGCATACCCTCGGCCCGGGAGCGCATCGGCAAATTCTCTTCCGGCAACTGCTTGTACCGGTCCAGAAGACGTTTGAACTCCCCCAGCTTCTGCTGAAACTCGTCTTCCAACGGCTGCACGCGCGAACTGGCCAGCTCAAGCGCCTCCTGCTCACGACCCGCCAACGCCAGCACACGCAACTTCTCACGCCACCAGGTCGCGTTTTCGGGTTCAGCCGCGATCCACTCGTCCAATAGCTGCAACGCAGCTTCAAACTCGGAGAACTCGACGAACGAGATCAGCAGTTGATCGCGCAGGGCCGTGCGCGCGGCGTCCGTCTGCGCTAAGTCCAGCAAATGCCTGATAATCCGGCGGGCCTCATCAAGCTGAAAATCCGCCAGCCGCGCCACCGCCAATAGCCGCAGCATTTCGCCCCGGTTCGGATAACGCGCTACCAAGTTGACCAGCACGTCGGCCGAAGCCCGAAACTCCAGCCTTCGCGCCAGCAGCCGCGCCAGGAGCACCGCCGGCCGCGCATCCTGCGGGAAGCGGGCGTGCAGCTCTTGGGCGTACGGAAAAGCCTCGTCGTAGCGGCCGCGCACCAGCAACCCGGCGGCCAGCTTCAGTCCCGTCTCGATGTCCTGTGAATCGGCTGTGTATTGCCGCTTTAACTCCGCCAGGTGTTCAGGCCCGAACGGATTTTCGCTGAAGCCCAGCGTGGTGCGAATGCGGCGCAGGACAGGTTCGGCCAGGTCGGCGTCTTCGCTCTCGCGGAATTGGAGCCGGGCCAGACCCGGCTTGCCGCCCGCCAGATAGCTTTCGACCAGGTTTTCCAGGGCTTCGCCGTTGTCGCGGTCAACCGTGAGGGCCTGTTGGAAGTAGCGTTGTGCCGCCAGCAGGTCGTCGCGCCGCTTGTAAAAATGCCCGAGCGCGAGCAGAAATTCTGCGTCGTTCGGCGAGTCCTTGACCGCCGCGCGGTACTCCTTCTCAGCTTCATCGTTCTGGTCGAGACCGGCGCACGCCGCGCCGAGCACAAAGTGCGCCGCGCCCAGTTGCTCAGCTTCCTGCAAGGCCGCGAGGGCATGCATCTTGGCCGGCTCCCACTCGTATCTGGCAACCAGCGATTGCGCCCACGCGACCTGCGCCAGAGCAAACTCCGGACGCGCCTCGGCCGCTGCGGCGAACAGTTGTTCGGCCAACTCGTCCTGCCCGCCCCGCGCCGCCAGCGTCGCCAGCACGAAATCCGTCGCAAAATCCCGGCCAGACGCCGCAACCTGCTTTTCGACGTACTTTATGAGCTCAGCCGCGGAACCCTCATCACGCTCCAGCCAGGCGATGAAACGCTTCCACGGCACGTCGTTGTTGTCAGGATGCGAGCGCACGAACTGCGCCAGCAACTCAGCCGCCGCGCCCACGTCGCCGCTGGCGCGTAGCGCGATTGCCGCCGCCCACACCGGCTCTGCGTCCTGCGGCTGCTGGGCCGCGATTGCGTTCCACAATTCGGCCGCCGCGGCATACTCGCCCGCTTTTGAAAGGCGATCCGCAACGGCCGCCGCCAATTCAAGGCTCTGCCCTGCGGAAACCTGACGTTCCAACTCCGCCGTCCAGGCCTCAAGCTGACCGGCGGCACTGAGGGCCTTCACCGTGTCCGACAAGAGCGGCAACGAACGCGGCGCCGTGTCGGGCTCGGGAAAAGACGGGCCCTCGCCGTCCGTCCATTGCAGGCGGCAAACCGCCAAAGCCTGCTCGTGCTGACCGGCGGCCAGCAGTGTCCGCACCAAGAGGCGCCTCACCGCCAGGCTGTCAGGCCAACGTGCAGCGGCGGCGCGCGATACCGCAACCGCGTCTGAATGGCGGCCAAGCCGCTTCAGCAGGTCGATCCGCTCCTGAATCGCTCCCTGCGGACGGTCAGTCAACAGTGGCGCGATTTCCTCGGCCTCGCAGTGCGCGGGCTGCGTGTCCCAGAGCGCTTCGTCAAAGCGCGTGTACGCCTCATAAGCGGCCGTCAAATAGCCGTTTTCCGCCAGGCATTCCGCCAGGCGGAACCAGGCCGCCGTGACGCGCGGGTTCGTGGCCTCCGTATCCGCGGCCAGTGTCGCCGCCCGGTAGTGTCCAATCGCGGCCTCGAGTTGCGTTTGACGGCGGCAGATCTCGCCCAGCAAGTAGTGGGCGTCGGCCGTTTCCCGCGCGGCCTGCAACGCCTGCGACGCATACACGCGCGCCTCGCCATCGGCCCGGAGCCGGAACTTGGCCGCCGCCATCAGATAGAGCAGGTCGTAGTAGTTGTGTGAGGAGCGGTTCAGCGCGGCATTGAGCCGGTCGACGGCGGCCTCGTACTTGCCGCTGCGCATCAGCCCCGACGCCGCCTCGAACAGGTTCCGCACCTCGGGCTGCTGATTCAGGTCGTGCGCCGTCCCCGCGGCCAAGGCGGCCGGGCGAATATCTTCCAGTGGCACCAGCCGGCGGTCGACCTGAGGCTGCCCCTGCAAGGGCGGCGGAATCGTCGGCTGCCCCTGCGGGAGAGCCGACTGAGTCTGCGGAATCGCGGCAGGCTGCTCCTGCGGAATCGCGGCCGGCTGACTCTGTGAAGCGGAAGCCAGGGGTATCAGTCCGCCTGCCAGCACGGCTAATGACAGCCAGACCGCTGCGAACAGGCAGATCCGCGAACAGACTTCCACCCGAAATCTTGAAGGCGAAAAGCGCGCTGAAATCACGGACATAAGCCCTCGACAGTGTAGTTCCAGGCTCCCGTCGCACGCGCGGGAACCGGGCGATTCACGAGCCTTTCCTGTACCCGAAGCACGCCAGCGCGTTGTAGCTCGCCGCGCGGCGAAAGTCCAGCAGCCCGGGCCCCACGCGACCAGCGAACGCGGCAGCCGGCCGCAACACCGCCACTGCATGAAGCAGCTTCACGCAGTGCGGTCCCCGCGCCTTTACAACCATGCCTCGTACACAACCAGCGCCGGCCGTCCATCGGGCCCGGGCACTTGGCCGATTTGCGTCCCGGGCGCGGTTTCGCCCGGACGAACTGCAAAGAACACGTGGTCGGGGCGACCGCCGCCTTCCAGCGACTGCACCAACGCTGCGCGCTCGCTTTCATTTAGAAAGTAGGTATCGCCGAAACGCGTGTAGCGGTCCCAGTCGCCGCCGGGCTGCATTTCGCGCGGCTCTGCGAACCAGCGCCGCGGATCGTACTGATCCGCCACCAGCCAGACGACGTACGGCTGGTTCATACCGCTGTCCGAGAAGACTAATTTGTCGCCAGGCTTGATATGCTCAGTTAAGAACTGGTGCGCGGCCAACAGGTCGCCATGCGTGGCGGAGTACACATACAGCTCGCGCCCTCGCGCAGTGTAATTCTGTGCGAACTTGACGAAATGGAGCCCGAGCGCCGCGGCGACTGCGATCACCGCCGCCTGCTGCCGGGCATGTATTCCGCTGCCGGCCAGCCACACCAGCCCGCAAGCCGCCAGCATCGAGAGCGGGACGAGACCGGGCGAGCTGCGCAGCCCGCTCAGACTGTCGCCCACGTGCGAATTGAAACAGTCGCCAAGCGGGAACAGCAGCAGACCGACGACCAAAACGCGGGCCGCCGCCGAGTGGCGCCAACGCCTGACCACCAGCACTAATCCGCCGATCTGCAATGGCAGCAGCGGCCAGGGAATGTAACCCGTGCCGGTCGTCCAGACGGTCGCGAGCGCATCGCCGTTTATATACAGAAAGTCAGGGCCGAAGTGCCGAACGTAGCGCTCCAGAACCTTTGCGGCGCGGAGCGGAACCGGGTCGTCGGCGCGCCACACCCAGGTGGCCTCTCCACGCCGATTGATCATCTCCGGATGCGCCAAATGCTGCCATACCAGCGGCCCGAACGTGATCGCTATGCCCAGGCACAGCGCCGCGAGCGCAAGCAGCCCACGGCGGCTGCGCGCCAGTCGTAGCCGGCCGCCAGGAGTCGCCAGCACGCATACCGCCACGAAGGCCGGAATGAAAAGCCGCGCCGCCGGGTAGCCATAGCAGCAGATTCCAATTACCAGCCCGGCGACCAGGGCTCGAAGCGGGCTCACAGATGTAATTGTGGAATCAGTTTCACGTCCAAAACCCGGGCCCACGAAACCCGCCCAAATCAGAAGCGCCAGCGGCGCCAGCGTAAGCAGCGGCGTGATCGACCCCTCGTGCCCCAGCCGGCTCATCTGAAGGTGCGTCGGATCCACCGCCAGCAAGGCCGCCGTAACCGCTCCCACCCCTGGCCCCCACATCCGCCGGCCCACCCACCACGCCAGCACCACTGTCGCCACGCCCCCGATTGCGGACGGCAGCCGTGTCGTCCAGATATTCAAGCCCCACACCGCCTGGAACGGCATCACCACATAAAGGAACAGCGCGCTGCGATACTCGCCCAGCGCACGGAAGCAGAAAATGGGCCAACTCTGCCCGACCTGATCTTGCCCCGTCTTCAGAACGCACCACGCGTTCCAGGCGTTGGCCGCTTCGTCCTGATTCAGCCCCGGCGGCAACGAGGCAAGTGCCGGCAGCCGCAAAGCCGCGGCCACGATCAGTACCGCCGCCAGGCCCAACATCTCCAATCCGTTCGGCCGCCCAGCCCGTACCAAGGGTTGCGCGGCCTGTGCGAAATCCGCTGCTGCAAGGATGGAATGAGGTGCCGGGCCGCTCTCGGGCCGGCGCATGCCAAGCATGGCGGAATGCTATCCGCTGCCGGCAAGATCGGTAAGGCCGCACGGCGCCGGTGGTCGAGCTTCTTTTTGGGGGTCCCTTTTTGACCGATCTGAACTAGTGTGTAACCGGTTTGTGACAAGTCTGACCTCGCCACGACGGACCGGTTCTGCCTGCGACGCCTGCGGGCCGCGTCGGGCAAACTTCGGTCAGGCACAATTCGGCTGGTTGCTTGCCCTCGCATTTCCCCTTATCACAAGCGTTAAGCGGGGTCGGGTGCCCGCGACGGGAGTTTGTGATGGCTGATGCGCGCACCACCGTAGCCGAACTGCGAGCGGCGCTGGCGGCGTTTGTTGCCCAGCGCGACTGGCAGATTTATCACGACGCGAAGAACCTGTCGGGCTCGATTCTGATTGAGGCCGCCGAGCTACTGGAGCATTTCCAATGGGTGCGCAACGACGAGTTACCGGCACTTCTGCAAGATCCGGCCAAACGGGCCGCGATTGCCGAAGAGCTGGCGGATGTGACCTGTTACGTGCTCTCGCTGGCGAACGTGCTGGGTATCGATCTTTCGTCGGCCGTGTTGGATAAGATTGCGAAGAACGCTCGCAAGTATCCGGCCGATAAGTTTCGCGGTCGCTACCATAAACCGGAGGCGCCCCAGGCGTGAGCCGCCCCGCTGTGGGTCGTTCTGGGCGTAGTATCGTGGGGCGACCGGCGATTTTAAGAGACCGCGATGGCCCGGCCGAAGCGTCGTGACCCAATGTCGTCCGAGACGCTGATGCTCGTACTGGCGGTCGTCTTTTGCGCGATCGTCGGCGGGTTGCTGGTGCTGGTCTATCGCTTCTCCGGGGTTGAATTGCTGTAAGAACCGTTGTAACGCGTCCGGTAAGCAGAGCCGGAGCGTGTCGCCTCCGTAGCGTACCGCGCCCTGCTCGCATCAAGCCGCGAACTCCGCACTTCCGATACGAACCGCGAGGCTCCAACCCGTGCCGCCCGAGTCGTTGTATGAGTGAGGTCCTCGATCAGGCCGAAATCGACGCCCTACTGGCATCGGTCACCATGACCGAGTCGGGCGGAACGTCCGCAAGTGCCGGCAAAGCGGCCGGCCTGCCGCGTGCGGACGGCGGTCCAGCCCGCAGCCCGCCGTCGAACGCCAGCACCTACGACTTCAAGCGTCCGGAACGCGTCAGCAAGGACCACATCCGCGCCTTGGGCTCAATCCACGAGGGCTTCGCGCGCAATTTCGGCGCGACGCTTTCGGGATTCCTGCGCACGATCATCGACGTGCGCGTGGTCGGCGTCGAGCAGCTTACCTACAGCGAGTTCATTCACTCGCTGCCCAACCCGACCTGCTTCGCCATCCTGCAGGCGCCGCCGCTCGAGGGCCAGATGTGTCTCGAGCTTAGCCCGCTGATCGTCTTTCCCATCATCGACCGCCTCCTGGGCGGCAGCAGCGCCGAGTTGTACATCCCGCAGCGCCCGCTGACCTCGATCGAATGGCGGCTGATCAACCGCCTGGTCGAACGGGCCCTGCAACACCTGTCCGAAGTCTGGCGCAACCTGGTGGACGCGCACTTCGAAGTGGTGGACGTCGAAACCAACCCGCAACTCGTCCACATCGTCGCCCCATCCGAAGTCGTCGTCTTCATCACCTTCGAGATCAAAATGGGCTCGTGCGCCGGCACGATGAGCATGTGCATCCCCTTCAACACCATCGAATCCGTGCTCAGCAAGCTGACCACGCAGTCGTGGTTCGGCTACAAGTCCAAGGGCGCCACCGACGTGCAACAGCAACGCTTGCTGCACAACCTGACCCGCAGCCTGGTCGACGTCACCGCCTATCTGGGCCAGACACGCATCCGCCTCAGTGAACTCCGGGCGCTGCGGCCCGGCGACATGATCGTGCTCGACAAACCCACCGATCGCGAATTGCTGCTGCAGATCGGCGGCCGAAACAAGTTTGCCGGCGTATGCGGCACGCTGCGCGGCCGGCGCGCCATGCGCCTGGCCCGCCGCGCCGAAATCGACGAGCCTTTGTAAGTAAGAGCCTCTGATTCCGGCTCAATCCAGCCGAACTTTCCGACTCGACGCTGTGTTGGCGCGCGCCTCGCTCAACGGCTTTGCCGCGGCCGGGCAGCCGCTGCTCACGGCCGCCAGTTTCGGCCCGGTCGTCATGGTGATGTGGGGAGGCAACAGAATGCCGGCTGAAACCGCCATTTTGATGGCGTCTTCCACGGACCAGTCCATTTCGATCACATCCGAGCGGCGCAAGACGAAGACAAAGCCGGTGGTCGGGTTGGGCGTGGTCGCAATGAACACCGAACACAGTTCCTCGCCCGTCAGCGAGTCTTTGAACGTGTTTGTGATAAAGCCCACCGTGCGCGTCAGCTCGTTCGGAAACGGCACCAGGGCCACGCGCTGAAAGTTCTGCTTCTCATCCGCGCCGAACAGCCCCAGCACCTGCTTCAGCGTGCGGTAGATCGTCTTGACGAACGGCACCCGGTCGAGAATCAGCTCGAACAGTTCCAGCAGCCGCCGCCCAATCGCGTTGGCCGTGAACATCCCGATCACGTACAGCAGAAAGAACGTCAGCAGCACCGAGAAGATCGAAATGCCCCAGCGCATCCCGCGCGGCAGCGCGTCGAAGCCCGCGGCCGGCAGCGTGGTCGGGTTCGTCCCGGTGGCGCTGACCGCCGAGACGTTCACCCCGGTTGATTCGAGCAAATGGTGCCCCCACGAGCTGAACAACACCGCGCTGACCAGCCAGAACGAGGCGTCCCGGAACCAGCCGAACACCACCCTCAGCAGCCACAGCGTGGTCACAATCGGCAATATCGTGATCAAACCGGCCGTGACCCGCGTTCTGACCAGGGCTTTTATGGTGGCCGTGATGCGGCTGCGGTGGTGCTTCGATTCTTCTCCGCCGTGAGTGCTTTTCATCTGCACGAATTCCTGTGCGGCAGGCAGCGCACGGATCGAGGTATCGTTGGCTCGCAATGCCACGATA
>ERZ795047.1622-NODE-1622-length-23324-cov-30.034209_pt1 | contig 23324 bp, 23 predicted proteins | sample MGYA00375131_ERZ795047 | MGnify/ENA primary metagenome ERZ795047 (study PRJEB30176, sample SAMN05720228) | activated sludge metagenome | isolation source: Anaerobic digester | place: Japan | collected 2015-05-20 ...
GCAGGCGGGAATTGTATCCATGGTGAGCCACTAGGGCTCACCATAGCTTTCTCTATTTTTCAAGCCGTTTCTCGATAGCTTCGAGTTCGTTCATCAGTTCCTTGGGGAGCCGATTGCCGAATTTGGGATAGTGGTTTTCGCGGATGTCCGCAATTTCCTTCTTCCAGCCTTCGATATCGACAGCCAGCAGTTCCTTCATGTCCTCTTCGGAGACACCGGCGGGACGCTCAATGGCGTCAACGGTGGGCATATAGCCGATGGGAGTCTCTACAGCCTTGCCGGTGCCAGCGCAGCGGTCAAAGATCCAGGCCAGGACACGGCTGTTTTCACCGTAACCGGGCCACAGCCACTTGCCGTCCCTGGTCTTGCGGAACCAGTTGACAAAGAAGATCTTGGGCAGCTTGTCGGCACTGGTTTTCTTGCCAATGTTAATCCAGTGCTGGAAGTAATCGCCCATGTTGTAACCGCAGAAGGGCAGCATGGCGAAGGGATCCCGGCGGATGGTGCCAGCCTTAAGGTCCAGGGCTGCGGCGGTGATTTCTGAACCAACAATGGAGCCCATGAAGACCCCATGTACCCAGTCCATAGCCTGATGTACCAGAGGAATGGTGCTCGGGCGGCGGCCGCCAAAGAGAATAGCATCTACCGGCACACCCTTGGGATCTTCCCATTCAGGAGCGATAGCCGGACACTGCCGTGCGGGGGCGGTAAAACGGCTGTTGGGGTGGGCTGCCGGTTCCTGGGCCTTGTTGGCCTTGTCCTGTACCCATTCATTTCCCTTCCAGTCAATGAGTTTGCCCGGTGCATCGTAGCCGATGCCTTCCCACCATACATCCTTGTCTTCGGTCAGGGCCACATTGGTAAATATGGTGTTCTTTTCGATGGACCGCATGGCGTTGGGGTTGGAATCCATGTTGGTACCGGGGGCAACACCAAAGAAGCCTGCTTCCGGGTTAATCGCGTAGAGACGGCCATCGGGACCGAATTTCATCCAGGCAATATCATCACCGATAGTTTCTACCTTCCAGCCGGGAATGGTAGGAACGAGCATGGCCAGGTTGGTCTTACCGCAGGCAGAGGGGAAGGCGGCGCAGACCACTTTGGACACACCCTTGGGGTTGGTAATCTTCAGGATAAGCATGTGTTCCGCAAGCCAGCCTTCATCCCGGGCAATAACAGATGCGATCCGGAGCGCGAGACACTTCTTGCCAAGGAGCGCGTTGCCGCCGTAACCGGAACCGTATGACCAGATTTCCCGGGTTTCGGGGAAGTGGGAAATGTATTTTTTTTCGATGGGGGCACAGGGCCATTTGCCATTGTCGCTTTCGCCTTCTGCAAGAGGTTTCCCGACTGAATGGAAACAGGGAACATATTCACCGTTGGTTCCGAGCACATCGAGCACCTTGGCGCCTACCCGGGTCATGATATGCATATTGGCCACAACATATTCGGAATCGGTGATTTCTACACCAATTTTTGCAATATTTGAGCCAACAGGACCCATGGAGAAGGGAATCACATACATGGTCCTTCCCTTCATACAACCGGAATAGAGTTCCGTCATGGTCTTTTTAAGCTCAACCGGGTCAATCCAGTTGTTGGTGGGACCCGCTTCTTCCTGGGTTTTGGATGCAATATAGGTCCGGTTTTCTACCCGGGCTACGTCGGAAGGATCGGACCGGAACAGGTAACAGCCGGGTCTCTTAGCAGGATTGAGAGGGGTAGCAAGGCCGCCCTTTACACAAATATCAATCATCCGATTGTATTCTTCCTGGCTGCCGTCACAGACATAGACTGCCTTGGGCTTCATTAAAGCAACGGCTTCTTCGACCCATTTTTTCAGGCCCGCATGTTTTAATTCATTTAATGTCATAGGAGCTCCTTGAATAGAATTTTAGGGGGGCTGCCTTTATTGGAGGCGAACAAATCTATAGTACAAAAAAGAGCGATTTGATACAAGGGCCTGGGAAAAATGTGTCAGGCAACCAGGTTCTCTAAAAATTGTGTCAAGCAGCCAGATTTACTAAAAATTGTGTCAGGCAACCAGATTAACTACCATTGGTGCCGGTGCTGGTGGTTTAGGATTATAGGGGAGCGCCTTATTGGCAGCCTGGGCAACTTCAATTTCCTTTTTATACTGTTCTATAAGGGCATCGAGTCTTTCTGTTGATACGGGACTTAAGGGTTCCTTCTTTATCTGGCTGAGATGTTCAATGACTGCATCCAGGATTTTAAGTTTGGTAATGGGGACCCCTTGCTGACCCTCTGAGGCGGGGAAACCGGAAACATGTTTAAAATGGGAATAGATATAGCTGGAGGGAGCCACGGGCAGAGCTATCCGTGAACTTGCCATGGAATTCATCGCAAGGCTGTAATCGGGAATGCTGGTTATCAGGGGGGCAGTATATACCATGATTCCGACCTCTCTATAGTTTGTATCGGAATCCCGGCTAAAATTATAAGAAAATCTTTCTACTACTGAGGATTGTTTTTAAGCCACTCCGCGAGCCGTTTCTCCAGGCTTACCAGACTGTCTTTTTTTTCGACCCTGGATACTTCATGCAGATAGGGTATAATAACCCGGGTTTTAATGATTTCCCAGTTTTTTGGGAGTATCCCCGGAGGTGTAAGAGTATCCGCTGGGGGGGTATGCCCTAACAGGATGGGATAAAAGGTTGGGAAAATTTGCTCAGTTACGGTTCGCAGTGCGGAGAACCCATTGGCGATTCCAAAACTATGGTCAAGGAGCCGCAATTCCTTGCTTTGCTGAAGTATTTCCCGCTGGTTATCCTCCCGGTAAAACCATTGGATAAAGGCATCTATAGCTTCCTTGGATTTACTTTTCTTGTATATACCAAGGAAGGGGGAGCCTTCCATAATCGGAATGGAGTTGCCCTGTCCTACCCAGCGAAAGTCGAGGCTGGAAAGCCGATCTTCGCTTAAGGCAAACAAATCTTGGCTCGAAATATATGCAAAAAGGGTTTTACCGCTGGTCGCAACGACCGCAGGAGGATTATAGAGGTACTTAAACGCAAAATCATCCTCCTTATCCGGACTACCATTGCTTTCTCTGCTCCATCGCTGGACATAATTCATAGCCCGATCCAGGGCTGCCGCATCCCAGGCGAGGGGATTGCTTTCCCGGTAGGAAACATTAAAGAGACGGGTAACAATAAAGAGAAATTCATCATCCCAGCGGGGCGAAAAACCCATCTGCGTATAGATGCCCTGATTGTTTTGCCGGTTAAAGGCCTTTCCAAGACTCTGTATGTCATCCAGGGTCAGGTAAAAGGGTTTTGAGATTAAGCTGCTGTTTTCCTTAGAAAAAATGACCGCTGGGATGTTAAAGGAGACCGGTAGCAGATACTGTTTCCCATCGATATTGCCCAATCTGAGCAGATTTGTGTAAAAGCTGGTCTGTTTAAGCAGGAGTTCATCAAAAAAATAATCCAGGTTTTTAAATAATTTACGGGTTTCACTGTTCTTTAAGCCGGTACCAACCACAATATCCGGGAATTTTTTGGTTTTTGACAGGGTATCGGTAAGATTATCAAAATAGGTAATTTCAATTTTATATTTATTTTGTCTGGTGTTAAAAATTTCTGCATAGACAGCAAAATCGATCTGGTCTGTCCAGAGGGTGACCGTTTTTTTTCCGCTGAATTGACAGGAAGACAGCAGGCCAAGCAGGAACAGGCTGGCTGTAATACTGTACATTATTCGGAGTGTTTTGATAAATTTCATGTTTTTATCCTATTGTGGTACTTCTTTACTTGTCAATCCCGCCTTGCCGGGATACTATAGTGATTATGCAGATCCGAGATTCAGAGATTATTAGACTTATTGAACAGATTGGAGATCATTATAAGTCTAATATCGCTAACCGTCATTTACGCCCCGCCCTGCTTCATCTTCCCCTGGATAATCAGTCCTGGGATCTTATCGAAACGCTTACCGAAAAAAGCGAACAGTATCGATATCAGGGCTTTCATCTTGATGAATTGTATCGGCAGATTGCCGCCGCTGCCCGTTTTATTGGTCTGGCCCGAAAGGAACTGATCCCTTCCCTCAGAAACCGGCTGAATGCTACCGGCAGGGTTGCGGATTCGGATAAGGTGTTGCGGGAGATGGCGATTAACAATTTTCCTTCCAACCTTAAAAAATTCGCAGACCTGCTGAATGAACTGTATGTTAAACTTGTGGAAATAGATAAAAACGCCAGCGCAGGACACACCCCCCTGTATGCCCAGATGCCTGAACTAAAGGATCTGGGCCAGCAGCTGGTTTTTTAATCCCCGAATTACTACTTTATTCCTAAGGGCCGGGTTTAACGTGGTTTATAGGGCCTAAGGTTTCACCTTAGGCCCAAAAAGTAACAAGTTCAGCGGTTTGCGAGTTCTTCAGCAACCTTAAAGATGGTTTCGTACACAAAGGGGATGTGCTCCGCTTCTACACTGGAAAAGGCAATCCGCAGGTATTGATTTCCCAGGGCAATGGTACCGATCCCGTGCTCTTTAAGCAGATTCTGCCTGAGCGTTTCTGGGCTCACTCCCTTGCAGCGGAAGCTCATGAAGTACCCCGAATTAAAGGGGAGGGCCTGCAGAACCGGGTGATTCGCATGGGTGTTCACCAGTGTTTTTACCAGCTGGTACCGTTTATGCAGAATTTCCCGGAAACGGGCCTTTTCTTCCTCTGACCGGCTGTCATTCATGGTTTTAAGCATGAGGTACTGGGCTGGAGTATTCGAACAGGACACACTGGAACGGATGGTACCCATGAGTTTTTTAATAAGGGCGTCGTAGTGGCCTTCATTCATCCCCGCCGAACCAAAGGTAACAAAACCCATCCGCAGACCCCACACATAGTCTTCTTTGGTGGGCCCATCAATTTTAACAGCCAGAACCCGTTCATGCAGGGTGGCCAGGCGGGCAAAGAGGGATTCGGGGTATATGTCAGGTTCATAGGCCAGGCCGAAATAGGCATCGTCGGTTATGACAAGTACGTCAGTGCCTGCTTCAGCGATTTCTTTAATCAAATTGATGAGCGCCTCTGCCTCAGTTTTAGTGGGGGAGTATCCAGAGGGATTATTCGGGAAGTTCAGGATTATCCTGAGGCTCCCTTTTTTAGCCTGCTGCTGGACCGCCTTTTTAATACCCTCAAGGTCAAGACCGGGGCCGGATGCAAAGAAGGGGATCTCCGTAACGGTGGCACCCCGTCGATCCGCAAAAATGAGGCCATAGTTATCCCAGCAGGGATCGCTCACTAGAATTTCATTCCCCTCTTCCAGAAAAAGATCGGCAATGTAGGAAATACCCGCGGTTAAACCGGGAACTACTACCGGGAGGGAAATTTTGGAACCCTCCAGGCTGGGATTTTTTTTAAGCATCCCATCTTTCCAGGCCTGGCGGGCCGTTTCTACCCCGGCGGTGGGAGCATATGTTACCGCTTCTACCGCAGAAAGGGTCGGCATACCCTCCGCAATGGTAGAAAGAATGAGAGGCCGCCCACCGTCATAGGCCATGCCGATAGTGGCGTTGGCCTTATGGGCAAATTTCTTTGCTTCCCCCGATTGGGCTATGATGCCCTTGGGAAAAAAAAAACCGTTTACCGAGGCCCGAAAGCAGTCTCAGGGCTACCGTTCCTTCTAACTGGGAATTCAGTTCTGTTGCTAAGGTATTCATGGCTTAAGACTAGGGTGAAGGATGGGCTGTGTCAATATTGTCAGAGAAGTTTTGTACCGGTACAATAGGCTATGGATCAAACAAAACTGGAACAAGCGTCTCGTATCCTTGCAGAGGCTCGTCATGAATTGGCCCTGCGTATTGTCGGGCAGGAGCCCATGGTTTCTGGTCTGTTAATGGCCATGATTGCAGGAGGCCATGCCCTTTTAGAGGGGGTGCCGGGGCTGGCTAAAACACTGGCAGTAAAGAGCCTGGCAGAACTTACGGGCCTCTCTTTTAAACGGATTCAGTTTACCCCGGATCTGCTTCCCGCAGATGTTACGGGTACCCTCATATGGGATCAGAAGTCGCTCTCGTTTTCGGTACGGCGGGGCCCGATTTTTGCGAATATCATTTTAGCCGATGAAATTAACCGGGCGCCAGCAAAGGTCCAGTCCGCTTTGCTCGAAGCGATGGAGGAAAAACAGGTTACCATTGGTGAAGATTCCATTCATCTGCCGGAGCCTTTCTTTGTATTGGCCACCCAGAACCCTATTGAGCATGAGGGTACCTATCCGCTGCCAGAGGCAGAACTGGACCGTTTTCTCCTTAAACTGGTGGTTCGCTATCCATCCCGGGAGGAAGAAGAACAGATTGTCCGCCGCTTAAGCCAGGAGACAGCAGAAAGGGGCAGCTCTTCCAGGATTAAAAAATGTCTCGATCAGAATACCCTGCAGCTACTGCGGGATGCGGTGGATGAGGTCCGGCTCGATGATGCCCTCGTGGGCTATATTGTTTCTATCGTATCCGCGAGCCGTCCTGTGGAACGGGCTAAACGGGGCAGCCGGGATGATTTTTATCGCTATATTTCCTTTGGTGCTTCTCCCCGGGCATCCCTCGCCTTGTACCGGTGCAGTAAAATAGAAGCCCTGTTTAATGGCCGGGATTTTGTGCTGCCCGAGGATATTAAAGCGGTTGCCCCGGCGGTGCTGCGGCATCGGCTTGTGCTGTCCTATGAAGCCGAAGCAGATAATATGGATGCGGATAGTATTATTAACCGCATACTGGCTCTGGTACCTCTACCGTAAGTTGCTATTGTGACCCGCGCCGAATTGCTGGATAAAATCGTTACCTTTTCTCTTTCTGCGGAAAGTCTGGCCGAAGACCTGATTTCCGGCGACTTCCGTTCCATTTTTCGCGGCCAGGGTATCGAATTCGAGGAGGTGCGGAACTATCAGGTTGGCGACGATATCCGCACGATCGACTGGAATGTGAGCGCCCGCTTTGGGCATCCCTATGTAAAGCTGTACCGTGAAGAGCGGGAGCTGACGGTTTTTATTATCTTGGATTGTTCTGCCTCCATGAGGACCGGCGGCCCTATCCGCCGCTATGACCAGGCCCTCTTTGCGGCTTCCCTGATTGCCTTTTCAGCGGAAAAGGCGGGGCAGCGTTTCGGGGGCCTTTTCTTTAATCGTGAGGTCAGTCGGGTGCTCATGCCAAAAAAAGGCCGGGCTGCTGTAATGGCCTGGGTTTTGGAAGCCCTGGCTCAGGACCCTGCCGATGCTGCTGACTCTAGCCGCGGATCAGAGCTGGCAAGGGCCCTGGAAGGCGCAAGCCGCATCCTGAAAAAGCGCAGCCTCGTTGTCATCGTCTCGGACTTTCTCGCCCTGGGCTGGGAAGAGCCCCTGGCCAACCTAAGCCACCACCATGATGTGGCGGCGATACGTATCACGGACCCAATAGAAGAAGCCATGCCGCGTCTGGGCCTGGTCACCTTTCAGGACCCCGAAACCGATGAGGTGCTCCATGCACCTACCTCTTTTAAGTCCTTCGAGTCCTCATGGAAGGCCTGGAACAGGGACCGAAGCAGGGTATGGGATGCTATTTGTACGAAATATCGGGTGCCCCATATGGAACTGCTGAGTACTGCAAATCCCGCCACCGAATTAGCCCGCTTTTTTTCAGGGAGGAGCCGCCAATGAGCAGGCGTCCGTTCATCAACCTGCTGCTCCTTCTGATCCTGGTCCCGCTCCCGGTTCAGATCCCTGCCCCGATACCGCTCCCGCTCCATGTCCCTATGTTTGTTCCGGTTTTTGTTTTTGGCGAAACTGCGGGGAAAGGGGTAAGCTCAGGGACCAGCGAAATTCTTTCGGCGGTCCAGGTCCCGCCTCAGGTCTATGTGGGTGACAGGGCCAGGCTTGTGCTTACCATGGTTCCAAAGGCTTCCCTGGGGAACCGGTCCATCGTGATTGATGTGGAGGATAAACTCCCCCAGTCAAAAACCATGCAGATTTCACGGCTTGAACTGGAACCCCATAGTAAAAACCCGAGAATTATCATCGACTTTATTCCTCTTGAGCCGGGACAGATCACGATGCCTGCCTTTGAAATCGGTCCCTATTTCGTAAGCAGGCAGGTGGTGGAGGTGAGCTCCGTTCTGGAATCGGGGCAATCGGGGCCGGAGACCGCCCCGCTGGAAGAACCCCTTCTTGTACCGGGTACCCGGCTTTTGCTCTATGGCGCGCTGTTCTTTGCTGTTCTTATAACCCTTCTTGTTCTGGCCCTGTTCATCTGGGGCAGTGCCTGGTATGGGAAACTGCAAACCTGGGCACGAAAAAAGCGGATGAGCCGGGACCTAAAGCAGACCCTGCAGCGGTTTGAACAGGTTCTTACCCAGGGAGCTTACCCGTCTCCCGGAGATGTGGGGACCCTGCTTGCATTACTGCGGAACTATCTGGAACTTGTAATGGGATTTCCCTGCGTGGCAAAAACAGGCCGTGAATTGTTAGCTGAGGCAGGAGGTTCAGGGTTCCCTGAAATCGTGATTCAACTGGGAAATCTGGTAACCTTGTCGGATGCTTTGCGGTTTAGCGGTAAAGAAGCCAGTGCGATGGACCTGAGGCAGCTCTGTGCTGACAGCAGGAGGCTCCTCCTTTTGATTGAACAGACGAATAAGGGGAGGCAAAAAGAATGAATGTCAGTTTTGAACATCCCCAATTTGCATTCATTGGCTTCCTTATTGTTGTTGGCCTTTATATCTATTTCCGATTTAGAAAAAAATTCTTTGTGCTCGATCTCCCCCTGGGGCCTCCGGGAGGGGCCGTGTTCCGGTCCCCTGTGCCGGTACAGCTTTTGTTCCGGTTTACCCGCCTGCTCGAAGGTTTTGCTGTTCTCCTGCTGTTTATTGCCCTGGCGGGGCCTGCATTTGTGCAGCATAAAACCCTCTGGCTGGATCGGGGGGCCGATGTGTTTTTTGTGATCGATTGCAGTCCCAGTATGTCCGCCCTGGATATGCAGGGGCAAAGCCGTTTTGCGGTGGCAAAACGGCTGGTTACCCGCTTTGCCCAGCTGCGTCCTTCCGATGCGATTGCACTGGTCGCGATTGGTGCGGATGGGGCCCTGATTTTGCCCCCCACGGTGGACCGAACGGTGTTTTCGGAACGGCTTGCAGGCCTTTCTATCGCCGAATTAGGGGATGGTACAGCCATCGGTACGGGGCTCGCTATTGCTGCGGTGCATCTTCGCAATTCCAGGGCCCAGAAGAAACTGGTGATCCTTTTAACGGATGGGGAAAATAACGCCGGTGCGGTGCATCCCCTCACGGGGGCCGCCTTGGCCCGGGAGGCGGGGGCAGAGCTCTGGGTGATCGGGATCGGTACCTCAGGCGAAGTTCCCCTGGATTATGTGGACCCTCTGACGGGACAGCGAAAAACCGGAACCTTTGAATCCCGTTATGATCCTGAGGCCCTCCGTTCAATAGCCCAGGCTGGGGGCGGCACCTTTCTGGTCGCCGATTCGACGGGTGCCCTCGAAGACGCCTTTAACCGTATGAATAGTACCGGTATTGCTCCGGGGCGGTCCCGCACCTATCGGGTAAGTCAATCCCTTGCAGGGTCCTTGCTGTTAGTGGCCCTCCTTTGCATAGCCCTGGCCCGAAGTATCCGGTGGCTTTTCATGGGGGCCCTCCTATGAGTTTTGATAATCCAAGGATCCTATGGAGTCTGGTGCCCCTATTTCCCTTGTGGCTTTTATTTATAAAGCATCGTTCGAAGCGGTTGGCTGCCTTTCAGACAATGACAAGCCCTGAAGGATATCGTAAACTTCGTTCTTTTTCTGTGAATCAGGCGATCCTTTTTCTCTTTTGTTTTTCCAGCCTTATTATTGCCCTTTCAGGTCCCCGTTGGGGCGGGCGGCTTGTGTCCGAATACTCAAGCGGTCTTGATATCGTACTTGCCTTTGATGTTTCCCGAAGCATGGACCTGAAAGATGGGGGCGGAGGCCAGAGCCGTCTTGATGCAGCCCGGCAGGCTGCCCTTTCCCTGATAGAGGCCAGGCCCGATTTTCGGTATGCGGTCTGTCTGGGAAAGGGCAAGGGTGTTCTGGGAATCCCCCTCACCGATGATCAGGAGGCGGTCATCAACCTTATTGCGAGCCTTTCTTCTGATTCGATTTCAGCCGCTGGGACCAATCTGCAGGATCTTTTGGAAGTTTCCAGCAGGGCCTTCCCCGAGGAAAGTCCCGGGAAGCGGCGGATCATACTTTTTACTGACGGGGAGGATACCCGGGGAACCATGGATGGTATTGAACGGCTGTTGAATGCCCGGGGTATCGGGGTGGTAGCTGTCGGGGTGGGAAGTCTCCAGGGCTTACCCGTACCCCAGGCGGATGGGACCTCCTTACTGCGGCGGCCCAATGGAACCCCCGTTATAAGTCAACTGCGGGAGCCAGCCCTGCAGCAGCTGGCTGAGTTAACAGGGGGCCTGTATTGGAATGCTTCCCGGGAATCCAGTCCTGCTCCCGTACTGGCCTATCTGGACTCCCTGGCAAGCAGCCAGTCTTCCCTTGAATACCGTCGTGAAGTTCCATCCCGTCAGGTTTGGTTTATTCTTGCTGCGCTGGTATGTTTTGCCGCCGCCAGATTCCTGGAGGAGAGTCTATGGAAAAAACGATAGCCTCCGCCTTGTTCGTTCTTGGTTTCATATTGATGAGCCTCTCCTGTTCTTCCAATGGGATGGGTTCATACTATACCTTTGTGGGGACAGTTCAGGCAAAGGACAAGCAGACTTCCAGGGCTATTGCATCCTTTTCACAAGCCGCTGCCCTGAGTGCCCCGGAGCATCGGCTCTATGCCCGGTACGGACTCGCCACGGTCTACGCCGATATGGGAGAAAACAGGGCTGCCATCGCTTTGTTTGATGGCATTATTCAGGACCTTTCAAAGGATGGCTCTGAACCCAGGGGGCCCCTCAGGGAACTGCTCTACCGTACCCAGTATAATCGGGGGCTGTGTTTTTTTGCCCTGGAGGACTTTGATGAAGCTGCGGCGGCCTTCCAGGCTGCCCTCCTCGTCGATGGCAGCCGATGGAATGCAAAGCGTAACCTAGAATTAAGTCTTCTTGCAAAGACTAAGAAGCATGGTTCCGCCGCTTCTGCAGGGGCTGTTGCAGCACAGAAACAGAGTGTGCCTAATCCGGTACTGTTGGAATATATTCGTCAGAAGGAGATAGATCGATGGAAGAGTCAGCAATCAAAAGGTACCGAGGAAGATTCCATCGATTATTAACCTCTGGGATAGTAAGCCTTTTTTTACTTTTCCCGGTGAGGTTTGCCATCGCCGAATCGACTGCCCAGGAGACGCCACAGGTCCTTGTACAACTGGAAAGTTCGGTCCTGCAATTGGAAAATCCCTGGAAACTCACCCTGCTTATTCACTATCCGGAGCCGGATAAGATTCATATTAACCTCCCGCCTCTTTCTGGAGTTCTCGTACTGGACCGGATTAAAACAGCGATCAGAACCATGGAGCAAGAACCCTGGACCGCAGTGGAATATGTTTTTATTCCAAAACGCCTCGGATCCTTCACCCTGGGTCCCCTGGAGATTCAGATCCCGGGTAAAAGGATCCTCACCAGTCCCCAGGCCCTTACTGTTCAAGATCCCCTGGAAGCCGCAAGGACCCCTATCCCGAGGCTTTACTGGTCCGATAGCAATGAGGCTCTGCGGGTTGGTATGCCGGTGACGCTGGATCTGCACCTGAAAGGTTCTTTCCCCCTTACCGATCTGGCCCAGGATCTCAGGACCCTTTCGGTACAGCTGGTACAAAACGCGCTTGTAGAACCCTTATCGGTACATGAAAAGGACCGGGCTGCGGGCATTATCTATCGGATACGGCTCACTCCGTTACAGAAGGGGGCGCTTTTTCTGCCAGAAGCCTCAGTTACATTGGGAAACCGGCGTATCCAATCTGAACCGAAACAACTTATTGTTTCGGAGGGGGCGCCGGAAAGGATCCCCGCAGTCCAAAATAACAAAGACCAATTGGGCGAAGACCAAATTAACAACAACCAATTCAACAAAGACCAAACCAACAAAGACGCCGCAGGTCCCTTGCATACATCCGAACCGCAGACTGCTTTCCCTGCCTTTATACCTGGTTTCCCCTGGAGCGTTATATGGCCCCTTGTAAGCCCCTCTATTCGGCCTGTGCTGCAGGAGAGTAAGCAGGCCTGGGAGGCAGGGGATCCAGCAAAGGCATTGTCTATACTGAGAAAAAAGGAACGGGATAGTACCCTAGGGCCCTTCTACCGTCAGATTCGAGCCGCAGTAGAAACGGAAGCGAAGCTGCATCCAGGACTGGATGAATGGTGGATTCCCCGGGGGGCTTTGTATGTATTGGCGGGTATCAGTCTTGGTCTGGCCCTAATCGTAGGCCTTATTAAAAGAAAACGGATGGCTGTCCTTGTTCTTGCCTGTTCTGTCCTTATTCTGCTATATTCCGTCCTTGGTCAATCGTTGCTGGTGCCCCTCATCCGCGGTGGAACTGTTGCTGTTATCAGAGAAACAACAGCCCATACAATCCCCGAAGCTTCCGGAAGCATCAGCACCCGATTTGCTGGTGGAGAAGCGGTGCTTATCCAGCATAGCACCGACACCTGGGCTTTTATTGTCGCTTCTGGACAACGGTCTGGCTGGGTGCTCCGTTCAGCCCTTGTAGTGTATTAAAGGAAAGGAAATACAACATGGATTTTGGCGATATTCTTGATGAATGGGAAAAACAAACCGCGAAACCCGCTGGCAAAAGGGCGATACGGGCCGCCGAGCGGGCTGCAGCCCAGCGGGCAGCCGAGCGGGCTGCAGCCCAGCGGGCCGCCGAGCAGGCCACAGCCCAGCGGGCCGCCGAGCAGGCCGCAGCTGAGCGGGCAGCAGCTGAGAAAAATGTATCTGTGCGGGCTGGGGGCAAGGATTCTGCAGCCCAGCATGCCGAAACCCGGCAGCCCGCTGCCCAGCGTACTTCAGCCCAGGACCCTGCTTCGCAAAAGGTTGACCCCCTGACTGCATGGCTTCGAATTCATGGTGTTCAGGATAAAGATAGGGATGCCCCGGATGATGACCTCTCTGATTCGGAAAAACGGCAACGGGAACGGAAACGGCTTATCAATAAGTCTCCCGATGCGGTTTTAGACCTGCACGGATTAACCCGGGACGAAGCATGGGACCGTTTGGGAATGTTTTTTAATCAGGCGAAAAGCCATGGTGCAGAGAAGGTCCTTATCATTCATGGAAAGGGGAACCATTCAGAGGGGGAGGCTATCTTAAAACGGACTACACTGCAATATATTGAACAGTGCCCCTTTGCAGGTCAGCATGGTCATCCCCCCGCCGAAGGGGGTGGTTCAGGGGCAACCTGGGTTATATTAAAAAAGGATATTACCGCTCGCGATAAATAATACGGCCCCGGCTCAGATCATAGGGGGACAGGGCAATCCGTACCCGGTCACCGGGAACAATACGGATGTAATGCTTGCGCATCTTACCTGACAGGTGGGCTAGAATGAGATGTCCGTTCTGGTTATCCAGTTCTACACGGAACATGGTGTTAGGAAGGGCTTCCCGAACGACCCCTTCAACTTCTATAGCTTCTTCTTTCGCCACAAAAACTCCTTAAAAATTGAGTCAAATCTAATAAATTCAATTTGCAATATGCTTTGCTAGTGCCTATAATGCTATAGTCAAGTGCTATGCTTTGTCAACTGTGGTAAAAACATCTTGACAAAAGTAAGGATGTACGGCAATGTAGCCGGACTTATAGTAAGGGGGGACCGGCATGGATAAAGAATTCGTTGAAAAAATGAAACAATCCTTGATCGATCTCAAGAAGGAGATCATCACCAACCTGGTTGCAGGCAATGAGGATTTCAAACAGATTGTAGAAGAAATGGATCCTAAGGACTTTGCCGATATTGCCTCCGATGATATCGATCGCAAGATGATTGAGGCGATTGGGACCCAGGATGTTAAGCGGCTTAAGGCTATAGATAATGCCCTGAGCCGGATACAGCAGGGGAAATACGGCTTATGTGTGAAATGTGGTAAAAAAATTCCACAGGATCGGCTGGAAGCAATTCCCTATGCATTGATGTGCATAGAGTGCAAGACTGAAGAAGAGAGGCGTAACCGTTAAGGCGTAACCGATAAGGCGTAACCGCCAATCTGAGGCTCGCTCAAAACGCGCCTTGAACTAATAGTCAGGGAAGCAACTCTGCAATCCAGCCTTCGGGCCCTTTTGCATTAGCAAGGGGGCCCATATTTTTTCCAGATCCTGATTTCCCTTGAAAGTTAACAATTTCCCGGTACCCGCTCTGCTTAAGCACCGCAATGGCCCTATCGTAGTGTCCTTTTACGTGGGCTGTGCTGTGGGCGTCCGCATTGATGGTAACAGGTATTTCGCAGCGGGCCATCTCCTTCAGTATGCCCAGAGAGGGGTATGTTTCATCCATGGTTCCCCGGTTTAAGGCACCGGTGTTTACTTCGACCACCAGGGGCTTTTGATGCAGGGCCTGTATCACCCTTGCAACATCATTTATAAATCCTTCTGGGGTCTGGTCATGCCACCAGGGCTGGTGGTTCTTTTTAACCAGATCTAAATGACCGACAATGTCAAAGCCCCCGCCTTTTACCATGGTCTCTACAGCGGTCCAATAGGCATGGGCGGCTGCTTCATAATCTCCTGAGAACAGTTCCTGTACCCCATCCTGCCATTCTGTTGCAGGGCCGTCTACGGTAAAGTAGTATGACAAATCAGGCTTAGCAAGATAGTGGACCGATCCGATGCGATAATCTAAAGGATAGGCATCGAAACGGTGATCTGCGGGCCCGCAGACACCCTTGATATAATCAATTTCAAGGCCTACATATATTGCAAGCCTATCTTTCCAGGCAGCCTTTGCATGCTGGACAGCCTCCACATAGGCTTCCAGCTGTTCCTGGGGGAGATGCCAGTTTGTTTTAATGCCACATTCCACAGGCAGTGGAGCATGGGCGCTGAAACCAAGAATAGAAAGCCCCTGTTCCCAGGCGGCCTGACAGAGGGCTTCTACCGTATCTTTGCCATCACAAAACGTGGTATGGGTATGTAAACATGCATATCTCATAGGTTAATCTGTTCCACCCGTTGTTTAAACCGGCCGTAAGCCTCGGTAAGGGCTTTCAGCGCAGCGGGGATATCCTCCTCTTTTGCTTCCTTTATGTCAAGTTCAAGCCTGGCTGCGCTTTGTCCCAGATCCTGGGCTGCCAGGTTTAAGGCACTGCCTTTAATAGTATGGGCTTCTCGGCGGGCTGTTTCCCAGTCTTTTTTTGCAATTAATTCTGGCAGTGCTCCCAGTTCGGCTTCGGTCCGTTCCATGAATCGTGTAAGCAGTTTTTGAACCGATTCTTTGTTGCCAAAAAAGTTTTCCAGCAGCTGACCCGTATCTAAAATAGTTTGCGGCAGAATAGTCGTTTTTTCCTCACCAGCTTCACTTGATTCTAAACGTTCCAGTTCATCGGCCTCATTAACTTCTTCAACCTCTTCAAGTTCCTCAACTTCCTCTATTTCATCCCGGTTTCCGTCCGCCGATTTGGAGTCGGTACTGAGCCATTTCTTACATATTGCTTCGATATCGGTCCGTTTATAGGGTTTTATGAGGACATCATTCATACCCGCCTGCATACACTGTTCCCGTTCATCCGCTAAGGCACTGGCGGTAACGGCTATAATGGGCCCTGTAAAGTTCCGCTGACGCATTTGGCGGGTAGTCTCGTAACCGTTCATCCGGGGCATCTGTATATCCATAAAAATGATATCAAAGTGGTTGGTTTGGGTTTTTTCCAGGGCTTCGATGCCGTCATCGGCGGTGCTGATATTTGAAAATCCCAGTTTTTCCAGAATAGTACAGAATAGCTGCTGGTTTACCGGATGATCTTCCACAATGAGGATATGGGCATCGGCTCTTACACCGTCTGTACCAATGTTCGCTGATTGTTCCGTTCCCTTGTCAGCTTGTGCAACGGCTGCAACCAATCCTGTAACCGGTAGGGTCTGGTCAACGCTGCCATCCAGGTCGAGGGGGGTAACATCGGCGGTACTGAGGGCTTCATAAAGTTCCCGACGTTTTACTGGTTTAATTATATATGCATTGAACCATCGCAGGAGGGTCATTTTTGCATCCGCCCCAAGGGTCCCCTGGGGAACCATGAGGATGAGGCTGACGCCGTTGATGGCCTTATCGTTATTTATTTCCGCTGCAAGCCGCCAGCCGTCCATTTTTGGCATGATCATATCGATAAGAGCCACCGAGAAGGGACGGCCCGCAGCAGCTGCGCTTACAAGTTTGCTCAGGGCTTCTTCTCCGGAGGCAGCCTCTTCTACATGGGCATACCCAATCTCAAGGAGATAATTTACAAGAATGCGCCGGGTTTCTCCGAAATCGTCCACAATAAGAATTCTTTCATCCGTTTTTATACCAGTATAGGCGGGAGCAAACTCAAATTGGGACCGTTCTACGGGTATGGTAAAACGGAAGATGGATCCTCCGTTCTCATTGGGAACCATGGATATTTCCCCATCCATGGACTGAACCAGGTGCCGCGAAATTGCTAGCCCCAGACCGGTGCCGCCAAATCGCCGGGTTGTGGATGGATCGCCCTGAAAAAAGGTCGTAAAGAGCCGGGGGCGTAATTCGGGAGCTACCCCAATACCCGTATCAGCGACGGAGATAGTAAGGGCTTCCGATCCCTGATACATAGTCTTTCTACAGGAAACGATGATGCTTCCTTCCCGGGTGAATTTAACCGCATTCTTTACCAGATTGATGATGACCTGCCTGAACCGGTTAGGATCTCCCTTAATCTGCAGGGCCGCATCCCGGGGTATATCGATGGCAATTTCAAGGCCCTTTTTATGGGCCTCCAGGGAGATCATATCAACCGATTGTTCAATCATTTCTTCAACTGAAAAATCGATGCGTTCCAGGCTTAATTTCCCCGCTTCGATTTTGGAATAATCGAGAATATCGTTGACCAGCGAGAGCAGTACATCCGCAGAAAAACGGATTTGCCGGGTATATTCGCTTTGTTCCCGATCCAGGTGGGTATCCTGCAGCAGTTCGCTCATACCAATGATGGTTTGTATGGGGGTGCGAATCTCATGGCTCATGTTGGCCAAAAATTGACTCTTTGTTTCCATGGCCCGTTCGGCAATCTCCTTCGCTTCCTGAAGCCGCTTCCCTTCCTGCCGTTCCTCCGTTTCATCATCCACCAGAACGGCTACAAAGGGCCCCCGTTGATGGGGCAGGGCCTGTTCTTCCTCCGGTATTGCCCAGGCACGGATACTGAGCCATCGGGGACTGCCCGAGGCGTTCCGAAAGAAGGTACTGAAGCTGACGGATCTGCTAGAGCCAGCTATAAGCCGGGAAAAATGGTATGCAAATTTATAGGCATCCCGGGAATGAAGAAATTCGGGAAAACTTTCTTCTAATGTGGCTATATCCCGGCCTGAAAGAGAATCGAAGGTCCGCTTAAAGGATTCATTGGCATCGACCAGGAAGCCATTCTCATCGAGCAAGGCGATGGCTGCACTGGCATTGGCAAAGAGCCGCTGATAGAGGTTTAAGGGTGAGTTGACCGAATTTTCTTGCATGAATACCTTCTTATGCAGTGTCTACATATTTGGTCGTACCACTTCCATGGTTTTCTTTAATATTTCTAGAGGCTTAAGGGGTTTTATAAGGTAACTTTTTACCCCTGCCTGAAAGGCTCGGATCACCGATTCACGCTGTGTTACCGCTGAAAGCACAATAATAGGCAGATGAATATCCCGGGCCTTTAGTTCCTGCAGTACCTTGAACCCATCAACTTTGGGCATAAGAAGATCCAGAAAAACCAGGTCATACTCCCTATTCCCCACCTGGTTTAGAAAGCCTTCTCCATCCTGGTAGGCATCTACCTGGGCTCCGACCTGTTCAAAGGTGGTTTTAACCAGTTCTTGAATGACAAAATCGTCATCCACTGTGGCAATCTTCATGTCTTCCATTCCATCTCGCATGTCCTCAATGCTGAGGGGCCGTTTGGTATCTTCTGTTCCAAATTTAAGCATAACCGATTCAGGTTCGGTATTGGGTTCTGCCTGCAGGATTTTTTTCACTGATTATCTCGGCCTTTTTCTCACCAAATTCGGTCCTGCCATCCATTTCGCTGAGGAGACCTTCAAGGGCATACTGGAGATTTGTGGTTACTTCGATATCTGCATACTCTTTTCTGCCGGCGATAAAGCTCTTTGTAAACTCATCCCGTGTAAGGATACGTATGTTTCGGAGCTTTGCCCGGGTTGCCTGGATAACCGTATCGAGCAATTTTTGCAGGTTAGTACCATCTGCAAAAGAAAGTTTGATATCGCTCAGCATGATAATTACCTTGGGGACCCTGATATCATACAGATCGATGAGTTCCAGAATTTTAAAACGGAGCAGGTCCAGCTTTTCCCGGTTCAAGCCCTGGGCGATTTCAATAAATAGTATGTTATCATTAACATGAACTTCTACGATGGAAGGGGTATCATCAATATCGAACTGGACATTCAGTAATTCTGAAAGGGTGGCGAAGAGGGCATCGATCTTGATTGGCTTGGTAAATACCTTCTTGACGTTATACTGAACTAGTTCGATAATCTTTTTCTGGTCAATCTTCTGGGCCGTCACGATGACCGGGATGGGAGCCGTATTGGGGCTTTTCTTTTTTTCCTTCAGCACCTCGATACAGCTCTGACGGCTCAAGTGGTAATCGATGATAACCAGATCGGGCATGGTGTTGCGGATTTTTGCAATGCCATCGAGGCCGTTAATGGCAACACTGACTTCGAGTCCCGCATTGCTGAGCTTTATGCGGAGGTATTCCCGTAAGAGGGGAGATTCATCAATAATAACAACCTGTTTCATAGATAGTATTATTCTAGGTGAGACTGGTAGAACCTGCAAGTATAAGGAGGCAGAAAATGGCAAAACGGGTTTTGGAGTTTATTGCAGAAGGTTTTGAAGATGTGGAAGCGGTCACCCCTGCGGATTACCTCCGACGGGCCGGAGTAGAGGTGGTTTTAGCAGCGGTCGGAGCCAGCACAACGGTAAAGAGCAGCCGCGGACTTTCCCTTGTGGCCGATACTACCCTGGCGGAGCTTGCATCCCGGGGAGCCCTGGATCCAGCCGGATGGGACGGCCTTGTTATCCCCGGCGGCATGCCCGGGGCTTCCAATATTGCGGGCTCGGTAACGGCGGTGACCTTCTTAAAGGATATGCACAGGGCCGGGAAACTGATCGCAGCAATCTGTGCTTCCCCTGCGGTGGTTCTTGCTCCCCTGGGGCTCCTTTCCGGCAAACGGTTTACCTGTTTCCCCGGTATGGAAAAGAATGTATCCGGTGCAATCTGGAAGGAAGATCGGGTTGTGGTGGATGGCCAGCTGATTACCAGCCGTTCTGCGGGTACCGCCGGTGAATGGGCCTATGAAATAATTCATAGATTGATGGGACAGGACGGGGCAGATAAGGTAGCCCAGGCAGTGTTGTTACACAGGGCGGTTTAGGCTTCGTTTAAAGTGGGCCAGCTTCCGTGTTTCGATACGAGTTCCGGGGATTCGGATGATTTCCCGGGCAAGCTGATTCCCCAGCTCTGCACAGTCTGACAGGGACCGGTTCCGAAGCCAGGCGGCAATAAAGCCCGCCGCAAAGGCATCCCCCGCACCGGTGGTGTCGAAGGGAACTATCTTTTGAGTCGGGGCTATATAGGTTTCTCCGTTTGCGAAGACCCGTCCGCCCCGGTCTCCCAGCTTTACCGCAATAATGGGGAAAATATCCTGTTTAGTCAGGTTCTGCAGGGGCCGGAACCGGTCCGCTTCGTCTATATCATCCGGATGTAAAAGTCCCATCCGCGGGTCCAGGTAGGTGCAGAATACCTGAGCTTCGTCTTCATTCAAAAAGAGAATGAGCGGTTTGGTTCGACAGTAGGTTTCAAGCTGCGGTGCGTGGGTCTGTACCATCTCTCTGGAACCCGCATCTATGGCGATAAAGGTTCCATACTGTTCCGCCAAATGCAGAATGCGGTCCACCAGGGCGGTGCGGCCTAAAATATAACCATCCAGCATGATGAGCCGGGTCTGGCGGACGAGTTCCGCCTGGATATGTTCTGGCCCCAGTTCTAAAGCAGCTGAAGGGCTTGCAAATATCCGGCTGGGCTCGGCCCCTTCCCCTTTAAGGATGACACAGGCGCCGGTGGCCCTATCGGTCCGTACCAGTAAAGGCTTTGCCCCCGCCGTTTCCAGTTCCCGTGCAAAGGCTGCACCCCAGCCGTCATCACCTACACTGCCGATAAAGGCGGTTTTAAGCCCCAGCTGGGCGGCCAGTTTCACCGTATTGGCCGCCCCGCCACCGGCGCACAGTACCGGTTCATGCAGCTGTTGGACCAGAGCGGCGAGCTGCTCCACGGGGATGTGGCGGCCTTTAGATGCTTCGGGCAGTGCGAGGGTAGCTTCTTTTTGAGCAAAAATATCCACCAGGGCGTTGCCAATTCCTACAAGTTCAAAGTCCGCCGTATCCATTCATCAACCTGTTATTTTGCCTTGGCTAGTATGGAAGCCAGGGCAGGATTTTTAACCAGATCATTTTTTAGTCCCTCCGCCCGGGCTTTGTTTACATAGTCAGGGTGCTGGAAGGTATAGGTAAAGTTAGTGTGGATGTCATAGGTCCCCGCCATGAGGGCATAGGCATCTTCGGTCATCACCAGTTCCTCATCGGTGGGGATGATGAATATGGGAATTTTGGAATTGCTTGCCGCAATGTTCGTTTCCGCATTCCGGCTCCGGGCGATGGCATTCTTTTCAGGATCGTAGACGATGCCAAGTCCTTCCAGGCCCTCCAGCACCTTTCTCCGGATAAAGGGGGCCATTTCGCCGACGCCGGCGGTAAAGACCAGGGCATCCACCCGGCCGAGGGCTGCCATGTACGCGCCGATGTATTTCTTAAGCCGGTAGGCTTCGATATCCTGGGCGAGCTCTGCCCGTTTATCACCCTTTTCGACCGCAGCCTGAATATCCCGGCGATCCGTATATAGCCCGGTAATACCCAGGAGGCCCGACTTCTTGTTAAGCGTGCTTTCTATTTCCGAAGCGCTGGCACCGGTCTTCCGCATCATGTAGAAGGGAACCGCCGGGTCCACATCGCCGGAACGGGTGCCCATGACGAGGCCTTCCAGGGGAGAGAGGCCCATGGAGGTATCAAAGGAGCAGCCGTCCTTTACCGCATTAATGGAGGAGCCGTTGCCGATATGGGCGATGATAAGGTTCACATGGTGAAAGTCCTTGCCCAGGAGCACCGCAGCCCGTTTAGAGGTGTAGAGGAAGCTGGTGCCATGGAAACCATAGCGGCGGACCGCATGCTGTTCGTACCAGTCATAGGGAACCGCGTAGAGGTAGCTCGATTCGGGCATGGTCTGGTGCCAGGCGGTGTCCATGATGGCGCAGTGGGGCACATTGGGGAGCACCTTTTTTGCCGCCTCAATACCCATGATGTTTGCGGGATTGTGGAGCGGTGCCAGGTCGGAGACTTCATGAAAGGCCTTCATGACCTCATCGGTAACAATCACCGACTTGATGAATTTAGAACCGCCGTGAACAACCCGGTGTCCCACAGCCTTAATCATCCCCATATCGTGGATGACCCCATGGACCGGATCGGTCAGGGTCTTGATGATGAGATCCACCGCCTCGGTGTGGTTCGGGCAGTTGTGCTGTAATGTGTATTCTTCTTTTCCCTTTGCCTTGTGGGTGATAAAGGAATTGCCCTGGGTAACCCGTTCTACGATACCTACCGCCAGGACTTCCTTGGCATCCCAGTCATAGACCTGGTATTTTGCGGAGGAAGATCCGCAGTTGAGTGTTAAAATAACCATGAAAACCTCCAGAAAATGTGTGCGATTATCAAAAAAGGGAATGGTTCTAGTGATGGCTTAGGGCTCCCATAGGGGATCCCCCCATCCTATAAAAGATCCCCCCGATCAGCTTTACGTATCTCTTCTACTATAGTTTTAACCTGCTGGCTTTCGCCTTTTTTGCAGATTAATACCGATGGCGGTCCCCCGTCGTTCCCGGACCGTATCACAACGATAAGGTCCTCTACTCCGCAGAGAGCCACGGGAATGTCAGAATTAACAAAACAGTTTGATGAACCTGCGGTGAACACCGGTGCGGTATCTGAGTTGTGAACGGCCCCATCCTGTTCAAGGACTTTGGCATACTCATCCCAGCTGCCCACATCGGTCCAGTTAAAGCGGGCCGCTACCATGGCCACGGAGGAACATGTTTCGGCAATTGCGTAGTCGATAGATATGGACTTAACCGTCTGGTACGCTTCTGGTAAGCCGGGCCAGCGGCTCAGGAGGGCCACCCCATCACGGGTCTCGTACTGTTCATCTGTTATCGGGGGCAGCGCTTCGTAGGGCGCCAGGGTTTCCGGTGCATGCTGTCTGAACTGGGAGCGCATAAAGTCCACATCAAAGGCGAACATGCCGGAGTTCCAGTAAAAGCTGCCCCTGGCGAGAAAGGTCCGGGCTGTAGCCAGGTCGGGCTTTTCCCGGAAGCTTGTAACGTGGTACGCCCGGGCGTCCAGGGCGGTGAGGCTCGTGCCTGCCTCGATATAACCGAAGCCTGTTTCAGGACGGGTCGGCGGAATGCCAAAGACCACGAGGGAGCCCGAGCCGGCGAGCTGCGCCGCTGCCAGGGCATCGGCAACAAAATCCTTGAGGGGGCCGATAATATGGTCGCTTGTGAGGACCAGGGCAGTTCTTTTTGCCTGAACCGGGCCCTGCGAAGCCCCGGGGGCTTGGGTTCTATCTGTCCCGGTCTTTGCCAGGTAACTTACCGCACAGGCGATGGCCGGAGCGGTATTTTTCCCCACCGGTTCGGGGATAACGACGACCCGGTTTCGCTGAGATTCCGGCAGGGCGGCACAGGCCTTTACCACATGGGGCACATGGGAAGCTCCGGTTACAATGATGAGCTTGCCTTCCGGTACAATGACCGCAAAGGCCCGTTCCAGGGCAGCCTGAAAAAAGGTGCCCCCGCCAGGGAGGGCTAAAAACTGCTTGGGACAGCGGGAATTGCTTGCGGGCCAGAGCCGGGTGCCTGAACCGCCAGCCATGATGATGCAGTCGGTAAACATTGCTCGATTATACGCCATTATGGCTGTTTGCCGCAACTGTTCTGTGGTATCATACACCCATGGCAAGGCAGAAAGATGATGAATGGTTCCAGGATGAGGCCTTTTGGGATCGCTTTGCGCCGATCATGTTCGATGAACAGCGCTGGGC
>ERZ795047.1624-NODE-1624-length-23316-cov-5.974464_pt1 | contig 23316 bp, 15 predicted proteins | sample MGYA00375131_ERZ795047 | MGnify/ENA primary metagenome ERZ795047 (study PRJEB30176, sample SAMN05720228) | activated sludge metagenome | isolation source: Anaerobic digester | place: Japan | collected 2015-05-20 ...
AAGTTTGTCGTGCCGTATGAGAACGCAACCGAAGCAAGCTACATAAAGGGCGCGACGGTCTACGCATTAAAGTCGCTGGTCGACGTAGTCAATCTCCTCATAGGTCTGGAGTACGAACCTATTGCGGTAAACGAATACGTCATTGACGGGACATGCGTGCCCCTTGTCGATTTCAAAGACATAAAAGGGCAGTTGATTGCCAAAAGGGGAATGGAAATCGCGGTCAGCGGCGCGCACAATATACTTATGAGCGGCACGCCCGGCACGGGAAAGACCATGCTCGCAAAGAGCGTCGTAGGCATAATGCCGCCTATGACGTTTGAAGAAGCGATCGAGGTTACCAAAATTCATTCGGTATGCGGGCTTATAAACCCCGACGAAGGAATCGTAAGGCAAAGACCTTTCCGCTCGCCCCACCACACCGCCAGTCTTTACAGCATAACGGGTGGCGGGACAAAGGCGATGCCGGGGGAAGTCAGCCTTGCCCACAACGGCGTGCTCTTCCTCGACGAAATGCCCGAATATCAAAGAAGGACGCTTGAAGCTCTCCGTCAGCCCCTTGAAGACGGCGTAATTCACATCGCGAGAGTGGCTAAGACCGTTGAGTACCCGGCCCACTTTATGATGATTGCCAGTATGAACCCGTGTCCTTGCGGATACTACGGCAGTAGCGTGAGGAAATGTACCTGTTCGCCCAGGGAGATACTCAATTACGTAAACAGGATAAGCGGGCCTCTCCTGGACAGAATAGATATTTACGTTACGGTAGATAATATAGAATATTCCGAATTCCGCTTTTCATCTGTCAGCGAGGATTCGGCTACGGTAAGAGAGCGGGTGGAGAGAGCGAGGAAAATTCAGATTAAACGCTTTGCGGGCGACGGGATATACACAAACTCCCAGATGTCCAACAACCACATCAGGCGTTATTGTCAGATTGACGAAACCGGCGAAAAGCTCCTCGAGAGAGTGTTTGTCGCCAAAAACCTCAGCCCGCGCGCAACTACAAGAATAATCAAAGTGGCAAGGACAATCGCAGATTTGGCGGGAAGTAACGGCATCGAGGCAGAACATCTTGCCGAGGCGATACAGTACAAAGCGCCCGACAAAAGGGGGATGCTGGAGATATGAGACTGACCGATAACAACAAAGCGGTATATCTTTTGCTCCATACTCCCGGGATAGGAAAGGGCAAATGCCGTAAAATACTTGACAGCGTAAAAAACATAAGTAACATTTTAAAGGATATAGGCTCGTTAAAATGCGAGCTTGTGCAAATTCTGAGCGAAAAAGAATATTTTGCGCTGTGTGAGACTGCGGCAGATACCGACTTTACACAGATAGAAGAAAAGCTTGAGCGGTACAACACTCGCGTAATCACCGTCCTTGATCCCGAATACCCGCAATCACTCTATAAGGTTGAGGATATGCCCCTTCTTCTTTACGCGAGGGGCGACGTCGGTTTGCTAAAGAAGGACTGCTTCGCCGTCGTGGGCACAAGATACCCCACAAGATACGGCGTGAGAGTGACAGAGGATTTTGTATCCCGCCTTGCAGAAAGGTTTACAATAGTCAGCGGACTTGCCCGCGGCGTGGACGCAATCGCCCACAGAGAGGCGCTTAAAACGGGCGGAACGACCATAGGAGTGCTCGGCTGCGGAGTGGATATAGTGTACCCCATGGAAAACGCCGACCTGTACAGGGAAATAATTAAGGTTGGCTTAATAATCAGTGAGTATGATATGGGTACGGCGGCCAACAGCTATAATTTTCCTGCCCGAAACCGCATTGTCAGCGGGTTGTCCCGCGGGGTGCTGGTGACCGAGGCGGGCGAAAAGAGCGGCACTATGATAACGATAAGCTGTGCCGAAGAACAAGGGGTGGCGGTTTTCTGCGTGCCCGGGAGCATTTACAACGCGGCAAGCGGCGGCTGCAACAAGAGTATCAGAAGCTGCCAGAGCCGAATTGCGCTTGACGTAAACGACATTTACGACGAGCTGGGACTAAAGAAGGTGGACACGACAAAGCCTTCGGGGATACAGCTTGACGTAAATGAGGACAGAATAGTAAACGAGTTGACACAGAGGGGGGAAATGCATTTTGAGGAGATACTTGAAATCGTTGACCTGACCGTTCCGCAGCTAAACTCCCTGCTTATAAGGCTGGAAGCCGCGGGTCTTGTCAACAAAACCAAATTCAACCATTGGAGCGTGTAATGAAAAATTTAGTAATTGTGGAATCGCCGTCAAAGGCAAAGACCATTCAGAAATACTTAGGCAACGACTTTAAGGTCATGGCGAGCAGCGGACATATATGCGACCTGCCCGAAAAGAGCCTCGGTATTGACGTTGAGCACAATTTTGAGCCTGTTTACGAGATTCCCAAGGAAAAAAAGAACATAATCAAACAGCTTAAGGACGCGGTAAAAGAGAGCGACGACGTCTATCTCGCGGCCGACCCTGACCGTGAGGGAGAGGCGATAAGCTGGCACCTGAGCAAGGTTTTGGAGCTTGGCGACAACACAAAGCGCATTGTCTTCAACGAAATAAGCCCCAAAGCAATAAGAAGCGCACTGGAGACCCCCCGCGCCATAAACCACTTGCTGGTCGACGCACAGCAGGCAAGGCGCGTAATTGACAGGCTGGTAGGCTACAAGATAAGCCCCATTCTCAACAAGAAGATAAAACAGGGTCTTTCGGGCGGCAGAGTGCAGAGCGCCGCGCTTAAGATGATAGTTGACCGTGAGCGCGAAATAAGGGCGTTCAAGCCCGAAGAGTACTGGCTCATATACGCCGGCCTCGCCGCAGGGCACGCCGCGGTAAAGGCGCTTTTAAACGACCACAACGGAAAGAAAATAAAGGTCGACAACGGGGAAAAAGCCGAAACCATCGAGCAGAAGTTAAGAGCCGCAAAATCGTGGTTTGTAGACAGCGTGGTGAAGGGAAAGAGCAAGTCTCACCCCAGTCCCCCGTTTACAACCAGTACGCTTCAGCAGGACGGCTCCACCCGCCTTCAGATGACCGCGCCCGAAGTAATGAAGATAGCCCAGCAGCTCTATGAAGGTATCGAACTTCCCGGCGAAGGTCATACCGCACTTGTGACATACATCCGTACCGACAGCGTCAGGGTAAGCCCCGAGGCGCAGAGGGAAGCGTTAAACTACATCGAAAGGAGTTTCGGCAAAGAGTATACTCCCGACAAGCCCAACTTTTACGCCAGCAAAGGCGCCAACGTCCAAGACGCGCACGAAGCGATAAGACCTATTTCCCTCGAGCGCACGCCCGAGAGCATAAAGGACAAGGTAAACAGAAACCAGTACAGACTTTATAAGCTCATTTACGAGAGATTTCTGGCAAGCCAGATGAGGGAAGCCGAGTACGCCACTCTCAAGGTCCACATAACAGCCGATTCGGGCGATGAAAAGTTTGGGTTCAAGGTAAGCGGCAAGACAGTCATCTTTAAGGGCTACACGGCCGTTTACGACAACCAGAAAGAGGATGAAGAGGGTGAGGAGAACGCAAAACTCCCCAATTTCAACGAGGGCGACGCCCTTCGCCTTTCCGAAATCAAGAAAGAGCAGAAATTTACCAAGCCCCCGGCGAGGTTTACCGACGCCACTCTTGTCAAAGCGATGGAAGAGAGCGGGGTCGGACGTCCGAGCACTTATGCCACGGTAATAAGCACCCTCGAAAAGCGCGAATACACCGAAAAGAGCGGCAAAAACATCGTCCCGACATCACTTGGCGAGACGGTGACCGAGTTTATGGAAAACAATTTTTCCGACATCGTCGACATCAACTTCACCGCCGATATGGAAGCGAAATTGGACGAGGTGGAAAACGGCACCGACTGGCACAAGGTGCTTCAGGATTTTTATCCCGAGTTTCTCGTCAACATCAAAAAGGCAATGGCCGGAAGCAAGAAACTGCTCAACGAAGAAGTGACCGACGTCATCTGCGAAAAGTGCGGAGCCAACATGGTCATAAGGACAGGGCGTTTTGGCAAATTCCTCGCCTGCCCCAACTTCCCCGAGTGCAAAAACATCAAGAACATCGTCGAATCGGTAGGCACCTGCCCCCGTTGCGGCGGCGAGATAGTGAGGAAAAAGACCAAGGGAGGCAAGACCTTTTTCGGCTGCGCCAATTATCCCGAGTGCGACTTTATGAGCTGGGAACTTCCTGCGCCTCATTTCTGCCCTAAATGCCGCGCCATGATGAGAATCGTGGAAAAAGACGGCAAAAAGAAATACGTCTGCGTAAACAGGAAGTGCAATTATACCGAGATAGTGAGGACGGAAGAAACGGTAAATGAATAAGGTCAGGGTCATCGGCGGAGGACTTGCGGGAGTAGAGGCAGGCTACCAGCTTCTCAAGCGCGGGATAGGCGTCGAGTTATACGAGATGCGACCGAGTGTCATGACTCCCGTTCACAAAACGGGGAGCCTGGCCGAACTTGTCTGCAGCAACAGCTTAAAATCCGTCGACGAAAACACAAGCCAGGGCTTACTTAAGACCGAACTTGAGATGCTTGACAGCCTGGTCTTGCGCGCGGCGAAAAAATGCCGTGTGCCCGCAGGCGGCGCGCTGGCGGTGGACAGAGAGCAATTCAGCGCAGAAATAGAAAACGAACTTATTAAGTTTGGAAACTTGTCCATAATCAGGGAAGAATGCGACCGTATCGAGGACTATTCCATAGTCGCGACAGGTCCTCTTACCAGTGAAAAGCTTAGCGAAGAGATTAAGAGAACCTTGGGCGAAGACGACTTGCACTTTTATGACGCAGTCGCGCCCATAGTCAATGCCGAGAGCGTCAACATGGAAAAGGCGTTTTTCGCGGGACGATACGGCAAGGGCGGGGACGACTATATCAATCTCCCCTTGGATAAGGATGAGTATTACGCCTTTGTGGACGCGCTTATAAACGCCGAAAGGGTGATTTTGAAGGACTTTGAAACAAGGGAAATTTTCAACGCCTGTCAGCCTGTCGAAGAAATGGCGAGAAAGGGCGTTGACAGCCTTCGTTTCGGCCCGCTGCGCCCGGTCGGGATTATCGACCCGCGCACCGACAGACGCCCCTACGCTGTCGTTCAGCTGAGGCGGGAGGACAATTTCAACAAGCTGTACAACATTGTCGGTTTTCAGACAAATCTGAAGTTTCCCGAGCAAAAACGGGTGTTTTCGATGATTCCTGCGCTGGGAAACGCCGAGTTTGTAAGGTATGGCGTAATGCACCGCAACACCTATATAAACGCGCCCAAAGTACTTGACAATACCTTTGCGATGAAGGAAAATAAGAGTAGGTTCTTTGCAGGTCAGATTTGCGGCGTCGAAGGGTATCTCGAGAGCGCCATGAGCGGACTTTTTGCGGGGGTCAACATGGCCCGTCTTATACAGGGAAAAGAGCTTGTCGCTCCGCCTGCCGCCACGGCTTGCGGCAGCCTGATGCGTTATATTTCCTCGCCCAACAAGGATTTCCAGCCCATGCATGTCAGTTTTTCACTGATGGACGAGCTTAACGAACAATACAGAGACAAGGCAAAGAAAAAACAAGCGTATGCAAAACGCGCAACAGACGAAATGAAAATTTTCGTCGACAGATATATAAAGGAGTGATAAAATGCATCAATTCGAAGGTACGACGATATGCGCGGTCAAACGCAACGGCGTCACCGCCGTGGCGGGTGACGGACAGGTCACCATGGGCCAGAGCATAGTGATGAAAGGCAATGCCAAAAAGGTAAAGAGAATCTATGACGACAAAGTCATCGTGGGCTTTGCGGGAAGCGTCAGCGACGCTTTTGCGCTGAGTGAAAAATTTGAAGGCATGCTCCAGAAGTATTCGGGAAACCTCATGAGAAGCGCGGTCGAGCTTGCCGAAATGTGGCGCACGGGAAACATGCTTAGAAATCTCGAAGCAATGCTGATTATCGCGGATAAGGATAATCTCTTTATAGTCAGCGGAGACGGCAACGTAATCGAGCCGGAAAGCGGCGTCTGCGCCATAGGAAGCGGCGGGAATTTTGCTTTAAGCGCCGCCCGCGCCCTGATCGAAAACACCGACCTCAGCGCCGAGGAAATCGCGCGTAAGGCCATGGAAATTGCGGCGGATATCTGCATTTTCACCAACCACAATATCATTGTGGAGACAGTGTAGGAGGACATTATGGAGCTTACACCCAAACAAATAGTATCGGAACTGGACAGATATATAATCGGGCAATCTGACGCCAAAAAAGCTGTGGCAATAGCATTGCGCAACCGTTACAGAAGGAGAATGCTTGCGCCCGAAATGAGAGAGGAAATAACGCCCAAAAACATCATTATGAAGGGACCTACGGGCGTCGGTAAGACAGAGATAGCGAGAAGGCTCGCAAAGCTTGTCAACGCGCCCTTTGTCAAGGTCGAGGCGACAAAGTACACCGAAGTCGGGTACGTAGGCCGCGACGTTGAGAGCATGGTGAGAGACCTTGTGGAAGCGGCTATCCGCCTGATAAAAGATCAGAAGATGGCGGAGGTTGAACCGAAGGCAAGAGAAATGGCGGAAGGCAAGCTCTTTAACGCCATTCTTCCCGCTATGCGCAAGAAATACCCCGAGATGAACGAGGACGAACTCCGCGAAAAGGTCTGGAACGACCTGAGAAGCGGCAACCTCAACAAAATCCCGGTGGAAATCGAAATCGAGCAGCAGCCCCAGAGCATACAACTCGGACCCATCGGCATGGGCGGCGCAGACAACAACTTCGGCGAAGTCTTAAGCCGCATAATGCCCAAGCAGAGGAAAAAGAAGAAGATCAATATCGGCGACGCGTTAAAGCTATTCACGTCCGAAGAAGCCAACAAGATGATAGACCAGGACACCATTAATTACGAGGGTTTACGTCTTGCCGAGCAGGAAGGCATTATCTTTATCGACGAGATTGACAAAATCGCGTCCAAGAACGGCGAAGGGAGAGGACCCGACGTCAGCAGAGAGGGCGTTCAGAGAGACATTCTGCCCATAGTCGAAGGCTGCACGGTCAGCACAAAGTACGGCAACATCAAGACCGACTTCATACTGTTTATCGCGGCGGGAGCATTCCATATCGCCAAGGTCAGCGACCTCATCCCCGAGCTTCAGGGACGTTTCCCCGTGCAGGTGGAGCTCCAGAGCCTGACCGAAGACGACTTCAAAAAGATAATCAAAGAGCCCGACAACGCCATTATCATGCAGTATGCCGAGATGCTCAAAGTCGAGAATGTCGACTTGAAATTCACCGAGGACGCGATAAGCGAAATTGCGCACATAGCCTTCCTTGAAAACGAAAACAAGGAAAATATCGGCGCAAGAAGATTGCACACCGTCTTTGAAAACCTGCTCGAGGAGTTGTCCTATGAGGCGGGCGGAGAGAACGCCGCAATAAAGGAAGTCATCGTCGACCGCGAATACGTGCAGAAACACCTCGACAAGGCGTTAAAGGCACTAAACTTGAGGAAATATATACTGTAAAAAAGGAAATAATAATGATCGTCATACCCAAGGGAACAAAAGACGTTTTCCCCGATGAGAGCTACAAGTGGCATTTTGTCGAGGACAAGATAAGAAAGCTTACGGAAGATTTCGGCTTTAAGGAAATACGCACGCCCACGTTTGAGCATACCGAACTGTTTTTGCGCGGCGTAGGCGAGACGACCGACATCGTCAATAAGGAGATGTACACCTTCATCGATAAGGGCGACAGGAGCATTACCCTAAAGCCCGAGGGCACGGCGGGAGTAGCGAGGTGCTTTGCGGAAAACAGCCTTGACAACAACCCCCAGCCCACCAAGATGTACTATCTTACGCCCGTATTCCGCTATGAAAAGCCGCAGTCGGGCAGGCTTCGCGAACATCACCAGTTCGGCGTGGAGCTTTACGGTTCCTTCAGCCCGTACGCAGATGTGGAAGTCATCACAATAGCAAAAACCTTGTTTGACAGACTGCTGATAAAGGGTATAAAATTATATGTGAACAACATAGGCTGTCCCGAATGCCGAAAAGGCTATGCCGACGCGCTCAAGGCGTATTTCTCCGGGTATATCGGCGAAATGTGCCCGACATGCCGCGAGAGATTGGACAAGAACCCGCTGCGTATTCTCGACTGCAAAGTTGACGAATGTAAAAAAATAGCAAATAACGCGCCCAAGGTAATTGATTATCTGTGCGTCAACTGTGCCGAACATCATAAAATTGTTACAGGAACCCTCGATAGCTTGGGTATACCGTTTGAGGTAAATCCCATGATAGTCAGGGGACTGGACTATTACACGGGCACGGTGTTTGAATTTGTCTCCACCGAAATCGGCAGTCAAGGGACTGTCTGCGGCGGCGGCAGATACAACAATCTTGTAAGCGACATCGGCGGCAAGAGTATCCCCGCGGTTGGTTTCGGACTGGGGCTTGAAAGACTGATTATGGTTTTGGAGAGCCAGGGACTGAGCCTTGGACAGGACAAGATACCCCTTGTATACATCGCACCCTTAGGGGACGCGCAATATCCCCTGGCGATGAACATCGTATACAAACTGCGCACACTCGGTATAAGCGCCGACACCGACCTTATGTCGAGAAGCTTAAAGGCGCAGATGAAATACGCCGACAAAATCGGCTATAAGTACGTGGTGGTCATTGGCGAAAACGAAGTTGTCAGCGATACCGCTATCCTTAAGGACATGCATGGCAAAAGCCAGCAGGAAATAGTGCTCAGCAAAATCGAAAAATATCTATAATCCCTGTAAAGGAGGTATCTTACAATGACGAAAGCAGAATTTAACGAGTTTCTCAAAGATCAGAACGTACTTGTCGACTTCTATGCCAATTGGTGTGGTCCTTGCAAGCTGCTTTCCCCGCATCTCAGAGAAGCCGAGGGAGATCTCAACGAAATGGGCGTCAAGGTCCTCAAGGTGAACGTAGACGACTCCGACGAGCTTTGCTCGGAGTACAGGATAAACTACATTCCCACCGTTATACTGTTTGTAAACGGCGCGCTCAAAGGGCGTTTTACGGGAGTAAAAAACAAAGACGAGCTTATCGCTTTTGTAAAAGAATTTATTACTAAATAACAAAAGATAACACCTAATCTGTAGCCATAGCTACATTAAAGTGTTATTTGGGAGATTTAATGAGAGTATATCTTGACAATTCGGCAACAACCAGACTCGACGACGAAGTGTTGACGAGCATGTTGCCGTATTTTTCCGATGTTTACGGAAACGCGTCCAGCCTTCACGGCTTCGGACGTGACGCTCTCGCGGCTGTGGACGAAGCAAGGGCAAGCTTAGCGCGGCTCATTAACGCCAAGCCCAACGAGATTTATATAACCAGCGGCGGCACCGAAAGCGACAACTGGGCTTTACGCGGCACCGCTCACGCTTACCGCAAGGAAGGCAGGCACATTATCAGCACAAAGATTGAACACCCCGCCGTCATGCAGACGCTGCAGGCGCTGGAAAAAGAGGGCTATTCTGTTACCTACCTCGACGTTGACGCCGACGGCAGAGTGACCCTCGACGAGCTTAAAAAAGCGGTCAGAGACGACACAATTCTTGTTTCGGTAATGTTCGCCAACAACGAGATCGGTTCCATTCAGCCTATCGCCGAAATCGGCGCGTTCTGCAGGGAAGAGGGTATCCTTTTCCATACCGACGCGGTGCAGGCAATGAGCAGCATAAAGATCGACGTGCAGAAGTTAAACATCGACATGCTGAGTCTTTCCGCCCACAAATTCCACGGACCAAAAGGCATCGGACTTCTTTATATAAGGAGCGGCGTGAGGATTGACCGCCTCATATACGGCGGACATCAGGAGAGGTCATACCGCGCGGGCACGACCAATACGCCGGGAATTGTCGGCATGGCAAAAGCGCTCGAGATGGCGGTAAACGACATGGAGAAAAACAACGCGAAAATCAAACGGCTTCGCGACTATTTTGTAGACAGGGTGCTGAAAGAAATTCCTTACTCTAAGCTTAACGGCGGTACCGAACACAGGCTTGTCAACAACGCGAATATTAGTTTTGACTTTATAGAAGGCGAGAGCATTTTGATGCTGCTCGACCTTGAAGGAATAGCCGTCAGCAGCGGCTCTGCGTGCAGTTCGGGAAGCCTTGAGCCAAGCTATGTGATACTGGCTCTCGGCAGGAAAATGGAAGAAGCCCACAGTTCCATACGTTTCAGCTTCGGCAAGGAAAACACCATGGAAGAAGTGGATTACACAATCGAAATACTCAAGGCAACGGTGGCAAAGCTGAGAAGCTGGTCGCCGCTGTTCAAGGAAATAAAGGGAGGCACTCTGGATGTATAACAAAAAAATAATAGAAACGCTCGCAAACCCCAAAAACGTGGGTGACATGCCCGACGCCGACGCCGTCGGAACGGTGGGCAACGCAAGCTGCGGCGACATAATGCAAATCTTTCTTAAGATAGAAAACGACGTAATCGTGGACGCCAGGTTCAAAACTTTCGGGTGCGGCGCGGCGATAGCTTCAAGTTCTGTCGCGACCGAGCTTATCAAGGGCAAGACGCTGGATGAGGCGTTAAAGGTGACCAACGCAGACGTGGTGGAGATACTCGAAGGGCTTCCGCCCCAGAAAATTCACTGCTCGGTGCTTGCCGAGGAAGCCATTGCGGAAGCAATAAAAGACTACCGCGCTAAGCAAAAAGAGCAAAAAAGCGAGTAAAACAACAAACAAAAACAGGCGGTTATGAAACCGCCTGTTTTATTTTTTCCGAATAAGTTTTTACGCTTTCTTTCTGGCTGTTCTAAGACAACGGGTGCAAACATACTGGCTCTTAACCGTACCGTCGCCGGCTACTACGTCCACTTTCTGAACGTTAACGCCCCAGCTTCTGCAAGTCTTTCTATGGCTGTGGCTTACCTTGTTTCCGCTCATCGGACCTTTGCCACAAATGCTACATACTCTGCTCATTTTCAGCACCTCCTGAATTATGCTTTATGATTATACAATGTAAAATTTCATTTGGCAATTGTTTTTTCGCATTATTTACAAATGACTTGCATTTTTTTTGCGTATATACTATTATTAGTGTGTAAATTTACCGTTTACATACGGCTGTAAGGAGTAATAATGGCGCTTCACACGACCAACATATACGGAAATATTTCGATTACCGACGACGCCGTGGCAATGCTTATCGGAAAGGTGGCCAGGGACTGTTACGGGGTAGCCGAGCTTGTCAGCCGCAGGTTAAGTGACAGCGTTCTCATGATATTTAATAAAGAACCCATTTCCAAGGGCATTAAACTCCTCACGATGGACAATCGTATTTTCATCGATCTCTACATTCTGGTTTTTGACGGCGTAAACGTTGAGGCGGTGGTGGCTTCTCTGAAGTCTGCCATCGTTTATCATGTCGAGCATTTTACGGGTATGCGCGTCAAAAGAGTCGATGTCCACGTGGTGGGTATGAAATTATAATAATAGCGAAAATTTGCGAGGACAATTAGATGTCGAATATATTGGACAATGCGCAGCTTGTCGGAATGTTCCGCGGCGCGCACCAAAACCTGATACTGAATAAAGAACTTGTTGACAGCCTCAACGTCTTTCCCGTTCCCGACGGGGACACGGGCACCAATATGGGACTTACCATAACGGCGGCGATAAGGGAAATGGACGCGGCAAATCCCGAAACCGTGGCGGACACAATGAAGGTAGTCGCCAAGGGCGCGCTAAAGGGCGCAAGGGGCAACAGCGGCGTTATTTTAAGTCAGATAATCAAGGGCATGACCGAAATTCTTGCCGAAGCCAAGGTCTACAACACCAAAAACTTCGCAAAAGCCCTTGACAACGGCGCAAAAAAAGCTTATGACGCGGTCACGCAGCCCAAAGAGGGCACAATTCTCACTGTTATCAGGGTGATGAGCGAGTACGCCGTAAAAATCGCCGTCAGAACTACCGATTTTACACAATTTTTTAAAAAAATAATCGCAAAAGGCAACGAAGTCCTTCAGGACACGCCCAACATGCTTCCCATACTGAAAAAAGCGGGAGTAGTCGATAGCGGCGGACAGGGACTCATGTTCATCATCATCGGCATGTACAATCATCTTGCCGGCGTGGAGATGAAGTCGATAGAGGAAGAAGTACGCCCTCAGCACATAGACAAGACCGTTGCGTTCGAAACCGACCAGCACGACCTTGAAAACATAAAATATACTTATTGTACCGAATTTTTCGTTCTCAACATCAAAAAACAGGCTACTTTAGCAGATATAGACAGGCTTCGCGACCAGCTTATGACTATCGGAGACTGCGTTCTGGTAATAGGCGATCTCGACCTTGTAAAGGTTCATGTCCATACCAACAATCCCGACAAGGCGCTGAGCTTTGCCCTTAATCTGGGCGAACTCGACCTGCCCAAGATCGAGAACATGCGCGAGCAGAATAGGAAACTCAAGAGCGCTAAAAAGACCGAAAAGAAGGAAACTGCGCTTGTATCGATATGCGCCGGAAATGGCTTTAAGGATCTCTTCAAAGACCTCAACGCCAGCGAAGTGCTCGAGGGCGGACAGACCATGAACCCCAGCGTCGACGATATAGTCAAACTCGTCACCGACGCCAACGCAAAGAACGTCTTTATCCTTCCCAACAACAAGAATATTATCCTGGCGTGCGAACAGGCAAAAGACCTTGTTGACTGCAATTTGGTAACCATAGCTACCGTTAACGTGCCGCAAGGCATTGCCGCCGCTATGAATTTCGACGCCGAAAATACCGACATCGACATGATGAAAGAGGCCATGGAAAACGCCGCCAAGGCTATAACGTGCATAGAAATTACCCATGCCGTCAGAGATACCGAGCTTGACGGATTTGAACTCCACAACGGCGACATTATTGCGATCGAAAAAGGCATTGTCGCAAAAGGTCAGGATGTGGAGAAGGTGGTAATCGACGCGCTCGCGGCCAAAGACGCCGACGAGATGTGCGTCATCACTCTTTACTACGGCGAGGGCGTCACCGAGGAGCAGGGGGAAGAACTCCAGGCAAAACTTGTCGAACTCTATCCCGACTGTGACGTCAATCTTCTCTTTGGCGGACAGCCCCACTACTTTTACTTCATCAGCGTGGAATAAATGCTTACCGATATCAAAGGCGTTGGCGAAAAGACCGCAAAGGTTTTGAACAAGCTGGAGATTTATTCCGAAAGTGATCTTCTAAACACTCTGCCGCGTTCATACGTTGACCTGTCCGAGGTGAGAGACCTCTCTCCCGATTCCGACGGGTTTTTTTGTTTGGCGGATATAATAATCACCGAAAAAAAAGAGCCGGTCATAAGAGGCAGGCTCAAAGTTTTCAAAGCCGCGGGGCTGAGCGGAAGCTCTCACGTAAACCTCGTCTGGTACAATCAAAATTACGTCTCGAAAAAAATCGATGTGGGCAACGCCTACACTTTTTACGGCAAACTTAAATTGCGCGGCGGCGTTTACGAGTTCAACAATCCCCGCTTTGAGGAAAAGGGCGGCATTTCCCGCTTTTGCGGCATACAGCCCATTTACACAACGAAGGGTCTGATAAACCAGAAGACCTATTGGAACATCGTCAAAGAAGCGTTAAAAGTTTATTGTCCCAAAAGCGTCATTCCGCCCGATACCGAAAATGAGCGGGGGCTGATTCCGCTTTCCGAAGCGTTTTGCCGCGTCCATATTCCCGAAGAAGGAAAGATAGAAAAGGGCAGGGACAGAATTACGCTTGAAAAGCTGGTGCGGCGTATCGCCGCTTTCCGAATAGCCCGGGGCAGAACCCGCTCGGCGGAGAAATACGTATACACCAAGCCGTTTGATATCAACGACTACGACGGAACACTTCCGTTTAAGCTGACAAAATCGCAGCTTGACGCTCTTATTAAAATGTCCGGAATAATGAGAGGGGAAAAACCCTTAAACGCCATTTTGTGCGGCGATGTGGGAAGCGGAAAGACGATAGTCGCCATGCTTCTTGCGCTGTACACCGCGAAAAACGGCTTCCAGTCGGCAATTATCGCGCCGACAGAAATTCTCGCCCGCCAGCATTACGCGAACCTCAACAATCTTTGTACAAAATGCGATATCGATATCGCCTATCTCTGCTCCGACACTCCCGCCAAGGAACGGAAGGAGATACTCTATAAGCTCGAAAGGGGCGAAATCGACATCATCGCGGGCACGCACTCGCTGTTAAATACCGAAATTAAATTTAACAAACTCGCCTTTGCGGCAATCGATGAGCAGCACCGCTTCGGCGTAGCGCAAAGAACCTGCCTCATCGACAAAGGAAAAAACGCCAACGTGCTGACGTTGAGCGCGACGCCCATTCCCCGTTCCGTTCAGCTTATAGCTTACGGCGATATCGACTATTTTACTATCGGGAGGCGGTTTGAAAACAATATTGTCACCGCCATAGTAAAACCCGACAAAAGGCGGGATATGTGGAACTATCTTTATGCCGAGTGCGTGGAAAATCCGGGGCAGGTGTTTGTCGTCGCTCCGAGAATCGCCGACAGCGAGGGAATTGAGCGCGAGAGCGTGGAAGAACTCTACGCCGAACTTAAAAAGATATTCCCGCCCGACAGAGTAAAAGCATTACACGGCAAACTTTCGGCGCAGGAAAAACGGGACATTATCGACGCGTTTTCCAAAAACGAAATAAGCGCGCTGATTTCCACTACGGTGGTGGAAGTCGGGATAGACGTGCCCAACGCAAACTTTATGGTCATTATGGACGCCGACAGTTTCGGACTTGCGGCGCTGCACCAGCTGCGCGGAAGAGTGGGGCGCGGGGGCGGAAAGGCTTATTGCTTGTTATACACAGCCAAAGAGCCGGACGACGGGCTGATTCTTATGACCAGAACCACAGACGGCATGGAAATCGCCGAAAAAGACTTCGTTATGCGCGGCGCAGGCGACATCTACGGGCTAAACCAGTCGGGAGAAGGGAGCATTGAGGGCGTTACCGCTCAAAGCCTCATGACCGCCAAGGCGATAGCTGACCGACTTAACCTAAAAGAGCTGGAAAGGGAACTCAAATCGGAAATAGAGGCGTTTTCCCTTACCGATATCAGCATTACCTGAGTTTTGCCTCCGATTGACAGCATAATCCCTCTTGATTTTATTTAATAACAGTGCTATATTATATATAACTATAAGTATAATTACGGAATTTTGTCCTTGGAGTATACATAATGAAAAAAGCCTCGAAATCAGTTTTGCTTATCTTGCTTATCCTTTCCGTTATTTTCACCTTGTCGGCGTGTTCATCGGACGATGGAATCGACTACGACAAGATTGAAACCATAACGGTGGACGAAGCGAGCATAGCAGACGGCTTTTTACTTTCCGATTTCGACATCTCCAAGGTTCTTCTCAACGTAAAATATCTTGATACCAAGGACGCAAAGGGCAACACCGTGCGCGGCGAGACCATTCAGATCCCAGTGACCTTATCGATGGTCGTTGCCGAGGACAAAGCGCAGCTCAGCGTGCCCGGCACAAAGACCATACATCTTGTCTACGGCAAATTCGACGTGGCGTTTGTTCTGAAACTCTATGACGACACCGTACAGCAGTTCAAAGTCGTTTTCTTGCGCGAGGACGGCTCCGTCCTTTTCACCGATTACGTCGCCGCGGGCGGCAAGGCCACTCAGCCCACCGTTCCCCAAAAGGCCAATCACGATTTTCTGGGCTGGCTTGACCGCGACTCAAATCAATTTTCGTCCTACGATAACATCACCAAGAACACAACGTTAATCGCATACTACGCACCCAAGACCTTTACGGTCATATATTATACCCGCGTCGTCAACAACATCGGCGCGGCAGACGGCACTGTGGGCGGCGGAAGCTCCACCCCCAATGTCTCGGTAAACAGAATCGGCACGGCGACAGTACCCCGCGGCGGAAACGCCCTTGACTACGCGCCCAACATTCCCATTATTCAGGGCTTCAGCAACGGCAGGTGGGAAAATACCGACTCCATGCGCGGCATAAGCGCAAACTCGGAGTTTTACGCCGTATACGACCAGGATTCGGTCGTCGTCACATTCAATTATAAGAAATACGACGCGATAAGCGTTGACGACTCGCGCAATTATTATGTGGGCAGCGTCATTGAAGACAACTTCGACGCAGAGCAGGCGGGATATAAGTTTGTCGGCTGGTTTACCGAAAGCGGCAAGAAGATCACCTTCCCGTACACTATAACCAACGAAATGCGCTTTATCGCAAAATACATAGACCTTGCCACGGGTAACGAGGGCTTAAGCTACAGACTCATCGAGGACTACACTCTTACCGCCTTTGTCCCCGCCGACTGGAACGTCAATTGGAAAAACTACTACAGAAAAACCGGCTCGGTCTACGAGCCTGTCACCGACGAAGTCTGTCCGCTGTGGACTTCGGGAACGTATTATTTCTACGGCTCCCAGTACATAGTCGACGGATTTGACGGCGCCGAAGACGTCGTGGTCATTCCCGACAAGTACAACGGCATAGACGTCACGGGCATCGCTCCCGGAGTATTCGCCGACTACGGCATAAAGGAATTTGTCGTAAGCCCCACCAACAGGTATTTCAAGGTGGACGCGGGCGTACTTTACAACTTCGCAAAAGACAGGCTCCTTGCCTATCCCACCCTTAAGACCGACGCGACATTTTCCATCGAAAGAGGCACGGCAAAGGTATACAGCATAGCCGACTACGCCTTCAAAAACGCGAAATACCTTGTCAGCGTAAATCTCGGCAACAACCTTCTCGACATCGGCAAGGGCGCGTTTGAAAATTGCTATCTGCTTAATTCGGTCACCGTTCCCGCTTCTGTCAGAACAATAAACGACGGCGCGTTCAAAATGTCCAAGTCCAGCGCGCTTTCGTCTATAACCTTCCTCACACCCTCGGCTCTTACCGAAATAGGGGATGAGGCGTTTTACGGACTTAACAAGCTGACGACCATCGACATTCCCGCAAGCGTAAGCAGTATCGGAAGCGGAGTGTTCACGGGCTGCAAGTTTCTTGAGCGTATAACGGTTGCCGAAAACAACGTAAACTTCATTGTTTCCGACGGTCTGACCCCCGACGGAGAGGGCAACCTGTTCACCGCGGGCGGACTTTATGACGCAGATTTTACCACGCTCTACTGCTTCCCCGCAAACTATCTTTCTTCCAACAAGACCGACATCGTGCTGCCGTCCTCACTTACTTTGATTAAGTCGGGCGCGTTCAGCTTTACCAAGCTCCAGGGCATATTCATAACGTCGCTTTCGATAGAACTCGAAAACGAGAGTATCGTCACTCCCAATCTTGTATATTTAAGGATAAATTCCGACGACTTTAATTACCACGGCGGCGCGTTCGGCGATTATTCCCCGAGGCATATCTTTACCGAAAACGAAAACGTGCATGACGACCTTATCGCCGACAGTTCCCTTAACTCCGACATAAGAATGCTTTCCGACGTTGATTGGAAAGCACTTGAGGACTTCAACAACAACTTCATCTACGAAATCGTCATCTACGAAGTCACCGAAAACAACAGGACGGTCACCAAGAGGGCGATAACGATTTTGGGCGGACGCAAGACTCAGCAACAGCTGGTTATTCCCGACGCCATGGGCGAAATCAATATCACCAAGATTGCGCCTTATGCTTTTGCAAACGACGACAACATCGTCACAGTGACGCTCCCCAACGCGGTTGAGGAAGTGGGCGAATACGCCTTCTACGGCATTCCCAATCTTACCACCGTTTACCTTAACGACAATATTACCAGCATAGGCTACAGGGCGTTTGCAGGCTCGGCGCGCCTTTCGGTTGTGGAATTCTCCGACCTTGTAAACATAACCTATTTCGGCGTCGAGGCGTTTGACGGCACGGAGTGGTACAACAGCGAAACGCAGGAGTACCTGACCATCAACAATCTGCTTGTCAAATTTAACGGCTATGACATATCAGCCGAGATTGCCGAGGGCATAACCTACATCGCGAGCAACGCCTTTGCCAACAAGACCAACCTCACCGAGATAGTCTTTAAGTCCACCGTACTTAATACGATCGGCTACCGCGCCTTCCAGCTCTGCACAGGGCTTGGCAGCGTAGTGCTTCCCGCAAGCATAATAAACATCGAGAAAGAAGCGTTCTACGGCTGTTCCAACTTACTCCTTGCGGTCATTAACGGCAACAAGTCGCTGGAAAGTCAGATAACAATCGATCCGACGGCATTCCCCAATTCCGAGACATTACGTACTGCGATAAGGTATGCCGAAGGCGACAATTATTACGTACTTTACTACCAGATTGACGAAGCCGAAACAAAATCGGAGGCGGGCACTATTTTCGTAAAAGCTCTTTCCGTTGAAGACAACGCCAATAAGAAATTCGCAGGCTGGTATTACGACAAGGAATTCACCACGCTTGTGGAGTTCCCGCTCACCCTTAACAATGATAATACCGTAGACGCGGCAGGCGTCAGAAGCATGAGGATTTACGCGCGCTTTATCGAGGCGTCGGAAGGTACTCCCGGCTTACTTTATCAGCTCAACGACACAGGTTACACCGTCACGGGCTATACAGGCACCGACAAGTACGTCATTATACCGCAGAGGTATAAGAACAGAAACGTCACCGAAATCGCAGACGAGGCGTTCAAAAACCGCACCGACGTCGTCAGCGTAAACTTCCCTTACGCGAGAAACCCCGCCACGGGTATTTCCTACACGTTTATAACCAACGTGGGCGAAAACGCCTTTGACGACACAAAGTGGTTTTTGACTTACCGCGGCGATTTTGTGATAATAAACGACGTTCTTATTAAGTACAAGGGCAGCGCAACCGTTGTGGAAATTCCGTCTTCTATTACGAAGATTGCCGACGGCGCGTTCGCGGGCAATACGTTCATTACCAAAGTAGTTGTTCCCGAGGGCGTGAGGATACTGGGCAAGAATATGTTCCGCGACTGTATAAACCTTGTGGAAGTAAAACTTCCCTCGACGACAGCGTCCATTGGCGACAATGCCTTCGCAGGCTGCGAAAAACTCGAAAAAATCAACTTCGAAGACGCGGCGGAACTCGAAGTAATCTCGTCCAGCGCGCTTGACAACACGCTGTGGCTGGAGAGCAGAATCGACGACTGCATCATAATAAACGACATCCTCTACAAGTTCCAGGGTATGGCCGGCGCGGGCGCCGAAGGCAAATTGACCGTCATGAACGGCATCACCCAGATAGCCGACCGTGCATTTGAAAACGACAGGAGCTTAAAGAAGATCTACCTGCCCGAAAGCGTCACCTATATCGGCTCATACGCTTTCAGCGGCTCGCTTATACACGAAGTAATCATCTTTGCGGGCGGCAGTGACCTCGAAGCTATCGGGGAATATGCCTTTGCTTCCTGTATAAACCTTTCGAGAATAAACCTTTCGGTCTGCTCGGCATTAAAGACCATAGGCGCATTTGCGTTCGCAAATACGCCCTCGCTGTACAGCGATGACACAACGGCGCTTGTGCTTCCTTCGGCTATAAACCTCATGAACGAAGGCGCGTTCAGGAGCAGCGGCGTGGTCAACGCGATATTTGCCGCCGGCAGCAAACTTAAAGAACTTCCCTATCAGGCGTTTGCCGAGTGCTCCAACCTCTCGAGCGTAATCTTCAACGGAGCCAGCGCGCTTACCGCGATAGGGGAAGAGGCGTTTGCCGAGTGCATTTCGCTCAACGTCTTCAGCAACGTCAGCGCAAGCATTGAAACAATCGGCGCAAGAGCATTCAATAACTGTGTGTACCTCAACAATCTGGACATCAACTCGTCCCGCCTTAAGGACATCGGCGCGGCCGCCTTCTACAACATGGGATACGTCAACAACTTCAACGCCAACATGGTAGTTGTGGGCAATATCCTCATCAAGTACAAGGGCAACGACGCCGTTGTGGAAATACCCTCGACGATAACGACGATATACGACAGCGCATTTGCGGGCAATACGACATTGAGAGAAATAAGATTCCCCGTAAATTCGAGGATTAACGCGATTAACGACAACGCCTTCCTCAACTGCCGCAACCTTGAGTACATAAACTTCCCCTCGTCGATAATCAGCGTGGGCGACAGTGTCGTCGCAAACACCCTTTGGTATGACAACATGATAAGGTCGGGCGTGGAGTTTGTGACTATCGGAAACACACTCATCAGGTACAACGGCTCGTCAAGACAGGTAGTCATTCCGCAAAACGTGACGATTATTAACAGGGGCGCGTTTGACGGCGTAGAGCTGTACAACATCGAAATCGGCGCCCATGTCACTCTTATAAAAGAAGGCGCGTTTGACGGCATAATAACCCCGTCCGAGGCTTACGAGAAGGGCAGATACATTCTTACCGAATGCGAAACCGCCGATGATTTTGTCACGGCCAGAGAAAACTCGATTAACAATTACGGCAGTTACGCCCTTTATTACTTCGACGGCGGGGAACTCAAGTCCACGACATTATTTGTTCAGGGCGTGAGCGAGTATTACATCTTCGACTCTCATATTACGACGGTCGCAGGAAGCTGGAGTATCACGCTCCTCAATCCCATACCTTTCGACATCGGTCAGAACACCATTAATGAGATTTACCTTGTCTCGGAAGAGGCGAGAGAGGACTATCTCCTTGACATCAGGTGGGACAGCTATTCCCCGATTCTTAAAGTGGCGAGACCCTTTACGTTGACCTTAAGCGTCGACCCCGACAAGGCCGAAATCGGTGCCGAAAGCGTTGAAATCGCCGTCCTATACGACGAGATACCGCTCACGGTCAAAGAGGGCTATGTGTTCATCGGCTGGTATGTCGACTTCGATAAGGAGATAGCGGTAAGATACCCGCTCAAACTCCACCACAGCTTCACCGTTTACGCTAAGTTCGCAAGCCTCGAAGACGGCACGCAGAAAGGCTTTTCGCGCGACACCGATACCCACACCGAGATAGTCAGCTATAACGACAATTTCGATAAGACCGTGGTCATCCCGAGGCAGATTGCCGACTTTGAGTTTAACGGCATCACGGGATATTGGGAACTTGCCAATCCGCCTTACACCTACGGCACCCATGTGTGGAATCTCGAACTCAGTCAATACGTGCCCGAGCCCGACGAAGAGCGCGCCACCCATTACTATAAGGGGGCGTTCATGAATCACACCGAAATCGAGGTGATTTACTTTGCCAACAATTCGCAAATCACGGTCATCGGCAGAAACGCCTTTGCAGGCTGTACATCCTTGAAAAAAATCGTCCTTCCCGCGGGTATTACGCTCATTGAGGAAGACGCTTTTGCGGGCTGCACATCCCTTACCGAAATTATTTTCACGACGACCGACCCAGCGGTTTCCATTACTATAGAGTCGGGCGCGTTCCGCAACTGCACCGCATTGAAGAGCATTGTTTTCCCCGCCAATATTTCAAGTTGGGGCGACGGAGCGTTTGAAGGGTGCACAAGCCTTGTTGACATCTACCTTGAGGATACAGAGCCCGGCACGGTGGAAAACCTCAACGGAGCCTTCCCGTTTGAGATTAACGAAGGAAGAATAAAGATTTACGTTAAGAGCGCCGTTTACAACATCTACTACAGCAGATGGTCGGCTTACGCAACATATTTGACAGAGGTGACAGATGAAGAATAACAGACTGCCCCAGGGCATTAAAGAGTACACGACGGAGGAAGCGGTAAAGAGGGAAGAACTTACCCAAAAACTCTTTACAGTGCTGAAAAAAGAAGGTTATATGAGAGCGGAGCCCGCTTTCGTCGACTTTGCCAAAAACCTCGAAATGGAGCGCAATTCCTCCGATACCCTGTTCAGGAGTTTTGACAGCGACGGAAAGCTCCTTGCCTTTGCGGGAGATATTACTCCCTCAATAATAAGGTATATAGAGGGCGACATCCTTCCCAAACGCGTATATTTTGACAGAATGGCTTATTCCTTTATGCCCAACGCCCGCAGCGCGAGAGTCGCCGATATGTGCGGAGCCCAGGTTTACGGCATTACGGGAGCCGAAGGCGACGCCGAAATTATCGCCGCCGCATACGACAGCCTTGTCTTTGCGGGAATTAAGGACGTAAAAATTACCATAAGCCACGGCTTCTTTATAAAAAGCGTAATCTACAGCTACAAGCCCACCGAGGACATCACCGCCGAGGATATAAAGGTGCTTGTGGAAACGGGCAGGTGCGGCAAATTAAACGAGGTGTGCGTGGCCGCCGTAAACGCGCTTGCCAAGCAAAAAGGCGACATTAAGATAATGCAGGAAGCCGCCGAGGGGATAAACAACAAAGAGGCGATAGACTGCCTTTTAAGGCTGTTTGAAATTCACCGCATACTTGCCGAATACGGACTTGCCGACGCAGTGGAATTTGATTTTGGCTATATGTCGGACACTTCCTACTATAACGGCATGATCTTCAAGCTGACAAAAGACGGCAGCGTACTTGCCGAGGGCGGACACTTCACAGGGATAAAGAATTCGGGCAACGCTACAGGTTGCGCCTTTAAGTATGAACTTAACAACATAATAAAGGTGCTTGAAGCGATAGTCCCCGCCGACGACAAGAAGATACTTATGGGCATATCCTCGGGCGACGAGGCGCTTGCCAAGGCGCGTAAAATCAAAATCAGCCTGATGGAGAGCGACGTAAGGGTGGACACAGTTTACAATGTCACCAAAGCGGAGTGCAAAAACGCCGCCGTTCTGCGTAATATCGAAAACTATATCTACATAAACGACAAGGGCGAAATCGAAGAATAAAATGTTGTGTTTCGAGACGGCACACTTTGCATATTATATATAATATAAGGTGAACAAATTTTTTGAAAAGTTGCGCAAATTCTCTTGCATTTTGCAAAAGTATTTGGTATATTATTTAAGCAAAGCAACGAATGCCGCGCAAAGCGTACCAAAATTTTTCATCTTAACAGTTTTGAATGCGGGAGTGGCTCAGTGGTAGAGCGTCGCCTTGCCAAGGCGAATGTCGCGGGTCCGAATCCCGTCTCCCGCTCCATTACACCCTTCACCTCCGGATAGGAGTTTGGAAATAAATACGGCACCATAGCCAAGTGGTAAGGCAGAGGTCTGCAAAACCTTCATCTCCAGTCCGAATCTGGATGGTGCCTCCATTATTTCTGCCATTGTGGCGGAACAGGCAGACGCAAGGGACTTAAAATCCCTCGAGGGCAACTTCGTATCGGTTCAAGTCCGATCAATGGCACCATATTGAAACAACAGGATTGATACAAAAAATATCAGTCCTTTTTTCATTTTTAAGGGCTATTTTGCTTATTTTA
>ERZ795047.1626-NODE-1626-length-23295-cov-4.464501_pt1 | contig 23295 bp, 22 predicted proteins | sample MGYA00375131_ERZ795047 | MGnify/ENA primary metagenome ERZ795047 (study PRJEB30176, sample SAMN05720228) | activated sludge metagenome | isolation source: Anaerobic digester | place: Japan | collected 2015-05-20 ...
AGCCTTGCTCCTGTCTCCCAAATGTTCCGCCTTCCCTCCTGCATAGCATCTACGACTACGAGGACCGGCGATACTCCGGGGCGGTGGGTTTCATCCGGGCGCTGACGCGCCCTCCTTCGAAACCCACCCTACGACTACGAGTTAGGGCGCTGGCGCGCCCTCCTTGAAACCCAGTTGACTACCCGGGGGTTAGCGCTGAATTCTGGCTGAACCGCCTTTAGCGAACGACCGCACCTGTTCCACGGTCGCCATCGTGGTGTCGCCGGGGAAGGTGGTTAACAGGGCGCCGTGAGCCCAGCCCAATTTGACTGCTTCTTCGGGCTCTTCGCCGGTGAGCAGGCCAAAGAAGAACCCGGAGGCGAACCCGTCGCCACCGCCAACCCGGTCATAAACGTCAAGCTCGGCTCTGGGAGCAACGTACGTCTTTCCGTCAATCCAGGCCACTGCGCTCCAGCTGTGCTTATTCGTGGAATGGACTTCGCGCAACGTGGTTGCTACTACCTTAACCTGCGGATGCTGTTTGGTGACCTGATCGATCATCGCAAAGAAGGCGCTGGGATCCAGTTTCGATTTTGCTTCGACTTCAGGTCCTGGAATACCTAGACCCTTCTGGAGATCCTCCTCGTTGCCGACCAGGACGTCAACGTTTTCTACAATGCGACGAATGATCGAGACAGCCTTCTCGGCGCCGCCTGAGACTTTCCACAGCTTCTCTCGGAAGTTCAGGTCAAAAGAGACGATTGCTCCTGCTGCCTTCGCTGCCTTCATGCCTTCGATGATCACTTCAGAAGTGGTGGGGGAGAGAGCCGCAAAGATACCTCCGCTGTGAAACCATCTGACCCCGCCCTTGAAAATCGCGCTCCAATCAAAATCTCCGGGTTTCAGCTGCGCAGCAGCTTCGTTGCAACGGTTATAGAAAACGACGGGAGGCCGCACGCCGAAGCCGCGGTCACTGTAAACGGTCGCCATGTTGGGGCCGTTGACACCGTTGTGCTCGAAATACTTGTAGAAGGGCCGAACGCCCATGGCCTTCACGCGTTCTGCAATCAAATCGCCGATCGGGTAATTCACCATTGCAGTGACGATCCCGGTCTTGAGGCGGAAACAATCGGCCAGGTTGGCGGCGACGTTGAACTCACCGCCGCTCACATGGATCTGGCACTCATGTGCCTTCCGGAAAGGGACAGTCCCCGGATCCAGACGATGAACCAAGGCGCCAAGAGAGACTAGATCGAGTTCGCCGCTTTCACGAATATTCAGTCCATACTTCATTCTTTCCCTCCGTGTTGGTGAAACCGTTTGAAAACGCAAAGTATACAGACTGCCTTGCCCGGTTACCAGACCATCGTCCCGCGTTATCCGCGTTATCCGTGCTATCCGCGGGCAAACCAGATATCGATGAGTCGATCATTCTGCCACCTCCAGCGTCATGCGGCGCACGCAGAAGGCATCGTTTTCCCGGGTTCCCGAGAAAACCAGGAACATCTCCCGTCCATCATCGCTGATCCATTTGGCTGGTAGCCGATAGCCGTGCGTCTGTCCCAGCCCCCAATCCCGGGTCTTGAAAGCCGTAGTCCAGGGTCCCCATGGCTCGGGAGAGTCAAAGATGCCCCAGGCTCCGTGATGTCCAAAACTCACTGTCATCAGATACCGCTTAAGACCGGGATGGTAGACGATGTCGAGCCTCTCGCAGTTTCCCGGGTACTTGAACACATGGACCCGGTCTTCGATCCTTCGGCTCCAACGCGGGCTTCCGGAGTCGTATCCGGAAAAAAACTCCCAGGCTTTCCGGTCCTTCATTCTCGTACGCGGCGCCCGCGCCAGGACAATTCCGTCGTATGGGTTGTAGGCACCCGGGCCATCCTGAGAGTAGGTGTAGACATAGTCGTCCCGGGCGCCTGCGTAGTTGCGACCGAAATTCAGGAAGGTGGGGCAGCCGAAGCTTTCGTCCAACGTGAAGCCCCAGGTCCATGTCGCCCTCCGATCCTCCGACCATACCAGGGTTGAATTGCCGGTATTGCGCACCCACATGTACAGGGTCCCGTCAACCATTAGCATTCCACTGGCCTTGGGACCTCTAGGCCCGTCCCCCTGGCGCTCGACGCTTGGTGAACGAAGGTTCGTTCCCACAAAATTGGTCGGTCCGCCTTCGACACGAGCCAGTCCGAGCGAAAGCTTCTGCTCGATTCGAGGTTCAAATCCCCAGCCGTCTCCGTAGGAGGTGTAAAGATGATCATCATCGGCCCAGGTCATCGGCCAGTTGTCGCTCCCTTCGGCGTGCCGGACGATGGAGGAAACAGGATCGAACGAGATTGATCTGATCACCGGGCTCGGCGGGTACGGGTAGTCCGTGATGGCGTCCATCAGGGGATTGAACAGGTGGGTCACCATTCCACCCCAGAATCCCAGGCCTTCCTCTTTCTCCGAGCTCAACAGCTGCCCGTTTCTTACAACGATCAAGTCCAGTGAGGGGACCACCAACAGAACCTGGTTGCCCGCCCCGGCCCCGCAAAAGGCATCACGAGGCAACCAATTCCAAACCCCGTCAAAATTGGTCCACCATCCGAGACCCGAGCCGGGCGCCGGATTGCCTGGCGATCGATCGGGCAGCGGGGTGCCGGCGTACGCGGTAGCCTGTTTGACCCATTGCGGATCGAGAATCCGCTGTCCCTGCCACTCTCCGTTCTTCAACATCAATCGACCTGCACGGGCAGCGGCTCGGGCTGTGAAAGCTCCGCCTCCCCAGTTGGCGACTAGATCGAGGTCTCCCACCTTGTAGGTTTGATTGTATCCAATTGACCATTCGCCCTTTTCGATGCCGATCGGTCTGAAGATTCGTTCTTCGAGAAGGGTCCTCAGATCCTTATGCGGACTGTGACGTAGTGAGGCAGTGACGGCGTAAGAAAGCATCGCCATGCCCGGGTTGCTGTATTCGTACCCCTCGCCCGGCGGGAACAGTACCGGCGCCTGATCGCGGGAAATCGTAAAGGGATCGGGCTGCCGCTGCCAGAACGCGCCCTTCCAGCCGGTCAGCTGTTCGTGCGTCAGGCCTTCTTCTTCAGCATCTGAGATGCCGGAGGAATGAGTCACAAGCTGCAGGATCGTGATTTTCGACTTTTCCGGATCGGATTTCCATTCCGGGATGTAATGGCAAGCGGGGTCGGAGAGCTTGATGTATCCTTCCTGAAGCGCCAGGATCAGACTAAGTCCTCCGACCAGGGCCTTGGCCAGCGAGGCCGTGAAGTGCGGACGAGTGGCAGAGAACTCGGGAGCGTACCATTCCAGGATAATGGAATCGCCGCGAATGATCAGTAGCGTCTTGGTTCCTCGGGCAGCGAGCTGATCTCTCAGCTGAACCAGCTTCTCGCTGGACATTCCCTGGCTTTCAGGCGGCGCTGTCTTCCACTCGAAATTCCCGCTGCTGGTTGAGGCGCGAGAAGAAGTGGCAAAGAAAACGAGGATAATGGCAAGACACAGTGCTCTTCTCATGTTTGGCATGCCTCTACTGATGGAAATGGTAATCTTGGCTCGCATCCCCCATTAAGCGGGTATTGGCGAGCTGTTTTCTTAGAGCCATCGGGCCAGACGTTCAACCCTGACACGCCATTTCGGAGGAAAGCCCGGCGCGGAACGCGAAGGCCCCCCTTCCCAACCTCCAGCCATCATTCCGGTCGCCAACAACAATCCGCCATTTCCCGGCAGGTAAAGCGGGAGGCCGGGGCGCTGGTAGTTATGTCCATTGAGCAAGTAACGGTTTTTCGGGGTATCGATTAACAGGGCATTTACGGCTGTCTCCGGATCACCCAGGCGAGCAGCGGTCATGGCGACCATGGGGTAGTCCCAACCCCAGGTCGTCTCCCACTTCCACTCCTTCATAATTCGGGACAGTGTCGCCTTCATGACCTCGTGGCTGACCTGTTCCGTCTCCGGGAGCACACCAAGCGCGGCCAGCATCGACGGGTGATCCCTGACACCCGATGAGAAATCGGGGCAGTTTTCATGCGCCAGGTATACTCCCTCTTTGACAGGCAACGGGGCGAGGTGCTGTCGCACCCTCTCCCAATCGGGATGGCGCGGCATTTTCAAGCGCTCGCGCCATTGCTGGGCAATCTCCAAGCCGAAAGCCCAATAAGCGAGCTCAAACGTTGGATTCCAGGTTTCTCTTGGCTGGTGAATCTCCTGCGCGGGAATCACCGGAGGACCCAGCCAGAAGCATCCGCGCTGCTCGTTCCAAGTTGCAAAACTTGCCATGAATTCGGCTGACTCGAAAACAATCTCCCGGAACTTTCGAACCGTCGCCTGTGTCGGACGTCTCCGGTAGCACAGTTCCGCGTAGAGGATCGGATGCGGCTGCTGCCAGATGAGCAACGGTCCTATCGGTGAGGGGCTGTCATCGCCTTCGGGTCCACACATCTTTGGCCAGCGAGCGCCCCGATATCCTTGTTGCCGGGCCTTTTCCCGAGCGGAGGGAAGAATGGAGCTGTACCAGTCCAGGCTCTTTTCCAATAGTTCGATCCGTCCCCAAAGGGCAAAGTGGGCGGCATGCCAAAAATGCATTTCCAGGTGGAACTTGCCGTACCAGGAGTTGCAGGTAAGACCGGTTTCCTGCGGGGGCAGCGTGCCCGCGCATTGAATTGCGGTCAGGTACTGGGAAAGGATGATGCGTCTCTCCAGTTCGCTTGCTCGTTTGTCTGGACCCGCCTCAAGTTCAACTGCTCCCCCTGACGACCAGAAAGAGGCCCAATGGGCGGTGCTGGCCGCTATCGTCTCTTCGGCTGAAGGGGGCAGCTCGGTCTGTGGCGCCCCGGCGAATCGGAACACTGCGGAAAGCCTTTTGGTGCCACCCGCGGCTCGCAAAACGAAGCTGTGCGGTCCTTCCTGGACCAATGACGCCTCCGGTGTCCAGCCGACCGTCACAAAGTACCTGGTCTGATCCAGTACACGGATGATGTTGCAACGACGCGCCGACTGAGAGGTTATCTTGCTCTGATGCCGCTCGGCCTGTGTCCAGTCGGCGGCGTTCATTGCAGGCGAACCGTAAGGGAAATCAAGCGCAACGGCCAGCCGCCCGTCGGCAAGCAGTGGAGAGTCGATCTCGAAAGCCAGGAGATCCTGCTTTGGGTGACAGGCGGTCTTGACCAGGACCGGCTCGCCGTCCACGCGAAACTCGCTCTGGAGCACTCCGGTCCAGAGGTCGAGCGTTTGCCGAAGATCTCGCAAGTCGCCGATTTCGACTGCATCCCCGTTGGCATGCTTCAGTTGAAGACGAATCCGACCCAAGTGCAGGCGGTGAGGGTTCTCACGAAGCCAATCATACAATTCCTCTTGCCCTGTCCTCAGCGTGGCGTACCCGACCTGCCGCCCGGCGGTCTCGTATTCCTCGAGCACCAAATCCGCCGCTGTCAGTCCGCGTGGGGCGGGGACGCTGTGCCAGCCCCATTGAGATTGCGTGCAGAGTGGAATTCCAGTCTCGTAGGCTTCGCTGAAGGTCTGCATCCCGGTGATGTCGGCAGTGAAGGCAAATTCGCCATTTCCGACGCTCAATGGGGCAAGCGGATCCATGGCAGTCACCACCGGATTGTGCCGCTGGACCAGGCGTCGCCGGTCAATACGATCATTGGAACAAGCCACGGCCGTCGTACAGGCGACCCCTAAACCAGTGAGAAAAGTGCGACGTGTGAGTATCAGATGTTGCATGGTCTATGCAGGGTGAACGCCAGATCCGTTCATGGCATCCTCTTCATGGCCCCGTCCGGGCGCGTTTTTACTTCTTGCCTTTGCTCTTGACAGCCAATTCGCATCGTGGAACTAATAAGTCCGGTACAAGAGACTAGAAGCGACCACTTCGGAAGTCAAGCGAAGTCACAGAGAGGACGGAGAGACGATGAAGGGAAAACCGATACTCGTTTTACTCCTTGTCATGGCATGCGCCACCCTGTGGGCAGCGGATCAGAACCGCGTCATTATCAACGCCGACCAAGGCCAACACCGGATCAGCCGGCATATCTACGGACATTTCTCAGAGCACCTCGGGCACTGCATTTACGGTGGCATTTGGGTGGGCGAAGATTCCCCGATTCCAAATGTTCGAGGAATGCGCAGGGATGTGGTCGAGGCCTTGAAACGAATTAAAGTACCGAACCTCAGGTGGCCTGGCGGCTGCTTCGCGGACACTTACCACTGGAAAGATGGCATCGGGCCTCGGGAGAAACGGCCGACCATTGTGAATGTGCATTGGGGAGGCGTGACCGAGAACAACCATTTCGGCACACACGAGTTCATGGACCTCTGCGAACAGCTGGGCGCAGAGCCTTACATTTGTGGGAACGTCGGAAGCGGGACTGTCCAGGAAATGTCCGAATGGGTCGAATACGTCACTTTCGGCGGCAGGAGTCCGATGGCGGATCTGCGTCGCGCTAACGGCCGGGAAGACCCTTGGAAGATTTCCTTCTGGGGCGTGGGAAACGAAGTCTGGGGCTGCGGAGGCAATATGCGGCCCGCTTACTATGCCGACATCTACCGCCAGTACCGAAGCTATTTGCGCAATTATGGTGACAACCGGCTGTTTCGAGTCGCCTGCGGCGCCAACGAGGGCAATTACGAATGGACCGAGGTGTTGATGCGGGAAGCCGGTTCTCTAATGGAAGGGCTCAGCCTGCACTTCTATACCGTTCTCGATTGGGGAAACAAGGGATCAGCGACGGTATTCGACGAATCGGGCTGGTTTAACATCCTGAAGAAGACGTTGCAGATGGAGACCTTGGTCACCCGCCATTCGGCGGTGATGGATAAATACGATCCGCAAAAACGGGTGGCGTTAGTGGTCGATGAATGGGGTACATGGTATGACGTCGAGCCCGGAACCAATCCCGGTTTTCTTTATCAGCAGAACACGCTTCGAGACGCTCTGGTAGCTGGTATTAATCTGAACATCTTCAATAATCACAGCGCCCGGGTCAGAGTGGCGAATATTGCCCAGATGATTAATGTGCTGCAAGCCGTGATTCTCACGCGTGACGACAAGATCCTCCTAACACCGACCTACCATGTTTTCGATCTTTATAAGGTCCATCAGGATGCCTTGATGCTGCCGGTGTTCGTCGAATCGGATCGCTATATGTACCAGGGCGACAGCCTGCCTGCCCTGAGCGTTTCTGCTTCTCGCGACGGCGCCGGGCGCATTCATGTCACTTTGTGTAACCTGGATCCGAATGCCGACAGAACAGTGCCGGTGGAGGTGCGCGGCGCTCGCGTGAAGAAAGTGACCGGGCAGGTGTTGACGGCTGCCGCAATGAACGCCCACAACACCTTCGAACACCCCGACGCAGTCAAGCCGGCGCCCTTTAACGGGGCTCGCCTAACTTCCGAAGGCTTGGTGGTGACTCTCCCTTCGAAGTCGGTAGTGGCATTGGAGCTGGAGTAGGGAAGTGAATCCGCCAGCACAGGTTAGTCGTGGTCGGACTCTCCAGGGTCAGCCCCGGGCTGGAGGCAAGTCTGATGTTTGCATCCTTCCGAACTAGAGCCTTCCTTCTTGGGCTTTCGGGGCGGATCGGCGTAAAAAGCGACTTCGAGCGTTCTGATAGGTGAGAGTGGCTCCGTCACCACGTTCACCGTACACCCATAGTCGCTTAGCAAATCTGTCAACGCTCTGTGAGACTCTTCCTCTGAGAATACCTTGGTGTCTCGAAAGTAACTCTTGAAATCTCCCGGTGGCTTTTGGAATTCATTGACATCACCCCCACGGCATTGTATCCGAGCGCATGGGTACAGTTTTCAGCGACGGTAGTCCCGCGCCCATATGTGGCCCCACTTGGGTACTAAACCGGTTTCACGCCGAGCCCTGGAGCGTCACGCAAGATAATCTTTCCTTTCTGCACGGAGTGGCCTTGAAACGGATCGTTCGCGATCAGCAGATTGCCGTCCAGATCGGCGTAATCGACCAGGGGACTGATGTGGGCGGCAGCGGCAATGGCGACCGAGCTTTCGATCATGCACCCGAGCATGATCTTCATATCCAGGGCCCGTGACATCTTGATCATGGTGATCGCCTCTTGGATGCCTCCGGACTTCATCAGCTTGATATTAATCCCATCGTAGGCCGAAGCCAGTTCAGGTATGTCGCGCGCAGATTTGACCGCTTCGTCGGCCAGTATGGGAATCTTGACCCGTTCCCGCAGCCACCGGGTCTCTTCCAGCATGGAGCTCGGTAAAGGCTGTTCTATCAACTCGACACCCAGGCCCTCCAGCCACTGGATCTTCTCCAAGGCCTCTTCCTTGGTCTTCCAACCCTCGTTTGCGTCCACGCGCAAAGGCTTGTCGGTCACGCTCCTCACGGCCTCCAGCATTTCCCGGTCGTTTTTCAGGCCGACCTTGATCTTGAGAACGGGAAACTCGGCCGCCTCCTTTACTTTTTGTCTCACCACGTCGGGAGTATCAATTCCGATAGTGAAGGTTGTGACGGGCGTGTTCGCGCTGTTGAGACCAAACAGCCGATACAGCGGCTGGTTGAACTTCTTTCCGACCCAGTCGAGCAGGGCAATGTCCAGTGCGGCTTTAGCGCAGCTTTGATCGGTGATCAATTCGTCCAGTCGTGATTTCACATCGCTGTAATGCATCCAGTCCGCCGACTCGAACGATGCGCGAGCCACTTCGAGTCTTTCGACAGTCTTCTCAGCGCTCTCGCCGTAACGGACATTCGGTGCGGCTTCTCCCCAGCCGACGATTCCGTCGCGTTCGATGCGAACGAAAACGTTGTCTTTAAAATCACTGGAGTTCCTTGCGATGGTCCAGGTATGCCTCAGATTCAGACGCCGCACCTCGATCCGCATTGGTGATTCAGAAGCTTTAAGGGTTGGCTGCATGCCCGCGATCAGAACTCCGCCGGCTGTTGCTTCCAGAAAGCGCCTCCTGGTACTGGTCGAATTCATTTCTGGTTTTCCCCTCCGTGTTATTCGACCGGCAGCCTCTTGACAAATTGAAGAGTGCTCCGTCGTCCGGCGTCATACTGCTCATCTTGTGCCGACAGGCTGCTAATGTGAACGTCTCCGCTGGCGTGAATGAAATGCGCTCCGCCAAGTGATATGGCCACGTGAGTAATCCTTTCCTTGCCGAAAAAGAGAAGGTCGCCAGGCTTCAGGTTTGAGAAATCAGGCACCGGCTCAACCCGCTCCCCGACGCGGGACTGCTGATCCGCATCTCTGGGAAGCTGGATGCCGTTCATTCGGAAGACCGTCTGTGTAAAACCGGAGCAGTCAAAACCCTTGGACGAGTTCCCGCCCCAAAGATACGGTATTCCTCGCAGCTGTAAAGCGAGGCGAACGATCTCCGCACCTCGAGGCTTCTCGTAACCCGTCAATTCCGAGGGAAGCAGACTGTCTTCAGGAACAAAGCCAGACCGGCCGTCGGGCAGTTTGACTGCGGTTAGTCCATCCCGGCTGGCGCCGGTCTGGACCATACAGGACAAAACGATATCCGAAACCGGCTCGCTGCGATCGGGCTGCGACCAGATTGTTCCGAACGGTTTTGAATACCGGGCAAGGGAGCCTGCGGCCCAGGCTGCGCGCTCGGTTGGCGTCACTCGCATGATAAGAGAGTTTTCGATCCAGCCCAGGTAGCGATAGGGTGTTTGAACCAGGAACCAGGATCCTTCTGTCTTCAGAAGGCGAAGAGGCGTTCCCATCACGACCTGGTCCACCATTTCTGCGGAGTGTCTGGGAACGCGGCGCAAAGGGGCGACGCTTACCCGAACGAGCGCTTCATTATTCTGGCCGAGGGCGGGATCGGGTAGCAACTTGATGTCCACGCTCCCGAGTCGAGCCCCGAATGTTTCCCGTGCAGCTTCGAGCACGGCGTCTCTTGCAGACGTGAGGGTCGTTTCGCCGGTAACGTCCCAGCGCCTGTTTCGCTCCGTTGCCTGGACTTCAAAAAACTCGAGCCGTTTGTCCCCTATTTCAGTTTTCTCGATCACTGCCAGTCGGTCTAGAAACTTAGCCAGCATGGGATCCTTGGCAACGGGCGGGTCAGCAACCGCCAAGAGGAGGGGCAGCAGGAGAAGGGTCTTTTCCACGAGGCTATTTTACAAAATTGCGGGCTGAAGGTTCTTACATTTGGTTAAGACCTTGCGCGAAACCCACAACCCGCAATATTCCAGCAGCTGACGCGGTGAACCGTCGGCGGCGCAGCCTCGTCATGTGCAATCAGGACAGGCCGAGGCAGGCGGAAACAACCTTGACGGCGTCACTTGCATTAGTCGCAAAGCCGTGCGCCCCGATGTCGTCGGCGTACGCCTGAGTGACGGGCGCGCCTCCGATGATGACTTTAACGTCCGGGTACTGTTTGAAGTGTTCGACAACGGTTTTCATGTACGGCATTGTCGTCGTCAGCAGCGCGCTACAGCAGACGGCTCTTGAGCCTTTCTGAACCGACGCGGCGAACTTGTTCACATCGCAGTTCACACCCAGATCATCCACTTCAAATCCCGCACCTTTCAGCATCATGGCGACCAGGTTCTTGCCGATGTCATGAAGGTCGCCCTTCACTGTCCCAATGGCGACCTTGGCGAGCGGCTGATGACCCTGTTTGGCGAGCAGTGGTTCAAGCAGCTTCAGTCCGGTGTTCATGGCGCGGGCGGATATCAGCATTTCCGGCACATAGACCTCATTTCGGGCGAAGCGCTCACCGATTTCCTTCATCGCGGGAATCATCGATTCGGTGAGTAATTCCACTACGTTATCGCCGCGGTCGATGGCCTCTCGGACCACTTGCTCGACTACATTGGCTTTTCCGTTACAAATCGCATCAAACAGTACAGTATTTCTTGCCATATCCCTCTTTCCGGTCTAACTGTCGAACTGCTTGAGATTGACCTTGGGGTCCCAAGTCTCGTTCGAGGCTAGCAGTTCTTGCCAAGCGACCTCTTGACCCCTGTATGCGGCAGTCCGGCCGAGAATTGCGGTCAGCGCGCTCTCCGCACCGGTTTCGGCCTCATTGATATACCGACTGTTTTTGATGCTGTCAACAAAAGCTTTCTGTTTGTTGGGGTCAGCGTCCTCCAGTGCGGACCTGAAGGAGCCTGTCGCCCAGTCCCTGGCGCTGATTTCTTCACTCGTGCCACGGGCAACGCCGGAATCCCAGGGATTGGGGCCCTTAATGAATACGCCGCCGGTGTAATGAGCTTCGGCAATCCCCTTGGTCCCGAAAAACCGTTCGAAAACGTCGCCGAGCCCCGGATCGAACTGAGTGGAGTGAAAAGCGACGTTGACATTGTTCGGGTAGGTGTAATTGACGACGAAGTAAGACGAACAATCGCCCTGATCCTTTCTGCCGGCTCGTCCATGGCTGCCGAAGGCCTTAATCGGGTGTCCCTGCAGCGTCCAGTTAACAATGTCCACCACGTGTATCCCCTGCTCAACCAGGATGTCGCCAGACAGAACCTGGTAATTGATCCAGTGGCGGAGTCGACGCTCTTCCGGAGACGCGTTCGGATAATCACGAACTCTCACGGTGCCGGCAAAGTAGCAGGCTTGCGCGGTAACTATATCGCCGATGCCTCCCTCATGGATTTTCTTCACCATGGCGACATAAGGGGACGCGTGGCGAATCTGGAAACCAACGGCAAGGCTTAGCTTGTCTCCAGCTTTCTTTCCCGCCTCAATAACGCGTTTGCAGCCGCTGACGTCAACGGCGACCGGCTTTTCGCAATAAACGTGCTTACCCGCCTGCACTGTCGCTTCCAGGTGCTCAGGATGCAGAAACGGAGGCGACGCGATCAAGACGACGTCGACTTCCTTGCTTTCGAGCAGGCGCAGGTAAGCGTCAGAGCCAAGGAAGAGGTTGGATTCTGCCAGGGCAGCGCGTCCCTTTTCGGCATTGGCCTTACTGAAAGCCTCCTTGGCGGCGGTCAGGCGGTCCTTGAACAGATCCGCCGCTGCGGCCAGGCGAGTTTCGGTGTGCTTGACAAATGACGTGGCGACATTAGTACCCCGTCCGCCACATCCGATTACGCCCATGTTAAGCGTCGAGTTCGCAGCTGTTCCGAAGACCGTAGCCGCCGGCAGTATCGTTACGCCCGCCGCCGCGACTGCCGTGTCTTTCAGAAATGTTCTGCGTTGCATCTTACTCTCCATTGTGTTGCCTCCTGGTGAATGACCTCCATTTTACTGAAGGATAGGCGCAATTGATATCACCGGGCGATCGGCTGGTCAAGACGGGACCACCTGAAAGGCTTGCAGAAACAGACTTGGAGCGCGGTACATTTCAACGTTCTGCTTGATAGCCGTGCGCCTGCGATCCGCGTAATCCGTGCGATCCGTCTTATCTGGGGGTACCCATTCCCGCGGATAGCACGGATACGCGGATTACGCAGATGACAGGCGTAGTCTCGCCTACTGCTTGTGAGAGACCCCTTATTTGATCAGTTTGAGCTGCTTCATGTTCTCTTCGCTCCAGCCGATGTCGGTCAGGAGCGCTTCTAAAAGCTTCGACCATCCGTAAACCTTCTTGGGGTGACAATGGATTGTCACGCGCCGGGCGGGTTCGTATCCTTGCGAAAGACCAAGACGGCACCGCGGGTGAAGTCTTGTGTCCATCCGTCCTTCCGCAGGGCAGCGATGATTTCGTCTACCGTCTTGTTCTTCAGTTGGTCGAGGGTTTGTTTCGAGAAGGCCATGGAAGTGTTATCTGGTGAATCATCCAGGCAGGAACACTTCGCACTTCTCCTTCCTGCGCAACCGTTAGATCGGGGCCAACCGGAATGGGCTCATGATGCTTTTGGAGCGAGGATAGATAAGCGATAACCGCTTGGTGGGCATTGGCCAACGCTTCGGCCTCGGAGGCCCCGCTCGCGTGCAATCCTTTCAGGCCCGGGCAGTAGGCGTGAAAACCGTCCTCATCCGGTTCAACGACTACAGTAATCCGGAGAGTAACGCAAGGTTTTGGTTCACGCTTCCAGAACATAACCGGCTCTCGAAAGCGAGCGTAGCCCGCGGCCTGCTCTAATGTCAACCTCGCGAATTGCCCACTGGCGGAGTGAGGTGATCTGACGAGCACAACCCAGAGCGTGTATAGGAGTGGGGTCGAAAAGCCTTCGCGCGTCTTCAGAGGCGGGTGTCCGTATTTCAGCGGGCGTTGTTCGTAAGCCGACGATAGGCTTGCACTGCGAGTTGATCGCAGCGCTCGTTTTCCGGATGTCCTGCATGCCCTGGGATCAGTTGGAATGCTACTTGATGTTTTTGCAACAAGCGGTCCAGTTCCTTCCACAGCTCAATGTTCTTGACGGGCTCATACCCGGAACTGGTCTTTCTTTTCCAGTCGCGGGCCTTCCAGTTTGGAAGCCACTCTGCGGCTCCTTTCTGGACGTAGCTGCTGTCGGTCACCACCATCACCCGGGCGGGGCGTTTGAGGCGGGCGAGCCCCTGGATGACAGCGGTCAGTTCCATCTTGTTGTTGGTCGTGTGTCGCTCGGCCCCTGACGCTTCCACGGTTTTGCCTGTGGGCAGATGACGCAGGATGTAAGCCCACCCCCCGGGGCCAGGATTTCCGCTGCAGGCTCCGTCCGTATAAAGGTAAACCTCTGGGTCGGTCATGGGCGCGGATTATAGCCTGCTGGCCTGCCTGAGAGGAAAAAAGGACTCGAAGGACAAGACGGGCTCGTTTCAAATAGTACGTAAAGGCCTAAAGACAGTCCTTCAACCCCGTATCGAGCGTGTTGATTCCCCCAGGACAGCCTGCGCCAGGGCCGGGACGGTTGTCCCGGCCTTTCCTTCAAAGAAGAAATCAGCCGTATGAGTGAGAGGCGTCGTAGTGGTATTGAATTCGTAGATCAGGCCGCCTTGATCGTGCACGATATAGGGGAAGGATGCCACCGGGTAGACCTGGGCAGACGTCCCAATGACCAGTAGCAAATCGCACTTCGAGAGAAGTTCGTCAATCTCGTTCATCTTTCGAACCATTTCCCCGAAGAGGACGATGTTAGGTTTCAACGGATAACCACACTGGCGGCAGACTGGAGGCGGGCCCTCCTCCAGGTCCTCAACTTGGAAAGGTCGAATGAATCCGCACTCAAGGCAGTGCAGATGCTGGTGTTCTCCGTGGACTTCCAGAACCTTTTGGCTGCCAGCCAGCGAATGCAATCCATCGATATTCTGCGTGATTATGGCCCTCAGGTGATCCGCTGTTTCGAGCTGCTTCAGGGCTGCATGGGCAGGGGATGGCTTTTTGCCGAAAAGCGCCGCGCCTAACGCCCGGTACAGTCGCCACGCTTTCTCAGGCGTCCGAGTAAATGCCTCAATCGTTGCATACTCGTCGGGACGGAAAATCTGCCACAGCCCGTTATCACTTCTGAAATCAGGAATTCCGCTTTCAACGGAGATGCCGGCCCCGGTGAGTGCCACCGGGAAACGGGCCTGTTTGTACAGCGCCGCTGGTTCGCCCAGAGAATCTCTGTCCGGGTGAATCACCTTTGCCATGTGTTGATGCATGGTCCTCACGCATTCAGGTGTCGGTTCATCCGTTCGATTGCTTCGTCGATCTCGGCCGGACTCGCGAAACCAATTACGACTGCGTCCACGCAGTCAAGCGACATGACGTATTTAATCGAGGCGTCCCGTTCTTGAGGATCGGTAAAGTCTCCTTCGCCCATTATTTTCATCCCGATGACGCCGGTTCCCGACTGGTGAATTTTGCGAATCGCGGTTACCGCGCGGTCCCGATCTCCTTGTTCTCCATCCCGCGACCGCAAACCGTCCATGTGGGCGCCGTTGTGATTGACGCGCACCAGGGCGACGTCGAGCCAACTCGTCCCTGGCATCACTTCCAGTGGCAATAGACCGTGGCACGAGGCGCCGTGAGTTCGGACCAATTGTTTCTGCTTGGCCTCTTCGAGGAGGTCCATCTGACGTTTGAGCGTCTCCTTCCAGTCCCCTGTTCTGGTGCAATGAAGGAGGAGTGAATCAAAGTAATCGGTTTGAAGCTCTTTCCGGAATCGGTCAATGATTTGGAACGGATCAGGATCGTTTCTCCAACCCATTTTTGTTTGAAGAAAGTAGCTGTCGCGATCGATGCCTTTCAACGCCGTTCCCACCATTTCATGGGTCCGGTAGGAATCAGCAGTATCGAAAAACCGGATGCCGCGATCGTAGGCGTATCGCAGCAGCCGGGTGAATCCGTCCTGACCGAGATCGCGCTGCACTCGGCCTCCGCGCGTACCCGTACCGATTCCAAGGCGGGTGACCTTGATTCCGGATCGGCCCAAAGTTACGAGGTCAGTAGCAGACTTTCGGGTCGGAGCGCCTGTTAGTAGCGAGCCGGAACAAGCGACCGCGCCCACTCCTGTCAGCCCGTCACGCAGGAAACGACGACGTGTTACTTGAGTCATCGAGAACCTCCTTGAGCACCAATATTACCAGACCTTTGGAACTCGTCTCGAGAAACAGAGCGGCCTGTCTTGTTCAATGCAACCCCGACATAGGTGGGATGGAAAAGTCGGGGCATGACCGGCGGGTGATGACGCTCGAGGCGAGCCACGTGGAATCCCGCATTTTGAATCAGTGAGACCGTGTCGCGATTCAAATGACAACCAAGAGCCAGTCTTGACCAAACCGGTGTCAGTCGATCCTGCCATCTCGCAATGCTCTCTTCTCCCCGGGTATGTTCCAGAAACAAAAAGCGGCCGCCGCTTTTGAGCACTCTCCCAATTTCTGCTAGAGAACGCGCGGGATTCGAGACGCTGCACAAAACCAGGGTTGCCACTACGGTGTCAAATGTGCCTGATCCAAAGGGGAGATTCTCAGCTCGGCACTGCACCCGCACTGTCTCGTGTGCGTGGCGGTAAAGTCGGCGGGTTGATTTGCCAAGCATGGCTGGGTCGGGGTCGGTGAAAACCAGGCGCCCCGACTCCCGGTAACAGGGAAGGTTTGCACCGGTGCCTCCACCGATTTCGAGTACTTGCCCCTGGCTCCATCTCAGCAGTTCACGTCGCTTTTCACGAAGCCAGCTGTCCTCGACAGGGGCCAGCATCCGGTCATATAAGGCCGCGACGAGCCGGTGCCACACTGTGGATGAGAGACGGATGAACAATAGAATCGTTTAAGTTAAAGACTTCGACTAACAGCCTGAGAGCTGACGACTGAAAGCTGAGCGTCAAATGGCTCACCTCCATGATTAACCATCGGTCTGCACGGGTCAACCACGCGCAGGGGGAGCGTGGCGAGGGGCCGACTCTTCCAGAACCCTGCTCTACCGCGCGGCCTTGGAGCAGGCGTCCTTTGTTCGTAGTCTGGCGCTTCACAAAATAGGTTCTTTCAAAAAGAGATCGGTCCTGACGGACCTCTGATGCGACCAGCACCGGCCTGATGGTGGTCAGGGAGCAGGACGACAGGTCTGGACGCGCTCGAAGTTTGACGATTTTGTGTGTTCACTCCCAGTCTCGGACTCTGGAGCCGGAGATCCCCGGTCAGGTCGAAGGTCGACCTTCAATCATCAGCCGCAGTGCTTTTTCCTCGGCCGGGATCCGCACCAGAAGCAGGAACGCGAGGTTCAGTACGCCGATCGTGAGAGCGGTGATCCAGGCGCCGAAGATCATCGGCACCGAGAACAGGATGATCACTACGGCGAAATAAATGGGATGGCGAAAGAAGCGGTAAGGTCCCGCCCGGACAAGCTTTTTGCCCGGGAGAACGACGATTTTTGTGCTCCAATGACCGCGTAGAGACAAGATACACCAGTACCGTAACAGGTCGCCAAGAACGAAAAGGCCTAGCCACAGAGGCCAAAGCTGGTCAAGTTGAGCGCGCCAGGCCCCCTCCGTTATCCAGCCGATAAACCAGAGGACATGCAGGGATATCATCAGCGGATAGTGTCGAGCCCCGCATTCGCAACCGCCCGCCTCGAGCATCCGAAGGCGATTCCGACGCGAAAGCCTGAGTTCGAAAAAGCGCTCGAGCCCGATGCCGAGAGCAAGGCTGAAAAGCAAGACCGTTACCATCGAAAAAGAACTTGTTCAGCCGAGAAACCGGGGCCAAAGGCCAGCATCAACCCGAGGTCGCCGGCGGGCGGAGTGGTGTCGAGGAAATGTCGAAGCACGAATAGTACCGTAGGACTCGACATGTTGCCGTACTCATGAAGGACGACGTAAGAGTGTTTCAGGGCAGAAGCGCTGATCCCAGCGGTCTTGGCGAACGCATCCAGCACTTTGGCCCCGCCGGGATGGACTACGAAATGCCGGATCTCTTCTCGCGAAATCCCCCAGGCTCGCGCCGCGGCGTTCAACAACTTCGGCATTTCATTTCGGACCAGGGAGGGGAGATCTCGGGAGAGACGTACTTTAAGCCCGGTCTCGACTAGATCCCAGCCCATGATGTCTTCGGAATTGTCCCAGAGATGGCTGTAAGCTCCGAGCAGTTCGGGTCCGTCCGTCTCGGTCCCGATAAGAAGAGCGGCGGCGCCGTCGCCGAACAGGCTAGTGGCGACTAGGTTGGCTTTGGACAAATCTCCAAGCTGGAACGTAAGACTGCAAAGCTCGACGGTTACAAAAAGCAGGTACTTACCCCGGAGGACAGACGCCATCTCGGCGGCCCTGGCAAGACCGGCAACTCCGGCGGCGCATCCAAGTCCCCAGATCGGTAACCTGGGAATGTTGCGGGAAAGACCGAGAGCTTGTATGAGTTTGCTGTCCAGGCTCGGCGTTGCTATTCCACTGGTGGATGCAAACAGGATCATCCCGACCTGTTCCGGCATCACCCCGGTCTCGGTCATTACGGTTTGGGCGGCGCGGCAGGCCAGTTCGAACGCGGTTTTCTGGTAAACCTCATTGGACTCCTGGAAGGTATGGGGTGCCAGAAACCATTCAATCGGCTGGGCAAAGTACCGGTGTCTGACCTGGGTGTTCGCAAAAATGGGAAGCAGCCGGCTGAAATCCGGGAAAGATGGGCCAAAGACCGAAGGCGCCAGGCTGGCTATCATCTCCTGGTCAACTTTGTACTTGGGGACAGCCGTGGCAACGCCCGCTACTCGAGCTTTTTCCATGAGTTCTCCCCTTTCTTATTACAGTATCACGAATAAGGAGAGCGGCATCCGCGCTTCGGATTCGGTTCTCCCGCTGGGCAATGCTGCGTGCGAAATTCGAGGAACGGAGCCGATAGCACTTTACCCGGCCGGCGGCAATGACAGGGAGGGGGACGGCCCGACGGCACGCTACTGATGTTTCATGGCAGAATGAAGCCATGGAAATAGGTGACACGCATTTGGAGCAGTTGCGAACGGCCAAGTGGCTTCTTGAAAAGCCCAGTCTTGCGGCCAGACTGGCGGACAGTGTGGGGCTGCCGCTTGAAAAAGGTTTCGGCATGCTCCCGGAAAAATGGTCCGCCGCAATTCAGAAAGCGGTCAACGACGCTTTGATGAAGGCTTTGGATGCGGCCGTCAAGTCGCTCGAGGGGCGTCCGGCGAATCCCAAAAGCGGCAGTTTTCATCGCGTGGCCGTGGCGGCTGCCGGAGCGGCAGGTGGCGCTTTCGGCCTGGCGGGCCTGCTGCTCGAACTGCCCCTTTCCACAGTCCTGATGTTACGCTCCATCGCCGATATTGCCCGTGAGGAGGGCGAGGACCTGACGCAGATGGAGTCGCGCCTTTCCTGTCTTGAAGTTTTTGCCATCGGCGGTCGGCAACCAGGAGATGATGCGGCCGAGACCGGGTACTTCGCCATCCGGGCCGCGCTCGCCCGATCGGTCAGCGAGGCTGCTCGGTTCCTGGCCGAAAGTGGAGCCGTGAATCGTGGGGCGCCCGCTTTGGTCCGGTTCATTACTGCAGTCAGCTCGCGCTTCGGAATCGCCGTTTCCGAGAAAGCCGCAGCTATGGCAGTGCCAGTGGTTGGCGCCGCCGGAGGCGCCATGGTCAATTCGATCTTTATCAGTCATTTCCAGGATGTCGCGCGGGGTCATTTCACGATCCGCAGGTTGGAACGCATTTACGGTGCGGAAGTGATCCAACAGCAGTATCAAGCGATCTAGAAAAGCGGGCTTGGCTTCTCGGGGAAAGCAGCGGTATCCTTCCTCTATGATAACGAGCCTCCACAGTAAGTTCCCGACATTGACCGCATTGGCGCTCGTCGGTTTTGCAGCGTTTATGGTCACATGTTCCTTCGTCGTTGACCTGATCGCCCAGCCGGCGTCGGGTGCCCCGCTCTGGTTCAGAGAAGACTGGAAGGAAATCCCCGCCGCCCTACCTGTGACTCAGGAGCACGTTGCCACTCCCGGCCTGGTCCTGCATACATACGGCACGGCAAAGGACAGTATCAAGAAATCTCATCATGATCAGCCCGCAGATGATCCCTATTACATCTGGTCGGGCGAATGTAAGGGCACCTGGGCGGTCACTCTTTCAAAGATCGGCTCGGCGGTTGACTTCTCCAACGGCGGGGTTATCAGATGGCGCTCACGCCAAAGCGGGCAGCGGTTTCCCAGAATATTGATACGACTGGCTGATGGAAGCTTCTACGTCTCTGATCAGACAGACACGAATTCAAATGAATGGCATGTCTTCAGCTTTGTTCTGGACCAAGTGACCTGGTCGGCCTTTGACATCGAGAAATTTGTGCCCGTTCCTGGAGGAAAGCCGCCGGACCTGTCACGGGTTGTGGAAGTAGGGTTCACAGACCTCGAGCCGGGCGCTGGTACCCCGGTTTCGTCCCGCATAGACTGGATTGAGGTCTACGGACACCCGGTGGCCGCTGATCAGTGACACATCTAAAGAAACTGGCTGTTTTCTGGTAATCTTTGGCAGATGCCACATAAGGTCATAATTATCGGTTCTGGCTGTGCAGGCTCAACAGCCGCTATCTACACGGCTCGGGCAAACCTTGAGCCTCTCGTCTTTGAGGGACTGGAGCCAGGCGGTCAACTCTCGCTGACAACCCTCGTTGAAAACTTCCCCGGGTTCCCGAACGGGATCATGGGGCCTGAGCTGGTGCAGTTGATGAAGCAGCAGGCCGAGCGATTCGGCGCGCTGTACAAGCAGGAAGTCATAACGAGCGTCGATTTGAGCAGGCGACCCTTCGTACTCCGGACGTCCGACAGCTCTTACGAAGCCGATGCGCTCATTATCGCCTCGGGCGCGTCGGCCAAATGGCTCGGACTTGAGTCCGAACGCCGCCTCATCGGTCGTGGTGTTTCGAGCTGCGCGACCTGCGACGGTTTCTTCTTCCGCGACAAGAGCGTCGCTGTAGTCGGCGGAGGAGACACTGCCATGGAAGACGCCCTGTTCCTGACTCGGTTTGCTCGCAAGGTGACAGTGATTCATCGGCGCGATCAGCTGCGCGCCTCAAAGATCATGGCCGAGCGGGCGATGATGAATCCGAAAATCGAATTTGTCTGGGACACCGTGGTCACAGAGATCCTCGACGCTGGCGCTCAGAGGGTCGAGGCGGTGCGAGTCCGGAACGTCAAGACGGAAAAAGAAGCGGTGCTTCCCTTTGATGGAGTGTTTGTCGCTATCGGCCATAAACCAAACACGGAGATCTTCGAAGGGCAGTTGGAGCTGGAGAATGGCTACGTGGTCGTCTATGACGGATCAAAGACCAGCGTAGAGGGCGTTTTTGCGGCGGGTGATGTCCACGACCGCCATTATCGTCAGGCTATAACGGCGGCCGGGGCAGGGTGCCGTGCCGCCATGGATGCCGAGAAGTTCCTGGAAGCGCAGTCGAAGTAAAGTCTCCAATGACACGAATTCGCGTGAATTCGTGTCATTAGTTGTTGGTTCAGGAATAGGGAAATTACCTGGGTCTCATGCTCCCTCGCACAGGAGGGCGCGGAGGTTTTGCTACACCGCGAGCCAGGCGGTCGGCAAGCATACGTTCGAATCCCTCAAGGTCCGTCCACTCAACCGCCACGTCGATCGGGTTGCCCGACTCCGATACCCGTGTCATCCCATCCGGCGTCACTTCCAGCTTAATCCGCTCGATCTTTACGAACTCGTTGCTGTAGGCGAGAAAAACGGCCAGGCAGTCAAACAGGGTGGAGCTTTGCCGTCGGAAGTTCAGAGTTGTTCTCTGGTTCTTCAACCACACCCGGTAGTTTTGTAGAAGAGTGCGGCACAAAGGGTTATCTGCCTCAAAGACCTTCCGGTACTCTTCCCCGTCTAGTTGAATGAGACCGGCAGTATCAAGCGGAGCAATAAGAACGGGCCAGGCCGCCCGGTACATGGCGGCGCTGGATGAAACATGGTCTTTTACGTTGTACTCGGGCTCTGGCTGGGATTTGTTGCCGTAGCCCTTGTAGACACTCCCGCTCATGGCCACGATCCTGGCCTTTTTCGTCAAGCCAGGTTCGCGCTGGAGAGCTTCTTCGATATTCGGAGCCGGTCCAACCACAATGAGGGTGACAGGCTGCGAACTCGCCATGATCAGCTTGATCATGGCGTCGACGCCGTCATCATGCACCTTTCCCGGATAGGATTTCAGATCGTAATCGGCGGCCCATTCAAACTGGGGGCCACCTTTGTCGTCCATGCGCTTGCCGATGCCTATCTGGACATCCGTCCGGCCGACGGCCTGAAGAAACTTGGCCGCAATTTTGGCCCTTCCGACGACGTCATGGCTGTCAGTGACCACCATTTTCAGATCGAGTTCCGGCGATGCTAGTAGCAGCGCCAATGCCCACGTGTCGTCGATATCCGACCCGATGTCGGTATCAAAAATAACAGGGATCGGGGCCTTCCCAGGTTGCGCCCGAAGTACGGGAAGCACGGTCAGAAAGCATGTGATCAACAGAAGTGCAGTCGTTACACGCGGTCTTGTCATCGTCGTCCCTCCTCTGACTTGGCACGGCTCAGTATAGCCCATGTGGTAAGATGGCTGCTTACCCATGGAGAACCCAGTAAGTCAAGAGCAAGTTTTGAATGCGTTACGTTCAGTTCACGATCCCGATCTGCATAAGGACATTGTGTCCTTAGGAATGATCCACGACATTCGGATCTGCGGAGGCGCGGTCGCTTTTCGATTCGTATTGACTACCCCGGCCTGTCCGGTGCGCGAGCAGTTGGAAGCTCAGGCGCGGCGGGCGGTTGAAAGCATCCCGGGAGTCAGTCAGGTGAATATAAAAATGGAAGCTGTCGTGCCTAAGCACAAGGCGGTTGTCGAGCGAAAGCCGATTGAAGGCGTGTCGAATATTGTCGCTGTCACCTCTGGCAAGGGCGGGGTGGGCAAGACGACCGTCGCTGTTAACCTGGCTTGCGCTCTCAGCCAGAAGGGCGCACGTGTAGGTCTCCTTGATTGCGACATTTATGGGCCGAATGTTCCTATCATGCTTGGTGTCAACCGGCAACCGACCGGTGACAATCGAAGAATCGAGCCAATCGAGGCCCAGGGCATGAAGGTCATGTCCATGGGTTTTCTCGCCCAGGGTGATACCCCGCTCATCTGGCGCGGCCCGATGCTTCACGGTGTCATTCAGCAGTTCCTCTACCAGGTGGCATGGGGAGAACTGGATTACCTGATCGCCGATCTCCCGCCTGGAACGGGGGACGCGCAGCTCACCATTATGCAGTCGGTTCCACTAAGCGGCGGTGTCGTTGTTACCACCCCACAGGACGTCGCACTGGCTGATGCCCGGCGGGGAGTGATGATGTTCAGGCAGGTGCAGGTGAACGTTTTGGGCATTATAGAAAATATGAGCTATTTCACCTGTCCCCATTGCGGCGAACGTACTGATATTTTCAGCCATGGCGGCGGGGAGCGCACGAGCCAGCGTTACGATGTGCCCTTCCTGGGCAGCATCCCTCTCGTTACGGAGTTGAGAGTCGCGGGCGATACCGGCAAGCCGGTAGTGCTGGCCGATCCGGGAAGCGCGACGGCAGCAGCTTTCTTTGAAATCGCGGAACGCTTGGCCGCTCAAATCTCGACCTTCAATTTGAGGGCTTGATGGGGTGAAAAGCCACCTCGAACCTTGAATCGTTGGACTCACTCTGTGAGCAACAGAGAGAGTTCTTTGATCTGGCGACGAATCAAGTCAGAGCGGGGACTGTCGGGGTCAAGCATCAGGTAGTAGTTCCAGTGCTTGAGAGCGCGCTCCCAGAGTTGTGCTTTCGCGCAGGCTCTTCCCATTCGGTAGTAGCCGCTCTTCAAATCGGGATTGATTTCCAGTGCCTTGTCGTAACAGGCGATGGCTTCATCCAGGCAGTTCAGGTCTTCCATGACCCTGCCCAGGTAGTAGTAGGCTTCCGGGTGGTACGGGTCTCGCAACAGCGCCATGCGAAAGGCACGCTCGGCGTCGACCAGTCGGTGTTCCCGATGATGGATCTTGCCGATGTTCG
>ERZ795047.1631-NODE-1631-length-23258-cov-75.104728_pt1 | contig 23258 bp, 16 predicted proteins | sample MGYA00375131_ERZ795047 | MGnify/ENA primary metagenome ERZ795047 (study PRJEB30176, sample SAMN05720228) | activated sludge metagenome | isolation source: Anaerobic digester | place: Japan | collected 2015-05-20 ...
TCATTATGAAGAAGTTAGTTTTAAGTGCAGTAGTTGTGATGTTTTTAATGGCTAGTTTAAGTTATGGATTTGGTCTGGGTATTATGCTGGGTGAACCTTCCGGTTTGAGTGGCAAATACTGGATGAGTGAAAAGAATGCGATCGCTGGTGGATTAGCCTGGTCGTTGAGTCACGATTATCTACACGTGCATGCGGATTACCTTATTCATAACAACAATTTGATTAATATCGGTGGCACTATTCTTCCATTTTATTATGGGTTGGGCGCTGGTATTGGTTTTGGCGATGATTTTCATCTCGGGGCACGGATTCCAGTAGGGATTGAATATTTCTTTGCTGATCGGAAATTTGATGTCTTTTTTGAATTGGTTCCAGTAGTGGGTTTATTGCCGGATTTTGGTTTGGGGGTTAGTGGCGCAATCGGTCTGCGATATAACTTCTAATTAGCAATTTTAATAATTCGTAAAATATAGCCGTGAGGATAAATTCCTCCGGCTATTTTTTAATTATTGAGAATCTGAACATAGGCTCTATTTTTCCGTATGAATATTAAGAGCAAAGTACTATTAATTTACACTATTTCTTTGATAGGTAGTTGTTCGCCAAATCTTTATCAGTTGAAGGTTGTGAATAATGGTGTAATTACCTGGCGAACTGAGACCGGCGAGAAAATCGTGACACGATTTTGTTCTTTATCGGATAATAGTCTGAAATTCGTCAAAGTGGTTCTACCGGGTGGCAAAGAGTACACATTGCCACAAGTTGTATCTGCTTCCGGTGTGCGCTATACCGATGAACGGGAAATCGTGTTCTGGATGAAAGGCGAGACGGCCTTTATCCAGCAACGCGCTCCGAGTGGTGAATGGCAGATTTTGTACAATAACTGTCGGGTGATAACGGAACCGTAAAATCCATTTTTTAGATTCTCAAGCCTGACGAGAGGCTAAGATTAAAACTATAAGATACGAGACCTGACAGAGCTGATTAAAAAACCTTCAAAAGGTTTATCAATAAATTTCTAATTGGCAATAATCTTCGGTTCGACCTTCAGAAGGGGGTTAGTTCCCCAGTAGTAGTTTCTTGAACTCGTCGTATTCGCTGGAAATAGCGCGCGACAGAATCGGACGTTCCAGGAATTTTTTCAATCGGTCGGGGATGGGGACTTTTGTCCCGATAACTGGTTCGACAATGTCGCAGAACTTCGCCGGGTGAGCTGTTTCCAGAAAAATTCCGGTGTCAATTTCTGGATGTTTGGCGAGATAATTTTGAATGCCAAGGTAGCCGACGGCACCATGTGGGTCGAGAATATAACCGTAATTGCGATAGACTTCGGCGATGGCGGCGCGAGTTTCATCGTCATTAAAATAACAGCCAGCCAAATCGCGACGCATTTTCTCAACCGAATAATCATAGAGCGCCAGCATCCGGGAGAAATTGCTGGGATTGCCAACGTCCATAGCGTTGGAGATAGTCTGAATTGAGGCGCGTGGTTCATATTTTCCGGTTGCCAGGTAATCCGGCACGACGTGATTGATATTGGTAGCCGCGATGAAGCGTGTGACCGGTAAGCCCATTTTTTTAGCGATTAGTCCGGCGGTCAGGTTACCGAAATTGCCGCTCGGTACGCAGATAGCGATTTTCCTATAATGAAAATTGGGGATCTGGCGAATTGCGTTGAAATAATAAAAGGTTTGAGGAATTAAACGGGCGATATTGATCGAATTGGCAGAACTGACGGTAAGTACACTCTGCACCTCCGGATCCACCAGAGCGGTTTTGACAAGACGCTGGCAGTCGTCGAAGGTGCCTTCTACTTTTAAGGCAGTAATATTCTCGCCGAGAGTCGCAATCTGTTTTTCTTGAATTAGGCTAATTTTTCCGGCTGGATAAAGCACGATGACATTGATACCCGGCACCTGGAAAAAACCATTAGCAACCGCACTGCCGGTATCACCGGAGGTGGCAACTAAGATCGTGAGTTCGCGACAGTCATTACGAATAAAATAAGCCATCAGGCGCGACATAAAACGAGCGCCGACATCTTTAAAGGCGAGAGTTGGTCCGTGAAAAAGTTCGAGTGTTTTAGTCTTTTCCGAAATAGCCACCAGCGGTGTTTCGAAATTTAAAGCTTCAACGATAATTTTTTGGAGAACATCAGGTGGGACATCGCCCCCAAGCAGAGCTTTAGCAATTTCATAAGACACCGACTGAAAAGTCATTTCCGGCAAGTCTTGGAAAAATTTGTCCGGCATAACCGGCAATGATTCCGGCAGATACAGCCCGCCATCCGGTGGCATGCCTTTCAACACAGCTTCTTTCAGAGAAACTTTGGGAGAGCGATTAGTAGTACTGTAATAAAGCAAATTTTATCCTTCTTGAGCGATGATTTTGGGACCTTCTGTGTTAATCGTCGAGATGTAGATTTGGTTGCAGATTTTGTAATTAGCTAAAACGGCTGACATAGAGCCGGCGATTTTTTGAGCAATTTCTTGTGAGTTTGAGAGCGCAAAAAGCGACGGACCGGAGCCGGAAATACTGCACCCGAGAGCGCCGCGGTCCAGAGCCGCCTTTTTCAGCTCATAAAAATGAGGAATAAGCTTCGCCCGCTGAGGTTCGATAATATAATCATTCATTGATCGGCTAATCAATGTTAGGTCTTTCCGATAGAGACCGGCAACCAGTCCGGCAGTGTTAGCCCATTGTTTTACGGCGTCTTTTAGAGGAACATTGGGAGCAAGAATATTGCGGGCGTCGACAGTATTGATTTCAATTTCTGGATGAATAATCGTGCAGTAGAGATTTTCCGGGACCGGTAATTCTACGATATCAGGCGGATTGTTTTCCCGAATTAAAAGAAAACCGCCAAAGAGAGCCGGTGCGGCGTTGTCGGCGTGGGCGGCGCCGCAAGCCAATTTTTCCGATTGCAGAGCGATACCGAGCAGTTCGGATTTCGTCAGCCGGTTATCGAAAAGAGTGTTAATGGCAAAGAGTACCGCCACCGCACTGGCGGCGCTCGATCCCAGTCCACTACTCAATGGCATTTTTTTATGTAATTCGATGGAAACGCCCTGCTGGGATTGAATGGTTTCCAGATAACGGAGGGCGGTGAATCCGGCGGTGTTTTTTTCGGCGGTTCTCGGCAATTTCCCGTTGTCGCCGGTTATGCGTGTAATTTCGACGCCGGGATTTTCGCGGAGAGTAACCTTAGCAACGTCGCCCGGTTCATTAACAGCAAAACCGAAAATATCGAAACCGCAAGCAACATTAGCCACAGTAGCCGGTGCGAAAACAGTGACAGACTTCATCAAAAACTCTTACTTTTCATAACAGCGTTGGCAATTTTAAAAATGTCAGCCATTACACCGGCGGCGGTGACTTCCGCCCCGGCCCCCGCGCCTTTGATAACCAACGGATTTTCAGCGTAGCGTTTCGTAGTGAAAGCGACGATGTTGTCACTACCGCTCAAGAAGTAGAAGGGATGATTCGCTTCTACCTGAACTAATTTCAATTCAGCTTTTTCATTTTCATAAATTGCGATATAGCGTAATACTTTACCTTCCGCAGAGGCTTGCTGGAGCAATTTATCAAAATAGTCATTGGATTTTTCGAGTTCGGTGAAAAACGCATCTACCGTCGGAGCTTTGAGACAATTTTCCGGCAAAAGCGGTTCGATTTGAATATCGGAGAGTTCGGCGGGAATGCCGATTTCGCGGACGAGCAGTAAAACCTTGCGGGCGAAATCTATCCCACTAAGATCGTCGCGTGGATCGGGTTCGGTAAAACCTCTGGCTTTGGCTTCGCGCACAATGGCGCTGAATTTTTTCCCCGGTTTGAAATTATTGAGAATATAACTAATTGTGCCAGAGAGAATTGCTTCGATTCGGATGATTTGGTCGCCGGAATTGATCATATCGCGCAGAGTGCTGATAATTGGCAGAGCCGCACCGGCATTTGTTTCGTAGAGAAAATGGACGTGTTTACTTTTCGCCAGCTCGTGGAATTTTATATATTGAGCGTATGGGCCAGTGTTGCCGATTTTATTGGCTGTTACAATGGAGGTGCGACCGGCTAAAATTTTTTCGTAATAATTCACGGTATCGGCGCTGGCGGTGCAATCTACGAAGACATTGTTGTCGAGATTGAGTTTTTTTATTTCTGCCAGTAAAACCCGCATATCGTTTTTGACCTGACACTCATTGAGAGAATTGCGCCAATTGTTGAGGTCAATTCCGTCGGGCTCGATCAGCATTTTCCGGCTATTAGCAAGACCGACGATTTTAATATCCAGCCCATAATTTTCCAGTAGATTGGAATAATTGGTTTTAATCTGTTCGATTAAAGTTGATCCGATTAAACCCACCCCGAAGAGAAATAAATTCATTTTAATCTTTTTAGCGAAGAAAGCGTTGTGAATGGCATTAAGGGCTTGTTTTTCGTCTTTTTGGTCAATTACGATAGAAATATTCAGTTCCGAGGAACCTTGAGCGATGGCAATGACGTTAATGGATTTTTCTCCCAGTGCGCTAAAAAGACGTCCCGCCAAGCCGGTGGTGCGACGCATTCGCTCTCCCACAACCGCAATGATGACTAAATCATTTTCTACTACGACCGGATCAACCAGGCGGAGTTTAATTTCAAGGGCAAATTCTTCTTCGATGGCTTTTTTCGCGATATTGACAGATTCTCGCAAAATGGCGACACAGATGGAATGTTCAGACGAGGCTTGGGAAATCAAAATCACGTTGACGTTGACTTTTGCCAGAGCGCTGAAAAGACGAGAAGAGATGCCACTAACGCCGACCATGCCACTACCTTGAACCGTCAATAATGCAATGTCGCGGATTGAAGTAACACCTTTGACGTAGCCACCGTTAGCGGAGGGATTTTTGCGAATGACCGTTCCGGGGAAATCCGGATTGAAGGTATTCATTATACGAATAGGAATATTCTTATCAATTACGGGCTGAATAGTGGGTGGGAATAGTACTTTGGCGCCGAAATGACTGAGTTCCACAGCTTCTTCATAGCTCAGTTCCGCTAATGAAAAAGCTTCTTTGACTTTGTTTGGATCAGCCGACATAAAGCCATTGACGTCTTTCCAGATTTGAATCTCCTCCGCGTTAAGAGCCGCACCGATTTGAGAGGCAGTTAAGTCCGAACCGCCGCGGCCTAAAGTTGTAGTAATGCCATCTGCGGTAGCGCCGATGAAACCGGTGACTACTGGAATTCCAGTGAAATTTTTAAAGAATGCCTGGATTTTCGGATTGCTGATGTGCGGAAGAATGCGTGCCGCTCCGAAATGATCGTCGGTTACCAGAAATTGGCGCGCATCCACATACTTTGTTGGGTAGCCGATGGCTTGACCATAGGCGGCGATGATGGTGCAAGCCAAGCGTTCTCCGAAACTCAGGATCAGGTCAAGAGATTGTAAGGATAATTCTTTCAATAAGAAAACGCCGTGGATAATTTCTTTCAATTCTGCCAGGAGGTTTTTGATTTCGGTGTTGAGTGTCTTCTGCTTATCTTGGGGTATTAATTTTTCGATAAAATTAAAATGTTTTCGGGCAAGGTCATCAAGAATATTTTGATAGGTTTTATCTTTGCTTGCCGCTAATTGGCTGATTTCTTTCAATTGATCAGTGACATTATTGAAGGCTGAAAAAACTGTAATTACCGCCTTCTCGCTCTGGACTTCCCTGGCGATGATATTGAAAATAGTTGGCAGATTTTCTGGCTTACCAATCGAACTGCCGCCGAATTTTAAGACTTTCATAACTGTCTTTCTATCTGGTTGTCAATTGTTCAATTATAGCGAGAGAAAATACGATTTTTTTAAGAACCTGCCAAGCCAAATACAGAGATAGATTTAACTACGGATTAAACACGAAACTAATTGATAAAACCTTCAGATAGCTTCAAATAGCCTAACCCAATCTTCTGAAGGTTTTGCCTATGATTCCATCAAGGCTTTCCCGATAATCGCAACAGCTTTATCGATCTGCTCTTTAGTGACGTTGATGGCAGGCATCAGGCGCAGAACGGTCTGGTGTGTGCAATTAATCAGTAGATTCTGGGCGCGGCACTTGTCAACGATTTCCGCGCCGGGCTTATTTAATTCGACGCCCAGCATAAGTCCGAGCCCGCGGATTTCACGAATTACCGGCGCTTGGCTTTTCAGTTCTTCCAATTTTTGCCGGAAATAGGTGCCCATTTCAACGGCATTCTCGAGCAGATTTTCTTCGTGAATAGCTTGAAAAACCGCCACACCAGCGGCGCAAGCCAGTGGATTACCACCGAAAGTCGAGCCGTGACTGCCGGGTTGTAAAATATTGCAATATTGGCGTGCTACGGCAAAAGCGCCGATCGGCATACCGCCGCCGAGTGATTTGGCGAGAGTCATAACGTCTGGTTGGACATCGAAATATTGGTAGGCAAACATTTTACCGGTGCGCCCGATACCGGTCTGAACTTCGTCTATGATTAGCATAGCGTCAAACCGGTCGCACAGTTCGCGGGCTGTCTGAATAAATTTTGGTGTGACAGGTGTAATGCCGCCTTCGCCCTGGACGACTTCGAGCATAATAGCCGCGACGTTTTCATTCATTAAGCTTGCGAGCATAGCGTAATCATTGATATCGCAATAGACAAAACCGCCGAGCAGGGGATCAAAGCCTTTCTGGTATTCACTCTGACCGGTTGCGGTAACTGTAGCCAGCGTGCGTCCATGAAAGGAGTTATTCAGCGTAATAATCGTTTTCTTATTGGGATTGCGTTTGCGTACCAGCTTCAGTGCTCCTTCATTGGCTTCCGCGCCGCTGTTGCCGAAGAAAACTTGTCCATCAAAGCTGTCCTGAATGATTAGTTTGGCAAGTTCGCCGGCTTTCTCGTTATAATAGACATTCGGTACGTGCATGATTTTGTCCAATTGTTCATGCAGAGCCGCCACGACTTTGGGATGGCAATGCCCGATATTGCCACAACCCCAACCGGGGAAAAAGTCGAGGTACTCGTTGCCTTCATCATCCCAGACCTGCATACCGCGTCCTTTTACCAGGGTAATCGGGAAACGCTTATAAGTAGGTAAAACGTAATTATCGAATTCTTTCCGATTCATCTTTTAATATCTCCGTTCCTATTCCTTCTTTAGTGAAAATTTCGAGTAAGAGCGAGTGCTTAATGCGCCCGTCTATAATGTGACCCTTGTTGACCCCAAACCTCAAAGCATCGAGGCAGGAGTTGACTTTGGGAATCATACCGCCCTCGATGATGCCCGCGGCGATAAGTTTTTCAGCCTCCTGGCGATTAATGGTACTAATGATACTTTTCTCGTCGCCGGGTGTCCGCAAAATGCCAGGGGTATCAGTTAAATAAACTAGCTTGCGAGCCCCAATCGAAGCCGCGATTTCGCCGGCAACAAGGTCGGCATTGATATTGTAGCTCTCGCCATCGTCACCCAAACCGAGCGGTGCAATTACAGGAATTTTTCCGCTTTCTATAAGCCGATTAAGAAAATTAGCATTAATGTAGCGAACCTGACCAACGAAACCGAGGTCTACTGATTGCCCGTTGTTTTCGGTGAACATTTTATCAACGCGTATTAACCCATTATCGAGTCCGGAAACTCCAACCGCCTCGCCGTCCATCATATTCAGCAAGTTAACGATTTGAGCATTGATTTTGTGGGCGAGAACATTTTCAACGATTTCCATAGTTTTGCGGTCGGTTACGCGCAGTCCATTAACGAATTGCGGTTTAACTCCACGGTTATTCATTGCCTCGCTAATGGCTTTGCCACCGCCGTGGATAACCACCGGCAACCAGCCGACGTATTTCATAAAGACAATGTCCTGCAAAACAGATTTCATAGCATTTTCACTGTCCATTATACTGCCGCCGAATTTGATCACGATTTTCTTGCCGTGAAAGGCTTTGATGAAAGGCAAAGCTTCTATCAAAACGGCGGCTTTGTCAATAATTTTCTGCATAACAGCTCCTAAGTATGATATTGAGCATTAATTTTGATATAATCATAAGAAAGGTCGGTAGTGTAAACTACGGCGCTGTTTTTTCCGAGGTTGCAGTCGAGTACAATCTCCAGTTCGACCGGTGTCATCATACGTTGAATTTCGGTTTTATTCAAATTAAGCGGTTCACCCTGCCGGTAGAGGTAAATCCCATTGATGCGCAAATCAGCGACAGCCGGATCAAAATGGGCAAATACCATTCCCGCCGCGGAGAGAATTCGGCCCCAATTCGGGTCACATCCAAAAAGCGCGGCTTTGACCAGCATGGAATTAGCAATACCGAATGCCATTTTTTTAGCATCTTCAAAACTATCGGCGCCATTGACAGTAACGGTCACGAACTTGGTGGCGCCTTCGCCGTCTCGGACAATGGATTTTGCCATTTCGGTCATCAGCATTAGGAGAGCATTTTCGAAAATTTCACCAGCTGGCGAACCGGCGGTAATTGTTTGATTACCCGCTAAACCGTTCGCCATAATCAGGGCAGTATCATTGGTGCTGGTGTGGCCATCAACGGTTATCATATTGTAAGTTTTTGCGACAGTCGTGGTGAAAGTTTTTTCCAGAAAATTGTGGTCAATATCGGCATCAGTGGTGACAAAAGCCAGTGTGGTCGCCATATTAGGCTGAATCATACCGGAACCTTTGGTAATGCCGCAAAGCTTGATTTCCGCGCCATTGACTCTGAATTTTATACCGAACGATTTTTCGACGGTATCGGTCGTCAATATCGCTTCGGCGCAGGCGGCACCACCTTCTATACTAAGATGCGGTACGAGATGGGTAATGCCATTTCGCATTTTTTCCATATCGAGGCAATGGCCGATTACACCAGTGCTGGAAGCCAGAATTAGTTCCTCCGGAATATCAAGCTGGGTGGCAAGCAAATTTATAGTCTCGTGCACGTCGTTCAAACCCTGCTGACCGGTACCGGCATTAGCATTACCGGAATTGATGATCAAAGCCTGAAGGCGATTGCCGGATTTCGGTAAATTTTCCATAGCGACGATGAGCGGCGCGGCTTTGACGGCATTGGTGGTGAATTTGGCTGAACATTTAGCCGGCACGGTGCTTTTGATTATACACAGGTCATTGCGTTTGCGCTTGAAGCCGGCATGCATCGCCGCACCGGTAAAACCTTTTGGGTCGGTGATTTTAGGATTATTGTAAAAATTCATAGCGAATCCATTCATTAAAAATTAAAATTAATTTCTTTAATAAAAACCTGTTCGTTTCTTTGTTTTAATCCAAAGAAATGAACTAAAGAAAAATCAAGGCTATTAAAAATCGGCTGAATTATATTCATTTCTAATCCCTATAATAATCCGGTTGTTTCAGGATAACCGAGCATGATGTTCATATTCTGGACGGCCTGTCCGGAGGCACCTTTGATTAAATTGTCAATCGCGCTTAGCAGAATCAAGTGATCGCCGATAACTTTTAAACCGATATCGCAAAAATTGCTATTAGCAACGTTTTTTAATTGGGGAATTTGGTTATTTGATAGAACGCGCACGAAAGGTTCCGCTTGATAGTCATTTTGATATAAGGTTAATAATTCGGTTTGAGAAATTGTCTGCCGTAATTTAGTGTAAATCGTGCTAAAAATACCACGCGTCAAAGGAACAAGATGCGGCACGAAAATTACATCAACCGGCGAGCCGGCTATTTTGGTCAATTCCTGCTCAATTTCCGGCTCATGTTGATGCGAGGCGACTTTATAGGCGGTCAGGTTCTCATTACATTCCGGGAAATGGTAAGCCGGTTTGGGAGTACGTCCCGCGCCGGAAATCCCGGTTTTGCTATCAACGAAAATCGCCGTGGTTTCGATTAATCCGGCTTGCAAAACCGGCTTCAAAGCCAATTCTATTCCGGTTGGAAAACACCCGGGATTGGCGATGGTCTTTGCTGATTTAATTTTAGCGCGGTTAAATTCCGGCAGACCATAGACAAAATCCGGCAAATGCTCGCTATCGGTGTGGGCAACGCCATAAGCTTTCTGGTAAAGTTCGACTGAATTAAGGCGATAGTCAGCACTAAGATCGATTAATAATTTTTCATTTCCCATAAAATCAGGGATATAAGTCATACTAATCGTATGCGGCAGACAGAAGAAAATTACGTCGCTTTCGCGTTTGATTTCCGGAACGTCAATCGAAGTGCAGGTCAGATCGCAAAGTCCTTTCAATGCCGGAAAAATGTCCGAATAACATAAGCCAACCTCTTCAGCAATTACTGCCAAACGGTTGATTGTTACGTACGGGTGACGCAGTAGAATTTTTACCAGTTCGAAACCGGCGTAGCCGGTAGCACCGACTACAGATACACGAATTTTAGCATTGTTTTTCATTTTTATCCTCATATTCCTGACTGATTTGACGGTAAGCTTCGCGGAAAGGCACGCCGCTTTTTACTAATTGATAAACCTTATCGGTAGCAAATAATTCGGCGGTCATAGCTTTCCGACAGTTTTTACGGTTAACCGATAAATTTTCAAATAAAACAGTAGTGATTTGAACCGACGTTAGGGTCGTTTTAAATGCTCGGATGATGGCTTCTTTAGTCAATTGCAGGTCGCGATGATAGCCGGAAATCAGGTTGACGCCGGTATTGCGAACCTGCATTTCATAAGTGAAAACCTCGTGATATTTAGCCCGCAATAATTCAAGTACATCCGGATTTTTCTTATGCGGCATAATGGATGAGCCGGTTAGAAATTCATCCGGAAGAGTGAAATAATTAAACTCCGGCATGGTGAATAAAATGAGATCGGAGGCAACTTTGTTTAAATCATACATGATTTGCGACATTACACTGAGAGCAAAACCCTCGAATTTGCCGCGACTGTTCTGGGCGTAAATCGGATTTTCTTGAATGCGGGCGAAATGTAACTCGTCAGTTGTCATTTGGCGGTCGAGAGCTAGCGGAACACCAAATCCAGCGCCGGTGCCGAGCGGATTTTGATCAATCAATTTCGTAGCACAGGATAGCAAATCAAGGTCATCGGCAAGGGCATCTCGAAGGGCACCAGCCCACATTGCTACGCTGGAAGGCATCGCTTTGCGCGTATGCGTAAAACCGGGCATCTTAACCTCGCCATATTTTTGGATAAACTCGGTGATAGTCGCGATAGTAGTTTGAACGGCAGAGGAAATCTCGTTTAATTGAGTTTTGCAGTAAAGACGTAAGGCGGTTAGAACCTGGTCATTACGACTGCGGCCGGTATGGATTTTTTCACCGGCTATGCCGATTTTCTGCGTCAGGAAATTTTCGATCGCCGTGTGGCAATCTTCGTCTTCGGGGCGAATTTTAAATTTGCCTTTGGCGTGTAAATCGAGGATTTGATCAATTCCACTGAGCAAATCGGCCGTTTCCGAGTCCGAGAGAATGCCGATTTTATTCAGCATTCGAGCGTGAGCTCGGGAAGCCTGACAGTCGAACGGAACGAGTTCTTGATCGAGCAGGTAGTCGTTGCCGACGGTGAATTTTTCGACGGCGGCGTTGAGATCATATTTTTTTTGCCAGAGTTTCATAGGTTAGTCCTTGATGCGCCAGTTGTAAGGTTTTTTCTTTTTGAGGACTATTTTATGGGCTTTCAGACGAAGAGCATTGACGCGAATAAAGCCCAGACTGTCATTAGCATTGAAACCACCTGCGATGTCCATACTCGATAGAGCCTGATCGTAGAGCGAAATCGGCGAACGACGTCCGATGGGAGTAACATTGCCTTTGTATATGGAAACTGTAACTGAGCCGTCAATCTTTTCCTGACTTTTCTCGAAAGCATTCATTAGAAAATCCATTTCAGGTGAAAACCAGAAGCCGTTATAGATTAATTCGGCAAATTTAGGCGAAAGCATATCCCGCAGGTGCATTACTTCCTTATCCATAGCAATACCTTCCAGGTCGCGGTGCGCCGTCCATAAAATCGTTGCGCCGGGAGTTTCATAGACGCCGCGCGACTTGATGCCGACGAAGCGGTTCTCGACCATATCAACTCGCCCGACGCCGTTCTGACTCCCAATTTCATTAAGGTAATAAAAAAGTTCCAAGGAGTCTTCTTTGACGACGCCATTGTTTAGATTAGTAACTTTAATCGGGTAACCGTCCTTGAATTCTATTTCCAGAATCGTCTCGTTATCCGGAGCGTCTTGTGGTGAAACGGTCCAGCTGAAGACATTTTCTGGCGGTCGGAAAGAGGGATCTTCAAGGACACCGGCTTCGTGGCTAATGTGCATTAGGTTTTCATCTTCACTATAGGATTTTGTTAAGGAAGCTTTGACGGGTATATTCCACTTTTCCGCATATCTGATCAAATCACTGCGACCTTTGAATTCGGCGAGAAATTCGGGATCTTTCCAGGGAGAAATAACAATCGCTTCCGTGTCAAGGGCATAGTAAGCGAATTCGAAACGAACTTGGTCATTGCCTTTGCCGGTCGCACCGTGAGCGTAGTAATGAGTTTTTTCCATCTGGGCGATCTCGACTTGCCGCTCTGCAATTAAAGGACGTGCCAAAGATGTGCCCAATAAATAGCGCCCTTCGTAAATGGCATTGCCACGCAAAGCCGCGAAAATATAGTCATTCACGAATTCACGACGCAGGTCTTCGATATAGACTTTCGAAGCGCCGGTTTTGAAGGCTTTTTGCTCGATGGCGGCGAAATCTTCCCGCTGACCGACATTGGCGACGTAGCAAATTACGTCGTAGCCTTTATTGACTAGCCATTTGAGGATTACAGAGGTGTCGAGACCTCCACTGTATGCTAATATTACTTTTTTTGACATTGATTAATTCCTTTCAAAATAGTTGATTCTACCGGATAGATGTATTTGTTAAGGTTAACTTTATAAAAATCCCGGTCTAAATTCGATTACGTAATTCCGGGCAGCGTTCCACGAGCGCCGATCGAAAGCGCTCGTGAGACAATCCTTCTTTTAGAATAATTAGAACGGTATCATCACCGGCAATTGTGCCGATTATTTCATCCATTTCATAGGCATCGAGAAGCAGAGCGACACTGGGAGCAAAAGAAGGCAGACATTTGAGCACGGCGAGATTGCCGGAAAAGGCGATCGATCGGCAGGTTTGCAAGGGCGAACTGCCCTCGATTGGCGGCTTTGAACTTTGAAAGTTTTCGGAAAGCGCATAAATATACCCTCTTTCGGCGTCAGGGACCTTGATGATTTTCAAAGTCATTAAATCACGCGAAAGAGTTGCCTGAGTCGTAACAAAACCCTGTTTTTCGAGAACGTCTTTTAGTTCGTTCTGATTGGAAATTTGCCGGGAGGCAATAATTTGCCGGATAGCTCTGTGTCGGTCTCTCTTAGTATTCATCTTCAAACGTATAAATATACTTAAAAAACGAATAAATATACAATCCGCCGTACATATATGCAAATAATTTTTTATGATTGAAGCAATAAAAGTCAACTATCAAGATTTTAAGTCCATTTTAGACAATTAATTGTGTGTAATTTTATTTGGTACTATGATATAAAGTAGAGAAAGCGTTTTTTAGGATATTATTCTTGAAATAAAGATGCGGAATCGTTATTATTGTATGTAATTGGGAAAGAGATAAGAGAGTGCCGCTAGCTAGACCAAACGTTTTTATCAAAAAATTAAAAGGATAGAAAATGCCCAAGTCGATAGCAACTTACATTTTACCATTAGCAATAGTAGTAATTAGTGCCTTAATCGGATTACTGTTGGATAGGTTAGTGTTTAGTAAATGGAGGAAAAACGTAAAAAAAATCAGACCTCCGGTGTTAAGGGTTGTTGGTAATTCAATGCGTGGTATTTTGATAATCGTGATGGGATTGGTGGGCTTGTATTTTGCTTTAAGTTATTTTGGAATTGAGGAAGAAGTTCTAAATAACTTGCGCAAGTTACTAATAGTGCTGATTATTTTGACGTTTACCATTTTGCTGGCACGGATTGCGGTTGGTTTTATCGAAAATCTTGGTCGCCGTAAAAAAATGCCTTCTCTGACTCTCTTTATTAACCTGACAAAAATTGTCATCTATGTAATAGGATTTTTGATAATTCTACAAACACTAGGTGTTTCAATTACGCCATTGCTAACGGCTTTGGGAGTCGGCGGCTTGGCGGTGGCATTGGCACTACAGGACACGCTTTCTAATCTTTTTGCCGGTATTTTTATTATCGGTACGAGGTTAGTTCAGCCGGATGATTATATTATGTTATCGAGCGGGGTAGAAGGATTTGTTAAAGATATCAACTGGCGCAATACGATTATCCGAACTATGGCGAACAACGAGAATGTTATTCCTAATTCAGAGCTGTCCAAGACAATTATCACTAATTATAGCCGTCCAGATAAAAAAATGTCTCTCATAGTTCCGGTATTGGTCGGCTATAACAATGATCTAAATAAAGTTGAAGAAGTTTTAATCCAGACTGCCAGAGAAGTTTTAAACGAAGTTGAGGGAGGTGTAAAAGATAGCGAACCTATCGTGCGCTTTAATCGTTTTAATGAAAGTAGCGTTAGTCTCAATTTGATTGTCAAAGTGCGGAAATACGAGGTTCAGTTTCCCGTCCAGCATGAACTAATCAAACGGATTCATCGGCGCTTTAAAGAGGAAAATATCGAGATACCCTATCCGGTGCGTATCGTTTATTTAAAACCGGGAAGTGAAAACGAAATCTGACCTTAGTAGTTTAGGGGACAATTTAAATTCCGAAAATCCTTTAAGTTGAATCCATTATCTTTGACTTTGTGGGAAGAACAATAGAGATTAGGTCGTGACCGCAACAAAAGATGTTGAACATTTCAAAATTTGTAATACAACTCTTGACTTTTAATTTCTTATTTCATAAAGTTAGAATGTGAGTGAAGAGATTAGAGTGAAGTTGGTTCTAACGGCATCAGGGGATATATTATATTTTATCAAAAGGCTGGCTTACTATAAATCAAGCTATTTAATCTTTCAATCTTAACCGAAGGGAGATATTTATGAAAAAATTTATGTTAATGACAGTTAGTTTAATTCTACTGTTCGGACTGGGTATGACAGTCAATGGACAGCAAATAATCGGTTCTTTTCCGACTATGGATGGTGGATTTGAAGGCCAAACTGGCACCTTGACAGTAGTCGGTACAGTAAACACTCCAAGTACTGTTTGGACAATTCAATCTAGTACATCTACTGGTACTATTCTTGAAGGTGGCAGATCTGGCGCAAAATATGTTGAATATACACAATCCGGAGCTACCCATAGAAGGTTACAGAGTCCAACCGCTGATATTCAATTGGGTTCTTATGTGGTTCAGTTTTATTATCAGGGAGATTTGGATGGAACTCCCGGTGATATTCGTGGTGCTGTCTCCTGTAATGGCTCATCTAATCCCAAATATGGTGATTATGTAGTTGGGGCTAATACTGGTCTTGTTTGGACAAAATATTCTGCAGTTGTATCTCCCAGTACCTATGTCGCAAACATTGGAAGTGGGTTCGTCAGCGTCGTAAATACTGCTAAGTTTAATATTGACGATTTTGTCATTTATCCTGGTACTGAAGTTGACGTAACCTCTCCTAATATACCTGGCGTTGCTTCTATCAGTAACCGTACTACCAGCTCACTTACTGTATCCTGGGGTGAGGCAGATGGTGGTGTTGATGGTGGTGGCTATTTAGTTGTCAGAGGCTCAGCCGATCCGACTACTGCTCCGAACGTGAATGGAATTTATGCGATTGGAAATACCGTTGCTACCGGAGAGGAAGTAGTTTATATTGGTACGGCGACCTCTTTTACCGACGAAAATCTGTCGAGTGAGACAACTTACTACTATCGGGTTTATACTGTTGACAAGGCTTTTAATTATTCTGCTGGTGTCCCGGTCAACGGAACCACATTAGGAGTAACCGGACCAGATGATCCAGTTCCAACTCTTTCTGGTAAAACGACAACTTCGCTCAGCTTTACCTGGAATAAAAATGGTGCTGGTGATAATGTTATGCTAGTCTATAAAACTACTGACGATATTGGGTCCCCGGTTAATGGAACTGCCTATGCCGTTGGTGGACAATTAGCTGATGGCGCTATCGTGCTTTACAATGGCGGCGAGCAGACAAGTTACACTCACACCGGCTTGGCACCGAATACGACCTACTATTACAAATTCTTTTCCGTAGATGGAAGCCTGAATTACTCCACGGGTGTTAGTAGTAGCGCCAAGACTTTGATGGCGGAGCCTTCCAATCATGTCGCATCTTTTACAGCCACCGAAGTGACCTATACCAGTATCAAGCTGACCTGGTCGGATAACGATGGTGATTATCCGGCCGAACAATTTCTGGTCGTTCTGGAAACCGCCAGTAGTTTTGCCCCGGTAGATGGACAAGTATATTCTGATATTGGTGAAAATAAATGGGTGAAATATGTTAATCACGGTGTCCAAACCGTGACTTTCACTGGTCTGGATGACGGTGTTACTTACTACGCTAAAATCTGGCCGGTTTCCAATACTAGTGTTGGTGGTGAATACTATGACTACAAAACAGATGGAATAGTTCCCGAGCTTTCTCAAACGACTCAAGTCTGCCCGAGCCTACCGTTCGTAGAAAATTTTGATTATGAAATAGGTGAGCTCCTCATTAATCACGGTTGGGTTGCTCATAGTGGTAATGGATCTCAATCTATAGATGTGACCAGCGGATTGGTATTTGACGGCTACCTAAGTTCTGGTATTGGTGGAGCGGCTAATATTGATGATACTGGAGAAGATGTTCACAGAGTTTTTGATCCGGTCACTTCGGGAACAGTCTATGCCTCATTTATTATCCAAACCGCAAGCCCGAATGCGGCGGGGTATTTCTTCCACTTAGGTCAGTCAACAATTGGTACGACATGGTTAGGAAGAGTATGGGTGAACGCCACTGGTGATGGAGTAGCGATCAGTAGTAGTACTGCGCCATCTAATTATGTTGCTATCACACCGGGTAAACCGACACTCTTAGTTGTGAAATATGATTTGGCTACGAAAGTAAGCAGTCTGTACGTTTTTGATACATTCCCAACCGCAGAACCGGCTGAACCCAATTTGATCTTTAATGAAACCAGTACTTTTGACAATGTCGGCAGTGTTGCCCTGCGACAATATAATGCTTCTCAACAGGTTATTGTTGATGGCATTCGGGTGGACACGACCTGGGCAGGGGCAGTTGCTCCCGCACCGCTCGATCTGGTCAGTACACCGACTTTTGATCCACCAGCCGGTAATTATTATACCGCTCAAAACGTAATTATTTCAACTACTACTGAAGGAGCGACTATTTACTATACTACTGATGGCAGTGATCCAACTGAGAGTAGTACAGTTTATACGAACCAGATTCCTGTTAGTAGTACAACGACCATAAAAGCTAAGGCATATAAAACCGGGTATGCACCAAGTTCGGTTGCCACAGCCGTTTATTCCTTTCCAATCGAAGTGGCAAATATTGCGGCTTTAAGAGCTTCACCAACGGGGTCAACCTGGTATAAACTCATTGGAGAATCCATTTTGACTTTTAAATCTAGTACCCGGAATGCTAAATATATTCAGGATACTACTGGTGCTATTTTAATAGACGACTATTCTGGCATAATCACTACTTCATATAACTTATATGATGGAATCACTGGAATTATCGGCTCTTTGCAGGAATATAATGGAATGTTACAATTTGTGCCAGTGACCGATCCCGGCCCAGCCACCAGTACAGGGAACATTGTTATACCAGTCGAGGTTACTCTCGCAGAACTAAATACCGACTATCAAGGTAAATTGGTTAAGGTAAAAAATGTAGTAATATCAGCAACTGGTAATTTTGAAGTAAGTAAAAATTATACGATTTCCGATATAACTGGATCGGGTGTTATACGTACCCAATATGCCGATTTGGATTATTTAGGTAAACCAATTCCTACTACTCTCCAGAATTTGACGGGAGTAGTTCTGCAATATCAGACAACGACTCAGCTAATCCCACGTAGTCTCACCGATTTCGAAGACGCATCATTGACGCAGTACCGTAGCAAAATTAGTGGCAACTGGACCGACGCCGGTACTTGGCAGAAATTGGTTGGATCTGAATGGATAGACGCCACCAACGCACCGGAAGGCTTTTCCGATTATATTACTATTAAAGCTAGTGATACTGTTACTGTAAATGATACTCTTCGAATAGGTTCTGGTGCAACTGTAAAAGTTGATGGTTATTTAAAGAATATAGCAAGTATCATCAGTAACGGCACATTTGTTTTTTCCAATGGAAGTATCTATGAACATGCCATTGATAAAGATGCCATTCCTATTGCAACCTGGGAAGAAGGGGCGACCTGTTTGATAACCGGTATAGCCGGTACCTCAGCGCCTACAGGACTTAACCAGGAGTTCTATCATTTCACCTGGAATTGCCCATCTCAGAGTGGAAATCTCAATTTTAATGCTAATCTGACCACCATCAAAGGCGATTTCAATGTTCTAAATACCAACGGTAAACAGTTACGATTGGGTAGTAAAGATCTGACTGTTAATATCAGCGGGGATGTGAATATCGGACCAAATGCATTGCTAACCAGCTCTGGTTCAGCCGGTACATACACGATTACGGTAAACATTGGTGGTGATATTAATATTTCCGAAGGAATGTTATACTTAGAAAATGCCGGGGAATTAGTCGCCAACTGGAATCTAGCGGGTGATTTCAATATGTTTAATGGGACATTAGGTCGGCAAGGCTCAGGAACCGGTAATTTAAACTTCCTGAGCGGTTCACACACTTTCAGGCGCTCAGGTGGAACCATTACTAGTAATAACGGTGGCCCTATTTTTAATGTTAAAACAGAGGCTATCCTGGATTTAGGCACTAGCCGTATCGAACAGGGACCTTTTAATTTAGATTCTGCGGCGACTTTAATTTGTGGTAATCCTGGTGGACTTGACAGCAGTTTAACGACGCCCAGAGTGATTACTCTTTCTCCGTATGCTAATTATATTTTCAACTGTACAAGCGAACAGATTACCGGTCAGCTGTTACCGGCGGTTGTCAATAACCTCACCTTTGAGAATTCCAGTGGTGATACCTTATCGCATAATGTCACCGTCAACGGTTTACTGACTGTGAATAGTGGTTATTTAGAAATTAGTGGCGATACTATTACGCTTGGACCATCCGCTATGCTTGTAGAAACCGGCGGTCCGGTTAAAGGTGATGGTATTATAACTACGACTCGGACTTTGAATAATATCAGTGCTGAAAATATCGCTGGCATGGGTGCCGTAATAACCACTACGAAAGATATGGATTCAACTATTGTAACCCGTGGTCATTCAATCAATTCTCTTAATGGCGCACCCAGTATTAGACGCTATTATGATATTCTGCCGAAGAATAATACCGGACTCAATGCGACACTGGTTTTTAAATATGACGAATCAGAATTAGGTGATTTGTCCGAGACTGATCAACTGGCGCTTTTTAGTCGTTCTGAGGAGGCATCTTTCTGGAGTGAAAGAGGTGGTATATTGGATACTGCCAATAATCAAATAGCTTTAGCAGGCATTGATAAATTCTCAAAATGGACTATTGGTATGCACGTAAATTCAGCGCCTTTACCCTTTACTATGCTAAAGCCTACTGAAGGCTACGAAGTTACTAATAGCGATATTGTTCAGGATTCACTGATTGAAGTAAAATGGTCGAAAGCCATTGATCCAGATGGTGATGCAGTGACTTATAAGTTATTCATTTTTAATGTGGATCGGAATGAGTTGGCTACCTCGGATGAATCAGCGGATACATCTGTTCTGATTATTGCGCCGACTGATAATGGTAATTATCAGGCGTATGTTCTGGCTTATGATACCTGGGAGGCTTTCAGCAGTTCCGATACGGTTGATTTTACCATTAATCTTACTCCGGAAGGAATCAAAGGTGATTTGGTTCCAAAGGTTCTTGCCCTGCACCAGAACTACCCGAATCCGTTTAACCCGATTACCACGATAAAATACGACCTACCTGAAGAAGTACACGTCAAACTGGTCATTTATGATATTATGGGACGGGAAATTCGCACTCTGGTCAATGAGAGACAGCAAGCCGGTTATAAGTCAGTCATCTGGGATGCAAGGAATAATCATGGAATGCAGGTCAGTTCCGGCTATTACATCTGTGTAATGCAGGCTGGCAACTCCCGTAAGAACCACAAGATGGTATTAATGAAATAGACAATTCCTGAGGCTCTGTAAAGGAAAAGGCTGTCGTTTGACAGCCTTTTCCTTTTCGTAGGACAGGCATTCTTGCCTGTCGGATAAAGATAGCCCAGAAGGCTATCATAGACAGCCTTTTCTTTTTGTAGGACAGGCATTTCTGCCTGTCGGATAAAGACACAGCCCGGAAGGTTATCACTGACAGCCTTTTCTTTTTGTAGGACAGTCGGATAAAGACAGCCTGGAAAGGCTGTCCTACGGGAAATAAAGAAATTATTTGATATTTCCAATTATTTTCGGCAAATTTGCACGCTTTTTAAGGAGTAATGAAAATGTCAAAAGTTTGTGATATTTGCGGAAAAAAGCCGATCCACGGCAATAAAGTTAGTCATGCTAATAATAGAACTCATCGGATATGGAAACCCAATCTGCGTAAAATTAGAATAGTGGATAATAGTGGTTCAATTAAAACTGTAAAAGTTTGTCTGACCTGTCTCAAGAGCGGTACAATTCAAAAAGCCGTCTGATATTAATACTCTAAGGATTCAAACTAAAAGCCCCTGAATAAACAGGGGCTTTTGGATTTTAATAGGGGGAGAAAGATAAATCGAACTATTTTATTTTTTGGCGTATATAAGTTGGAATATTGTTCTGGTGTATTTTATGGGAAGGATTATCAGCTATGCCCATATCATTAGGGTTCAGGATTTTAATAACCTGGTCATCACTGAAGAGGCTAACAGGCTGTCCCGGTTCACTAATTCTATTCCAAATATCGTCAGTATTTCGTAGTTCGTCTTTAATTGGTGAGGGAAAATCCTTTTTATTTTGGGACAGATTAATCGGCGTCGGCGCTTCGCCAAAACCAGTCGCGATTACGGTGATCATAATTTCGTCGGTGTAATTTTCGTCCACTACCATACCGAAGATAGTTTCAGCATTGGCACCAACCTCATCGCTGATAATCGAGCAGGCTTCGTCAACTTCGTGGATGTCGAGGTTAGCTGGTCCGGTAATGTTAATTAGCAGACCTTTGGCATCTCTGATATTAACTTCATCAAGTAATGGACTGGAAATGGCTTGCTGAGCGGCAAGAACAGCGCGTTCCTCACCGGTTGCCAAGCCAGTGCCCATAATGGCTTTACCCATATCTTTCATAATGGTTCTAACATCAGCAAAATCTAAATTGATAACGCCATTTTTGTTAATCAGGTCTGAAATGCCACGAATCGCTTGATATAATACGCTATCAGCAGTTTTAAAAACATCCAATATGGAAGTATTGCGGTCAACAATTGCCAATAATTTTTGGTTCGGAATTACGATTAGAGTATCCACGCATTTTCTGAGTTGATTGATACCCTCTTCGGCGCGTGCCATCCGCTTCGCCCCTTCGAAATTAAAAGGTTTAGTGACTATTCCGACGGTCAATGAACCTTGTTCCCGTGCAATTTGGGCAACGATTGGTGCGGCGCCAGTCCCAGTGCCACCTCCCATTCCAGCGGTAATGAAAACCATATCGGTATCTTCAATCATTGAAGCTATCGTCGGCCGATCGGCTTCAGCCGCTTTTCTTCCAATGTCATCAATGGCACCAGCACCCAGACCACGCGTCAGAGCTCGTCCGATCTGAAATTTAGTCGGGGCTTTACAGCATTCGAGCGCCTGAACATCAGTGTTTAGAGCGATGAAATCAACCCCGACCAGTCCATTCTCAATCATTCTGGTAATGGCGTTTCCGCCTCCGCCACCGATGCCGACCACTTTCAGTCTGGCTTGTTGATTGGCTAATTCTTCAAATTCAAATAACATTTTAAGCCTCCCTAATTACATTACATTTTCGGTTACGTGTTTAATCCAGCCCCTTATTCTGTGAAAGGGACCGCTGATTGTTTTATTTAAAGCCGAACCGCTAATTTGTCCGGCAATTGCATATTTAATTAAGCCGATTGCTACCGAATAAATCGGATCACTTAATTCCGTGACATATTCCTGGAAACCACGGGGAGCTGCCACTCTTGCTGGGGTATTGAAAATCATTTCAGCTAATTCATCGGTGCCTTTTAACCGGGCGCCGCCGCCCGTCAGGACGACTGATAATGTATTAGTCAAAGGAATATCGGTTTTTTTGGCTTCGAGATATGATTCGCGCAAAATTTCTTCCATACGAGGTTCAATCCATTCAGCCAGATTAAAAATAGAAATTTCTCGAGGTGACCGCCCCCCAAGATTATCCAGTCTGAAAAAAGCTTCTCTATCGGTCAAAGAGACTTTGGCAAAACCATATTCACGTTTAATACTTTCGGCTTTTTCGAGCGGAACTCTCAGCATATAAGCAATATCATTGGTAACGCTATTAGCTCCCAGATTGACGACTCCGGTATGGTGAACGCCGTCATCGTAAAAAACGATTACGTCAATAACTCCACTGCCGATGTCCAGAAGCACACTGCCCATCGTTTTTTCACTCTCTTCCAGACAGGCATAGGCGGCCGCCAGAGAACTCAATACAAAGCCGTCAATTTCCAGATCGGCATTCTTGATGCATTTACTTAAATTGGAGAGAACGGTAGTATTATAGGTGGTCAGATGTACTTTGGCATCCAGCCGTCGGCCACTGAGATTCAATGGATTTTTTATTCCCGGCTGTTCATCAATGATATATTCCTGAGGAAGGACATGTAGAATCTGCCGATCTAACGGAAGTGGTACCGCCTTGGTGTGTTCGATTACGCGCTCGATATCTTCGTTCTCAATTTCCCGGGCTTCGCCTAAGCCGGTGCGTGAATCACGCGAGATTGCCATCATTCCACGTGTATTTAAACTGCGGATATGATCGCCCGAAACTCCTACCAGACAGGAATTAATCGAAAAACCAGCCATTTTTTCGGCTTCGCTAACGGCATTAACAATTGACTGAGTCGCATTTTCGATGTCAACAACCAAGCCTTTTTTAATCCCTTTAGAAGGACTGATACCGTACCCTTTAATAATAGGTTCGGGTGAATCGGGAG
>ERZ795047.1636-NODE-1636-length-23196-cov-19.107083_pt1 | contig 23196 bp, 21 predicted proteins | sample MGYA00375131_ERZ795047 | MGnify/ENA primary metagenome ERZ795047 (study PRJEB30176, sample SAMN05720228) | activated sludge metagenome | isolation source: Anaerobic digester | place: Japan | collected 2015-05-20 ...
CTGCTCTCAGGGCAAAACCTGATAGCACAAATGCGATAGTAGTCTAGCGGCAGGACAGGGGCTTCCCAAGCCTCTAACCCGGGTTCGATCCCCGGCTATCGCATCCCTGTTTTGGTTTGATCGTTCTGGTGCGAGATGGCCCCGCATTTGCGAGAGATCGCAGATCTTTGCATAATGGCAGCACTGAGAAAATCCAAAAACCACGTTGTGCCCCCTCCCTGAAAAGGGGCGCCATTTTTGTGAGAACCAACCCGCTGGGAAAAAATGACCGGGTTTTTTACCCCCGGCGACATCGTGTCGCGATCAGGATGAGCAGCGCCGCCCCGGCCGCCGCCGCACCGAACCCGGGTGCGGTCGTCGTCGGCACCGGTTCTTCCGTCTCTTCTCCAGGCTCCGTGATCCCTGCCAGCCAGGCGGTGCTGTTGCCGGTGGATATGATCTGGATACCCGCCAGGACATAACCGCCGCCAGGAGCGCTGGCGGCGGCATACACCCGGCTCCCGGGGAACGTCATCTTCCAGAGTATGGCGCCGTCAGCGGCCGTCCCGAAGACAAAACCCTCCCCGCTCGCTGCGTTCGTACCTGCAACCAGGTAGCCGCCGGAGGGCTGGATGCCGACAGCGTAACCGGTGAGCCCCTCCATCTTCCTGGCCCAGGCCTCATCTCCGTCCTGATCGACGAGCCCATACCAGTAGTTCCCGGAGTAGACAAACCCGCCGTCCGCGGTCTCCTCAAGGTCGAAGATGACCGGAACCTGGTAGTTCCTGGACCAGAGGGTGTTGCCGTCGGCATCTAGCCGGATGAGGAACCCGTCCCCCACATCGTAGGTGAAGGGCGATGACGTTCCGCCGACGAGGCAGCCGCCATCAGAGGCCACAATCGCGGTGTTCACCGCGGTGCCCGGGAACGTCCTGTTCCAGATGGGTGTCCCGTTCCCGTCGGTCTTCACCAGAACCCCGGTCGTCTCGTTCTCAGAGCCCGCCGGGTTCCAGAGCCAGCCTGCGGCAAGATACCCGCCATCAGGCGTCTTTGCAACCGACGAGACCTTCATACCCGGGAGAGCCTCCCGCCACTCCTCCTCACCCGCGGCGTCCAGCCTGATCAGGAACGAGGTGCCCTGGTATTCGGCCCCCCCATCCGTCTCGTTGATCGAGACGCTGTATACACCGGCGATGCACCCGCCGTCAGCGGCCGCCGCAACGGAGGCTGGCGCCATCCCGGGCAGCCTTTTCAGCCAGACCTGGTTGCCCGCCCCGTCGGTCTTTACGAGCATCACGTCCTCCTCCCCGCCGCTGGTTCTTGACAGGGTTGAACCGATGGCGATGATACCCCCGTCTGCAGAGGGGGCAACGGCATCAAACTTGTTCTCATTCTCCAGCGTAAACGTCACGTTCCAGGCGGCCTCTGGAGAGGCCGCATCTGCGGAGGCGACCCCCGCCGGCAGCAGCACCGCAATGAACAGTGCTGCCAGGATCGCTTTCCTTCGCCAGAAGCCTTGAGGGTTTTCTGTCATGGAGATCCATGAAGGGTGGGGCGGCACGCCCAAAAAGCGTAGTGGTTCGCCGCCGGCAATCCCTTAATGAACGTGGACTTCCAATAATTCTAGCACGTGCTGGCGACATTCGACGGAACCTGGGTGCACCTGAAGAGCGAGGGGCGCACGCTCTACGACCAGGGCGGTTACGGGAGACCGGAGAAAGACGGTCTTTGCCTCTCCCCCGAAGAAGCCCTCTACCTCATGGAGCGAAACAAGATCGAGGTGAAGGACCTCGACTTTGATGCCCTGCTCGGTCTCTTCGCCGACCGGCCAAACTTCATCCGCAGGTACATGGTCTACCGCGACATCCGCGAGCGGGGCTACGTGATTCAGCCTGGCCCGCACGATTTCCGAGTGTTTCGCCGCGGCCACAAACCCGGATCCGGAAAGTCGCGATACCTGATCCGGGTTCTCTCGGAGCGTGATCTCATCGATTTCGACCGCCTGGATCAGGATGCGCTTGCCGCGGTCAACATGCGAAAACAGTACCTCCTGGCGGTCGTCGATGACGAGGACGAACTGACCTACTACGAGGTACGGCTGCAGGACCTCCCACCGCTCAGCAACCCCCCGGCCTGTGAGGCGCCTGTGGAGGCAAGGCTCCTTGGAACATACGCGCTTGCCCACCTGCCGCCGGGAAACCGGCTTGAGGAGGAGTGGTATGGCAAGAGGCTTGATGCCGAACGCCTCCTCTTTCGCCCCGTCGAGTCGATCTACCTGATGCGCAGACGCTGCCTTGAGATCCATCACGACGGCGGACCGATGACCGCAGAGACCCTCCTTGACGCCGTTGCGGAGGTTGATATCGAGATCCGCGAGAAAGAGCGGGTCTTTTCCGACCTCCGGGACAAAGGCTACATACCCAGGACCGGCTACAAGTTCGGCCACCACTTCCGTGTCTACTCCGGGAAGAAGAGCCACTCCGAGATGCTTGTCCACGCCGTCCCGGCAGGAACTTCCATGCCGATGAGCGCCGTCTCCCGCTCCGTCAGGCTCGCTCACAGCGTCAAAAAGAAGATGTTGTTTGCCTGCGTACATAACACCGGTATCAGGTACGTCGAATTTGGCAGAATAAAACTGTGAGCGTCATTACATGAATTCTGAGATAAACCCCTGGTCAAACAACCAGACCGTCGATCTGGATCGACTCTTTTCCGAGTTTGGTATCGAGCCTATTGGTGAGGTGGCACGAACCCTTCCAGAGATGCCGCCGTTCATACGCCGCGGCATCGTCGTCGGGCATCGGGATTATAACCTGATCGCCGACGCTATCCGGAACAAAACGCCGTTTCATGTCCTTACCGGGTTCATGCCCTCCGGCCTCCCGCACCTCGGGCACCTGATGGTCATGAAAGAGGTCGTCTGGCACGTGCAGCAGGGCGGGACGGGCTACGTCGCCATCGCCGACCGGGAGGCGCACGCCGTCCGCGGCATATCCTGGGAGAAGTGCCGGGACTACGGGAAGGAGTACCTCAAGGCCCTCTACGCCCTCGGGTTCGAGGGCACGACCTACTACCAGAGCCGAAACGAGCGTTTGAAAGACCTGGCCTTCGAGGCGTCAACGCGGGTGAACTTCTCGGAACTCAATGCAATCTACGGGTTTGGCCCGGATACGTCTCTCTCTCACGCCATGAGCGTCGTCACCCAGGTGGCCGACATCCTCTTCCCGCAAGTGGATGCCGGTCCGGCGCCCACGATCGTCCCGGTCGGCCTTGACCAGGACCCTCACCTCCGGCTAACCCGGGACGTGGCCTACAAACTCCGGATGTTCACGGTCGAGGACCGCGGCGAGTACATCAGCGTCCGGTCAAAGAACGCCCCTGAAGAGGCCATTGAGGCGGTTCATCGCGCGTTCCCGGGCTCGAAGAGGTATGCGGCCCATGTGGATATACCGGGTCTATCGCAGAGCCAGGTGGAGGAGACCGTCCGGCGGATCGAGATCGATCACGGCGGGTTCGGGTTCTACCGCCCCTCCTCGACCTACCACATCTTCATGCCGGGGCTTCAGGGCGGGAAGATGTCAAGCAGCGTGCCCGCGAGCCTGTTCGGGTTCTACGAGCCCGACTCCTCGGTAAAGAAGAAGGTCATGGCGGCGCTTACAGGCGGGCGGATGACGCTTGAGGAACAGAGGCGTCTTGGCGGCGATCCGGACTCCTGCCCGGTCTACCTCCTGAACCTCTTCCACATGCTTGATGACGATATCGAACTTGCCGACCTGCGCCGCCGCTGCGAGAGCGGTGAACTCACCTGCGGGCAGTGCAAGAAAGAGACCCTGGAACGCGTGCGGGCGTTCCTTGCGGATCTGCGGGATCGGATGGATGCGGTTGAGCACCTTGCCGAGGAGGTATGATACGGTGGAACTGACGCAGAACGAGAAGAAACTCCTGGTTGCCCTGGGAGAGTCCGGGTCGGCCGATGCGACCAGCCTTGCGGAGAAGATGAACACCCGCCCGGAGGCGGTGGTGCAGTATGCGAACCTCGCCCGTGAGCGGGGGCTTGTCGAGGTTGAGAAACACGTCACCCGGCGCTACAGGCCGACGGAGGAGGGGCTGGCCTATGTCGGGAAGGGTCTCCCCGAGCGGCAGTTGTTCGAGAGTTTCGGGGAGGCTATCCCTATGCGCGACCTCCAGAAACACCCGCTTGCAAAGATCGGGATCGGCTGGATGCGCAGGAAAGGCTGGATCACCATCCGCGACGGTGTGGTGCATAAGACCGGCAACGCTCCACCTGGCCCGGACGAGGTCGCGTTTGCCCGGCTTGGAGAGACCGGCGAGATCCCCGCCGGCGAGGAGGGTGTTCTCGATCTCGTGAAACGTGGGCTCATAGAGGAGGAGGAGGCCGTCAACTACACCATCTCGCTAACACCAGAGGGGAGAGCCCTCCTGGCCGCGGGGGTTGACCTCCGGGAGGAGGTCGGGACGCTCACACGGGAACAGATCATCTCCGGCGCCTGGGAGAGCCTCCCCCTCCGGCGCTACGACGTCACAAAACTGCCGCGCCGCGTCTACCCGGGAAAGACCCATCCATACCAGCGCCTCATCGATGAGATGCGCCGTGTCCTCTTTGATATGGGGTTTGCCGAGATGTCGGGCGGGATAGTCCAGAGCTCGTTCTGGAACTTTGACGCCCTCTTCCAGCCCCAGGACCACCCGGCCAGGGAGATGCAGGATACATTCTTCCTGGCCGAGCGCTGGCCTCTTCCCGAGGGTTACGAGCGCGTCCGCGAGATGCACGAGCACGGCGGCGATACCTCGTCCACCGGCTGGGGAGGGAGGTGGAGCGCCGAGAAGGCGCAGCAGTGTGTTCTGCGGACGCACACGACCAGCCTCTCGATCCAGCACCTGGCGGAGCATCGGGAACCCCCGGTGAAGGCGTTCTGCATCGGCCGGGTCTACCGGCGGGAGGCCATCGACCCCACCCACCTGGCGGAGTTTGAGCAGCTTGAGGGTATAGTGATGGACGAGTCTGTAAACTTCCGTCATCTCCTGGGGTTCTTGAAGGAGTTCTACGCGAAGATGGGATTTGATAGGGTCAGGTTCCGGCCGGGCTACTTCCCCTACACCGAACCATCCGTGGAGCCTGAGGTCTACGTCGAGGGTCTGGGCTGGGTGGAGCTTGGCGGAGCCGGGATATTCCGCGAAGAGGTGACGGCGCCATTCGGGATCGAGCACCCGGTGCTTGCCTGGGGTCTCGGGATAAGCCGGGTGGCGATGCTGCGGCTCGGGCTGCGGGACCTCCGGCACCTCTACAGGAGCGATGTTGAGTGGATCCGGGAGACGCCCATCTACGGCGGGGGGCGGTGAGAGTGGCGATCATAACGCTCCCCTACAGGTACCTGGAACGGCTGACGGGGGTTGACCGGGAGACGATCATCGAGCGCCTTCCGATGATAGGTGCCGATATCGAGCGGGTCGAGGATGACCACGTGGATGTTGAGTTCTTCCCCGACCGGCCTGACCTCTACTCGCCGGAGGGTGTCGCCCGGGCGATGCGGGGGTTCCTGGGGATAGAGGCGGGGCTGCCGGTCTACAGCGTCCGCCCCTCGGGTATAACCTTCTCTGTGGATCCGGGGCTTGCCGATATCCGGCCGTACCTGGGCTCAGCGGTGATCCGGAACGTCAACCTCGATGAAGAGTCAATCGAGTCGCTTATGGGGCTCCAGGAGGCCCTCCACTGGGCGGTCGGCCGCGGCCGAGGCAAGGTGGCGATAGGCGTCCACGACCTTGACGCTGTCAGGCCGCCATTCCACTACATCGCCTCGCCGCGGGATCGGTCGTTTGTCCCGCTGGACTTTGAGAGGGAGATGACGATGGAGGAGATCCTGGTCGACCACCCGAAGGGCCGGGATTACGCTCACCTGGTGGAGAACTTCCCGCGGTTCCCGCTGATCGTCGATGCCGATGACCGGGTGCTCTCGTTTCCGCCGATCATCAACGGCGAGGTTACGCGGGTCACGGCGGCGACGAAGAACATTCTTCTCGACTGCACCGGTACCGACCGGAAAGCGGTGATGACGGCGGTAAACATCATCTGCACGGCGCTAGGGGAGGCGGGGGCGAGCATCGAGTCGGTCAACGTGGATGGGGAGGAGATGCCCACCCTTGCACCCGCGGAAAGGCTGGTCTCGGTTGAGGACTGTTCTTCTCTCCTCGGCATCCCTCTCACTCCGGGAGAGATGGCGCGGCTGCTTGGCCGGATGAGGTTTGGCGCTGAACCTGCAGGCGATTCACGGGTCCTGGTCCGGATCCCCTGTTACCGGGCGGACATCCTCCACGACTGGGATATATTTGAGGATGTGGCAATCGCCTACGGGTTTGAGAACTTCGAGGCCACCCTGCCGGCGGTCTCGACCATCGCTGCGGAGCACCCGGTCACGACGATAGAGAGGGCGGTTCGGTCGGTGATGACGGGGCTTGGCTACATCGAGATGATACCGTTCACCCTCACGAACGAGAGGGTGCTGTATACGAACATGCAGCGGCCTCCGTTGCCGGGGACGCTGAGGCTGCTCCACCCGATCAGCGAGGAGCAGACGGTGGTGCGGACCGACCTGCTGCCGCTGTTGATGGAGGCGCTGTTTGCAAACAAGCATCGTGACCTGCCGCAGCGGTTATTTGCGGTGGGCGATGTGGTGGAGGACTGTCTGACCTACCAGAAGGCGGCGGCGGTCAGCATCCACCCGGCGGCGGACTTTTCGGAGGCATACGCGGCGGCGGACGTCCTGTGCCGGGAGGTCTCGATCGGCTACACTGTCAGGGAGTCGGCCGACCCGGCGTTCATCGATGGCCGCCGCGGGGATATAGTTCTCGATGGAAGGGTTGTGGGGGTGTTCGGGGAGATCCACCCGGCCGTGCTGCGGGCGTTCGATCTCGAGCACCCGGTTGCGGCGCTGGCGCTCGATCTCAGAGCCGTACCGGGATACCCCGCTCCGCCAGGTACTCCTTCACCTGGCGGACGGTGAACTCGCCGTAATGGAAGACGCTTGCCGCCAGGCAGGCATCGGCCTTCCCTTCTGTGAACCCTTTGTAGAAGTGTTCGAGCGAACCCACGCCGCCGCTTGCGATGACCGGGATCCCGACCGATTCCGAGACGGCGCGGGTGATTGGGATATCGAATCCCTCCCGGGTGCCGTCGGTCTCCATGCTTGTGAGCAGGATCTCGCCGGCGCCGCGCTCTTCGGCCTCCATCGCCCATTTGACGGCGTCAAGCCCTGTGGGTCTGCTGCCGCCGTGGGTCACGACCTCGTACCAGCACTCCCGGCCGTCGGCGAGGGTGATCGGCGTCCTGCCGGGGGCCATATCGTAGTTGCGCCGGACGTCTATCGCGACGACGATGCACTGGGTGCCGAACCTCCCGGCGCCCTTTGTGATGAGGTCGGGGTCCTTGACGGCGCTTGAGTTGATGCTCACCTTGTCGGCGCCAGCCCGGAGGATCTGTTTCATGTCTTCGATGCTCCGGATGCCGCCGCCGACGGTGAGGGGGAGGAAGAGTTGATCCGCCGCCCGCTGCACCACATCGATGATGGTGCCCCGGTCCTCGCGGGTGGCGGTGATGTCGAGGAAGACCACCTCGTCGGCGCCCTGCTCGTTGTAGCGCCGGGCGAGTTCCACGGGGTCGCCCGCATCCTGCAGCCCGACGAAGTGCGTGCCCTTGACGACCCGTCCATCTTTGAGGTCGAGGCAGGGGATGATCCGCTTCGTTAAAACCATGGGTACTGGTTATTGAGCGTGAGTTGATGATGGTTTTGTTCTGCGGAAGGGGACGATGGCAGACGTTCCGGGCGGCATGGCTATACAGGGGGGATGTCTCCAACCCCCCCACGGGGCGATTCTCCATCGATACCGTGCCACGGGGGACGAGCAGATCTCTGTCGTCAATGTGAACCGCCTCCCTGGAGACGGTCACCGAGTCAGTCGCCAAACACTCGCCAGCCCTCTCTGGAGCGGCCGGGAGGTGAGGGTGGCTCGACGAGAGAGGCTTTCACCGACTTGCCAAGACGGGGGGGGGCGATCCATCATGGATACGGCGGGCAGGGAGGACAACTCTGGCGTCCCGCCGAACACCCCCTTCACCGCAATTCAATTTTTCCCCTCCCCCCTCTGCACGGCTTCCGGGCCCATCACCACCCACCGTCTGCCTCCCTCACCCCGCACCCCATTTCCTGCCGCTGTAGCCCTCCCCGCCAATAACCCCCCTATGTTTAAGTCCTTCGGGAGAATACTTTTAGAGACAAACCGGAGGAGCATCCGGCGGGATTAACCGGTCTGGTGGTTTTTATGGAGTCTGGAGATCTTAAGATAGCATGGGCGCGGCAGTACATGCCGGTACTCTCGTCCATCCGGAACCGTTTCGTTGAGGAAAAGCCGTTCTCCGGCATGACAATCGGGATGGCGCTGCACGTCGAGGCAAAGACCGCGGTGCTCGTCGAGACGCTGGCGGCGGGCGGCGCCGAGGTGCACATCACCGGGTGCAACCCCCTCTCTACGCAGGACGATGTATCCGCCGCGCTCAACACCCGCAAGGGGATCCACTCCTACGCCCGCCGGGGCGCCGGGGTGGAGGACTACTACGCGGCCATCGACCGGGTGCTCGACGCACGGCCGGCGATCACCATCGACGACGGCATGGACCTCATCCATCGCCTCCACACGGAGCGCCGGGAGATGCTGGAGACGGTCATCGGCGGCTGCGAGGAGACCACGACCGGCATCCACAGGCTTCGCGCGATGGCGCGGGATGGGGCGCTCATGTTCCCGGTCATCGCCGTCAACGACACCCCCATGAAACGTTTCTTCGACAACGTCCACGGCACCGGCGAGAGTTCGCTTGCATCGATCATGATCACCACAAACGTCCTCATCGCCGGCAAACGCCTCGTCGTAGCGGGATACGGTTACTGCGGCCGGGGAGTTGCTCAGAAGGCCAGGAGCCTTGGCGCCCGCGTCATCGTGACCGAGGTCGACCCCCGGAGGGCGCTCCAGGCGCACATGGACGGGTTTGACGTCATGACGATGGACCAGGCAGCGCCGCTCGGCGACCTCTTCGTCACCACCACCGGGAACAGAAGCATCATAACGGAACGCCACTTCCCGAAGATGAAGGACGGTGCAATCCTTGCAAACGCCGGGCATTTCAACGTGGAGATCGATCTCGACTGGCTCGCCTCGCACGCCGACTCCACCGTCCGCCGCGACGGCATCGATACCTACCTCCTGGACGGAAAGGCGGTTCACGTCCTCGCCGAGGGCAGACTTGTGAACCTTGCCACCCCCAAGGGCATGGGCCACCCAATCGAGGTGATGGACCTCAGTTTCGCCGTCCAGGCTCTCTCCGCCCGCTACATCGCGAAGCACGGCCGCGAACTCAAACCCGGTGTCCACGACGTCCCATCAGAGATCGACGAGGAGGTGGCGCGACTGAAACTCGATGCACTCGGTCTCTCTATCGACCGGCTGACACCCGAACAGGAGGCCTACATGAACTCCTGGACGATCGGGACGTGACCCGGTCTTTTGACCTTTTTTTTTGCCGGCCGTGTCGAAACCTTAACGCTTCTCCCCGCCGACCCTTCTTCTCATGTGGCAGGCGCTGGATATCGAGGCCTGGATTGCCGGCCGGCGGTCTGACCTCGACCGGGTCAAAGAACCCGTCTCTCAGATCATCGCAAGGGTGCGGGCGGAAGGCGACGCCGCTCTCCTCGACCTGACGAAGAAGTTTGACGGCATCGACCTCGAGGAGATCGCCGTACCGAAAGAGGAGCTGGGGGCGGCCTACGACCGCGTGGATGCCCGGCTGGTTGAGAGCCTGGTGGAGGCAGAGGCGCGCATAAGCGCGTTTCACGAGTTGCAGCGCGGGCGCGACCTCTGGCTCCAGGAGATGGAGCCCGGGATCACCCTCGGCGTCAGGACGACACCCCTATCTCGTGTGGGGGCATACGTCCCCGGCGGGCGGGCGGCATACCCCTCAACCGCCCTTATGTGCACCGTACCGGCAAAGGCCGCCGGCGTATCTGAGATCTGCTGCTGCACCCCGCCGCCGGTCAGCCCGATAACCCTGGTCGCCCTCGACATAGCCGGGGTGGACGAGGTCTACCGTATCGGCGGCGCCCAGGCCATCGCGGCGATGGCAATCGGGACAGAGACCGTCCCCCGGGTGGAGAAGATCGTCGGCCCCGGGAACGTCTACGTCACCGCCGCGAAGATGCTCCTCCGGGACGAGGTAGAGATCGACTTCCCGGCAGGCCCAAGCGAGATCGCCGTCCTCGCCGACGAAACGGCCAACCCGACCTTTATCGCCGCCGATATCCTGGCCCAGGCCGAGCACGACCCCAACGCCGCCTGCGTCCTCGTGACCACCCGCCCCGGTCTCGCCGATGCCGTCGGCGCCGAGGTGGACCGTATGGTCGCCGGGTCAGAACGCCGCGAGATCATCATGAAAGCGCTTGAGAACTCGGGTTATGTCCTGGTATCAGACCTCGACGAGGGCGTGGCGACGATCGATGCGATCGCTCCCGAGCACCTCTCGATCCAGGTCTCCGACCCGCTTGCGGTCTTAAACCGCGTCAGGAACGCCGGGTCTATCTTTGTCGGGCCCTACGCCGCTGTGGCCTGCGGCGATTACGCCTCCGGCACAAACCACGTCCTCCCCACAGCGGGCTACGCCGCCATATACTCCGGGCTCGATCTCAACCACTTCTGCCGGCGGTCGACCGTCCAGGTTATAAGCCGTGAGGGGCTTTTAGCCATCGCCGACGTTGTGGAGACGATCGCCGATGCCGAAGGGCTCCACGCCCACGCCGAATCGGTGCGGGTTCGAAGGAAGGGGTGAGCGGAGGTCTCTCTTTGAGGGGCGATTCCACTCCATGACCGGTTTTTGCCGGTTCTGCATGTATTTTATCTCTGTGTGGTGAGGTGATCCCCATGCCGGACGAGAAGCGGAAGGCGGAACTGAAGGTCACCGGGATGCACTGTGCGTCCTGCGCCCTCAACGTGGAGCGTGCCCTCACGGCCCGGGAGGGCGTCCATGACGCCCGTGTCAACCTGGCCACCGGGACTGCCAGCGTCGACTACGACCCCGCAAAGACCACAATCGCCGATATCGAGCAGGCGGTCGCCGATGCCGGTTACGGCGTCCTGAAGAGCACCGCCACCGTCAGGATCGGCGGGATGGTCTGTGCCTCCTGCGCCAGCGTTGTTGAGGCCTCGCTCACCGGTCTCGATGGCGTCTACGACGCCCGGGTCAACCTCGCCGCCGAGAACGCTTATATAGTCTACAACCCGGAACTGGTCACGATCGCTGATATCCGCGCCGCCATCGAGGATGCCGGTTACACCTACCTGGGGCTCGAGGAGGAGATCCCCGCGGATATCGAGGAGAAGATGCGCGAGGAAGACCTCCGCGAGAAGTTCCGGCGGTTCACCATCGGGTTTGCGGTGAGCGTTCCGCTGTTTGTCATCATGCTCCTCGGCATACCCGATATGCTCGCTCTCCCTGTCTCCTTTAACCTGATCCTGCTCATCATCACCCTGCCGGTCTTCGTCTACGTCAGCGCCCCGATCTTCAAGGCTGCCGCTGCGGCGCTGCGCCACCGGGCGCTGACGATGGACGTTATGTACGCCATGGGCATCGGTGTCGCCTACGGTGCAAGCATACTCGGGACTTTTGAGGTTCTCCTCACCCCGGAGTTCGCCTTCTACGACACCGCTGTTATGCTGGCCTCGTTTCTCACGCTCGGCCGATACCTCGAGGCCCGGGCAAAGGGGAAGACGTCTGATGCCATCAGGAGCCTTGTAGGCCTGCGGCCCAAGACCGCGACGGTCATCCGGGACGGCCGGGAGGTCGAGGTCCCGGTCGAGGCGGTGGTCCCCGGCGACATCATCATTGTCCGGCCTGGAGAGAAGGTGCCGGTGGACGGGGTTGTCGTTGGCGGGGAGAGTTCAGTCGATGAGTCGATGATCACCGGTGAACCCATACCGGTCGAGAAGCGGGAGGGCGACGCGGTCGTCGGCGGAACCCTGAACGTGAACGGCGTCCTCCGCGTCCGCGCTGAGCGGGTGGGGAAGGAGATGGTCCTTGCACAGATCATCAGGCTTGTCCGGGAGGCCCAGGGCTCAAAACCGTCTGTTGAGCGGATCGCCGACGTCGCGGTCTCCTACTTCATCCCGGCCGTTCTTGCAGTCGCCACCGCCGCGTTCCTTGTCTGGTACCTCGTCCTCGACGCCTCTCTCCTCTTCTCTCTCACGGTGCTGATCTCCGTCCTGGTGGTTGCCTGCCCCTGTGCGCTCGGTCTTGCCACCCCGACCGCTGTGACCGTCGGGATCGGCCGGGGCGCAGAACTCGGGCTCCTCATCAGGAACGGCGAGGCGCTCGAGATATCGGAGAAGCTGACCACGGTCGTCTTCGACAAGACCGGGACGCTCACCCGCGGGAAACCGGACGTCACCGATATCGTCCCGTTAGGGGTTGCGGAGGAGAGGCTTCTCTCGATTGCTGCGGCGGTCGAGTCAAACTCGCAGCACCCGCTCGCGGCGGCGATCGTGCGCCGGGCGGAGAGCGCGGGTCTTGACCTTCCACCTTCGGAGCGGTTCACGACATTCGGCGGCCTGGGTGTGAGCGCCCTTGTGGAGGGCGCGGAGGTGCTGATCGGGAACCCGCCATTCCTCACCGAGCACGGCGTCACCCTCCCGCCGGAGGCAGCGGAGAGGATCGCCGCCCTCCAGGACGAGGGGAAGACCGTGGTCCTCGTCGCCGTCGGCGGGACGCTTGCGGGGGTCATCGGCATCGCCGACACCCTCAAACCGACGGCAAAGAGCGCTGTTTCAGAACTGAAGAGGATGGGGCTTGCCGTGATGATGCTCACCGGCGACAACGAGCGGACGGCCGCCGCGATCGCCCGGGAGGTCGGGATAGAGAACGTCCGTGCCGGGTTGATGCCGCAGGAGAAGGTCGAGGAGGTCCGCGCCCTCCAGCAGCGGGGCGAGGTTGTGGCCTTCGTCGGCGACGGGATCAACGACGCCCCCGCGCTTGCGCAGGCGGACGTCGGGATCGCCATAGGGAGCGGGACGGATGTCGCGATAGAGAGCGGGGATATCGTCCTGATCCGCGACGACCTGACCGACGTGGTCGCGGCCATCCAGGTCTCCCGGAAGGTGATCTCCCGGATCAGGCAGAACCTCTTCTGGGCGTTTGCCTACAACGCCGCTCTGATCCCTATTGCCGCGGGTCTGCTCTACCCATTCTTCGGGATCACCTTCCGCCCGGAACTTGCGGCGCTTGCGATGGCGCTCTCCTCGGTGACGGTTGTCTCGCTCTCCCTGATGCTCAAGACTTATATACCTCCGGCAAAGAAACTGGAGGTTGATACAGATGGCAGTTGATCCGGTATGCGGGATGGAGGTCGATGAGGCGGCCGCCAGGTTCAAAACTGAGTACAGGGGCAGGACCTACTACTTCTGCGCCCCGGGGTGCAAGAAACTCTTCGAGCGCGACCCTGAGGCCTACCTGAAGAAGCCGTGATCCCTTTCCGGCGGCGCAATCAGAACCTGTAGACCGCGCCGCCGCACCTCCCGCCGTGCCGCCCCTTTCCCGGGGCGAGGTCGGTGGTATCGTCGCAGACGCCGCGGAGGACAGCACTTGCGTTGTCGGCGAAGTGGACAGTCCAGGCCTCCGGTGTCCGGGGCTGGATCTCGCCGTGGGGTCCGTGGTGCGACATGATGATGTGGAGGATGTGCGCGAACCGTGCAGGGTCGACGCCGTCGGCGTGCTGCATGACCGCGGCGGCCCCGATCGCGGTGTGCCCGATCAGTGTGTATTCGGGGAGAGCGGCAAACGAGAACCCCTGGCGCCGGAAACAGGAGGCTTTCCCGACATCGTGGAGGAGGGCGCCGGCGAGGATGACATCGGTATCCATCGCCGCCCGCCTGACGCCTCCCGCCAGTGCAACCGCGTTCTCCGCGGTCTCAAGGGTGTGCTCGGCAAGCCCGCCGGTGCAGGCGTGGTGGCGCCGTTTCGCTGCCGGGGCCTCGAAGAACCCCGGCGTCTCCTCAAGAACCCGGCCGACGAGGGAGGAGATGCCGGTGTCGCTGATCATCGCGGCCATGCGTGCCAGCCCCTGGCGGACGGCGGCGGTGTCTACGGGGGCGTAGACGAAGAGGGAGGGCTCGATCCCCTCCAGGGGCAGAGGTTCTGCCAGGGAGAAGATGCCCTCGTTGACGTTGACCTCGCACGTGCCGTTGTAGACCTTCGCGTAGCCCGCGATGCGGTAGACCTCTCCCGGCCTGATACCGCGGCAGAACGCCTCTATCTCTTCGGCGCTCTGGCTGCCTGTCCCCCAGACCTTGCAGGCTCCCCGGCCGCTGCGGTCGGATATGGTGAGGTGGATGTACTTCCCGCCGTCCTTCTTCTCCCGGATTTCTGCCGAATCCACAACGAATGGTGCGTCGACCGGGACACCGCCGGTTATCTCCCCGACAAAGACATTCTTATCGACCACAGTGGCCAGCACTCCTGAGAGAGTTCTGTCGCGGACGGCACTTAAAACCCGGTGGTCTGTTTGCCGGCGAGGGTCAGGCTGACCCCGTCTGACCCTTCTGCCGGGCGTAACGTTCGGCAAGCGAGTCCAGCGTCTCGACCTCGTCCAGGCTCTTGTCCTCACGCACCCGGACAAACCGGGGGAAACGGAGGGCATACCCGCTCTCGTAGTTCGGGCTGGTCTGGATCTCGGAGTAACCAACCTCAAAGACCACACCTGGCTCGAAAGTGACCTCTTTTCCTGATCGGGCAATCACCCGATCCTTGAAGAGGTCGTAGAGGTCTGCCAGAACTTCGTCTGTGATCCCGGTCGCCACCTTCCCGACCGGGAGGAGCCGGCCGCCCTCGTCCTGGACGGCGAGCAGGAACGACCCGAACATCCCGGCCCTCCGGCCCTCTCCCCACTCGGCCCCGATCACGGCGAGGTCGAGCGTCTCGACGCCGGGCTTAACCTTCACCCAGAGCCGGCCGCGGACGCCGGGGGTGTAGGGGGAGTCCAGGACCTTCACCATGACCCCTTCGTGGCCGAGATTCAGGGCGTCGGCGTAGATCTCCTCCGCCCTGGCCGGATCGCCTGTCCGGAACTGCGGGGCGACGTGGTCGTGGAGGCTCTCCTCGAGGTATCTTCGCCGCTCTGAGAGCGGGCGGTCGACCAGCGACTCGCCATCGAGGTAGAGGATATCGAAGACCTGGGGGACGAGTTCTATCTGCTCCATCATAGAGTCGATCTCGTGTTTCCGCCGGAACCGCCGGATCACGTACTGGAAGGGCATGGGTCTCCCCTCGCGGACGGCGATTGCCTCGCCGTCCAGGATGACGTCATGATCGGTAGATTCCATGAGGCGGCGTGCGACGTCGGGGATGCTCTCTGTGACTTCTTCGAGTTTTCGCGAGTAGATCCGGCACCTGCCGCCGACCTTGTGGAACTGGAACCGGCTTCCGTCGTATTTGTACTCGACGGCGACGGTGCCGTGTTCGGCGATCTGGTCGGCGATGGCGCCAGCCTGCGCAAGCATCATCTTCACCGGCCGAAACGGCCTGATCCTGACGCGGGAGAGTTCTTCGGGATTGTTCCGGGCGAGGAGGGCGACCTCCCCGAGGTCGTTTATAACCTGCTGGGCGTGCTCAACCAGGTGGACATCTACACCGAAAGCCCGGGCGATGGCGTCGCGGACGTTCCCTTCGCCCATGCCTATCCGGAGCTCTTCGAGCATAAGTCTGGCCAGGTAACGCCCCTCTATCGGGCGGGCGTTGCCAAAGAGCCCCTCTGCCACCCGGAGTTTCTCCCGCTGCGACCGCTGCCCTTCGGCGGCCGCCATACGTTCGAACCCCCGGTAGACGTCGAGGAGTTCGAGTTCCTGGATGAAGAAAGAGGTCTGTTCTTTCTTTGCCAGGAGTTCCTCGACCGCAAGCCCCACGTCGCCTGTTCTGTTGACCGCTTCAACAACTGTCTCTCGCTTCACCCCTGCAACGTAGGCCACGGCGTCGTAGAGGAGGTTTGGACCCACGCCGAGTTTTCTGGTGCTCCAGTCGGGGAAGATCCTGCCCATGATGAACCTGACGAAGATGGGGAGGTCGGTCTCGTCAAGTCCGGGGAGGACGGTGGCGACCTCTTCGATCATCTCCAGGCGTCCGGAGATTCCTTCAAGGTGTTCGCAGATGCGGGCGAACTCCAGAAACTGCATACCCATATCCCTTCTGTAGTAACTTTCCCGGTGGGGAGAATCAACCCTTCTGTCCGGTTCTGCATGATTGATGTGGTTGTGATCCCTAAACCTTACTGATGCAGCAGGATGAAGAACTCAAGGATATGCTGCGCGACCTCATCTGGCTCAATGCCCTGATCGCGACCGAACTGATCCAGATCACGGAGAACACGTCCGGGATCCTCCGGCGGGCGCCGCCGCCGGAGTCGTGTATCGCTGAACATGCGGCTCTCCGGGCGACGGCGCTCGATATCGCCGACCGCTATCGGCCGGGGACGATGCTCCGGCAGCACGTTGAGAAGCACAGTTGATGCCGGCCGGGTCTGCTGCGGCTCCCAAACACTCAATAACTGGATGAACAGATCCAGTGATCGGTGAGGTTAGATGAAACTCCTGATTGCGATTGCACCGGAACGGTTCAGGGATGAGGAGCTGGATGTCCCGAGGCGGGCGTTTCTGGAGGCCGGGATAGATGTGGATATCGCCTCAACGGTCACCGGGAGGTGCAGGGGGATGCTCGGCGGCACAGCGGCGGCGTCCCTGACGTTTGACGACGTCAATCCCGACGACTACGCCGGGATCGTTCTGGTGGGCGGAAGCGGCTCTCCAGACTACCTCTGGGGGAACCGGAAACTCCAGAGCCTTGTTCGGGCGTTCTTTGAGCAGGGCAAGGTTGTCGCTGCCATATGTCTCTCGCCGGTCGTGCTTGCGCGCGCCGGGATCCTGGCCGGGCGGCAGGCGACGGTCTACCCGAGCCCGGACGCCATACGAGAGATGAAGAAGGCGGGGGCAAACCTCGTCAGCGTCCCCGTCGTCGCCGACAGGCAGGTTGTAACCGGGAACGGTCCTGAGGCTGCGGCACAGTTTGCCGATGCCGTCATATCTAAACTGGAGTGCTGAGCGGGGGCGGCGTTGTTGAGACCCGGGTTGTGGGGGTGTTTTCAGTGCCCTGCCTGAAAAGATAGCGGGCAGTGAGACGGGAGCGATTCGCCATCGATGCCGTGTCCGGGAGGAGCATCTCCGGCGGTTACGGTGAAACCCTCCCCCTGCACGGCCTTCCGGGCCACTCGCCGCCCCAGCTCAGAAATCAAACAGCGTCTTCTGCGTTCTCAGTTCCGGGATGAGGCGGCTGTAGGGCTGCCAGTGGGAGAACCCGACCAGCCTTGAGGCCAGGTCGACCGCCTGGTCGAGGCTGGCGCACGGCGTCCCGGGGCCGCGCATAGCGTTTCTCGCGGCTTCCCGGACGACCCAGGTGCCGAGCGGCGCCCAGTACTCGCCTGTGACGTGCCGGAGGACCAGAACCCGTGCGGACCGCTGCACGCCGTCCAGGTACTCCGCCACCGCCAGGCGTGCCGAGTAGTAGGCCCCCGCAAGCGGCGAGTAGCCGGATTTTATCAGCCCCTCCTCGCCGTCGCAGGCGATCGTCTCGTCCCCCTGCCCCCAGAGCGACTGCCTGCCCCAGACCTCGATCATCTCGAACTTCCAGTCGCCCGGAACCAGGATGCAGACGATATGGTTGCCATACAGCGATGCCGAGAAGACCCTGATCCCATCGAGCGGCGGGTAACGCACAATCTTTTTCTTGAGGCGTTTTGAGACGGTGTCATCGACCGCCGTGATCGCCCAGCGTGTCGGGACGATATGCCGTTTCTTCTCGCCTCCAAGCAACCCGGCGGTGAGGAGCTGGGTTATCCGGTAGACGTCGGTCCCGGAGGAGTGGAGGAGGCCGCAGGCCTCTGTCGCGGAGAGGTCGGTGTCCGACGTCACCCGGTCGACCGGTCTCTCCACCCGGGGGTTGTCCAGGACGTCCAGGTGCCGGATGGCGCCGGTGAGGCCTATGGGTGCGATCGTCCCGTCGAACCGGAGATCGAAAGTGACGGGTTTTACAAACTGCGCCTCGACATCGAGCGGTCTGCTCGAGAGCGCTATCTCCTGGATACTCCCGGCAACGCTCTTTGACTCGCCGGCGCCGCGGATCGTCCGCGCCCGAAGCCCGACTATATCGTCGATCTGGAGGCCCCGCGCAACCCAGTCCGGCGGGTTGTCGGTGTCGTCGATCATCAGCGGCCCCGCCGAAACCTTCGGGTAAGCGTAACTCCCGACAAAGACCGAGGGCGCCGTGCCCTGGTAGTGGTCGCTCGGCCTGACCTGGAGCCTGGCGTAGAACCGGCTCATGACGGGGCACCTCTCAAGCCCGCAGAGCCCTTTTCCTTTGCACTCGGCACAGCGCATCATTCAGCGCTCCCGGAGGTCGAGGAGTATACGCACCCTTCCATCGATCTCGCGCAGCGTCTCCTCCACCCAGTCCTCCCAGGTCGAAGCCTGGAGGTCTCTTCCATCTGCAATCTCCCGGCCGAGATCGTCGTCCCGGCCGTCGATAACCTCAACCACCACCGAGCCCGGGGCATACCCCGGCTCCACGATGGCGTCGGCGTCCCCGTCGACCACGCCGAAGACGGGGATCCCGGCATGAGAACAGATGTGCCCGCAGACGGCGGTGGTATCATCACCGATGGCAAGCACTCCGCAGACGTCATCCCCGATCGCCGTATAGAGGGTGTGGCCGCAGTGGTCGACGACCGCCACCCTCCCGCCGCGGCAGACCCGGCTGCCCTGCCGCGGGGGTGCAGAACGCACCGGCCCGCTCTTGCACCAGGCCCTGGTGATATCCGGGAGACCGGAGCGGAGGAGTTTCTCAAACCCGTGGGGTTTGGGGTCGAGACCGGAGACCGCCTTCAGCGACCCGTCCTCCATTGCCAGGACGACCGTATCCGCGGCTGCTGTCCCTATGACTATCCCGTTGACAAAGACCGCCTCCCCGGGGATGCACCCCCGGATCTCCCGCAGCCCGTCCTGCGGTTTCGCCGCGCTCCTCGCATGGACCAGGTCGCAGCCCGTCCGGATCGCGATCTCCTCTGCGAGAGCGGCATCGCCGCGGTTCCAGCAGTAGACGGTGCCGCTCGAGGTCTCGACGTGGACGAGCCCTGGGAGTCTCCCGGCAACGATCTCGCCAAAGATCCGTCCGGACTCCGGGGTTTTTCCCCGGTTGAGCAGGAACGCGGGCTCCCGCAGATCTGAAAGCACCCTGCTCGGGCGCTCGTCCGTGCAGGTGACCGGGAGCCCGGACTCCTCGGCGGCGGTTCGGGCCATCACCCCGGCGACGAGCACCCGCCGCGGGCAGAGGAGCCCCATCAACCGCTCGACGTCGCCGGCATCGAAGGCCGCGGGGCCGTGCACCACCATGACCGCGTTCATTGGAGAGATTGGGACTTTGCGGGGTATCAGGTTACCGTCCCGAGGAGTTCTGGGTGGGGAGGAAGGGGATCAGGGCGCTTGCGAGTTTTGCGAGATCCATCGACTGCAGGATGACCCGGCCGGGGCCGGTCAGCGTGGTCAGGAAGAGCCCCTCGCCCCCGAAGAGGACGGTCTTCACCCCACCGGCAAGCGCTATGCTGTAGTCGACGGTGCTGTCGAACCCGACAACGAGCCCTGTCTCCACCTTGACCACCTCGCCGGGCGCAAGCGTCATCTCCTTGATGTCGCCGCAGCAGTGGAGGAACGCCTTCCCGCTCCCGGAGAGCCGCTGGAGGATGAACCCCTCCCCGCCGAACGCTCCCGCGCGGAGCTTCTTTGTGAAGGCTATATCGAGGTCGATCCCCGGTTCCGAGCAGAGGAACGCATCCTTCTGGGAGATGAACTCTCTCCCGTCAAGGTCGAGGGTGAAGATCTTTCCCGGGACGTTCCCGGCGAAGGCGACAAACCCCTCCCCCTTCTCCGGGGTGAACTCGGTCATGAAGAGGCTCTCCCCGGTCACAACCCGCTTGAGCCCCTTGAAGAGTCCGCCCTTCACGTTGGTGGTCATCTTCATGTTGCCGCTCATGTTGACCATGGCGCCGGCCTCGGCGCAGACGCTCTCGCCGGGGGCGAGGCGGATGGTCACCATCTGGAGGTTGTCTCCCGTGATCTCGTAGTGCATGCTGATGAGTATTGAATCGGGGAAGAATATCCTTTCCCCTCTGCGGGGAGTCTTGTTGAGGGTATCAAACCGGTAATTCCCGGGTCCTGGGGCTGGCGGTGGGGATGGTCGATGAAAGGCGTTTACCGCCGGTGCGGCACAACGCTTATCACCTGGAAGGGGCATCTCTCCGCATGGGATCCGGGCGCGCGGGACAGGGGATGGTGGATCCCCGGGATGTGCCTGTGGGCGATGTCTACATAACGCTTGAGGAGGTGAGGATAGTCCTTGATAGACAGGGCCGCCGCTGCGTCCGGTGCGGCGCTCCGCTCCGTCCGGGGCGGACCTATTTTGACCTCCGGCGGCCGGTGATCTGCGGCGGCTCCCGGACGCCGGGGAACGTTGAGGCTCTCTGCCCCTCCTGCCACCGGAGGCACATGCGCCGGATCAGGGAACTGCTGGCCATGCACCAGAGGAGATAAATAATCCTCCGTGCATACCTGCCGTCTGTATGACCTGCATGTTGAGGCTGGCCGCTGCTCTCTTCCAGGGTTCGGCGCCGCCGGACGGGTGGCGCTCCATGACGATGCGCCGGCTCGATGCCGCCCTCACCCCGGGGACGCCGGAGAACCTGGCGGCCGCGCTTGCGCTGGCGGCGATAACCGTCCCGTGGAGCCGGGCGGCTGCCGGTTTTGTTCTCGGGTCGATCCGGCGGGGCGGGTAACCTCCTCTACCTTCTCTTTGCCGGGATGAGACAGTTCCAGGCGTTCCCGATCAGGTCAGCCCTCCCGGCGGCGAGGAGCCCTTCCCGGACGAGGCTGTAGTTCTTCGGGTCGCGGTAGTGGAGGAGAGCCCGCTGGATCTTCTTCTCCCGGCCTTTCGGGACGTAGACCTCTTCCATGGTGAAGGGGTCGAGCCCGGTGTGGTAGATGGTTGTCGAGATGCTCATCGGGGTCGGGGTGAAGTCCTGGACCTGCTCGGTGTATAGCCCGGTATCCCGGACGTAGACTGCGAGTTCGATCATGTCCTCGATCCGGCACCCGGGGTGGCCGGACATGAAGTAGGGAAGGAGGTACTGTCGTCGCTGTCTATCCTTCTGGAGGGCGTCGAACCGTTCCCGGAAGGCGTCAAAGACCTGACGGGGAGGTTTTCCCATGCAGGCGCAGACCCGTTCAGATATGTGTTCTGGAGCGACCTTGAGGTGGCCGGATATGTGCCGGGCGCAGATCCGGGCGAGGTAATCGTCGTCCGGCGGGATAAGGTCGTAGCGGATGCCGGAGGAGATGAAGACCCGTTTCACACCCGGGATCTCGGAGACCCGCTGGAGCATCCGGAGTTGTTCCCGGTGGCTGCGGTCTAGCGAGGGGCAGTCGATGCACCGGCGGTCGGGGCAGGTGCCGGCGGTCTCCCAGCGGCTGCAGCGGAGGGAGTACATGTTTGCCGTGGGGCCGCCGATGTCCTGGACGACTCCGCGGAACTCCGGCATCCCTGTCATCCGTTCAACCTCGCGGACGATCGAGTCAATGCTCCGGCTCTGGATGATCCGGCCCTGGTGGTGGGTGAGTGCGCAGAACGAGCAGCCGCCGAAACAGCCGCGGTGGCTGACGATGGAGAACCTGACGGGGTCGAGCGCGGGTATGGGTTCGGTGTATGAGGGGTGTGCCCGCCGGGTGTATGGGAGTTCGTAGACGTGGTCGAGTTCGGCGGTCGAGAGCGGCATCGCCGGCGGGTTCTGGACGATGACGGTCTTTGGGTGCGGCTGGGCGACGGGGCGGCCGCGGATGGGGTCCTGTTCGGCGTAATGCATCGCGAATGCTCTGGCGTAGGCGTGGCGATCGGATCTGAGATCGTCGTAGGAGGGGAGGACGATGCAGCCGGAGTGGTCGGCGCTCCGCCATGCGGCGAGGTCGAGGCGGTGGGCGGTGCCCGGGATCCCGGTGAGGGGTTCTCCGGCGGCGATGCGGCCGGCGATCTCGACGACCTGGCGTTCGCCCATGCCGTAGACGAGGAGGTCGGCGGGGGCGTCGGCCAGGATGGACTGGCGGACGGTGTCTGACCAGTAGTCGTAGTGGGCGAACCGCCGGAGGCTTGCCTCTATCCCGCCGATGACAATGGGGGTGTCGGGGAAGAGGGCGTGGACGCGGTCGGTGTAGACCAGGGTTGCGCGGTCTGGCCGGAGGAGTCGGCCGCCGGGGGAGTAGACGTCTGAGCGCCGGCGTTTGAGGTTAGGGGTGAATGCGTTCACCATCGAGTCAACGTTTCCGGCTGATATGGAGAAGAAGAGGCTGGGCTCGCCGAGACGCCTGAGATCGGTCTCGGTGCGCCAGTCTGGCTGGGCGATGACGCCGACGGTGTAGCCGGCGTCCACGAGCACCCGGCCGATGATGGCGGTTCCGAAGGAGGGGTGGTCGACGTAGGCGTCGCCGGTGACGAGGATGATCTCGAAGCGGTCTCTCCCCTCCGGGGTCATGGGGAGGAACTCTGGCTGCCGGCCGGTCATTGGAGTGTCCGGTCAAAGACGGGGAGGTTTACGCCGGTCTTCTCGTCGTGGATCCGTTTTGCGGTGATGCCGATGAACTCGGTGATGATAGCCTCGATGACCAGGTAGACCTCTGCCCTATCCCGGAGGCAACCGGCGAGCGAGCGCATCCCCTTCCCCGCGGCGGTGTGGAGGTGGATGGAGGGGGCGTCGTCGCCGGGGTAGATGGTTGCAAACCCGATGAGTTCCCAGCCGCCGAAGATCTCTTCGCCGTGGGGGGATGGTGGGATGACCGGCTCTTTTGGCCCGGTGACGAGTCTTGCCGACCGGACGGCGCCCAGGAACTGGATGGTGCCGCTCTGGATCGCCATCGCCGTGACAAACCGCTGGATCTCCTGGAGGAAGTCTTTCCCGTCGTCGATCCGGACGGTAAAGACCCTGCCGACCTTTCCTTCTGAGTATTGCATGGGATCGATCAACTCTTCTGATA
>ERZ795047.1638-NODE-1638-length-23188-cov-8.391302_pt1 | contig 23188 bp, 22 predicted proteins | sample MGYA00375131_ERZ795047 | MGnify/ENA primary metagenome ERZ795047 (study PRJEB30176, sample SAMN05720228) | activated sludge metagenome | isolation source: Anaerobic digester | place: Japan | collected 2015-05-20 ...
GGAGGATGCAGAGAGCCTCGGGAAAAAACTGCACGCAGTCAACAGGCTTAACATACTGGGCGTCGTTTTCAAGGGCGCCCGGGATGCCAGGGAGCAAGTCCTTGATGAGGTGTGCCGGAGGTTCATTATCATGTGACATGTAGCATATACTCTGGCAGAGGGCGGACTGACCCGCCATCGCCAGGGGGGAGGAAGAAGTGGGAATTCAGCTCGAGCACAGGCAGCTCTCGATTACGAGGGTAGCTGCGCAAGGCATGGCTGAGATCAGCCTACAGCGATCTGTAGCATTACTTCAGGACCATCCGGACATATCTGATGATTCTGCCCATTCGATCCTGTGGGCCCAGGGCGTGCCGATTGTGGCCTCAGTGGAACCCATGGACGGGCAGATCAAAGTCACAGGCTACGTGCAATCCACCGTGTTCTATGTGGCCAAAGGCGCCCCGGATTTTGTCGGGAAGGCCGTCATGTCCGAGCCGAGGTTTGAAGCGGTGATACCGGCGCCGGGAGCCACCGTCTCGGACAGGGTTAAAGTGGATCTTACCCTATCGCAGTTGGAGGTGGAAACCACCGGCACACGCGGGCTCCTCCTGGCTGCCACTATCATGGCCTCAGCAAGAGCTTTGCGGGACGAGGTTGTTGAGGCCGCTGTGTCCGCAGAGGCTACAGGCGGGTCACGCATATCTGTCCATTCCGAAGAGATAAATGTAACCAGCATACATGAGTCGTTTTCGGAGAAGGTCGAGTTTTCCGAGATCCTTAGTATCCCAGATGAAAAAGCGGCTTGCCTGGGGAGCGAATCGGCATGTGGCGCGGCAGGAACTGCCAGAGTAATCGGGATACAGGTTGGAGACGGGAAGGTAACTCTTGACGCTGAGATTTCTGTGGAAATTGCTTCGACCGTTGTCAGAGGGGTTCCGGCTCTCAACATACTCCGATTTGAGCGCGTCCCCATACATGCGTCTTTCGATGTTCCCGCTGCTGAGAAGGGAATGACTGCCCTAACCCAGCTGGCGCTCTCCCATGTTTCCGCGATCCTCCTTTCCGATGCTGAAGTGAGTATCGATGGCATCCTCGATGTAGACGTGGACTTGGTCTCATCAGAACGTCTGTCGGTCATCGTTGACATCGACTCTGAAACCCAGGAGATAGTGGATATCGATACGGCGGGGATTACAGTGGAGAAGCTTGTGGGAGAGGGCATGATCGATCTAGATCTGCACGATTCGGTTGCGCTTCAAGCGCTCATGAGGCGATATTCGTTCACCGGAATGGAGGATGTTGAAGGCAGCATCGGATTACTGGGGCTGTCCGATATAGAGACCACCGATGATGAGGTTTCGCTGAGGGGACTTCTCACTGCCAGGGCAATCTTGAGCGACGTGGACGAGGATGAAGAGGGACAATTCCCGATCAACTTCGCGCTCGATATCCCCATAGAGTTTTCGGATTCTGCGGAAGTTCCGGGGGTCAGAGCGGGAGACAGGGCGGAGCCAAGGTCCTCGACACACACCGTGGTAGTGGGAAAATCGGCGCCAAACAGGTTGGATGTGGAGGGCTCGCTCCGTGTAGACGTGGAAGTCTATCGACCTGTCGAACTGCAAGTGGTGACTTCGGCCGAGACCATTAGTCCTGTGACCCTTGATCCTTACGCGATGACTTTCTACGTGGTTGGACCCGGAGATACCCTTGCCCGGATAGCAAGGAGATACGGGGTTCCTCCAGACCGTATAGCGGCTGCAAATGGAATGTCAGTTACTGAGGAGGTTACTCCTGGGCAGAAGGTCTATATCCCCACCAGACGGTAGAAGCGCACGTCCGCCGCTGAGGGCCTCGATGCCCCGACGATGCAATACATCAATGCATCGAAGAAGGGGAAGAGGCCCTCAGCCTATTGCAGGTCCGGTATGCCCGCGAATCGGACGGTGGCTCTGATGTCCTTTGCAATGGCGCATATACTCTGAAATTTGCGTGCTAAAAGCGAGCTGGAGGAATCGGGGCTGATGTAGAAGAAGAATACTATCGCCTGCAGAACAGGTTACACGCAAGGCCTGGGCGTGATACTTCCAGGCGTCTGAATGGTGCTATATAGCCCGCTGACGAACGTGCAGAATTCGACGGCCGGCTATGCGTGGGATATGGAGGGACAGGCTTTGGACGCAAGCAAGTTTATCAACTCAGTGATGTCCGAGTATGATTATCGAGACCAGGTGGTGCACGTAGAGACCATTCCGCCGAGGGAGGCTCGCTATGCTCAGTTGTCGCCGCCTGTTGCGCCTCCCATATCCTCCAGCCTGAAGGAGATGGGCATATCGGAGCTTTATACCCATCAGGCTGAGGCAGTCTCCCGCGCCAGGGCGAAACAGGACATAGTAGTGGTCACGTCTACAGCAAGCGGGAAGACTCTTTGCTACAATATCCCGGTCATAGAGGCTCTTATGGCAGATAGCAGCGCAACAGCCCTGTACATCTTTCCCACCAAAGCCTTGGCGCAGGACCAGCAGAGGGGGCTTGTGCGCTTTGTAGAGCTTGAACCCGATCTTCCCATCAGGTCGGGAACATATGATGGCGACACTCCGGATTCTACAAGGCGCAAACTGCGGGAGAATGCCAACGTGATCCTCACAAACCCCGACATGCTGCATCAAGGCATTCTTCCGTCCCATCCAAGTTGGCGTCGGTTCTTTGCGGGCCTGCGATATGTGGTCATAGACGAGATTCATGCATACAGGGGCGTGTTTGGATCCAACGTGGCCAATGTAGTGCATAGGCTTCGCAGAGTGTGCGCTCATTACGGGTCTGATCCTACGTTTATATGCTGTTCTGCGACTATAGCCAACCCCGGCGAGCTCGCAGGCGCGATCTCCGGCAAGGATGTTGTGGTGATCGACAATGATGGGGCACCAAGGGGGCCGCGGAAGTTCGTGTTTTGGAATCCGCCGCGGCTGGAAAACACAATTCAGCGGCGAAGTTCCAATTCAGAGGCTGAGCGGATCATGGTGAAACTGATTGAGTCGAAAGTTCCCACGATAACCTTTGTAAGGGCGCGGGTCGTCGCCGAGCTGATATACAAGTACGCCGTTGAGAGTCTGCAGCGCAACTCGCCGTCGCTTGCGAAGAAGATCAAGCCATACAGGGGAGGATACCTTCCTAGTGAACGAAGGGAGATCGAAAGGCAGCTTTTCTCGGGAGAACTGTTGGGAGTGGTGAGCACTAATGCTCTGGAACTTGGGATCGATATCGGTTCCCTCGACGCGAGCATCATAGTAGGCTATCCCGGAACGATAGCGTCCACATGGCAGCAGGCTGGGCGCGCTGGGCGAAAGGGCGAAGAATCACTCTCGGTATTCATCGCCCACGATCTGCCTATCGACCAATACCTTATGGGGCACCCGGAATACTTTTTCGACCGTTCTCCCGAGCATGCAGTCGTTAATCCCGCAAACCCCTACATTCTCGTGGGCCATCTTCGTGCCGCGGCGATGGAACTCCCTATCAGTCCGCTGGAACTTGCGGATTTTGGAGAGTATGCGCCAGCCCTCATAGAGCTGCTTGAAGAGAAGGGAGAGGTTCTCAGGACTAGACTGGGCTGGCGTTGGATTGGCCGGGGCTTTCCGGCCAATGATGTGAAGCTCCGTAATATGTCGGAGAATACTTACACCATAGTGGATACCTCATCTGACCATGGGAACCGGGTTATCGGCACCATCGACGAGCTGAGCGCATTCGAACAAGTCCACCCGGAGGCCGTGTACATGCATGAAGGTGAAACATATCTAGTGTCAGACCTCAATCTTGTGGAGAAGGTGGCCTACATCCACAAGGCGGATGTGGATTATTTCACCCAATCGGTGACGGAGACGCGCGTCCAGATCGAGGAGAAAGAGCAGAATAAGATGTGGAGGAAGAGCGAAGTCGAGTTCGGTGACGTAACGGTCACCAATCTGACATATATGTTTCGGAAGATCAAGTTCTACGAGCGCGACAGTATAGGGTATGGCAAGGTCAACTTGCCAGAGAACAACCTTCCCACCACTGCGGCATGGATCATGCTCCCTGAAAGTGCCGCGAAGCTCGTGGCGAGCCTCGGCAGAATTCCGGCGGAGGGCCTAATAGGAATAGGGAATGCTGCATCTGCTGTTATCCCTCTATTTGCAATGTGCGATTCCATGGACATAGGCACGGCGGTGGATTCCTCGAACACGGGCGTGCCCACGTTGTTCATATACGATAGGCACCAGGGTGGAGTGGGGTTTGCGCAGAAGGCCTACAAGATGATTGACGAGGTTATGGAAGCCTGCCTAAACCTGATACAGAATTGCCCGTGTGAAGATGGATGTCCTTCGTGTGTAGGTTCACCCATACCACCGTATGCCCAAAACGATCCGGATGCAACATCGAGAGGGCGCATTCCCGACAAAGATACGGCCCTCATCATCCTCCATAACTTGCTCGAGAAAGAGCCGTACGTCCCGGCAGGTCCGCCAAAATGGGCCGAAGGCTCCGATAACGCGGATGGCGCCTGCGCGGGCTACAGCGAGGAAGACTTCAGAATAGATGTTAAGCCCTTGCCCGACGGTGTCGAGCGGCGGATCAGGAAGATGATCAACAGCAGATGACGCCCGAGGTTGGCCTTGAAGGCTCGATCATGTAGTTGGTTTGCCATGATATCTTAGGCGACGAGGATGAGCCGGTTGAATCGGGCAACTCGAATATGTTGCACGCGTTGTGCGGATAACGGACACAAGATCTGACGAATTCATGAAACGACACTCCCCATGCCCATCTCCTGCCACAATTGATCCGAAAGAGCGATGCTTATGCAAGACCCGAATATTATAAATATACCTCAAATAACTACGAAAAACTGAAGGCGGATGCTGCATCGATCGGCTGATGTGAAAACGAGATAACCCACATATACGTGGGGATATTACGCTCATTACGAATCGGGCGCCCTGAAATTCTGACGCGTGCTATTGACAATAGGCCTCCGAGCAGTGTATACTCATGCAGCAGATACGAATTATGGTGGAGGAGAGGTCAGCTGTCATGAAAAGACTGTTAGCCCTTGCATGTTTATGTTCGTTGGTTGTGGTGGCATTTGCAGCACCTGGTGTTGGAGCGGCCAAGCCAGTTCTCAAGGTGGGAACTAGCGCCGACTTCCCGCCTTTTGAGTTTCAGGACGAGAAGACCGGGGCATATCTGGGATTCGATCTCGATCTGATCAGGGCGATTGGGGACGCGATCGGAATGGACGTTCAGATTGTGAACACTGCTTGGGACGGCTTGATACCTGGACTTATCACTGGGAATTACGATTGCATTGTCTCAGCAATGACCATTACTGACGAGCGTCTCAAGGCCGTCAACTTTTCGGACCCGTATTTCAGCGCCGGGCAGGTTGTAGTCACCATGGCCAAGGATACCAAGATATCGTCAATTGCCGACCTTGAGGGCAAGAAGATATCGGTTCAGATAGGAACCACTGGGGATTTGGTGGCATCAGAGATTAAGGGGGCAACAGTGAAGCGGTTCAACCTGGCTCCTGATGCAGTTCAGGAAGTGAGGAATGGCGCGGCCCATGCCTGCATAATCGATTTGGCAGTGGCCGCTGAGATTGCCAAGGAATACAAAGACATAAAGTATGGCGCGCCTTTCACAATGGAATACTACGGAATCGCCATCAAGAAAAACAATACCGCTTTGCTTAAAAACATTAATCGGGGATTGGCAATGATCAAGGCTTCCGGAAAGTACGACGAGATATACAACAAGTGGTTTGCCGGCAACTAGTGGCAGGCTAATGCCTTGCGTGGAAGATATTGAGGCCGTGCGCGCTTGGAGAGATGACCTCTCCAGCAGCTCACGGCCCATTTTAGGCGCATTTGGTTCTCAAGCGATAGATTAGAAGATGACACTTTGGGGGAGTTGCTGTGGCTCTCGATTTTTCTATAATACCGGGTATCATGCCTGCCTTGCTGGCCGGAGCCAAAATGACCATAGAGCTTGCAGTGATATCAGTTGCGATCGGATTTGTTATAGGCTCATTAGTTGGAATAGCGCGGGTCAGTCAGAACAGGGCGCTCAGGGTTATTGCAGGCATATACGTAGACTTCATTCGAGGGACGCCTCTCTTGGTCCAGCTGTTCCTCGTCTATTTTGGATTGCCGACACTCATAGGTCGGCCCGTGCCCCCCTTCATAGCTGCGATATCGGCCATGGGCATAAACAGCGGTGCATACGTGGCTGAGATAGTGAGGGCAGGAATACAGTCGATAGACAGAGGGCAGACAGAGGCGGCCAGATCTTTAGGACTGACCAGTTCGCAGACGATGCAATACATCATTTTCCCACAAGCGTTTCGACGGATAATCCCCCCATTGGGGAACGAATTCATTGCAATGCTGAAGGACTCTTCGCTTGTATCCGTGATTGCACTAGAAGATCTTCTTCGAAAAGGGCAGGTTGTCATTACCAGAACATTCAGGCCGTTCGAGGTTTATACCGTAGTGGCTCTCATATACCTCGTCATGACATTTGTCATTTCCAAGCTTGTCAGCTGGTCAGAAAGAAAACTGAAGGCGGTTGGGCAAATTGATTAAAACTGTCGGGCTCAGAAAATCATTCGGACATAACGAGGTGCTGCATGGGATTGACGCAACAATTAACCCACACGAAGTGGTGGTTGTTGTGGGGCCGTCAGGTTCCGGCAAGAGCACCTTTCTGCGTTGTCTCAACCTGTTGGAAAAGCCGACCGCAGGGGAGATATATTTCGACGGCCAGCTCATAACCGCACCCGGAGTGAATGTCAACGAGATTCGCCGGGAGATGGGGATGGTGTTCCAAAGCTTTAACCTCTTCCCGCACCTCACCGTGCTTGACAACATCGCGCTTGCCCCTAAAATAGTGAGGCATGTCTCGAAAGACGAGGCGGAAGAGACAGCTCGCGATCTGCTTCGCAAGGTGGGGATCGCCGACAAGGAGTCTGCCTATCCGCAGGAGCTGTCAGGCGGACAGCAGCAGCGCGTGGCTATTGCCCGCGCCCTTGCTATGAAACCCATGGCTATGCTCTTTGACGAGCCCACGTCTGCGCTAGACCCAGAGATGATAGGAGAGGTCCTAGATGTTATGAAAGCCCTCGCCGTAGAAGGTATGACCATGGTTGTGGTCAGCCATGAAATGGGTTTTGCTCGAGAAGTGGCGGACAGGGTTCTTTTCATGGATGCCGGGTTGATCGTGGAAGAAGGACCACCCGCTCAGGTGCTGGGCGATCCGAAGAATCCGAGGACCAAAGCGTTCCTGGGAAAAGTATTGTAGGAGTGCTTTGCTCTTTCGGGGGTTTGTGAGGTACGGGCCATGCCATTTTTTCTCCTACGACAGGGGTAAACGCAGGAGGAAAAGAGGGCATGGCCCATTGAATTTCCACTGCTTTGCGACTGCAGGCTGCAATCCAACCGATCGCTTGGCACTTGGGTCCGATATGGATCCAAGCCGGGGCCATGCGTTCAGCCACGGCCCCGGTAACGGCGGTGAATTATCTGCCTGCCGATGTTGGGCCGAAGGCCATTGTCAGAGCTTCAGTGAAATTGCCGTGTAGGTTCTTTTCCAAAGTCCCCGGAACTGCCAGATGTAGCCTGGTGCTTCTTCCTTCCCCATCCCTGGCCGGGTGCATTCCAACGCAGACCCCATCTTTAGCTGCAGCCTTTCACGTGATGCAAGGATAAAAACGTGGTACACGGGCACATATCTCCCTATCCGGATTTCGATGGAGCACATCGATACTTGAGATTGACATTACTCAAGCCGTGAAGGCCTTAATGTCGGGGGCATCCTCGAAGAGTGTGGCGACAGCGACTGCCAAGGTCTGCATAGTCAAAGCGGGAAGGGGGCGCCCCTAGTGTTGCAGGGTCAGCTGTGCCGGGAAGTCGCTGATGGTTGTGTTGGGCTCATAGTGAGACAGGACTACTGATGTGCATGCCTTGTGGGGCAGGTGTTGTATGCTCTTTCTGCTTTCGTGTGGCCCAACATGAAGGACGGGCCACGCCATCCTTCAGTGAAATATGAGGCATCTATGGCAGGATAAATAGTATGGTATGTCAAAGCACTGGGAAAGTGATACAATCCGGACATTGTAGGTATTGACCAATGCTACAGGGAGGTTATTGAATGAAGGGAAGGCATTTCGGTTCGCGCCTCAGCTTGCTAGCTGTTATTTGCGCGTTTTGCCTGACGACGAGCGGGTGCAATATGGGAGATTACACCTTCGTAGACCTTCCTGTCAGGGTTGCTTGGGAGCCAGATCAGCTTATCAGAGTCATCGACTCGGAAAAAGTATTCGGTCACAGGTTGGGGAGGGGCGACGGGCTGAGAGTGTGGCTCGACCTTGGTCCTCTGCCCTGTGATCTTGAGCCAGAGTCCATTGAAAGAGCCACATTGAAGTTGCCCTGCCAATCCTTTTCGAGAGTGGCAGGTGCCGTCACATTTGAGATATACATGGTCAAATGGACGTATGATTCGGGAATGGGCGAATGGCCCGACATTCCTGAGTTCTTACACTCCAGCGAACTTCCTAACGATGTACAACCCATCTCCAGCGCCAGGCTTTCTCATGACGTAGGGTGGGAGACGCAACATTCGAACGGATATGTCTATAGCTCCCAATACATAGATACTGAAGTCAAGTATCTCAGTTTCGATATTACCGAAGCGATAAAGGCGTGGGTTTCCGGCACTCCCAATGCGGGCCTTAGGATTAAGCAGAAGTCTCCGGCGCGCCCGGATGGACCTGTATGGAGTCTCTTGATGGCCCCGGATAAACGTTTGAAGGATATTCATAAGGCATTAGATGAGCTTCCGAAGAGTGCGAATGGCCCGTCTGACCAGCCGATAGCAATAGTGTGCATAAAGAAAGCCGGAGAAGCTTCCTGAATCACAGAGCACCTAGTTATGTCCGATATAATGCTGTAAAAAAGGCCAGAGACAGTTGTAATAGTGGCCTAGCCTCCGTTCGTACACATTTTAGCGGAGGGATCTGCAATGGAACAAGCGAAACGGGTTTTCGTGAGGACTAAGACTGCCGACAGGGCTTCGGGTGCTACCGAACGGGCGAGCTCGGAAGGGCACAAGCGGAGATGGAAGTGCGATTGGGCTGCGCTTCGAAATAGGCTGAAAAGTTGTCCCCGAGGCATGAGGCTTTCCCAGCGCCCTGATAGCGGAAAGGGAGTCATCCTCACATTGGCCAGAATAGGCGCTTGGTTTGTGCTGATCGGGTTGATACTTGGAGTTGTATCAGGCGGGCTATTTGTGGGGCCCTTCGGAGGCTATATCAAGAAGCCACCGCGTGCGCCCCTCGATTCGGAGCACGGCGATGGCTTACTCCCTGTAAAGCCCTCCCCGGGTTATCGTGCGCCTAATTTCGTAGGCAGGCTGCCTGATGGAACTATAATATCCCTCGACGATTGCGCAGGCATGCCCATAATACTAGTCTTCTTCAGAATCACGTCTGCCCCGTCCATTGCCCAGATGCCGGCTGTGGACCGACTTTACCGGGAGCGGCAGGACCGATGTTGCGTCATAGCAGTCGCCGTCTTCGAAAGGGAGGATGACGTAGGCCGCTACATGGCAGCAAACGATCTCGACATTCCCATGATCGCCGATATCCGAGGCGAAATAGCTCAAGCCTACGACATCACCGCGCTTCCGACCACTTTCATCATAGATGGGCAGAGGATAATAAAGGATCTCAGAATAGGCGCAATGACCTATGCGGAGTTGGAACGAGCCCTCAAGCCTCTTTACTGAACATGGCTTTGAACACTAGGGGTGCTCCATATGTGCCCCACAGCGCCATCACAGCGTAGCGCAGCATCTGCCAGAAAGAACCCTCGGGTAATATCGCTTTGAGACCGTAACGTATCCCCATTAGAACTGCCAGGCCAAATACGACTTTGATCACTTGAATGAAAAAACTCGCCCTTACATCGTACTTCACATATTCCTTTTCGAGAGCGTATCCAACTCCGAGGCCCATGGTGAATCCAAGAAGGCTTGCGGACTCGCGGGCCAGTTCGAAGCTGAGGGATGAGAGGGCGAAGATCACGCCTGGAATTACTATAGACGCGGCGACAGCGGTGTTGACAGACGTCTTCTTCTCCCGATTGGCCAAGGACTCCTCGACGAGCATGTAAACCTGAACAATGATGAGTCCCAGAGCCGTGCCTACAAGTACGTCTTTGGGGTAGTGCACTGTTGCATAGATCCGTGTGAGACCCACTACTGCGACTACAATGACGCTGAGCGCGGTGAACCAGGCGCGCTTGACATGCCAGGCAGAGTAAGCCCAGAAGGTGGACGTTCCCTGCGCGTGGCCGCTTGGGAAAGACCATCCGGTTCCGGTGTCGAGCAGGAAGTTCGGGGCATCGAGATGAGGGTATGCAACATAAGGTCGAGGCACTTTGAAGACAAACTTGAGGCCCACGTTGATACACGAGGAGATGGAGGTCACCATGCCCAAGTTGAATCCTACAGACTTGTCAATACACCAGTAGATAATGGGTATCGCGATCATGTAGAAGGAAATGGAGCCCAGATCGGTTATGATCTTTACTACCCTGTCGAGGCCGGGAGTTGCGATTCTCCTAAAGAATTCAAAAACTAGAGAGCCTGTCAAGATTGACCACCTCCGGCTCAGAATTTCGCCAAGGGGGAGCCGAATCCTCTGAGATGTGCATCCATAGGATGTGTCCCAACATATGTGTGGCGGAAGGTTCACATGAATGGTAAAATATAGTTGCAAATGCTTCTAGGGATCTGCCAATGAGGGCCTTATCTTTCCGCACACGGTTTGACGACGAGAAAATTGGCGCCATAAGCGCAACGTGAACCGAATTCTATGGACCATTAGGGTATTCGCGACCTTTGCTGTCTGACGCGCGGACTTCTCCATGCGATGTTGCAAGACATGGATTGTCCAATACTCCATCTCCCGTTTGCAATCGTGTGCACCACATGCGCCCTCCTTGGGCCGATATTTTCCAGGCAGGATACTTGGTTCGTTTGTGCGAAACATCGTCTCAAGGGAGATCAGGTTTTGCTTGATCTGCCGTATCATTTGATATGGCTTGAAAGTCTGGCAGAACAAGCGGATGCCGTATGCCGGGCGGGATTTTAATGGACAAGCCATTCCTGGTATTCCAAGGGTTTTTTGTCTACGAATACGGGTGCGGGCTTTATGGGGGAAATGCCAACAGGTGATTGGAATAGGCCGTACGAAAGGACGAATGAGCACTCTTATGCAAGAGTTTATGAGAAACACTGAAAAAAGATACGGTTTGGAGGAAAATGCACTTGATACTTAGCCTCGGCGATGTTATGATAGACGCATATTTTTTCACACCCAATTCGCGCTACCCGCGCACCGACACTGTTGGCTGCGTTGAGCTTGCGGCTGGCGGATCGGCTGCAAATTTCGCCGTCTGGGTGGCGCGCTATGGCAACGCATCCGGGCTTATAGGCCGTGTGGGCGATGATTTCCTCGGCCATGCATTGGTGAAGGAGTTGGAATCTGAAGGAGTCCAACCCTTCCTTGTATTCGACCCAGAGTGTGCCACAGGGCGAGTTGGGGTAATTATCTCGGAGGACGGCGAACGCGACATGATCTGCGATAGGCGTGCTAATACCCGCTTGTCTCCTGATGACATCCCAGAGGAGGTTATCAGGCAGGCGGAATGGCTGCACATATCGGGATACGCGTTCTTCGAGCCTGGTCCGGCCAGAGCGGCCCGTCGGGCCATGGAAACGTCTTTAGCGGCAGGCATTCCCGTATCAGTGGACCCAGCTGCCTATTCCTTTATCAATGCCGTAGGAAGGAGTGATTTCCTCAAACTATGTGCCGGCGCGACGGTCATCTTGCCAAACCTAGATGAGGGTCGTGCCATGACCGGATTCTCTGATCCGCTAGATATTGCCAACAGCCTTGTAGAGTACTTCCCTGTGGTCGCTCTCAAGCTCGGAGCGGACGGCTGTCTTGGCGTATCACGGCATGAACCTGAGCCGATTCGGCTGCCTCCGATCCCCACTGAAGTGGTGGACACTACCGGCGCCGGCGATGCTTTTGGAGCGGGTTTTGTGATGGCCTACTCCCATGGTGAGGGACTTGCCGCCAGTCTTGCCCGCGGCAACCAACTCGGCGCGACAGCTGTCTCCCGTGTGGGTGCTCGAAGTCGCGAGGCCCTGGATCTAGCTTAGAAGTATTCTGGCTCCTACAGTAAGCAGCGTAAGTCCTAGTATTTTGATGGGGCTGAAGGCGATTGGCCTGACGCCGAACCAACCCATGTGGTCTATGATCGCGGCCATCCCGATTTGGCCTACTATGATCGCTGTTGTGGCGTTTACGGCGCCGAGCTTTCGGATTCCGTAAGCCACTGCGATTGTGATTAATGGTCCAACGGGTCCGCCAAGGAGGCTCCACCATGGGGCAGCGCCTAATCGCGCAAGGCCTCCACTGTTGAGCCCTGCCGCTAGTCCTGCTCCGGCGAGGAGCGCTCCGGAGGCCAAGACCACGAAAGTAGTCTCCCAAAGTCCAATTGTTTTTGCAGCAGTAGAATTCACGACGCCTTGAAAAGCCATTGCTATTCCGCTCCCCGCGGCTATGGCAAGGGCTGGATTGAAGATACCCATTGTAACACCAGCTTTCCAGTATGTGTGCCAATAGTATGGCCCTAAGCACCTAGTCTGTGTAAATAAGGGTCCGCTATTACATAAGGATAGCTGGCAGGATTATCACTTGTTAGAGCGAATACTGCATGTAATAACCATGTCAGGGGAACGGGTATCCCGGCTTATTCCCGGAACTGGAATACCTGCCCGGAAGCCAAAAAATGAGGGAGGTCGTTTCGTATGCGGATTCGTAAGTCCCTACTGTGGTTTGCTTGCTTCATGACTGTCCTGCTGATTGCCTCCACTGGCTTTGCAGCAGAGAAACTGGCCAAGAAGCAGATCCTCAGCTTCAATGTGGGAACAGAACCGTCGACGCTTGACCCGGCAAAGTCCACTGGAATCCCGGAGGCCATTATCGAGCTCAACTGCTTTGAGGGCCTCACGAGAATGGACGAGAACAACGTGCCTCAGCCAGCTATCGCGGAGAGCTGGACGATCAGCAAGGATGGCCTTGTCTACACCTTCAAGCTGCGCAAGACAAAGTGGTCAAATGGGCAGCCTGTAACCGCCCACGACTTTGAATGGGCGTGGAAGCGCGCACTGGCGCCCGAGACAGCTTCCGAGTATGCATATCAGCTGTGGTACATCAAGAACGGAAGACCGTATAACGAGGGAAAGCTGAAAGACCCGTCTAAGGTTGGCGTAAGGGCAGTCAATGACTATACTCTCCAGGTTGTGTTGGAGAATCCGACCCCTTACTTCCTTCAGCTCTGCAACTTCCCAACTTTGATGCCGGTTTACCGCAAGGTTGTGGAGGCGGATCCTGAAGGGTGGTTCCAGAATCCCAAGAACTACATTGGAAACGGCCCTTACAAGATGGTATCGTGGCAGCACAACTCCAAGATCGAGCTGGTGCCCAACCCGCACTATTGGAATAGGAAGAAGGTTGGCATGGAAAGGCTCGACCTCTATCTGGTCGATGATATTCAGACCGCTCTTTCGATGTTTGAGACCGGTCAGCTGGATTGGTTCGATGCGCCTCCTGCTGCAGAAATAGAACGCCTCGAGAAGCAAGGGTTACTACATAAGTCGGAGTACATCGGAACCTACTACTACATGTTCAACGTCACTAAGAAGCCTCTCAACGACGTGAGAGTCCGCAAGGCTCTCACCATGGCTATCGACCGTCAGACTCTGATAGACCGTGTCGTCAGGGGCGGACAGCTTCCGGCACTGGCCTATGTGCCGTACGGGCTCGGCGATGCAACGCCTGATAAGGACTTCCGGAAGGTTGGCGGGGATTACTTCAAGGAAGATCTCGCTGCTGCAAAGAAGCTTCTTGCTGAAGCAGGATATCCGGATGGCAAAGGCTTCCCGACGTTGACGATTCTATATAACACGAGCGAGAACCATAAGAAGATCGCCGAGGCGATCCAGGAGATGTGGAAGAAGAACCTCGGGATCGACGTTAGGCTGACCAACCAGGAATGGCAGGTCTACCTCGATTCCCGCACCCAGCTCAACTACGAGGTGGCCCGTGCAGGCTGGATTGGTGACTATCTTGATCCCATGACCTTCCTCGACATGTGGGTGACCGGCGGCGGGAACAACGATACGGGATGGGGCAGCAAGAAGTACGATGAGCTTATCTATGCAGCTCAGGCAGAGCTGAATACAGCTAAGCGTGCGAAGATGCTCCATGACGCAGAGACCATTCTCATGACTGAGATGCCGATAATGCCGATCTACTTCTATGTCAACCTGACCGTGATCAAGCCGTGGATCAAGGGCGCTTTCAGATCGCCTCTGGGCTTCATCGACTTCTCGACAGCATACGTGCTTGAGCATTGATAAGGCGCTTATAGGCGCGCACGTATCTATATGAACCATCAGTGCCCGGGGGCATGCACGGGTTACCGGAGCATGCCCCCGGCTCTGGCATTTGACGGGAGCTGATATTGGTGGGCTCATATGTCCTACGAAGGTTCATTTCTGTAATACTGGTTATATTCGTGGTGGCGACTGCGACGTTCTTCTTGATGCACGCTATCCCGGGCGGCCCGTTCAAGAGAGAGAAGGCCTTGCCTCCTGCGATTCAAAGGAACATTGAGGAACGGTATAAACTGAATGACCCGCTATGGAAGCAGTATGTCGACTACATCGGCAACTTGCTCCGGGGCGATCTGGGGCCTTCCTACAAGTATTTGGGCCGATCTGTTAATGACATCATTCGGGAGGGGTTCCCTATCAGCGCCCATCTGGGACTTGTAAGCGTCGTTTTCGCCCTTTTGGTGGGGGTCCCGTGCGGGATAATATCCGCCCTCAAACAGAATCAGTGGCAGGATAACTTCATAATGGCGTTTGCCATCATAGGAGTGTCTGTTCCAAGCTTCGTCATGGCAACATTGCTCATGTATGTGTTTGCTGTAAAGCTTCAGTGGCTGCCCGCTGCTATGTGGGGTACTCCGAAACACGTTATCCTTCCCATGCTGGCGCTGGCGGGGTTCCCCACTGCTTTCTTTGCAAGGTTGATGCGATCTAGTACGCTGGATGTGCTATCGCAAGACTACATCAGAACAGCCAGATCCAAGGGACTTTCCTGGGGTGCTGTCGTCTACAAGCACGTGATCAAGAACGCTATACTTCCGGTGGTTACCTATTTGGGACCTCTGATTGCGGGAATAATCACTGGAAGCTTTGTTGTAGAGAATATCTTTGCCATACCCGGGCTTGGACGCTATTATGTGACGAGCATCTACAACAGGGATTACACTACCATAATGGGTGTTACGATATTCTACAGCGCGCTTTTGGTCATGCTGAACTTCTTGGTAGACATTGCCTACTGCTGGATCGATCCCAGGATCAAGCTGACGGACGCGAAGGAGTGAGCAGCTGTGGAATATAGCGCTGAAATGTTCAAACCGATTAACAAGGATATCGATAGCGCGGAAGCGATTGTGCGTCCGTCAGTTACCTACTGGCAAGATGCGTGGCGCAGGTTGAAGAAGAACCGTATGGCCATGGTGGGGCTATGGACCATCGTGGCGATTCTCGTGATTGCCATATTCGGCCCCATGGTATCGCCGTACAGCTACTCTGACCAGAATCTAGAGGAGCAGAACCAGTATTGCAGTTCAAAGCATTGGCTGGGCACTGATGATCTGGGGCGCGACCTGTTGACGCGCATCATGTACGGAGCCAGGATATCGCTTACGGTCGGGTTTTTGGCGAGTCTGCTCAACCTCACTGTAGGAGTGATCTATGGCGGGATTTCGGGTTTTTACGGCGGGAAGATCGACAATATCATGATGCGCATAGTCGAGGTGCTCAATGCCATTCCTATGCTGCTTTACGTCATATTGCTCATGGTCATTCTCGAGCCTGGTCTGCAGAACATCCTGATAGCGCTGGGCCTTGTATACTGGCTCGGTATGGCGAGGATCGTGAGAGGTCAGGTTCTTAGTCTGAAGGAGCAGGACTACGTTCTCGCAGCGCGGTCGATCGGGGCAAGCAATTGGCAGATAATCACCAAACACTTGATTCCAAATGCGATGGGCCCGATCATAGTCACCGCCACGCTCAATATACCGTCGGCTATATTCACCGAAGCCTTCTTGAGCTTCATTGGACTTGGCGTGAATGCGCCAATGGCCAGCTGGGGCGTGTTGGCATCCGACGCGCTACAGAGCTTCAGGTCATATCCCTGGCAGCTCTTCTTCCCAGCTATAGCTATAAGCATTACTATGTTCGCGTTCAACTTCCTCGGAGACGGTCTTCGAGATGCGCTCGATCCCAAGCAGCGCAAGTAACCGGTGGACATAGAGTAGGGGGGATACCTCTTGGACAGACTTTTGGAAGTCAGAAACGTTAGCACATCGTTCTTCACATATTCAGGCGAAGTCAAGGCAGTCCGTGATGTGAGCTTCCACGTGGACACCGGTGAAGCAATAGCTATTGTTGGCGAGTCTGGGTGTGGTAAGAGCGTCACGGCGCTTTCCATAATGCAACTGGTGGCGCCGCCTGGGAAGATCACAGACGGGGAGATCTTCTTCAATGGACGCGATTTGTTGAAGCTCAGCGAGAATCAGATGCAACATGTGCGCGGAAACGAGATCGGGATGATATTCCAGGATCCTATGACGTCTCTAAACCCTGTTTTGACGATTCAGACTCAGATAGTGGAAAGCATCATGCTCCACCAGCATGTCACCCGGGAGCAGGCGGTCAAGAGATGCGTGGAACTCCTTCACATGGTAGGGATTCCTTCGCCCGAACGCCGTTTGGGATCGTATCCCCACGAGTTCAGCGGAGGCATGAGGCAGAGGGTGATGATAGCGATGGCTCTGGCCTGCAACCCGATGCTTCTTATTGCAGATGAACCCACAACGGCTCTAGATGTCACGATTCAGGCTCAGATTATAAGCCTCATGGCGGAGCTGAAGAAGAAGCTCAATATGTCAATCATACTGATCACCCACGATCTCGGTGTTGTTGCGGGTTTGGCCCAGCGCGTGTTGGTGATGTACGCTGGAAAAGTGATAGAGACCGGTACAGTACGCGACATCTATTACCATGCCCAGCACCCTTACACATGGGGCCTTCTGAAGTCCGTACCGAGGCTGGACGCGGAAGAGAAGAAAAAACTTGTGCCCATTCTGGGACAGCCTCCGGACTTGATAAGTCCTCCGACCGGGTGTCCGTTCGCTCCGAGGTGCGATTACGCGATGTCGATCTGCGCCAATGAGCCGCCTGACTATACTAAGCTCTCGGATCATCATAAGGTGGCATGTTGGCTGCAGTACCCGTTGGCGCCGACATATGATCGCGTGGAGAGAGGGGGCGTGGCCTGATGGAGCCGTTGGTCGAGGTGAAAAACCTGAAGAAGTACTTCGGTGTTGGCGGAGGAACCTTCAAGAGCAAGGAAGGGACGCTGAAAGCTGTAGATGATATCAGCTTTAGCATACCCCGAGGCGAGACTTTGGGGCTTGTGGGCGAGAGCGGTTGCGGTAAGACGACTGCGGGCAGGACTATATGCAGGCTTTACGAGCCTACTGCTGGCGAAGTCATATTCGACGGGATTCCCATCTTCTCGCTCGGTCCCAAGGAAATCCTGCCTATAAGGCGAAAGATGCAGATGATCTTCCAGGATCCTTACGCTTCTTTGAATCCGCGCATGACTGTGGGTGACATCATCGGGGAGCCCATTGACATACACAACCTTGCGAGCAGCAAGGAGGAGAGGCTCGACATGATACATGAACTCCTCCACACTGTAGGCCTCAGCCCTGAGCATGCTACCAGGTTTCCGCACGAGTTCAGCGGGGGCCAGAGGCAGAGGATCGGGGTTGCGCGGGCTCTGGCTGTGGAGCCGAGTTTTATCATATGCGACGAGCCCATATCCGCGCTCGACGTGTCCATTCAGGCGCAGGTTATAAACATGCTCGAGGAGTTGCAGGAAGAACGCGATCTGACGTATCTTTTCATCGCTCACGACCTGGCCATGGTTAAGCATACGAGCCACCGTGTGGCAGTGATGTACCTCGGGAAGATCGTGGAACTTGCAGACAGTGTCGAGCTTTACAAGAACCCGCTTCATCCTTATACTAAGGCATTGATGTCGGCGATTCCCATTCCCGACCCGGATGTGGAGGCTAAGCGCGAAAGGATCATTCTTGAAGGGGATGTCCCGAGCCCGATCGATCCTCCTCCAGGATGCAGGTTCAGATCGAGATGTAGCTATGCCATGAAAGTCTGCGGGGAAGAAGAACCCGAGCTGCGCGATTTCGGCGGGCATCATATCGCCTGCCATCTTGTAAAGTAGACTCCCATCGTAGGGACGCAGACCCTTGACGCACTTGTTCGTGCGGGGGGTGCTGAGCAGTACAGGTTTTTGGGGCGCATGGGCTCAGCGGCACAAACTTTAACGCCGCTGAGCGATGCGCCCGTTCTCATAACCTCATCGCCTGCGGGCAGAATCTGTAGTATGAGATATGAAGATCGTTTGCTTCGAGGAGGCTCTAAATTGCCAAAGAGAATAAGTTCTATCTATGCTCGCGCCATATCCCTGTCGACTGTCATCATTCTTGCAATGGCAGCTTTCGCCTGTTCTGCACAGACGGGGGTTCCTGCCCAAGCCAAAGTCGAATTCTACAGCGAAGCTCCTGCGCCGATGATTGAGGCGAATGCCGCCATTCTTGAGGATGTCGCGACCGGCCAGGTCCTGTTCTCCATGAATCCTGATGAAAGGCTGGCGCCTGCTTCGATAACGAAAGTCATGACGATGTTGATCGTCATGGAGCATGCCCAGGAAGGCAAGGTTTCACTGGATGACACTGTTGTCGTGAGCCGTGAGGCATCTCTCATGGGGGGCTCCCAGGTTTACTTGAAGGAGAAGGAAGAAGTCCCTATCAGGGAGCTGTTGGCGGCTACAGCCATAAGGTCGGCTAATGATGCAAGTTACGCGCTCGCTGAAGCCATTGCGGGGAGCGCAGACGCTTTCGTCGAACTGATGAATGCCCGGGCCGCTGAACTTGGCATGTCAAACACCCATTTTGCCAACCCGGAAGGCCTCGACGACCCTGGCCACTACACTACGGCCAGAGATATTGCGATAATGTCCCGCGAGCTTCTCAAGCACCCCGAGATTCTGGAGTTGACCAGCACTTGGATAGGGAAGATGCGCGGGGGGACCTACGATCTCTTCAATACTAATAGGCTTATCAAGGTATACGAGGGCGCGGATGGCCTGAAGACCGGGCAGACGGACACCGCCGGCTGGTGTTTGGTGGGGACCGCTGTGCGCGGGGAGACGAGACTTCTTTCGGTAGTTCTTGGCGCTGCGAGCGATGAGAAGAGGGTCGGAGAAACCTCGAAGCTCTTGGATTACGGTTTCCAGAAGTTTGAGCGAACGCGCTTCTTAGATGCTGGCGCGCCTGTAGGGACGATTCGTGTTCCCTCTGCCGCAAGGCAGGATGTGACGGCAGTGGCGGCAGAGGACCTTGTGTTGCTTTGCCCAAGGGGATTTTCATCTGAGACAGAGGTTCATTTTGAACCTCTTGGGCAGGAGTTATCTGCTCCGATAAAGAAAGGACAACCTCTGGGTCGCGCAGTTGCGGTAATGCCGTCTGGAGAGGAATTAGGGTCGACGCTCGCTGTGGCTGAGTCTGACGTCCCACGGGCCAATGCGGTAGTGAGGGCGTGGAGGGCGGTAGTTCGCTTCTTTGCGGAACTGTTTGGCGGTAGAACTCGAGCATAGTAGTTTGTGCATTACCTGATGGATGTGGTCTCATGCGTGTGGTTGAAAGCAAAGCTTGGGCAAAAATCAATCTTGCTTTCGATGTTGTCGGGCTCAGACCGGACGGTTACCATGATATCGAAACGGTGATGCACCGTGTAGAGCTTGCAGACGAGATTAGGGTTGAGCGGCTTGAAGCTGGTGCAGTGTCGGAATATGAGATAAGAGTTGATGTCTTCCCGCAGGTGGCGCCGGCTGGTACGGAGAATATTGCGTATCGCGCGGCTATGGCTTTTTTTGAAGCCGCCGGAGAACGAGGCGCGGTATCGATAGGGATCGGAAAGAAGATACCTGTTGCCGCCGGGCTCGGGGGAGGAAGCGCAGACGCAGCCGCGGTTTTGGCTAGCATGAATCGGCTGTGGGATGTGCCACTCGCAGAGGATGAACTGTACCATGTTGCCCGTTCGGTCGGCGCGGATGTGCCGTTCTGTCTTATGTGCCATGGCGATCCGCCTCAGGCTTGGGCGGCTATGGCATGTGGCATTGGGGATGATCTGACGCCCTTGCCTCCGCTGCCAGGAGTTGCCGTGGTCCTTGCGAAACCCTCAGTCTCTCTCCTGGCGGGCGAAATGTACGGGATGTGGGATGCTCGACGAGCGCGGGCGATGGGTGGGCGCGGCAATGCGAGGGCTCGGGCTCTGGCGAACTGGATGCGATCGCAAGGCGGGAGCGCTTTGAAAGGGGATGCGGTATCTGGTTCGCCTGTGGCGCAGGTGGTGCATCTGATTGGGAATGAGCTGGAGCCGGTTGCTGCCGAGAGATGCCCGGAGGTGCTCGAAGTTAAGGCGGCGCTGCTGGAGTTGGGGGCTATGGCTGCGGTTATGAGCGGCAGTGGACCTACTGTATTCGGGTTGTTTGAGTCGGATGATTCCGCACATTCTGCCGCACGGAGCCTCAGGAAACGGGCGTTCTCTCTTTCCGGAAGGGGCCCGCTCGATGTCATCGTTACACATGCCGGGCCTAGGATTCCTCCTGGGTCTTAGGAGCATATCGAAGGATTTGCGAGGCACACAATTCAATCCCAAATAGGGAATGAGGTGAGAGGCGCAATGCGAGTGGATGTGGCAATTCTGGCCGGCGCGGATAACGACGGGCGTCTGGCCGAGGTTTCAGACGCGAAATACGAGGCCGTAGTGGACATAAATGGCAAGCCCATGGTGGAATGGGTTCTCGATGGCGTGCTGGGGGCAAAATCTGTAGACCGAGTGGTAGTAGTTGGCCCGTCAGATGCTTTGCAGCCTATTGTTGACAGGAAAAATGCCGGCGTCAGGGTTCAGGTGGTTGAACGCCGGGGGAACATGATCGCAAATCTCATGGCTGGGCTCGACGAGATCTCTGATGAGAAAAAGGCCGTGGTGATTGCGGGTGATGCTGCGTTTATCACCAGCGAGTCTATTGACGGATTCGTGGAGATGTGTGAGCGCGATCCCGCCGAGGTCCACTACGCGGTGGTGGCGCGCGACGTGATTGAGGAGAAGTTTCCCGGCGTAAAAAGAACCTACATAAAGCTGGCGGACGCGACGGTGACCGGCGGGAACGTGTTCATGGTGGACGCGCCTGTGGTCCGAAAGAACCGCGGCATTATCGAAAAGGCTCTTGACATGAGAAAGAACCCCCTCGCATTGGGTTCGCTTCTGGGGCTGCCGATAATACTCAAATACTTGTTTGGACGACTCTCAATCGCAGATGTCGAAAAGAGGGCATGGGATAAGCTGGCACTGGTTGGTCGAGGCGTCATAGTCCCCTACGCGGAGATAGGCGTAGATGTTGACAAGCCCAGCGATCTGGAACTTGCTTTGCAGATGCTTGCCTGAGCGAGTCTCCATAATCTACTGTGCAATCTGTCGCGCGCTGGTTGATTTTTCGGGAGGTGTAAATGTTGAAGAAGGTTGTGGATACTGACAGGGCGCCAGCAGCTATAGGCCCTTATTCCCAGGGTATTGTAGCTGGACAGTTTCTCTTTGTTTCCGGCCAGACTCCGCTCGACCCGGCAACCGAGAAGCTCGTGGATGGCGGGATAAAGGAGCAGACTAAGAGGGCGTTGGACAACATAGTTGGGATCTTGGAGGCTGCAGGAACTGGGCTGGATAAGGTGGTCAAGGTGACGGTCTATCTTGAAGATATGAATGATTTCGCTGCCATGAATGAGGTTTACGCCTCCTATTTCGGATCTGAACAGCCTGCACGATGCGCAATTGAGGTCTCGAGGCTTCCCAAAGACGCAAAGGTGGAGATAGACGCCATAGCCATTTTGTAGCAAATGCATTAAAAACACGAAAAATGCGCCCTCTTTAGAGGATTTTCCTGGAATGCGTAGAACAAGGATACAAAAGGGGAACCATTACTGCATTTCCATGAAAGGTGGGCGCGGTGTGAACATCACTGACGTGAGGGTGCGCAAAGTCAACACTGCAGGAAAAATGCGGGCTATTGCGTCGATTACTTTTGATGATGCATTCGTGGTTAGGGACATCCGGGTTATTGAGGGACAGAAAGGGTTATTTGTTGCCATGCCTAGCCGCAAGGCTCCTGATGGGCAGTTCCGCGACATTGCTCACCCTGTCACGCAGGAAGCGCGTGACATGATCGAAGACGCAATAATATCTGTCTATAACGAACAAGGCGACTAGCGCCTCTTGTCTAAGCGGCTGAGTTTTTGGTATTTTGCCTCAGGCGCTTTGCAGGGTTTGCTATTGAGACCGAATGGCTGGAAGAATTCTATTGACGGTATTGTTTCAACATCTGTTTCGCCTGGGTTCTCGTTAGGTGTGGCCGCTGGCCGCCCGGGATGGGGGCTTTGAGGCGGCGCAGTGTTATATAGCAACTGCAGATCGGTCAAAGAGCATCTGACGGAGTGTGCATGCCTTGCGTATTGCGAAGGCCAATTCTGGGTTCCCCGATGCGCCACGCCTGGATGCTTGAGGTTCCGTGCCTTGGTGGCTCCTGAGATGAGCCACCTTTTATATCGTGTTTTCGTTGAGATGGCGTATTTCTCTTGTCAGGCGTTCGAGGCGTGTAAGGATGGAAACTCTCCCTCTCGTCAAATATTTGCTCACCGGCTTTTGTTATGCTAAAATATGTACTGCTTTAGGATGGGGCGTAGCCAAGAGGTAAGGCACGGGACTTTGGATCCTGCAGCCCAGGTTCGAATCCTGGCGCCCCAGCCATTATATATAGGCAAGCTGTATATGCGACGGATAACTTTCTGACAGGGCGATTGCCCTGTTTTTT
>ERZ795047.1644-NODE-1644-length-23117-cov-30.233067_pt1 | contig 23117 bp, 23 predicted proteins | sample MGYA00375131_ERZ795047 | MGnify/ENA primary metagenome ERZ795047 (study PRJEB30176, sample SAMN05720228) | activated sludge metagenome | isolation source: Anaerobic digester | place: Japan | collected 2015-05-20 ...
AATGGGGTATCATCGGAACGATTTAGTATCTGCTCTAGACTTTCGCCTTTAAAATCTTTTCCGTAGAACACCATATGCCCCTGATGTTCCACGGTCCCATCGATGTTCCAGCTATGAACTGCGGTATCCACAATGATGCCCTGAATGGTCATCAAACTGCCGAGACGGGCCTTTGCAAAGGCCTGGGGTGTTAAACCCGTATCAAAGCCAAGGGCCCTCTGGCCCTCGGCTTCGAAGTGAAATATTCCTTCAGATTCGGAACCTTCCATGCCCTTTATCGTCCCCTGGGTGAATAGAGATAGCGGAAATAATCCATATCCGTGGAAAGGGTTTTATTGAATTTCGGCAGGGTAGTTTTATAGGATTCTATGCTCCGCCAGAATTCAAAGAATTCCGGGTCCTTGCTGTAGGCCTGGGCATAAATTCTAGTAGCCTCCGCATCGGCGGTACCCTTAATTTTTTCTGCCTTCTCATAGGCTGCGGAAAGGAGACTTCGTCGTTCATTTTCCAGTTTCCCTTCCCATTCAGCTTTTTTGCCTTCCCCGAAGGACCGGAACGCCTGGGCAATCTGGCTTCGCTCTTTAATCATCCGGTTATAGACGCTCTGGGTCAGTTCGTCGGAGTATTTAATCTGCCGGGGTACCACATCGATGAGTTCTATGCCGTATTCGGGTACCAGTTTTCGGGAAAGATTGAGCATTTCTTCAGCCAGTTTGCGGCGGCCCTTCTGGACCTCCTCATAGGTTACATCGGTTCTGGTAAAGGCAGAAAGCTGACCCGCATCCTGGTCGCTTCCGACTTCAAAGCTCTCAGTGCTTCCCTTGCTCTCCCGAATGATATTGGAATTCCGGACCGTCTCACGAAGCCAGTTTTCTGCAATGATGGTGCGTACCGCAGAATCAATAACATCCCCAAGACGGGCATAGGCCGATTCCTCCTTCCCGATAGATTCATAGAATTTTTTAGGATCCGAGATTTTCCAACGGGCTATGGTATCAACCCAGATAAACTGGTTTTCCTTTGTGGGAATCCGCTGTTTTTCCCCATCCCAGCTCATGATTTTTTTCGGGTATTTAATGACATCATCAAGGAAGGGGGTTTTAATATGCAGACCCGCATCCTGTTTTACATCGACGATTTGACCAAGCCGGACCACTACCGCTTGTTCGCCTTCGTTCAGAGTATAAAAGGGTCCTGCCACAAGGACTGCAATGAGCAGTACCGCCAGGACAACGAGTACAGTAATCAGACGCTTCATTGTTGAGCTCCTTGGGTTTTTACGGTGCTTTTTCCAGTGCTATCCAGGTTCATCAGGGGCAGAAAATTCTGGAACCGTCGGTCTATGAGGGTCGTACCGGTTTCATCCTTAAAGACATTTTCTACCATTTCGTAGTAGAGCCGTCGGCGGGTTATATCCGGTGCCTTTCGGTATTCTTCGTAGACTGCGTTAAACCGGGCCACATCACCCCGTGCCACATTGACCCGTTCGGAGGCATATCCCTGGGCTATTTGTATAATCTTGTCCGCTTCACCTTGAGCCTTGGGAATTTCCTTATTGTAGGCTTCCTTACCTTCGTTTATAAGCCGGTTCATATCCTGAATTGCCTTATTCACATCCTCAAAGGCGGCCTGAACCCCTTCGGGGGGCACGATGTTTTGCAGTTTTACCGCGATAACTTCGATACCGAGACCGTACTGCTTAAAGGTATCGTTCATCAGTTGAATAGCTTCTACCTCTATGGTGGTCCGCTGAGAACCGATTACATCCAGAATAGCCCGATCCCCCACAAGCATATTGATGATTGAACGGGATACATCGCGGATTGTTTCGGTTCGATCCTTTACATTAAAGAGCCAAGCCCGGGGATCCACAATCCGGTATTGGATAATCCATTCCACATCTACAATATTCAGGTCTCCGGTGAGCATGGTTGACTCATCGGGGAATTTATCGTTTGAATATATGGTGTTCACACCGGCTTTAATCGTTCTAAAGCCAAACTGCTCAGTTTGAACTACCTTGGTTTTTACCTGGTATTGCTTATCAATACCGAAGGGAAGTTTGTAGTGCATACCGGGACCATTGGTGGTAAGGTATTTACCAAAACGGGTAACCACCGCATCTTCTGTCTGGTCAACGATATAAAAGCTGGTACTTAAAAAAATAATCACCGCAATACCGATAATTGCCAGGATGATAGTAGTTGGCCCCAGCCATCTCGGCATGCCCTGAGGGGTAGCATTTCGCATTAATAGCCTCCTCTTGAATTGGTACATTTTGCTGAAGTGCCTGCAATCTTTGATTGCCCTTGTCTTCTGCTCGTGCCTTTGAAAAAGGTATCCCCTTCCAGAGTCTTAGTCAAGGAAAAAGAGAAAAAAACAGGGGCTTTACATAGGGGCCATTTTTTTAGTATTCTTTTATAAATCAAGGAGTAAGCCCATGGTATTTCCCCTGGAACAATTAGTAGAATATGATGGAAATATGTACGAAATTACCTGCGCGGCGTCCCGGCGGGCGTACCAGCTTTCTATGATGAAGGATCCGGAAATTGAGAAAAATGATGGCAAGGTAGTATCCTTAGCCGCCCGGCAGGTCTTTACGCGTCAGATTGAATTCCATCTGGAAGATTAATCCCCAATGAACCTGGCCCGGGCTACGGATTCACCGGTTATCCCGGTGATCCTCCTCTTCGGTCCAACCGCCTCTGGAAAAACCGCAATACTTGAAGCACTCTTTGCAGGGAATGGGGCCCCAATCTCAGCAGAGGTGGTGTCAGCCGATTCCATGCAGGTATACCGTGGTATGGATATTGGAACCGCCAAGCCCTCCAAGGACTTGCAGGCCCGTTTGCCCCATCACCTTATAGATATTTGCGATATTAAGGAACAGTTTACCGTTGGCGATTTTGTCCGCCATGCGGACCGGGCCTGTGTGGATATTTATTCCCGAGGCAAGATACCGGTGGTTTCGGGAGGTACGGGCTTTTACTTAAAAAATTTTGTCCTGGGGCTGCCGGCAGCTCCGCCTTCGGATCTCCTTATCCGTGACACCCTAAAAAAAGAGTTTGCCACAGGCGGGATAGAACCACTCCTCAAAGAACTTCGCAGTGTGGATCCGGTGAGCGCCCAGCGAATCCATCCAAATGATACCTACCGGCTTTTACGGGCCCTGGAAGTCTACCGCCTTACGGGCAAGCCTCTGAGCAGTTATCCGCCTTCCGGCACCTCTGGTCATGAAGACTCAGCTGAACGGCCAAAGTATCGGTTTTTGTTAATCGGTATACAGCGGGACCGGGAGGAACTGTATGAACGAATCAATCACCGTACCCGGGACATGTTCCTCCAGGGACTGGCTGCTGAGGTGAAATCTCTTGTGGAAAAGGGCTATACCCGCGAAGATCCGGGAATGAGGGCCATCGGCTACCAGGAGTTCTTTCTGGAAAACGGTCAGTTTGCAACAGATCTGGAAGCTGTAGAAACCCTCATCGCCCGTAACAGCCGGCGTTACGCAAAGCGGCAGATCACTTTTTTTGCTTCCCTGCCGGAGGTTCACTGGATTCCGGGGGAGCCTGATGCAGAACTGCCTTCCAGGGTCCTGGACCATATCATAAAGTTTATTGCAGGAGAGTTTCATAAGGAAGCCCCTCAATATCACCCCTCTTGACCTTTTATTGTCTCTCCTTCATACTATATAAAGGTTTGTTGCCAACTGGCTACGAGGTACCACCTGTTCGGTTCGACGGGATTCATCTTACTGCAAAGGAGACTCTGAAGTGCCCTGCGGAAGAAAGCGGAAGTTAAAGAAGATCGCTACCCATAAGCGGAAGAAGAAGCTCAGAAAGAATCGGCATAAGAATAAATAATTAGCCCTTCTGAGTAGTACGGATCTTTACTAAGTTAAGAACCGCGGGTACCTGGTACCATCGCGGTTTTTTTATATCCAAGCACATCCCTGCTGGGGCGTCTCTTTTCCTATCTGGAAAGAAAGTTAAAAAGGCAGTATATTACAACTAATTATGCAAAAGAGTACCTATACGGTCCTGGAGACTATTAATTCACCGGATAAAATACGGGGATTATCCCATTCAGAGTTAATTGAGCTTGCCAAAGAAATTCGTAAGATAATCATCCATACGGTTAGTAAAAACGGGGGCCACCTGGCTAGCAATCTGGGGATTGTGGAGCTCACGTTGGCTCTTCACCGGGTATTTCATACACCGGAGGACAAAATTATTTTTGATGTGGGGCACCAATGCTATCCCCATAAATTAATCACAGGCCGGTACTCGTCTTTCTACTCTATCAGGAAAAATGGCGGTCTTTCCGGCTTTCCCAAACGTTCAGAAAGTATCCATGATGCATTTGATACGGGACATGCATCCACATCTGTTTCGGCTGCCCTGGGGCTTCTTGCAGGTGAAACCCTTCTTGGCATGACGCACAATATGATTGCAGTGATTGGGGATGGGGCACTGACGGGAGGCTTAGCCTATGAAGCCCTTTCCCATGCGGGACATCTTCAGCTGCCCCTTATTGTCATCCTGAATGACAATAAAATGTCGATCAGCCCCAATGTGGGAGGACTATCTAAACATCTGAGCCGGCTTACTATGACCGGGGGATATCAACGCATTCGGAGTCGTATAGACCGCCTTATTAAAAAAATCCCCCTCTTTGGAAATCAGCTCTATAATCTTGTGGTCAGAATTAAACGCAGTATAAAGGTCCTTTTTTACCCCCAGAATTTTTTCATTGAATTAGGCTTTGAATATGTGGGCCCTATTGATGGGCATAACATAACAGTTTTGGAAGACGTTCTGCAGGATGTAAAGCAGTTGCGGAAACCCGTAGTAGTCCATGTGATTACCCAGAAGGGAAGGGGGTATAATCAGGCTGAAAGGGATCCTTCAAAATTTCACGGTATCGGCCCCTTCTCAGTGGAAGATGGCCTCGTGGAAAAAAGTGCCGGCCCTGCCTTTACCGATGCCTTTGGATCATCAATGGTAAAACTGGCTCAAAGGGACCCTGCCATTGTAGCTATTACTGCAGCCATGGAGAAGGGTACTGGATTATCTCAATTCCATGAACAATTTCCTGACCGTTTTTTTGATGTGGGCATTGCAGAGGCCCATGCGGTCACCTTTGCCGCCGGCCTGGCTGCCCGGGGGCTCCGCCCTGTGGCGGCCATCTATTCAACCTTTATGCAACGTGCAGTAGATTCGGTGATCCATGATGTGGCATTACAGAATCTGCCCGTTACCTTAGCCATGGACAGGTCCGGTTTTGTACCCGATGACGGAGAAACCCACCAGGGCCTTTATGATATAGCCCTGTTCCGTTCGGTGCCAAACCTTACTTTACTCGCCCCTGCTTCAGCAAAAGAATTGGATCTTATGCTCGCCTGGGCTACTGGATCAGGAAAACCTGTCATGATTCGATTCCCAAAAGCTGCGTGCCCGGCGGAACATCCGGTCTTTTCTGAACCTCTTGTAGAAGGCCGTGGCGTATTTATTCGGCAGAACCGGGCTCCTACCTGTATTATCTTTACCGGCAGTCTCTATCCTCAGGTTGAAGAAACGGTGAATTTACTTGCCATGGAGGGCTATCCCTGTGATGCCTATAACCTCCGGTTTATTAAGCCCATTGATGAATCCTATTTTCTATCTGTAATGGAATCTTATCAGCAGATAATTGTGGTGGAAGAAGGGGCACAGCATGGGGGAATTGGTGAACTACTGGGAACCATATTGCTGCAGCACAAACCGTCCCTCGCTTTCCTTTATGCAGGATGTGCCGATGTTTTTCATGCTCAGGCTAACAGAAAGGAACTCTTAGCAAGAAACAAACTCGATGGAACTGGTCTTGCGGAGCGGATTAAAGGTCTTATTGAAGAAAAGAACCATTCAGTACATTATACCCATTCCCTAATGGTTGTAGGAAAATGACCTCTCGTATCAAGTTTCCCAACGGACTCAGCTTAGACCTGAGCGGCCCTCCACTTGTTATGGCCATAATCAATTGTACGACCGATTCTTTTTATGCGCCAAGCCGTGCACAGGCAGAACAGGCCGTGGAACGGGCCTTGGAAGCTGCGGCGGCAGGGGCCTCAATAATCGATTTTGGTGGGGAATCCACACGGCCCGGCTCTGAGTATGTTGATGCGGAAGAGGAACTCCGTCGTTTGATACCAGTAGTGAAATCCTTCTGCAGACAGTCATCGGTACCTGTATCGGTGGATACCAGAAAGGCCTCAGTTGCCCGTGCTGCTCTGGATGCGGGAGCGATAATAATAAACGATATTTCTGCCCTGCAGGATGACAGTGAAATGGCTCCCCTTTGTGCAAAAGCCGGTGTTCCCGTTGTGCTCATGCATAAAAAGGGGATTCCAGCAACCATGCAGAATCAACCCTATTATAACGATGTGGTTAAAGAGGTTAATCAGTTTCTTCTTGATGCCGCGAAACATGCAGAAACAGCGGGTATTGAGCATGATAACATCATTCTGGATCCTGGAATTGGTTTTGGAAAACGTCTCGAAGATAATTTGGATTTACTTGCCCATCTTGCAGATATTGGAAACGGCGATTATCCTATACTCATTGGACTTTCAAGAAAATCCTTTTTAGGGGCCATAACCGGTAGAACCCCTGAAGAAAGGTTAGCTGGCACCCTGGCGGCCCATGCAGCTGTGTACTATCGTGGAGCAAAAATCTTTCGAGTTCACGATGTGAAAGAGACCATCGATCTCATCAGTGTTCTGGATGCCATAGAAAAGAGAAAAGGATAAGAGCGGTGGAATGGATACAAGGCATAAGTGGGATCTACAATACCATACGCCCTGCGCTGGATATACTCATTTTAGCCTATCTTATATATAAGGGCTATGAGCTGCTTGTAAAAACACAGGCTATCCAATTAATAAAAGGGGCGGGCCTTCTGGTCCTTCTCTATGGTTTTGCCTATTTTTTTAAATTAAGTACCCTGCAATGGATTTTAAATCTCCTTGCACCAGGGCTTTTCATTGCCCTGGCTATAGTGTTTCAACCAGAATTACGAAAAATCATTATGCGGCTTGGGCAGGCCGAATTATTTCATATCAATTCAAAACAAAGGATGAGTCAGATTGATGCGGCTGTTACGGCGGCTGATTTGCTTTCTAAACAAAAAAGGGGAGCCCTTATGGTATTTCCCCGGAAGATAAATTTAAGGAGCATAGTTGAGACTGGTACCCGATTAAATGCTGAACTTTCCACCAGTCTCATAGTAACTATCTTTGCCTATGATGGTCCTCTTCACGATGGGGCTATTATCATTCAAAATGGACATATTCTGGCCGCGGGAACCTTTCTTCCCCTTTCAGAACAGCAGGATATCCGTAAAAGTTTTGGTACCCGGCACAGGGCTGCTCTAGGTATTTCTGAACAAAGCGATGCGGTTGTACTTATTGTATCTGAAGAGACAGGAGCCATCAGTTTAGCCTATGAGGGCCGTCTCTACTATGATCTATCATTGCTTGAAATACTTAAAACCATGAAGAAATTGTTAGAAAATGAAAATCCCTTGCTAGAAGAAGGTACGGTAGAGGAAGGAAAACATGGCATCATGGAAGTATGATAAACTTCTTGAAAGGCTTATTTCAAAATGGCCTGCCAAGGTCCTTTCTTTAGTAATAGCAATTCTCCTTTCCATGTTTCACAGGATTAGCATTCTGGAAGAACGATATTTTTCTGTTCCTCTAAAAGTAGAAACCTCCGGTGATTTATTACCCTCCGGTCCCTACCCTAAAGTTGTCCGTCTTACCCTTAAAGGCGAAGCAAATATGCTGTATCCTATACAAGAAAACGATATAGAAGCCTATGTGGACCTTTCAAAATATAATAGTCCAGGACTGTACCGGGCACCAATTCAGGTACAGAAAAAAGGATCCGCCGTGGGAATCGCTAATTTAGAAATTCAAGTAGATCCTATTGAAGTCATGATACCCCTCGATCACAGTCTCACAAAGGTGGTTCCCGTAACGCCAAGCTTTCGAGGGTACCTTGAGAGTGGGTATGAATTAAGTAATTATTCCTTAGAACCAAGCCAGGTTACCATCTATGGACCGGTGAATATTGTCAGCGGAATAAATGATGTGACCACCGATTATATCGAGCTTACGGGCCGCAAGGAAAATTTTAGTGTGGTAACAAAGATTATAAATAAGGATAGTCTTGTAAGAATAGAAGGTTCCCTTTCTGTCACCTTTTCAGCTACCATTCAACAATCTATTGTGATTCGAACCTTTGATCGATTGCCGGTTGTAGTTACCGGACTTAAAAATGGGCTCCTTGCCCGTCCACAGATTAATTTTGGAACCGTTAAATTGCAGGGCAGTCAGATTGATTTGGATGCATATACCCCCGACTCATCACTGCTTACAATAGATTGTTCTGATGTAGAACGGGAAGGGACCTATCTTCTGCCGCTCATTGTAACGGCCCCTAAAAACTTCACGGTATTGCGGTACGAACCATTGGAAATTCCCGTAGAGGTGGTAACGCAGCAGGTGGTTAATAGTGATTAAGGGTATTGGAATTGATGTAGTCCATGTTCATCGTTTAGAGCACTGGATTAAAACCCCAGGCCTTTTAGAACGATATTTTCATCCCCATGAGCTAGAAACGGCCCGCTCCCGAGGGCATGGTATGGCAGTTTCCCTGGCTGCCCGTTTTGCGGCAAAGGAAGCCTTTGGTAAAGCCCTGGGAACGGGCTTAAAAAATATCGTCCTTAAAGATATAATGGTGGTAAATCGCCATAACGGCCAGCCGGAAATACAAGTATTTGGTACGGCTCTGGCAGCGCTTCAAAAATTTGGCGCTAACAGGATACACCTATCCTTAACCCATGAACGTGATAATGCCATAGCGATGATAGTACTAGAACAGGTTGATGAAGGGACAGGCGGGTTGTTACCATGACCGATAAGGAATTGAAACTTACTTTTTATGCAAAGGAAACGCTTCGCTGTCCCGTGTGCGAAGCCAGTTTTAACCGGGAAGAACTGCTATCCGGTGGTGGAAGGCTCATTGCGGGGCTTCTTACCGATGAATTGCATAGAAAGTATGAACCTTCTGCAAAATATGGGGAGGTCTATCCCCTTATTTACCAGCCTACGGTTTGTCCCGCCTGCTGGTTTGCCTCCTCCGAAGCTGACTTCCTTCTTATTCCTGAAGCCTCAAAAGAACGGGCCATGCTGGATCGGGATAACCGGATTGCCGATGTTCAGCATCTTTTTCCCCATGTAGATTTTACCAGTCCCCGGGATCTCTTTTCAGGTGCCGCCGCCACCTATCTTGTACTTCGATGCTATGATTTATATTCAAAAGAATTTTCACCTACTATAAAACAGGCTATTCAAGCCCTTCGCTGCGGGTGGCTCTTTGATGAACTCCACAATAAATATCCCGGACAACATTATGACTGGCTGGCCTTGCTATTTAAGAAAAAGGCCCGTTTTTTTTATAGACAGGCTATCCTTCTCGAACAGAGCGGCAAGGAGTCCCTATCGGGCATCAAAAATTTTGGACCGGATACGGATAAAAATTATGCCTATGAGGGGGCCCTCTATTTAACCGCCCTGTTAGAATTAAAATATGGTCCCCGGGAACCGGAGGATAAACGGATAGAAGCCCTTGGAAATGCGAAACGCACCATTGCTAAAATTTTCGGCCTTGGGAAGTCCTCTAAGGCAAAACCAGGGCCCCTTCTGGAAAAGGCCCGTAATCTCTATGATGCCATAAATGCCGAATTGCACGAAACCGATGACTGAACGTAATATACGCCTCCTCGTTGCATACGATGGAACCGATTTTTCTGGCTGGCAGCGTCAAGGAAATGACCGGTCTGTACAAGGTGATATAGAAGCAGCACTGGCTGTCTTGCATAAGCATCCGGTGCAGTTAATTGGTTCTGGAAGAACCGATTCGGGAGTTCATGCTGTTGGCCAGGTTGCAAATTTTAAAACCGATATAGCCCATATCCCTGCGGAACGCTTTGTGCCTGCTCTTAATAGTATTTTAAAACGGGATGTGCGGATCCTTAAGGCAGAGGAAGCCTCTCCTGATTTTCATGCCCGTTTTGATGCTAAATCCAGAACTTATCGTTATCATATCATTTACGATCGGCCAGCCATGCCCCATGAATTACGCTATGCCTGGCAGCTTTGGAGACAACCGGATATCCAAAGACTGAATGCCTACGCACAGCTTCTTTTAGGGGAAACCGACTGTTCTCTCTTTGCAAGCCCCCGGGATCCTTCAGTAAGCTGCAGCAGATATATTTCCCATGCCCATTTTCTCATCGAAGGAAGTACCTTAATCTTTGAGATTACCGCCAACGCCTTTTTATGGAAAATGGTGCGGAGTATTGTAGGCAGTCTGCTCTATTATGAAGAACGGGACCTCACCGTAGAAAGTTTTAAAACCCTTCTCCTTTCCGGGGATCATAAGAAGGCTGGCCCGACTGCGCCTCCTGAAGGGCTCTTCCTCTGGAACATTGATTATTATCGAACTTGACCCGTGGCTATGTATCAGAGTATTATAGGGCCGATGGTGGTGCCCATGGTTTATTCTGTGGGCTGTAAAAGGGAAGCCGGTACAAGCCGGCGCGCCCCCAGGCACTGTACAAGACAAGGACAGCACGGGGTCCATCCATGATGGATCATCACCACGGGGATTAATTCCCTGGAAGGGCGTGCTGAACGTTTGCAGTCTTAAGCCAGGATACCTGCCACTATCCCGGGACTGTAGGGTCCTGAGATTTTTCCCAGTCCTCTGGGCGTAGGACGAGTGAGTATCATGAAGAAACTTCTCGCTTCCCTCCTTTCAGTCGGGATGGCATTTGCCATCTCCATGTCGGTCTTTGCTCAGCAAAGTATTACGGATGCCTCGGGCCGCATTGTCAGCCTGCAAAAAACTGCCAGTCGTGTGGTGAGTCTTACCCCAGCGGTAACGGAAACCCTCTTCGCAGTCGGTGCTGGAGACCAGGTTGTAGGGGTCACTGAATTCTGCAATTATCCTGCGGCAGCATTAAGTAAAACAAAGGTTGGCGGTTTTTCCGGAGCTACCATCAGTGTGGAACAGATCGTAGCCTTAAAACCGGATCTGGTGATTCTATCTGCCAGCATGCATGCCAAACTCATCCCCCTCCTGGATCAAGTGAATATTGTTTCATTTGCGGTGGAACCGGCTTCATTTGCGGATGTGTACCGGGATATTCAAAATTTAGGAAAGCTGACCGGGCATGAAAAAGAAGCCGCCGCTGTGGTAACCAATATGAAAAACCGGATTGCTGCGGTTCAGAAACTTCCTGCTCCCAAGTCTAGCCCTCGGGTGTTCTGGGAACTGTGGGACGATCCCCTTATGACCGCAGGGGGCCCAACCTTTATAACTGAAGCCATAGCACTGGCCGGCGGTACGAATGTGTTTGCAGATTTAAAAGAACAGTGGCCCCAGGTAAGTTTAGAGGAACTTTTGATAAGAAAGCCCGATTGGATCCTATCTGGTACCGATCATGGGGACCGGATGAAACTTGAAGATATTCTAAAAAGGCCTGGTTGGGCTACTATCCCCGCCGTAAAGAATGGCAAGGTTGCTGTGATCGACTCTGATATTGTCTATAGAGGTGGTCCCCGGCTGGCTGATGCGGTAGAAGCTTTAGCAAAAATATTAAAGAAATAATGCCCCGCAGGCGATACCTCTCTATCATTGGTATACTCCTCATTCTTTTATTTCTCACCGCCCTGTATGGAATTTCCGCCGGGGCGGTGCCGATCCCCATATATGAAGTATGGGGATCCCTTAAAACCCTTTTCAGACCGGATAGTAAGGATACTAGCTTTACCATCCTGTTTACCCTGAGGCTCCCTCGGGTACTTCTTGCCATGGCTGTGGGAGCCTCCCTTTCGGTGGCTGGTGCTGGATTCCAGGGCTTTTTCCGAAACCCCTTAGCTGACCCTTACGTCATTGGGGCATCCTCAGGTGCAGCCCTGGGAGCTGCCTTGGCCATTGTTCTAACCCTGCCATCCTTTGGACCGGTTTCATCAACTTCCCTCTGCGCCTTTATCGGGGCGCTTCTGGCTACCTTTATGGCCTTTGCCCTTTCCCGCTTTGCCGGTGACCCGCCTCCTGCGGTAGCCCTGTTATTAGCCGGTACCGCCTTGAGTGCCTTCTTTTCCGCCCTTCTTTCGCTTATTTTGGTGATAAAAGATAGGGATATGCATCGTGTGTATTACTGGCTCCTTGGTGGGCTGGGCATGTCTTCCTGGTCAGAACTGGTGACTGCTGTCCCTGTCATGATTATTGGTGCCAGTCTGGTATACCTGGCATCCCGGCCCCTGGATATCCTTATCCAGGGAGATGATGTGGCCCATTCCCTCGGTATCGATGTACGGCGTCTCCGTTTCCTTGTCGCTACCGGCGCATCACTCGCCGCTGCGGCAGCTGTGGCAAGTGCAGGAATTATTGGCTTTGTGGGACTCATAGCCCCCCATGGGATGCGGATTATTGTAGGTCCCGGCCATCGGCGTCTGCTGCCCGCTGCCGCCCTCGGTGGGGCCCTGCTTGTGCTTGTGGCAGATATTTTAGCCCGTACAATTGCAGCCCCCCTTGAATTGCCGATTGGAATTATCACCTCTATCATTGGTGCTCCATTTTTTATAATCCTGCTATTAAAACGGGGGCGAAACCTTGGCACCTGATATACGACTTTCTGCGGAAGCTGTTTCTGTAGGGTATCATAATAAGCCCGTTTTATCCGATATATCTCTTACCCTCCCAAAGGGGGAGCTCTGTATTCTAGTAGGCCCTAATGGGGCTGGTAAAACCACCCTACTCAAGGCACTGGCAGGGCTAATAAAGCCCTTACGGGGAACCATAGTTTTAGATTCACAACCCTTAGAAACCTATACAGCCTATGAGCGGGCTGCAAAGATCGGCTATGTAGCCCAGGGCAGCAGTATTAACTGGCCCTTTACTGTCCAGGAACTGGTTGCCCAGGGCCGCTTCCCCAGTCAGAAATGGTTTGGGGTAGAAGGTCCTGAAGACCGGCTTGCGGTGGAAGAAGCCCTGGACATTACGGACCTGCAGATGTACCGTGAGCGGCTTGTTACGGAACTGTCTGGCGGCGAATTGCAGCGGGTTCTCATAGCCCGGGCTCTGGCCCAAAAACCGGAACTCTTGGTGCTCGATGAACCCGTATCTCACCTGGATATCCGATATCAGATAGGGGTTATGGAGTTGCTCCAAAAATTGGTAGCCCAGGGCCTTTCAGCCATCATCAGTCTGCATGATCTTAATTTAGCCAGCCTTTACGGCACCTCGGTCTGCCTCGTTGCTAAGGGCAGAATCCTGAAGCAGGGGACCGTACATGAGGTGCTGCGGGCTGAACTACTTAAAGAGGCATATAGTATCGATTTGGAGGTAGAGCCCCATCCCGAAGATGGGTCCCTCCCTATGGTTTATTACCAGAGCCGGCAGCGCAGGCTTCCACAAGACGAGTAAAGGCTTGCTGTAAGGTTCTGGTGACCCCTCCAGGTAATCCTGACCCGATTTTATGCCTTTCAAGCTTGTTTTGTTTGTCTATAGAGATTATTTGAATAAGGGGCATTATTTCGGTAGTGGTCCCGCAGATAAAGGCCTCATCGGCCGCTAAAAGTTCATCAATCGTAAAGGACTTTTCTTTCCATGGGATGGCTTTCTCAGAGGCTAGCCGCAGAATCTCCTGCCGGGTAATACCATTTAAGATAAGATTATTTGCCGGGTGGGTGAGCAACTCTCCCTTTGAAACAATAAAAAGGTTGGAAGAACTGCCTTCGGTCAGGATTCCATTCCGTTCAAGGATGGCTTCATGACAATGGGCTTCCTTGGCTTGCTGTTTACTTAACACGGCCCCAAGCAGGTTCAGGCTTTTTATATCGTTTCTAAGCCAGCGGATGTCCGGAAGCAGCAGTGCTTCACAACCCTGTTCCATCAGTGTAAGCGGACGGGGGAGGGGACTGGCGGTCCCTGAAAAAACCGGTATGGGTTCTGGGGTAGGAAACTGATGCACCCTCGAAGCCGCTCCCCGGCTGATCTGCAGATACACGATCCCATCATCAATCCCTTCCGCTTCTATCAGCAGTGTGGCCCCCTTAAGAAGTCGTTCTACACAGTTTGGAAAGGAAATACGCAGTTCTCTGAGGCTTCGCTCCATCCGTTTTGCATGGGCTTCCGCAAGAAAAAGCTTCCCCCCATAGACCCGGATTACCTCATAAACGCCGTCACCAAACTGGTAGCCCCTGTCTTCTATATCTGTTTTTGCGTCCTGCCTGGCAACCAGGGTATCCTGATGAAGCGCCCAATGACCGGTCATACCTATACCCCTTAACGTTTAAGTATCTCTTGTAAAGCCCGGACTACCCGTTCTACATTTGCTTCCTGGGCGGTATAACCCATGAGACCGATACGCCATATTTTGCCCGCCAGCGGACCAAGGCCTGCACCGATTTCAATGTCGTATGTTTCAAGCAGGGCCTTTCGTACCGCCCCTTCATCCACACCCTCGGGAACGGTGACCGCATTGAGCATGGGAAGCCGGTATGCTTCTGCCACGGGCAGTTCAAGGCCAATGCTCGTAAGTCCCTTAACCAGCCGTTCATGCATCCTTCTGTGCCGTTCATAGGCCTTTGGCAAGCCTTCGTCTAACAGGACTGAAAGGGCCGCATGGAGGCCATAGAGCATATTGATTGGTGCCGTATGGTGGTAGGCCCGTTTTGCCCCCTGCCAGTAGTCCATAATCATGGAAAGGTCAAGGTACCAGTTTGGAACCTTAGTCTGCCGGTTTTTTAACTTTGCAATAGCCCGCTCTCCGATGGTAAGCGGTGCAAGTCCCGGAGGACAGGAGAGGCATTTCTGGGTGCCAGAATAACAGAGGTCCGCACCGATTGCGTCAACCTCCACAGGAATTCCCCCAAGGCTGGTAACCGCATCAACAATATAGAGGGCCCCCGATTCACGAACCATGGGGCCAATCAATTCCACCGGATTCCGTACCCCCGTGGAGGTTTCTGCATGGACAATGGCAACAATCTGCCACTTTTTTTCCCGAATTTTTTCTGCCGCCCTGTCTGGATCTACCGGCGTACCCCAGGTGAACTCACATTCTTCAACATCAGCACCAAGCCGGCGGGCAACCTCTGCCATCCTCTTGCCAAAGACCCCGTTTACCAATACCAGTACTTTGTCACCCCGTTCAACGAGATTTACAAAGGCTGCTTCCATTCCCGCCGAACCGGTTCCCGACATGGGCAGGGTTATCTCATTCTTTGTGCCCATCACCTGGCGGAGCATTACTTTTATTTCGTCCATTATATTGATGAACCTTGGGTCCAGGTGTCCGATGGTGGGCATGGCCAGGGCTTTATAAACCTCAGGATGTACACAGGAAGGACCCGGTCCCATCAATGTGGTTTTAGTGATGCTTTGTAATCCATTCATAACAGGCCTCCTTAGACAGATAATCCTATCATGCTTGACCTTATCCGCCAAGGCAGGGTACACCAGAAATCTATGGAAAAAACAGTAGATGAACTGGATCCGCTTATAATCGCCGCAGAAACAGGCCGCCGGATTCTTGAAGCGGGCGGGGAAACCTACCGGGCTGAGGATGTTATTGTGCGGCTCTGCCGTGCCTGGGGATTTACAGATGCTGAAGCCTTTGCAACGCCCACGGGACTTATGGCATCCATTGTCGACCATGATAACCGGAGCCGGGCGGTGGTGCGCCGAATTACCCGGAGGGTAGTGGACCTGCACCGGATCAGCAGGCTGGATACCCTGGTTCGGATTGCGGAACAACAGAAAATATCGGTGCAGGACGTACAAGAGAAGCTAATAGAAATTGATAGCGAGCATCCCTATTCTACTGCCATCACGATTTTTGCTGCAGCCCTAAGTTCTTTATTTTTTACATTACTGTTCCAGGGGAGCATCCGCGATGCAATGGGAGCCTTTTTTGTGGGACTGGGAATTAAAACCTTTGCCTACATATTGCAGGGATGGCATTTCCCTGATTTTATTACCACCATTATCGGTGGAGCCATTGCGGCCCTGCTTTCTATGCTTACCTTACGAATTGGGATAACAGAACATTTAGATAAAACAATCATAGGTTCAATCATGCTGCTTGTTCCTGGTCTTGCCACCGTAAATGCCATCCGCGATACCATTGCGGGGGATCTGGTGGCGGGTATTGCCCGTCTAACCGATGCGGTCATAACCGCTGCAGCCCTTGCAATTGGTGCGGGGGCTGTATTTTCGTTGCTGAGGTAGGTATGGATATTCTCTGGGCTGCCCTGGCATCGGGAACCTTCGCAATAGTTTTTAATGTTCGGGGCAGGCATATCCCCTTTGCAGCCCTTGGCGGCGGCTTTGGCTGGGGAATTTATATGGTAAGTTCATCTACAGCCCCTGCGACAGGGGTGGCATATTTCTTAGCTTCTATCGGGATCGCCCTCTATGCTGAAATTCTTGCTGGACTTTTAAAGCGGCCCGCAACAACCTATCTTGTCTGTGCACTTATACCCCTGGTTCCTGGGGGCGGGATGTACTATACCTTGGCGAGTTCCCTTCAGGGAGATTTGCAGGGGACCTTGACTATAGGTTTTGAAACTTTAACCATTGCAGGGGCGATAGCTGCGGGGGTTGCCATTGGTTCTGCCATTGCCCGCTTAAGCAAGCGGCTCTGACTCTTCGGTGATTTTTGCAGGTTTTTTAACTATAACCTTATCGATCCGGTTGCCATCCATATCGACCACTTCGAACACATATCCATTCCATGGATATGTGGCCCCTGTCCTGGGAATTTCTCCGGCAATTTCAAGGATAAAACCTGCTAGTGTATGGAATTCGTGGTGTTCTTTAATAAGATGCCCAAAACCAAGAAGCTCCGCCGCTTCATCAATATTTACAGAGCCTCCTAACAGATAGGACCCATCTTCTCGGAGTATAATATCTTCGGTATCATTATCGGGCCTTGATAATTCCCCGACTATCTCTTCAATGAGGTCCTGCAATGAAAGGGTACCTGAAAAACCGCCGTATTCATCCATCACCAGTATATATTCAACCTGTTCTCTTTTAAAAACATCAAATGCCTTAAGGGCAGACATGGTCTCAGGAACGAATATGGGTTTTTTCATGATGGATTTAAGTGATTTTTTACTATCCTGGAGGATCTGGGCTAAAAGGTCTTCCTTTGAAACAATCCCGATTACTTCATCGGGGGTCTCATTACAGATGGGGTAATATTTTGGACTATCTGGTTCAAGTAGACGGGGTTTAAGATCTATAAGGTCCTTATTACTATCAAGCCATTCGACCTCGGACCGGTAGGTCATAAAGGTTTCGACAGGCCGGTCCCCCAGGTAAAAAATACCTTCCACCATTGATCGTTCATTTTCCATGACAATACCGGACTGTTGTCCTTCCTGCAGGGCTATCTGGAGCTCCTCCTCTGTCATGGTATGGGCAGGAGCCTCTCTGATATGCAGGATTTTTAAGAGGATAGAAGTGGAAAGAGAAAGAAAATTTACCAGGGGTTTAAAAATAATAGCGATGGTGTCCAGTATTGGTACCACGAGAGAAGCAATACTTTCCGGCTTAGAGAGCGCCACCTGTTTTGGAACCAGTTCTCCCAGAATTATTGAAAAATAAGTGATGCCTATTACTACAAAGGCTACTGCAAGTCCCTCTGCGTAGGGACCAATGAATGGAATCTTAACCAGGATCTGCCGCAATGGTTCGGTCAGTGTGGACCCCCCAAAGGCCCCTGCCAGGATCCCAATAAGGGTAATCCCAATTTGAATAGTAGAAAGGAAGCGTCCTGGCTGTTCCTTAGCGGCGAGGGCCCGTTTATATGCCTTTTTCCCATTTTTAGCCTTTGCAAGCAGCCGGGCTTTCTGGGATGAAACCAGGGACATTTCCGATAATGAAAAAAATCCATTTATAAAGATGAGTATAAAAATAATGAGTATATCTCTTAAGGCTGTTGATTCCATCTTATTCTTGAATGGTTCCCACTTCTTCCTTTACCAGGGGCCGAACGATATGTATACCATTTTGAGTGGTTTCTATGGTTTTATTTTTTCCATCCGGTGTTTTTTCTCCAAAAATTTGAACAACAGGGTAACGGGGATTTTCAGGATTTACATCAACTACCTGACCTCTTTTATTATTGGACAGCAGCACATAGAGCCCTATCGGATAGATGGAAAGGGAATATACGAGGGCTCTCACTATTGTGTCATCATATTGCTGGCCCACATTCTTAAGAAGGTCGATCATTCCAGTATAGCCATCCTTGGCATCCTTGTAGGGCCGTAATGCGGTCAGAGCTTCATATGAACAGGCTACGGCGATGATCTTGGCGTACAGGCTGATGCGGTCTCCCTTCAGTTTCTGAGGGTATCCTTCACCATTTTGCCGTTCATGATGTTCAAGGGCACCGACACAGATAGAAAGAGGAAAGTCCAGACTTTTCAAAATATTATAGCTTAAAATGGGATGGGTCAGAATCGCCTTCCGTTCCTGGGGACTTAAGGGCCGGTTCGACATATAAAGCTGTGGCGGAAGTTTAAGCATACCGATTTCATGGAGCAAGGCGGCCACACCCAACTCTATAAGCCGATGAGAAGGCAGTTTAAGATAGGTACCAATAATGACCGCAATGATTGTGGATTTTACCGTATGCATTGCAAGGAAATTCTGGTTTTTTGATTGGGGAATTTCTACCCGAAGCAAGAACCGGCGATTCTCCCTTACTACATCACAGAGTTCTTTAATTTTATCTGATACTTCCTTGAAATTGATTTCATTTTTCGTGGTATACTTGGTAAATAGATTTTCCACATAAAGCAGGAACTTCTGGTAAAATTCTATCGCCCCCTGAAGCTTGTCTCCATCATTTAAATTGTTTACTTCAATTTCTTTGGCCTCTTCACCAGTTTCCTGTCCAGACTCGCTTGAAGAATCAGAGTATTCGGATCTTGGAATACCATCAGATTGGACTTCCCTAAATTCCCATTGCAGTAGGGCCTTCCTCATGGAATTGGTAAAGGGCATCTCCGGTGCGGTGAGAATAAAACGCCCATCAAGAAAAACGGGTTTGCTAAAGAAGCTCTCCTGTGGAATGTCTTTAATCGGAAACGATTGCATTTATTAAACCCCTGTTGACCCGTACCATACTTTTCTCTATCATTTTCGACAATTATAAAGGAGAATACCATTGAAATTTAAATCTATTTTTATTCTTTTTAATATCGTAATCATCCTCTCCTTTTGTTTTGTTTTTGCCATGCCTTTTTTTGCCCTGGGGCTCGAATTTGCTCTGAAATTCTGGACCACAAGCTGGCCCTTAGGCCTCCTCTTACTTGTAATTTTAGCAGGTTTTGACTCTTTTTTCATTATAAACTTAAAAATATTTGAACTTCTGGAGCGGGAAGACTGGCCTGCCCTGGTACAATACCTGGAAGATCGGGTAATAAAACAGCACCGATATTCCCAAAGGCTGGTGAAATTACTGATTCATAGTTACCTCGTCATGTCGGACCCCCAGAGTGTCATCAACCTGGAAACACTATTAAAAAAGGATAAACCAAGGCTGCTTGCCGCCAATAGCCTTCTTTTTGGAATATCCCATGTACTTAAGGGTGATCATGCCGGAGCGGTAAACCTGTTTTTAGAACAGGAAAAAAACGGAGGATTAAAAAATGAATGGGAACAATGGTACCTCTGTTTCGCCCTTTTATTACAGAAACGATTTGCCGAAGCGGCGGACCGGCTCATAGGGCTGGCTCAGAATGGCAAAGATTCCCTTGTTTGTGCCCTTTCTGCCCTGTTTTTATGGGATACTATTCAAAAAGCGGTTCCCGAAAAGGCTGAACATGCAAAGTCAGCTGCTGAAAGGGCCAAAACAAGGATTAAAAACGCCTTGCCTGATTTAAGAGCCTGGAATAAGGAACTGGGAAAAGCCCAGGGTGAAATACAGGTTATTATTCTTGGCAAATCTCTGCAGGATGCGGGGCGATTCATTTATGAGGAGGAACAGCAGCATGCGAATGTTCAATAAGTCCCATAAACTGGACAATGTCTGCTACGATATCCGTGGACCGGTCATGAAAGAGGCTAAGCGCATGGAGGCTGAGGGATTTCGGGTCCTGAAACTGAATATCGGCAATCCAGCGGCCTTTGGATTTAATGCCCCCGATGAAATCCTCCATGACATCATTATAAACCTGCAGAATGCCCAGGGCTATTCTGATTCCCAGGGCATATTTGTTGCCCGGAAAGCCATCATGCAGGAATTTCAGTCCAAAGGAATCATGGATGTAACTGTCGATGATATTTTTATCGGCAATGGAGTCAGTGAGCTTATTATGATGGCCATGCAGGGCCTTCTGGATGAAGGGGACGAGGTTCTCATTCCCTCTCCGGATTATCCTCTTTGGACCGCCGCGGTAACCCTGGCGGGAGGAAAGGCGGTACACTATCTCTGCGATGAAGCATCGGACTGGAATCCTGATTTAGCGGATATCAAAGCTAAGGTGACAAGCCGCACCAAGGCCATTGTAATTATAAATCCAAATAATCCAACCGGGGCAGTCTACGACAGGACTATCCTGGAAGGTATTGCGGCCATTGCCAGTGAATCGGACCTGCTCGTCTTTGCTGATGAAATCTATGACAAAATTCTCTACGATGGGGCTGTGCATGTTCCTATGGCCAGCATTAATCCGGATATTTGTACCCTTTCCTTTAATGGTCTTTCTAAAGCCTACCGGGCAGCGGGGTTCCGTTCGGGCTGGATGGTCATTTCGGGCAATAAGCGGCTCATATCCGGTTATAGAGAAGGGCTTGAAATGCTTTCTAATATGCGGCTCTGTGCGAATGTCCCTGCCCAATATGGGATTCAGACCGCTCTGGGTGGCTATCAGAGCATAAAAGATCTGGTTCTGCCCGGGGGCCGGCTTAAAGAACAGCGGGATACCTGTGTGCATCTGGTGAATTCCATCCCCGGTCTTTCGGTGACCAATCCTAAGGGCGCCCTCTACTGCTTTCCTAAAATTGATGTAAAGCGTTTCAATATTACCGATGATGAGCAGTTTGTGATGGACCTCCTCCGCTCCCAGCGGATACTGCTCGTCCAGGGTACGGGCTTTAACTGGAAAGAACCGGATCATTTCAGAATTGTGTTTCTGCCAGACAAGGAAACAATTGCAGATGCCATGAACCGGCTCAGAAACTTCCTCGCAAGTTATAAACAAATATGATTGGTGCATTGTCAAAACTCAGGGAGGTTTGACAGAGCCCCAAGTAACAAACTTTTGTAAAAACCTTAAAAAAAAGGCGATGCGCCTGGACGTCGTTATGCGCACCGCCTCACTCATCAGAGGAATACACCCCGTTGATATGTTATATATCGGCTTATCTACCAGTTACTTTACAAAAAAGTTAGGTTCTCAATAATAAAAGTTGATATTCTATTGATTCTTTAAGTCCTGTATAAAAATTGTTCAGGTAGTTGATATAGGAAGCCAGCGCATCGGCGGAATCTGTGCCAGGTTTTTCGGTAAATAAAAAGCCCGCCACATCCTTTATAGGACTTTGAGCAATCCGCTCATTTATTCTATCAAGTTCGGCCAGTTTTTCTTCTAACGGTATTTTCATTAGATTGATGAATCCCCGCTGCATCGCTTCCTGAAGATTGGTGATAAGCTGGAGACCCTGCTGTGTTGTGGAGTACAGGTCTGTAAGGGCACCTGTAAGGGCTGCCCGTTCCCGTTCCCAGTCATTTCGCAGTCTTTCCTGATTCTCCGGGCTGAAAAAACTATCCTCCAGGTTATTAAAAAAGCTGATAAGTTTGGTTTGCAGTTCGCTTCGTATTACAGGCAATTGAAGAAGTTCCTCAACCGAACCAAGGCCTAAGCCTGATATGGCTATACCTTTGGGTGCAAGGCTTTTACATAAACTCGGTGGAAGCTGGCGGAGCCTGGCTTCGAACCAGGCGGTATAGAGGGAAAGCCGTTTATCGGTTAATACGGTTCCGCCTGAAGCGCTGGGGGCAGTGAAGGGGTAGGCCCCCATAAGGCTACGAAATGATTGGGTCTCCGCTGGCAAAAATCGGTTCGAGCTATGAAAGGCCCGCTCTTCAAAAAGGGCTCCTGAAAAGTGGGTTTTATAGTCCGGATATGCCAAGTCCAAACCGGCGATAAACACTGGAGATGTTCCAAGATGCAGGGCAAAATCGAAGGCCGTAGTTGCCACTGAGCCGCCAGCCCCAAGCCGGCCCTTAGGGTCAATACCCTTCTCCAGGTAGTTTCCAAGAGGATACAGGGATGAGCAAAGCAGTTTATGTTGAAACTGGTGTCGCAGCACTGTGGGATATACCGCAATCTCTGTGACAAGACAGGATGCGGGGGTATCACAAAAATCCAGATGCCGGGCATTCCAATATTGGGGATCCACTACAATCACAAAGTCAGGTTCTATGCCAGTACGAAGGATGGCCCTCAGGGCCGTATCAACGGAGATAATGAGACATCTTTCATACAGGGAAGGCATAAAAGGGAGCACCTCATCAAGAGAGGGGCCCGCGGCAACCACCAGGGTCGGAATCGATGCAAATGCGCCTGCCAAATTTCTGATCCCCGGGGTGGTAACCAGGTATTTCTGGTTAAGGATGGTATTTTTCACCCAGCGCTTACCAAATTTCTGAACCGTCGTTCGATTTACCTGGCTTTTAGTTTCCCAAATCGAAACTATGTTCATAAGCTCTCTGGCTGCGTCCGGCTCCGCTTCCCGATAGGGTCTGGGTATTACCATATGGGGTCTGGCAGAAAAAAGAGAAAGCAGTCCATGCAGGGCATTAAAGTCCCTATCAATAATAAAAATAAGGTTCGGAGCACTAAGGAGCCGGCTCAGATCCCGCGTTTCCAGAGCTTTGAGCAGGATCGTTAAGTTGGGCTCAATGATAACCAGGGGATTCTCTGGAAACTGTTCCCGGACACATTCGGCCACATACCCAAGACCAAAACCAAGGAGAAG